>Ga0126362_10000081_pt1 | contig 106544 bp, 96 predicted proteins | sample ANMtaG_FD_126269 | JGI IMG/M metagenome (GOLD analysis project Ga0126362, IMG submission 126269) | Continental margin sediment microbial communities from North Pacific Ocean - ANME2c_DSS_Sorted | ecosystem: Environmental > Aquatic > Marine > Continental margin > Sediment | place: Pacific Ocean... | reverse complement strand
GAGGAAACCCATGCCGGCACCGCCAGCCCCGCCAGCGGCACCACCGCCCGCGCCCCCTCCTGCACCGCCGCCCGCGCCGCCTTGGGCGAGGGCGACGGTCGCGCCGGCTGCCAGCAAGGCAGCCGTCAGCGTGGTCCGAACAAGCTTGTTCATGGCGATTTTTCCTGTCCCTGTACCAATCTTGACCGGAGCGTTACTGACGACGACCGATCATCGTGCCGCCCCGCAACGACAACGGACAGCAAACCGTTCCGTCACATCCCGGCTTGTTCGCCTGCGGACAAAATCCCTCGAACCCAACCGGATGCGGCAAATACTTGGTGCGCTTAATCGGTGTCCGCCGGGATTAAGTGACAGTTCACGTGCGTAACTCACCCACCCCGAGCCCTCGCTCTTCGCGGCTGCCGACGCCCCGTGCTAGGCCCGCACCGCACAACGAGGCTGCCCGCGGCGCGGGCGAGGAAACGCCGGGAGCAAGAGAATGGCAGACTCGATCGGAATCGCGCCGTCCGCGGCGGATGCCGCCGCGGATCGCCGCCGCCGCATTATGGCGATCGTCGGCTCGTCCTCCGGCAATCTCGTCGAGTGGTACGACTTCTACTGCTACGCCTTCTTCGCGATCTACTTCGCCCCGGCCTTCTTCCCGAAGGGCGACGCCACCAGCCAGCTCCTGCAGACGGCCGGCATCTTCGCGGTGGGCTTCTTCATGCGGCCCATCGGCGGCTGGCTGTTCGGCCGCATCGCCGACCGGGTCGGGCGCCGCACCTCCATGGTGATCTCGGTGCTGATGATGTGCGCTGGCTCGCTCTTCATCGGCATCCTGCCGACCTACGAGACAGTCGGCGCCGCCGCCCCGATCCTGCTCCTCCTCGCCCGCATGCTCCAGGGTCTGTCGGTCGGCGGCGAGTACGGCACCAGCGCGACCTACATGAGCGAGGTGGCGCTCAAAGGTCATCGCGGCTTCTTCGCCTCGTTCCAGTACGTCACGCTGATCGGCGGCCAGCTCCTGGCCTCGCTGGTGCTGATCGTCCTGCAGGCGGTGATGACGAGCGAGCAGATCACGGCCTTCGGCTGGCGCATCCCGTTCTTCATCGGCGCGCTCGCCGCGATCGTCGCCCTGTATCTGCGCCGCTCGCTCGCCGAGACCGGCGGCTCCGACAAGGAGGATGCCGGCACCTTCAGCGAGCTGTTCAAGCACTGGCGCGCCTTCTGCGTGGTCCTGGCCTACACGGCGGGCGGCTCGCTCGTATTCTACACCTTCACCACCTACATGCAGAAATACCTCGTCAACACCGCGCACATGGACAAGACGACCGCCTCGCGCACGATGACGGCGGTTCTGCTCGTCTACATGATGGTCCAGCCCTTCTTCGGCTGGCTCTCGGACCGGATCGGCCGCAAGGCCAACATGATCCTCTACAGCGGCCTCGGTGCCCTGATGGTGGTGCCGCTGATGACGGCGATCGGGTCCAACACGGATCCCTACCTCGCCTTCCTGTACATCACCCTGGGCCTGCTCGTGGTGAGCTTCTACACGGGCATCTCGGGGATCGTGAAGGCGGAGCTGTTCCCCACCAAGGTGCGGGCGCTGGGCGTCGGCCTGTCCTACGCGCTGGCCAACGCCACCTTCGGCGGCACGGCCGAGTACGTCGCCCTGTGGTTCAAGGACAGCGGCATGGAGACGACCTTCTTCTGGTACGTCACCGTGCTGCTCGCCATCGCCTTCGTCGCCTCGGTGATCATGCCGAACCCGAAGGTGCACGGCTATCTCGACGGCGCCGGCACCGTCGAGGAGGCGCTCGGCAAGAAGCCCGCCCTCGCCCACGCCTGAACGGCCGTGCCTCCCTCCCCCGCTGAGGGGGAGGGAGGCACGGGTCCGGCTCCGTGATCCCTTACTTGATGACCGCGCAGGCGACCCGGTCGCCCGCGCCGCCGATCGGCTGGCTCATGTGGTCGTCCTCCTTGGCGTGGAAGACCAAGGCCGAACCGTCGGCATCCTTCAGGCCGCCCTCGCCGACGAGCGAGGTCTCGCTCGACACTTCCGTATTGGCCGAGCCATCCGCGCCCGCGAAGATGTTGGGCAGGTCGCCCTCGTCGGGCCCGTCCGCGTTGAGCAGGCCGTGCTTGCTCTGGTCGTGGTTCACATGGGCCTTGGAGTTGGCGAACTTCTCGGTATCGGAGCAATCGCCGACCGCGTGGAAATGCATGCCGTGCCAGCCCGGCGTGAGGCCGCCCGCCTTGATTGCGATGCGCACGACCAGCGTGTTGGCGCCGTCCCGGAAGCTCGCGGTGCCGATCTCCTCGCCCTTGTTGTTCTTGATCGCGGTCTCGTAGGTCTGCGGCGCGGCCGGCGCCTGGCCCGCGGGCTTGGCGGGCTCCTGGGCCAGCGCCTGGAGGGGCGCGAGGCCCGCGGCCAGCGCGAGCAGGGGCAGGATGCGTGTCATGTGATGGCTCTCCTCGTGACGCCGGGCTAGGTAGGCGCGTTGCGACCGGCCGACAGGCCGCCCATACATCCGGACTATTGAGCAAGCGATGACGGGGGACCGGCTCAGGGCCGACCGCTATCTGGTAGAGCACGGGCATTTCGAGAGCCGCGCGCGCGCGCAGGCCGCGATCACGGCTGGCCTCGTACGGGCGGATGGCCGCGTCGTCGCCCGCGCCTCGGAGCCGATCGCGCCCGGCGCGCGCATCGAGGCGGAGGCGCCACACCCCTACGTCTCCCGCGGCGGCCTGAAGCTGGAAGCCGCCCTCGACGCCTTCGGGCTCGATCCGCGCGGCCGCACCGCCCTGGATGTCGGCGCCTCGACGGGGGGCTTCACCGATCTCCTGCTGCGCCGCGGCGCCGCCTTCGTCCACGCGGTCGATGTCGGCCGCGACCAGCTTCACGCCAGCCTGCGCGCCGACGCGCGCGTCGCGAGCCTGGAAGGGACCGATATCCGCGACCTCGCCGGCACCCGCCTCGCGCCGATGCCCGATATCGGCGGCATCGACGTGAGCTTCATCGCTCTGCGCCTCGTCCTGCCGGCGGTCGCGAGCCTGCTCGCCCCCGGGGCCGATCTCGTCGCGCTGATCAAGCCCCAGTTCGAGGCCGGCCGCGACCGGGTCGGCCGCGGCGGGATCGTGCGGGACACGGCCGTGCATGACGCCGTCTGCGCCGAGGTGCGGGCGGTCCTCGAAGGGCTCGGCTTCGCCGTCCGCGGCCTGATCCCGTCGCCGATCCAGGGCGGCGACGGCAACACCGAATTCCTGATCGCTGCGCGGAAGGCCGAGGCATGAGCGAGACCGTCACCATCGTCCGCCTCGGCGCCCGCGGCGACGGCATCGCCGCGGACGGCACCCCGGTGGCCGGAGCCCTGCCGGGTGAGCGGGTCGCGATCACCCGCGCCGAGGGACGCGGCGTGCTGGACGCGGTCCTCGACCCCTCCCCCGACCGGATCGAACCGTTCTGCCCCTATTTCGGGCGCTGCGGCGGCTGCGCGACGCAGCACCTCGCGCCCGAGCCCTACGCCGCGTGGATGCAGGGCCTTCTCGCCCAGGCGCTGTCCCAGGCCGGACTCGCAATCCAGCCGGAGCCGATGGTTGACGGGCATGGCGAGGGCCGCCGCCGGTTCACCCTGCACGTGCGCAACCGCGACGGCCAAGCCGAAGCCGGGCTGATGGCGGCGCGCAGCCACGACTTGGTCGCGATCGACCATTGCCCGATCACCGTGCCCGCCCTGCACTCCGCGCCCGCCCTCGCGGCGGCGCTGAGTGCGCCGCTCGGCCACGGCCGCAAGCCCCTCGACGTTCTGGTGACGGCGACCGAGAGCGGCCTCGACGTCGATATCCGGGGACACGGCCCTGTCGAAGCCGGTGTGCGTGCGGCGCTGGTGCGGCTCGCCGAAGCGCACGGCCTCGCCCGTCTGTCGCTCCACGGGGACGTGGTGGTGGAGCGCACGATGCCGGCTCTCCGCTCGGGCGCCGCGCAGCTCTTCCCGCCGCCGGGCGGCTTCCTGCAGGCGACGGCGGCGGGCGAAGCCGCGCTCACCGCCCTGGTGCTGGCGGCCCTGCCGAAGAAGGCCAAGCGCGTCGCCGATCTCTTCGCCGGGAGCGGCCCCTTCAGCCTCGCCATCGCGCAGCACATGGATGTCCATGCCGTCGAGGGCGATGCGGCGGCCCTCACCGGCCTCGACCGCGCGATGCGGACGGCGACGGGCCTGCGCCGCGTGACCCAGGAGCGGCGCGACCTGTTCCGCCGGCCGCTCCTCGCCCACGACCTCAAGGGCTTCGACGCGGTGGTGCTCGATCCGCCGCGGGCAGGCGCCGAGGCGCAGGCGCGCCAGCTCGCCGAATCGCAAGTGCCGGTGGTGGTCGGCGTCGCCTGCGACACCGGCACGTTCGCGCGCGATGCCGCCATCCTCGCCGCCGGCGGCTACCGCCTGGAGCGGGTCACCCCGGTCGACCAGTTCCGCTATTCGGGGCACCTCGAGATGGTCGGCGTCTTCACAAAGGCGCCCGCGCGCCGCGCCGGCCTGCGCCGCCCGCGCTGACGCATCGTGCACCGAAGCATCGTGCTGAACCTTGGCCTTTCTCGTGCGTTGGGTCAGGCGGAGGTTCGCCATGCCCCTCGTCTCTCTGCTCTGTTCCCTCGTCGCCCTGACCGCGCTCACCGCCGTCGCGCAGGCTCAGCCCGCGGACCGCACCGGCACCGGCGGCGGCCCGGACAGCACGATCACCGCGCCCTACACCAACCGCGAGGGCGTCACGAAGCCGCCCGGCACCTCCCTCGGTCCCGGCGAGGTCCCCTCCCCCAAGGCGCAGAGGCGCGAGCGCCGCGAGATCGACCGGATCGAGGGCAGCATCTGCAAAGGCTGCTGATCCCCTACTCGACGACCTGATCGTCGCCGGCGAGCGCGAGACGGCGCAGGTCGCTCAAGGCCCGGACGAGGTCGTCGCTTGCCGGCGCGGCCAGGGCGAGGCGCACGGCATTCGGGGCATGGCCGGGGCTCACCGCGAAGGAGGCCGCCGGGATCAGCGCGATGCCCCGGCGCAGGGCCGCGGCGGCGAAGGCCTCGGCCCGCCAGGTCTCGGGCAGTTCGAGCCAGAGGTGATAGGCGCAGGCGTCGCCGCGGATGGTCAGGCCGGCCAGCGCCTCGCGGGCGAGGGCGTGGCGGGCCGCCGCGTCCGCCCGCTTGACCAGCGCGAGGCGCTCGGCGCCGCCGTCGCTCATCCAGTGGACCCCAGCCGCGAGCGGCAGCCCCATCGCCGTCCAGCCGCCCTGGCGCACCGAGGCCGCGAGACGGTCGACCAAGCCGACCGGGCTCGCGATCAGGCCGATGCTGAGGCCCGGCATGACCCGCTTCGACAGGCTGTCGATGAGGATGGTCCGCTCGGGCGCGAGGGCAGCCACCGGCACCGCATCGGACAGGAAGCCGTAGACCGTGTCCTCAACGAGAGTCAGCCCGGTCTCGGCGCAGAGCGCCGCGATCTCCGCCCGCCGGCCTGAGCCCATCGTCGCGCCCAACGGGTTCTGCAGGGTCGGCTGCAGATAGAGCCCGGCGAGCGGCTGCGCCCGGTGGATCTGCAGCACCGCCTCCGGCCGCACGCCCTCCTCATCCATGGGAAGCGGCACGAGGGCGATGCCGAGACGGGCGGCGATGCCCTTCACGACCGGATAGGTCAGCGGCTCGCAGCCGATGCGCTCGCCGGGCGGCGCCAGGGTGGCGAGGGCGGCGGCGAGCGCCTGCTTGCCGTTGCCGGTGAACAGCAGCCCTTCCGGGTCCGGCGCGTATCCGGCACGGGTGAGGAAACGGGCGGCGACCGCGCGGGCGCGGGGCGTCCCGGCCGGGCCGAACTGATTCAGGGCCGCGTCCGCTGCACCGAGCCGCGGCAGGGCGGCGAGCGTCTCGGCGAGCAGGCTCTCCTGTTCCGGCAGGTGCGAGTGGGTCCGCTGAAGGTCGATCGCAGCCGGCGGTGGCTCGGCCGTGATCGCCCCGGGCGCGCCGAGATCGGATCGGACATAGGTGCCGCGCCCGACCTCGCCGAGGACGAGCCCGCGCCGGGCGAGTTCCGCATAGACCCGGCTCGCGGTCGAGACCGCAATGCCGCGGGCATAAGCGAAATCGCGCTGGGGCGGCAGGCGGTCGCCGGGACGGAGCCGCCCTGCCGCGATCTCGGCGGCGACCGCGTCGGCGACGGTCCGATAATCCGGGCTCGACACAATTGCTCCGAGTTCAATGTTTCGATTGCACCGAGACAAATATCGGTTCAATCCTCGACACGCAATCCCGGCCGGACTGCATTCCCTGCCACCGGATCGCCGACCATGTCCGCCGCCACGCTGAACGCCTGCTCCACCACCCGCACGAACCCGCTCGCGCCCGCGCCCACCCTGCCGTGGGTCTGGCTGCGGCGCCTCCGCGCCCGCCGGGCACTCGCCGCGCTGCATCCCGAGCAGATCCGCGAGGCGGGGCTCGATCCGCTGATCGTGCGGGCCGAGAGCCTGAAGCCGTTCTGGCGCGCCTAACGCCCGGCCCGACCGCCCTGCGATCGGGCCGGGCTTACGGTCTTCGCTCCGACACGCTCTCCTGTGCCGAAGCGATCTCCGGTGCGGCGGCGAGCCCTCTCGATCAGAACAGGCTGCCCTGTTCGTCCTCGTCGCTGGAACGCGGCTTGTCCTCGGCTGGCGCCTGCGGCTCGGGCGAGCCGGGGCGCGCCTGCGCCAGCGGCTCGATCAGGCCCGCATCGTCGTGGCGCGCGTCGTTCACCCGCGGGCTCACGGGGTCGAGCCGCAGCCAGTCGTCGGAACAGGGGCGGCACAGGGCGGCCGCCGAGGCCGCGTCGGTGGTGCGCGCATCGAGCCAGGGCTCGATCTGGTCCGGGCTGAGGATCGCCGGCATCCGGTCATGGATCGCGGCCATGGTGCCGTTGGCGCCGGTGGTGACGATCGCCGCCGTGTCGAGTTCCGAGCCGTCCGCCCCGAGCCAGGCGTCCCACAGGCCGGCCAGCGCCATCGGCGCGCCGTCTGCCCGGCGGATCAGGAAGGGCGTCTTCTTCGCCGCGCGGCCCGTGCCCTCGCGGCGCCACTCGTAGAAGCCGTCGGCGAGGAAGATGCAGCGCCGGTGGCGCACCGCGCCGCGGAAGGTCGCCTTGTCGAGGATCGTCTCGACGCGGGCGTTGATGATGAGCGGGAAGCCCTTCGGATCCTTCAGCCAGGAGGGCCAGAAGCCCCAGCGCATCAGCCGGAAGTGCCGTCCGCCCTGCTCGAACAGCACCACCGGCACGGGCTGGGTCGGCGCCACATTGTAGCGCGGCGGGAAATTCGGCCGCTCCGGATAGGCGTAGAATTCGGCGAAGACCTGCGGCGCCTGCGCGATGAAGAAGCGTCCGCACATCGGTGTCATCCCCAGTGCAAGGCCGGACGGCCTTGATCCGCCGCATGGGCAGCAACGCGCGGCCGCGCGTGCGGCTCTGCGAGTTGGTCGCGCCCTACAGCCAGCGCTTCCAGCGGAAGAAGGCATAGGGCAGCACGGCGGCCACCACCATCATCACCACGGCGAGCGGGTAGCCGAAGGGCAGCTCCAGCTCCGGCATGGTCTTGAAGTTCATGCCATAGATCGAGGCGATCAGGGTCGGCGGCATGAACACCACCGCCATGACCGAGAACAGCTTGATGATGTTGTTCTGCTCGAGGTTCACGAGGCCGAGCGTCGCGTCGAGCAGGAAGTTGATCTTGGTCGAGAGGAAGGTCGCGTGCTCCTCCAACGACTGAAGGTCGCGCAACGTCGAGCGCACGTCCTCGCGCAGCTCTCGCGGCGCCTTGTTGGTGCGATAGGTGGCCGAGAGCGAGAGCAGGATGCGCTCCATCGAGACGAGGCTCTCGCGCTGCTTCGAGATCAGGTCGTTGTGCCGGCCGAGCGCGCGCAGGGTGTCCTGCAGGGCGGTGTTGCGGGCGCTCGGATCGTCCTGCACCTCGAAGATCTTGGCGGACAGCCGGTCGATGCGCTCGCCCTGAAGCTGGAGCACGTCGGCAGCGCGGTCGATCACCGCCTCGATCAGCCCGGCGAGGATCGACTCGCCCGAGATCACCGCGGTCGGCCCGTTGCCCGTGGCCCGGCCGGCGCGCTGCGTGTACATGCGGAAAGCCTGCGGCTCCTCGTAGCGTACGGTGACGAGCCGGTTGCCGCGCAGGATGAAGGTGATGCCGGCGAGCCCCGGCTCCTCCGAATCGCTCACCTTCGACAGCAGGCGGCCCGTCATGTAGCGGGCGCCGTCCTCCACGTAGAGCAGCTCCGAGGGCTCAATGTCCTTCATCTCCTCGCGGGTCGGCACCTCGATCCCGGAGAAGCCCTCGACCTTCAGTTCCTCCTCGCGGCTCGGGCGGATCAGGTCGAGCCAGACGGTGTCCTCAGGGATCGCGTCCTGAAGCTCGAGCGACCGGCGTTCGAGCTGCATCGTCCCGGCGACGGAGACCGGTTGGTGGATGAAGATCACAAGGGGGCTCGGAGGATGGGGCGGCTCAGTCGAGCGCGCCGGGTGGCGGTAGGCTCGCATCCGGCACGAAGAAGTCCGGCGCAAGGGGTATGCCCGGTGTGACGCGGTATTTTGAAAAGTCCGTGACACCCTGCTCGGCCAGGAAGACGTCGTCGATCAGGAAGCGGCCCGTGACCTCGCGGGACGGCTTCAGGAACAGGGCGTGGGCGGCGTCCGCCATGATCTCGGGGGTACGGCTCGCCTGCATCAACGCTTCGCCGCCGAGCAGGTTGTTGACGGCGGCCGTGGCGATGGTGGTGCGCGGCCAGAGCGCGTTCACGGCGACGCCCTTGCGGCGCAGCTCGCCCGCGAGCCCCAGCACGCACATCGACATGCCGAACTTCGCCATCGTGTAGGCGAGGTGGGGCGCGAACCACTTCTCCGCCATGTCGAGGGGCGGCGACAGCATCACGATGTGCGGATTTTCGGCCTTCTCCAGATGGGGGATGGCGTATTTCGAGACCATGTAGGTGCCGCGCGTATTGATCTGATGCATCAGGTCGAAGCGCTTCATCTCGGTCTGCGGCGTCGGGGTGAGCGAGATGGCGCTCGCGTTGTTCACCACGATGTCGAGGCCGCCGAAGGTCTCGGCCGTCCGCGCGATCGCACCGGCGACCGCCGCCTCGTCGCGCACGTCGACGACCACGGGCAGGGCCCTGCCGCCCGCCCGCTCGATGGCCTCGGCCGCCGTGTAGATCGTGCCCTCCAGCTTCGGATGCGGCTCGGTGGTCTTCGCCGCGATCGCGACATTCGCCCCGTCGCGCGCGGCGCGCAGGCCGATCGCGAGCCCGATGCCGCGTGAGGCGCCGGTGATGAACAGGGTCTTTCCGCGCAAGGTGTCGGTCATCGTGTGCTCCGCTTGGTCATGATCTCGCGCGTCTCACCTCTGCGGGACAGGGTGGCCCCCGAAGGGGGTCGGGTAGGAGAACCCGGCTTTCGGAAAAAGGGGGGAAGCGTCGATGCCGCGCGCAGTTCGGCACCGTCGCACCCCTCTCCCGACCCGCTTCGCAGGCCACCCTCCCCCGCAAAGGGGGGAAGGAGATGCGGCGGCGGCACGAGCCCGTCACTCGCCCCCCGGGCCAACCCGGAACCGCTCCGGCTGCGTCCCGTCCGCATCGGTGAAGCCGTAGGTGCGGGCGAGATCGGCCGCATGCAGCACCCGGCCGGCATGGCGCCCCACATCCGGGTCGGCTGCGAGCGCCGCGAGCGCCCGGCCGGCATAGAGCGGGCTCTCGGTGGCGAGAGCCTCCTGGCCCAGGTCGCGCACCCGCTCGGTGGCGACGAAGCCGGGCGAGAGCGCGAGCGCCGTGACGCCGTGGGGGCGCAATTCCTCGGCGCAAGCGAGCGCCAGCCGGTTGGTCGCTGCCTTGGCCGAATCGTAGAAGACGTCGCCGAGATAGCCCTCCTCCGTGCCGAAGGAGACGAGGGCCAGAAGCCCGGCGCGCGACGCCACCATGGCGGGGGCGACGGCGCGGGCGAGCAGCAGGGCGGCGTAGGGACCGACTTCGAGGAAGCGGGCATAGGGCTCGGCCGAGCGGCGCCAGAACGGCGTGCCCCAGGCCGCCCCGTCGGGGTAGCGGGCGCCGTCATAGCCCTCGTTGCCGCCCCAGACGCTCGACACGGCCACGTCGATGCGGCCGAACCGCCGGAGAACCCAGTGGACCAGCTCGTCCACGGCGCGCTCGCTCAGATGGTCGCAGAGATAGTGGTGGCCCTGGCCGCCCGCGGCATCCACCTCGCGGGCGGTGTCCTCGATCGCCTCGGGGCGCATCTCGGTGCGCGGGCCGGTCTCGCTGGAGCGAGCGGTGACGATCACCGTCGCACCGGCCTCGGCGAGGCCCCGGGCGATGCCCCGCCCGACGCCTCGCGAAGCGCCGGCGACGAGGCAGACCTTGCCGGCGAGCGCGCTCACGCCGAGGCGGGCTTGGCACGGGCGAGGAAGGCCTGGAAGCGCTCCTGCGCCTCGGGCGTGCGCAATTGCCGGTCGAAGGCCTCCGCCTCGGCCTGGAGCGCGGCATCGACCTGCGCCTGGTCGCCGCGGATCAGGGCCCGCGAGGCGGCAAGCGCGCCCCGCGGCAGGGCGGCGAGCCGCGTCGCTTGGGCGACCGCATGTTCCACCAGCATGTCGGAGGGCATCACCGCGTTGACGAGGCCGAGCGCCTCGGCCTGATCGGCGCCGAACATCTCGGAGAGGAGAAGGAGCTCCGTCGCCTTGAGGCGGCCGACCCGGCGCGGCAGCAGGTAGCTGGAGGCGGCCTCGGGCACGAGGCCGAGCTCCACGAAGGGCATGCGGAAGCGCGCGGCCGGGCTCGCATAGACGAGATCGCAGTGCAGAGTCAGCGTGGTGCCGATGCCGACCGCGACGCCATCCACGGCCGCGACCAGCGGCGTCCTGGTGCGGGCGAGCTGCCGGATGAAGCGGAGCGAGGGCGCCTCGCTGAAGGCCTTCTCAGCCCGGGTGACGAAATCGGCGATGTCGTTGCCGGCGCTGAAGGCACCCGGCACCCCGGCGAACACCACCGCGCCGACCGCATCCGATGCATCCGCCGCCTCCAGCGCGCCGCGCATGGCGTCGTACATGGCACCCGTCAGCGCGTTCTTCTTCTCGGGGCGGTCGAGCGTCACGAGGCGGACGCCGCCCTGCAGATCCTCGATCCGGACGTTCTCTCTCATCGATCCTCTCCTCAGCTCGCGAGTGCCACGGCCGCCTCATCCACGAAGGCGCCTCCCTCGGTCACGGCCTGTTCGAGGCCGGAGGCCGCCGGCAGCAGGTTCTCGGCGAAGAAGCGGGCCAGCACGATGCGGGCGCGGTGAGCCGGATCGGTCTCGCCGGCCTTGAGCGCCGCGTCGGCGGCGAGCGCCGCCTTGGCGAGGCAGGCCGCCCCTTGAGCGAGCCCGAACAGGCGCAGATACGGTGTGGCGCCGGCGAGCGCCGCGTCGGGCCGGTTGGAGGCGAGCGCCGCGAGCTGGTGGCTGGTCGCCCGGTCGAGGCTCTCGATGCCGGCGCGCAGGCGCGGGGCCATGTGGCCGAAGGCCGGATCGGCGTTCTTCAGGAGCCCCTCGGCGACCTTGCGCATGGCGGCGATCTGCGCCCGCACCGTGGTGCCCCCGGCCAGCGGCAGCTTGCGGCTCGTCAGGTCGATCGCCTGGATGCCGTTGGTGCCCTCGTAGATGCCGAGGATGCGCGCGTCCCGCATGAGCTGGGCGGCGCCTGTCTCCTCCACGAAGCCCATGCCGCCATGGACCTGTACGCCGAGCGACGTGACCTCGTTGGCGATGTCGGTGGAGAAGGCCTTGGCCACGGGCGTCAGCAGCGAGGCGCGGTCGGCGGCGGCCTGCCCCTCCGGCCCGTGGGCGGCGTCGAGGGCCGCCGCGGTGAGGTAGCAGATGCCGCGGGCGGCGGCCGTGTAGGCCTTCATGGTGAGCAGCATTCGCTGCACGTCCGCGTGCGCGACGATGGGGCTCGCCTGCGTGTCGCCCGCGGCGCGACCCTGGCGGCGCTCCTGCGCGTAGGCGAGCGCGCGCTGAGTGGCCGCCTCGGCGACGCCCACCCCCTGCAGCCCGACATTGAGCCGGGCCGAGTTCATCATCGTGAACATGCAGGCGAGCCCCCGGTTCTCCTCGCCGACGAGCCAGCCGATAGCGCCACCCCCGTCGCCGAAGGCCATCGAGCAGGTCGGCGAGGCGTGGATGCCGAGCTTGTGCTCGATCCCGGAGCAGCGCAGGTCGTTGCGGCTGCCGTCCGGCAGAACCTTCGGCACGAGGAAGAGTGAGATGCCGCGCGTTCCGGCCGGCGCATCCTTCAGCCGGGCGAGCACGAGGTGGAGGATGTTGTCGGTGAGGTCGTGCTCGCCGTAGGTGATGAAGATCTTGGCGCCGATGATCCGGTAGGTGCCGTCGCCCACCGGCTCGGCCCGGCTGCGCAGGGCGGAGAGGTCCGAGCCGGCCTGCGGCTCGGTCAGGTTCATGGTGGCGGTCCACGCACCCGAGACGAGCTTGTCGAGGTAGCGGGCCTTCAGGTCGTCCGAGCCGTGCGCGGACAGGGCCTCGATGCCGCCGGCAGTGAGCAGCGGGCAGAGGCCGAAGGCGAGGTTGGCGCCGTTCCACATCTCGGTCGCCGCGGCGCTTAAGGTATGCGGCAGGCCCTGGCCACCGAAATCCGGATCGGCGGCGAGCCCGTTCCAGCCCCCCTCGGTGAAGGCCCGATAGGCCTCGCGCCAGCCCGGCGGCGTGGTCACCGCGGCGTCGGCGAGCGTCGAGCCGTGCCGGTCGCCCGACCGGTTGAGCGGCGCGATCACTCCATTCGCCAGCCGGCCCGCCTCGGTGAGGATCGCCTCGGCATCCTCAACGCTCACCGCATCGCCCGGGATGCCGGAGACATGGGCCAGCGTGAACACCATCTCGGATACGGGCGCGCGGTAGCTCACGGACAACCTCCCTCGGCCCGCCTCTCCGGGCAGGCCGTTTGACGCGCCGGCGGATCGAGGATTAGGCCGGCGCAGATCCGCCGAGATACGCCGGCCCAGGCGCGCCGTCCAACGGACCTACCGCCGCGAACGGAGATAGTTTATATATGAACGATCGCCGGTCAACGGCCTGGACGGACCCTGCGGCAGCCACGCGCCTGCTTCCGGGTACGCAAGCGGGCGTCGCCGACGCGGCCGCTCTGCTGCGGGCGGGCCGGCTCGTCGCCTTCCCGACCGAGACGGTCTACGGCCTCGGCGGAGACGCCACGGACTCCGCCGCGGTGGCGGCGATCTTCGCGGCCAAGGCGCGCCCCCGCTTCAATCCATTGATCGCCCACCTGCCCGACGTGACGGCAGCTCGGATCGAGGGCGCCTTCGACGCGAATGCGGAGGCGCTCGCCGCCGCCTTCTGGCCCGGCCCCCTGACGCTGGTGGTCCCGGCGGGTCCCGATTGCACCGTCTGCGATCTCGCCCGGGCCGGGCTCGACAGCGTGGCGCTGCGGATTCCCGGAAGCCCACTCACCCGCGACCTGCTCGCGGCGACGGGCCGTCCCGTCGCCGGCCCTTCGGCCAACCGCTCGGGCCATGTCAGCCCGACCTCTGCCGCGCATGTCCTCGCCGACCTCGACGGACGGCTCGACGCTGTGCTCGACGGGGGGGCGGCACGGGTCGGCGTCGAATCGACGGTGGTCGCCTGTCTGGGGGATGGGCCGCGCTTGCTGCGTCCGGGCGCGATCACCCGCGCGATGATCCGCGACGTGCTCGGGCAGACGATCGGAGAGGCCGGCGCGGACGACGCGGCGCGCCCGGTCGGGCCCGGACTTCTCGCCTCGCACTACGCGCCGCGGGCGCGGGTGCGGCTCGATGCCATCGCGATCGCAACCGGCGAGGCGGCCCTGCTGTTCGGACCGCAGACGCCGCGCGGTCTCGACAATGCCGTGGCCGCGCGCAGCCTCAGTGCGAACGGTGATCTCGCTGAGGCGGCAGCGAACCTGTTCGCCGCCCTGCGCGATCTCGACGCCTCGGGCGCCGCGACCATCGCGGTGGCGCCGATCCCCGCGGACGGGCTCGGCGAGGCGATCCGCGACCGGCTCGCGCGGGCTGCGGCACCCCGCTGAATGCCGCCGATCAAAAAATCGCGGGCCGGCCCGGAACGAAACGCTGTCACCCCCGTTGGTGGATCACGAAGGCCAGTTCAGCCCCCAATGGCCTTTACCCTTCAGAGGCTCGGAGCAATCCGAGCCTTTTTTCTTGGCCGCCGCCATGCCGCGCGCCCTCCCCCTTCGTGGGGAAGGGCGGCAGGTCTTCAGGCGAGCTTGCCCGCGATCGTCGCGACGTGGCGGCCCTGGTAGCGGGCACCCTCGAGCTCGACCGGGCTCGGCTGGCGCGAGCCATCGGCCGCCGCGATCGTGGTGGCGCCGTAGGGCGAGCCGCCTTTCACCTCCTCGACCCCGTTCTGGCCCTGGAAGCTGTAGGGCAGGCCGACGATGACCATGCCGTGGTGCAGGAGCACGGTGTGGACGCTCGTGAGCGTGGTCTCCTGGCCGCCGTGCTGCGAGGCGGTCGAGGTGAAGACCGAACCGACCTTGCCGACGAGGGCACCCTTGGCCCAGAGGCCGCCGGTCTGATCGAGGAACTGCTTCATCTGCGCGGCCATGTTGCCGAAGCGGGTCGGCGTGCCGAGGATGATCGCATCGTATTCGGCAAGCTCGTTCGGGTCCGCGATCGGCGCCTGCTGGTCGAGCTTGTAGTGGAACTGCCGGGCGACCTCCTCGGGCACCAGCTCCGGCACCCGCTTCACCGTCACCTCGGCACCGGCCTCGCGTGCGCCTTCGGCAGCAGCCTGCGCCATCTGCTCCACATGGCCCCAGGACGAGTAGTACAGCACCAGAACCTTCGCCATCGACGCGATCTCCTCGACATCCCGGTAGGATCCCGGCCCACCGCTCGCCGCCATATCGCTCCGCTCGCGCCTTGCGGAAATGCCCTGGCCTGCAAGAATGACCTTGCATGAACGCAAAGCCGGACCTCGCCTGGGACGATTTCCGCCTCGTGAAGGCGGTGGCCGAGCGCGGGGGCCTGACCCGGGCCGCCGCCCATCTCGGCATCAACCACTCGACGGCCTTCCGCCGCCTCGCGCAGATCGAGGCAGGGCTCGGCGTGCGCCTGTTCGAGCGGCTGCGCGCCGGCTACCTGCCGACGCCGGCCGGCGAGGCGATGCTCGCCGCCGCCACCCGCATGGAGGCCGACGTCGCCGGCTTCGGCCGCGCGGTGGCCGGCCAGGCCCAGAGCCCGACCGGTGAGATCCGGGTCACCGCGGCGGCGAGCTTCGTGCGCGACCTGCTGATCCCGGTCGTCGCACGTTTCCTCGTCCGCTATCCGGCCATGCGCGTGGACATGATCGCCGCGGAGGGCGCCCTCAACCTGTCGCAGCGGGACGCGGATGTCGCCATCCGCGCGAGCTCCGATCCGCCGGCCAATCTGGTCGGGCGGCGTCTCTCGGGCATCGCCTGGGCGCTCTACGGCCGCGCCGACCGCGAGCCGGAGCGGCCGGAGGCGCAAAGCTGGGTGAGTCTCGCGGATTCGGTGGCGGGCGGCCGCTTCGCCGCCTTCGTCCGCGCCCGCGCCGAGCCCGACCGGATCGCGCTGCGCCTGAACACGGTGGACGGATTGCGCGAGGCCATCGAGGCCGGAATCGGGATCGGACCGCTGCCCTGCTATGTCGGCGATGCCTGCCCGGATCTCCGCCGGCTCGGCGATCCCGAGCCCGATCTGCAGGCCGACCTCTGGCTGCTGACGCATCCGGACCTGCGCCACGGCCCGCGCGTGCGCGCCTTCATGGATTTCGCGGCCGATTCCCTGCTGCCGCTGCGCCCTCGCTTCGAGGGACGCGGCTGAAGTCGGGGTGTCGAGAGGGATCATCCCTCTCGCGGGTCCAGGGCGGAGCCCTGGGATATCCGCAGGGGCTTTGCCCCTGCACCCCACCAAAGGGATGATCCCTTTGGGATCCCGGACCTCAGGCGATCTTGGTGATCTCGACCTCGTGGCCGTTCACCTCGACCACGTCGCCGACGCTCTTGCCCGTGATCGCGCGCGCGAGCGGGGCGACATAGGAGATCGAGCCCTTCGCCGGATCGGCCTCGTCCTCGCCGACGATGCGGAAGGTCTGGGCACTGTCGTCCTCGCGCAGCACCGTCACGGTCGAGCCGAAATGCACGGTCTCGCCTTCAACGCGCTCGACGAGCTGGGCCGAGCCGAGGCGCGCGGTCCAGTAGCGCAGGTCGCGCGCGACGCGGGCATTGCCGGCCTTGTCCTCGGGCGCGAGCCGGCCGACCTCGTCCTGCAGGCGCGCGACCTCGGCCTCGATCCGAGCAAGGCCCTCGGGGGTGACGAAGTTGGTGTGCGGCGAGATCGGACGGTCCGGCAGGTCCTCGAAGGCCTCGCCACCTTCCTTCTCGCGGACGAATGCAATGCTCATGAAGCAGGCAACGCGGCCTCAAAGGCCGCGGTTCCTGCCGCGCGGTCAGGCGACCGTCACCACCGTGCGCCCGCGCACCTCGCCCGCCAGGATCGCCTCGCCGAGCCGTCCGACCTCGGCGAAGCCGACCGTCGTCGTCATGGCGGCGAGCTTGGCGAGGTCGAGCTCCCGGGCGAGGCGGCTCCAGGCCTCGCGGCGCTTCGGCTGCGGGGTGGTCACGCTGTTGATCCCGAGGAGCGCGACGCCGCGCAAGATGAAGGGCGCGACGGAGGACGGAAGGTCCATGCCCTGCGCAAGGCCGCAGGCCGCGATCGCCCCATCCGCCTGGGTCTGGGCCAGGAGGTTGGCGAGCGTCGTCGAGCCGACGGCATCGACGCCCGCGGCCCAGCGCTCCTTGGCGAGCGGCTTGCCGGGGATCGACAATTCCGCCCGGTCGAGAATCTCGGCCGCGCCAAGCCCGCGCAGGTAGTCGGCCTCGGATGCGCGGCCCGTCGAGGCGATGACGTGCCAGCCGGCGCGCGCCAGCAGCGCCACGGCCACAGAGCCGACACCGCCGGAGGCGCCGGTGACGATGGCGGGGCCCGCCTCGGGCTTGAGCCCGTGCGCCTCGAGGGCCATCAGGGCGAGCATCGCCGTGTAGCCGGCGGTGCCGATCGCCATGGCCTGGGCCGGTGTCAGCCCCTCCGGCAGCGGTACCAGCCAGCCGCCCTTCACCCGCGCCCGCTCGGCATAGGCGCCGAGATGGGTCTCCCCCACGCCCCATCCGGTGAGCACCACCGCATCGCCGGGCTTGTAGGCGGGGTCCTCGGAGGCCTCGACCACGCCCGCGAAATCGATGCCGGGAATCATGGGGAAGCGGCGCACCACGGGAGAGCGCCCGGTGAGGGCGAGCCCGTCCTTGTAGTTCAGGCCCGAATGGGTGACGCGCACGGTGACGTCGCCCTCCATCAGCTCGGTCTCGTCGAAGTCGCGGAAGGTCAGGCTCTGGCCCCCCGCCCCCTTCTCGATCACCCATGCCTTGAACGTCGCCATGTCCGACCCTCCCGGATTGTCCGGGATCTAGAGCGCTCCGGTCCGAAGGGGATGCCGGCTCGGTGACAGCGCACGCGGAATCGAGGGCTGCGCGGGCCGCGGCGATGCGGACCGGATGGCGCAAATGCGAAGAGGCCGGCGCCGTCTCCCGGCGCCGGCCCCTCGACCGATCGGATCGGCCGAACTCAGTAGCCGTCGTAGAGGCTGCCGCGGGAGAAGCCGAGGCCGACACCGATATCGGCCGAGCTGGCACCGGTAATGCCGAAGGCGTCCGGGATCGAGCCGACGAGGGGTGCGGGCCCGTAGCCGCCGCCGTAGCCGCCGTAACCACCCACCGGCACCCAGCCGGAACGGGCGGGCGCCACCAGCACGCGGCGGCTGACGCTCGCGTATTCCGGCGGGATCGTCTCGGGGATCGTCGCGCCCGGGCGCACCAGCACGCGGCGGGTCTGCACGGCGAAGCGCGGCGGCGTGTTGACCCAGCAGCCGATCAGCTCGCCATAGGGCCCGCGGCGGGTCGTCCAGACGCGACCGCCGGGAGCCACCATCACGCGCTCGGAGACGGTGTCGTAGACCGGCGGGACGCTGCGGTAGACGGTCCGCGGCGGGCGCACCAGCACGTTCTCCTGCACCGTGTCGAAGACCGGCGGCGTGGTCACGTGGCGATAGCACTCGGCCCCGTAGCAGCCGCCGGCCTGGGCCGGGCCTGCGAGAAGGGCGAGGCCGCCGAGCGCGGCGAGCAGGCTGGAGATGCGTGCGACCGGGGCGGTCATGGATTCGGCTTCCTCTGGAACGCGGATACGGCAGGATCGGATGGAGCGCGAAGGCTCGCACCCATCTCGACGTGCAGAAGGCGTCGGGGTTGCCGGACAAGCAAGCCTAATCCCGATTCAGGGTAAAATTAACCCTCGGGATCGACTGCTTAGGAGGCCTATACCTAAGTAAATTTACGCCGAAGAAAGCTGTGAGAATCAGGTCTGGCCTGGTTTCAATGTGTAGAAGATGTGCCGGCCGATGACATCCATCTTGCGCAGGCGGCGCGACCAGCCGGGGCGCACGTAATCGGCGTGGTAGTGGGTCGCGGCGCCGACCTCGCTGAGATAGGTCCGCCCCTCGATCACCGATTGCGCGACGCGCGTCGCCGTCTGCCAGGAGGCCGCGTCGGTGATGCGCAGGGACTTGCCCTCGCAGGCGAAGGAGAACTGGCAGCCCATGAAGCGGTGGCGGTTCTGGTAGACGACGCCGCAGACATTCGTCGGGTAGAGCCCGCTCTTCACGCGGTTGAGCACCACCTGAGCCACCGCCGCCTGCCCGGCCTCGGGCTCGCTGCGGGCCTCGAAATAGACCGCCTCGGCCAGGCAGCGCTGCTCGCGCTCCATCGCGTCGGGGCTGATCAGGTCGGCGTAGCGGCTGCGTCCGGCCTCCGCGAGGGGCAGAGCCGGCGGCGCCGGGCGAAGGGCGATGTCCGGCAGGGCGAGGCTCGCCGCGGCGACCTCGACGGGGATGGCGTCGGCGGGCGCGGGCGTGGTCGAGGAGAGCGCCACGGCGCGCGGGACCGGAGGCGTCGAGCCGTCATGACGCTCGGAATCGATCTCGGCGGTGGTGTCTGCGCGGCCCTCGCCCGTCGAGGCGGCCGAGCCGATCCCGGTGGTCAGGCCGAGATCGGGAACCGGCACGAAGGCGTTCTCCGGCTCCAGCTCCGGGTTCCAGGTGGCGGAGCCCGGGGTCAGCACACCGCTGACATTGCCGGTGACGTTGCCGAAGATCAGGGCGCCGGGCGCGTCGCGCAGGCCCCTGGCCCGGCGCTCGAAGCTCGGGCGCGGCGGCCGGGCCGGATCGCCCTTGCCCGCGCGCTGCACCGCCGGGAAGACGCGGGCCTGCACCTTGAGGTCGGCATGGAGGGCGGCCTCCCCGAGGGACCGCGCCGGCAATGCGTCGGCCCGCTCGATCAGGAGGTCGTGCGCGCCGTCGCGGCGCGGCACGGCGCCGATCAGGCTCACCCCCGGCGGCAGGGCCGGGACGACGCGCAGGTCGCCCGCGGCCATCACGTTGGAGCCGAGGGCGCTCTCGGTGCCCGCGGACGCCGTGAAGGAGACCAGCAGGGTCAGGGCCGCGGCCCAGGGCGCCATGGCCGATACCATGGGGGCGATCATGGCGGAGGAGAGCCCGCGCAGGCCCGTTCCGCGTCGTCCACGTCTCGTCTTCACGGCGAACGCAACCTGTGACGGCAACCGAGCGGTCCGCGTCCGGTGAAGAACAAGCGGCACCATGGGTTTTATTGACCGGCATGGTTGCAGGACCGTTAAGCCCTGCACGCGCAATCCGCCCGGCGCTTTCCCGCGTGCGGCGCCGGCCCGGCTGTGCCATCACCCGCCCCCGATGACCGAGTACGTCTCCTGCGCGCCGGACGCGCTCTATCCCGAGAACAGGCCCGTCGAGGAACCCGACGTCGTCGCGTTGCTGCGGCAGCGCGCGCCGGCCGGAACGGCGCTCGCCGAACTCTATCCGGGCTGGTCCTACGATTGGCCGATGCCGGAGACCCTGCACCTGCGCGGCGCTCCGGCCCCTGAGGCGATGGTGCAGGCCTTCCGCGACGCGCCCGCGGCACGCGGCGTCGCGCCGCCCTCGGTTCTCGTCGTCCTGGAGGAGGTACGCCTGCGCCGGAACGTGCTGTTCCAGGGCCGCACGGTCCTCTACGAGACCCACCTCCTTCAGGAACGGTACATGGCCGGTCCGCTCGTCCTCGACGACGACGCCGAACCCGGACCCGCCGGCCCCGGGCCGTATCTCTACGTGGGCAACCAGGGGTCCTTCAATTACGGGCACTGGCTCCTGGAGGACCTGCCGCGCCTGAAGGCGGTGGAGGTGCTGCGGCGTCTCCATCCGGGCAAGACCGTGACCCTGGTCCTGCCGCGGCAGGACTGGTTCAACAACCGCATGCGCGAGCGCACGAGCCGGTTTTTCGCCGGGGGGCCGCTCGCGATCGTCTTCCTCGATCCCGAGACGACCTACCACTTCCCGCGCCTGCACTACGCGACCCCGGTGAAGCACCTCGGCATCGCGAAGTCGCCCGACGCCATGGCCGAAATCGACCGGCGTCTCGCACGGCCGGCCTCCGGGCTGCGGCCCGCCCTCGCCGGCGCCCGCCTCCGCGCCGCCCTGCGCGGCCGCCGGGCCCTCCGCCTGTTCATCGACCGCAACCCGTTGCGCGAGCGCGTCCTCCTCAATCGCACGGACATCCACGCCCTGGTGCGCGCCCGCGGCTTCGAGATCCTCGATGCCGAGCGCCTGGGCGTGCCGGATCAGGCAGCCCTCTTTGCTCATGCCGAGGCGGTGGTCGGCATCAAGGGCGCGGGGCTCGTCAACACGGTGTTCTGCCCGCCCGGCACCCCGGTGGTGCACCTCGCGCCCGAGACCTTCCAGGACCCCTATTACCGCGACATCGCCGCGGCCCGGGGCCAGCCCTACCACGCCCTCTACGGGCGCGCCGCGGAGAGCGCCCAACGGGACCACCTGCGGGACTTCACCATCGATCCGGCCGACCTCGCGGGCCTGCTCGACCGCATCGGCCTGCGTTGAGGCCCCCTCTCCGCCGCGTCCGAGCGAGGACCTGCCCGAACGACGTCCTGATGGCGCCGCTCGAGACGCCGGCGCATCGCGGCCGCGCCGCCCGCCCGGGCAGGATTGACAGGGAAGCGGAGCGGTTTAAGGGGGCGGCGTGGCCCCGCCGGAGCCTCCGCCCGGCCACCTTCCACGGAACCCGTAACCCCATGCCAAGCGACAGTCACAGTCGATCGACCGCGCCGTTCGCGCCGGTCGCGGCCCGCCTGGGCGCCTGACGGGGCGCGCCTCGCGGACGTGGCTGCGCGAGCGGCCGGTCCCAGCGAGGTGCACCATGACCCTTCTCAAGCTGATCCTGGCCGTCCTCCCGATGGCGGCCGCCACCGCGCATGTCCGGACCGGCCCGCAGACCGCCCCGGCCGCGACCCCGCCGCGGATCGCGCCCCGGCCGCGCCGCGACCTGCGGGCGGCCTGGAGCCTCGATCCGGTCACCGGCAGGCTGGTGTGCCGCTGGACCGGCGACGACGCCGCGCCGGGCGCGCGATGCCCCGTGGCCGCCCTGCCGCGGCGGCCGGTGCCGGTCTCGGCCGGCCTGCGGCTCGCGGCCTAGAGCGCTCTGAAGCTGAAGCGGCGACCGAAAGCGCGCAGAAACCACGCCTTGGCGCCGCCTTCGATTGCAACGCGATCGGGGACGGCGCCAGGCGCCTCTCTGCCGAACGGTCGCGAGCCCCTCAGGCGGCCCGCACCGCCTCGATGTCGAGGGTCGGCCCCTGCGGGGTCATGCGCGGGCGCGACACGATGCGATCCTCCGGCGTCAGCACGCCGAGGGGTACGTCGCGGTCGGGTAGAACCACCGTCGTCGTCTTGTTGACGTGGACCAGCACGTGCCGGCCCTTCGGGATCGAGGCGGCGGCCCAGCGCTTGAGCTGGCCGTAATAGGGCTCACGCCGCCACGCATTGGCCTGGCCGGGATCGACCTGCACGTTCATGTTGCGCGTCGCCGGATCGAGGGCGAGCACCATCTTGGCCTTGTCCGGCTTCCATTCGGGCCCGAGCCAGCTCTCGGTCATCCACAGGCAATGGAAGGCGCGGCAATGGTCGGGCCGCGCGGCATGGATCGCGCACCCCCGGCCCGCCAGCGTGTGCCGGCACCATTGGCCGGCGACGCTCTCGACCGCGGGGACGTCGTAGACCTTGCAGCACAGGGTGCACGGGCCGCAGGCCCGGCCCGGCGCGGGCGTGGCGACGATCTGGGCGGGGTCGTGCATCCGGTTCGGTCCATGCGCCGGGCGGTGATCCGTCCGGGGTCTACCGGGGTTACTGGGCCGGGATCGGGCCGGTAGTGTGGCGAAACGCGTTCACGCCACCGGACCTGCCATGCTGTCGAACCTCGCTGCCCGCGACGTCGAAACCCTGCTCCACCCCTACACCAATCTCGACGCCCACCGCAGCGCCGGCCCGCTGGTGCTGGAGCGCGGAGAGGGCGTGTTCGTCTACGACACGGCGGGCAAGCCCTATATCGAGGGCATGGCCGGGCTCTGGTGCACGGCGCTCGGCTACTCGAACGGCGAGCTCGCCGAAGCCGCCTACGCGCAGATGGGCCGCCTTCCCTTCAGCCATCTGTTCTCGGGGCGCAGCCACGACCCGGCCATCGAGCTCGCCGAGGTGCTGAAGGGCCTGATGCCGATTCCGACCTCGAAGGTGTTCTTCACCTCCTCCGGGTCCGAGGCCAACGACACTCAGGTCAAGCTCGCGTGGTACTACAACAACGCGCTCGGCCGCCCGCGCAAGAAGAAGATCATTGCCCGGCAGCGCGGCTATCACGGGGTCACGGTGGCGAGCGCCTCGCTCACTGGCCTCACCGCCAACCACGCCGACTGGGACTTGCCGCTTCCGGGCTTCCTCCACAGCGCTTGCCCGCACCATTACCGATTCGCGGAAGCCGGCGAGAGCGAGCGCGCCTATTCGGAGCGTCTCGCCGCCGAGCTCGAAGCGCTGATCCTGCGGGAGGACCCCGAGACCGTGGCGGCCTTCATCGCCGAGCCGGTGATGGGCGCAGGGGGCGCCCTGGTGCCGCCGGAGGGCTATTTCGAGGCCGTGCAGGCGGTATTGGGCAAGTACGACGTGCGCTTCATCGCCGATGAGGTGATCTGTGGCTTCGGCCGGCTCGGCACCTGGTTCGGATCGGAGTCCCTGGGCATCCGGCCCGACACCCTCTCCTTCGCCAAGGCGGTGACCTCGGGCTACGTGCCGCTCGGCGGCGTCAGCGTCGACGAGCCGCTCTACGAGGCGATGCTGGCCGAGAGCCGCAAGCTCGGCACTTTCGGCCATGGCACCACCTATTCCGGGCATCCGGTCGCCTGCGCGGTGGCGCTCAAGACGATCGAGATCTATCGCCGCGAGCGGATCGTCGAGGGCGTGGCCGCCAAGGCGCCCCACTTCCAGAGCCGCCTGTCGCGCCTCGCCGAGCACGAGATCGTCGGCGAGGCGCGCGGGATCGGCCTGATCGGCGGGCTGGAGATCGTCGCCGACAAGACCAGCAAGGCGCAGTACGAGCCGAAGGCGGGCGTCGCCGCGCGCTGCGTCGCCTTCGCGCAGGAGGAAGGGCTGATCCTGCGCTTCCTGGCGGGCGACCGGATCGCGGTCTGCCCGCCGCTGATCATCGCGGAGGCCGAGATCGACGCCCTGTTCGACCGCCTGACCCGGGCGCTCGACCGGACCCGGGACTGGATCCGGGCCGAGGGCCTGCAGGCCGCCGGCTGAGGGCCGGCCCGGTCAGTTCGCGGTTTCGGCCAGTTCGTAGCTCGCTGTGCCGTTGATGAAGAGGATGTCGGTCCCGGTGCCGCGCCGTTGGACGTTGCTGTTGATGCGCACGGATTGCAGCCGGCACTCCGCGTGAAAGGCGTCCTTCAGCGTCGCGCATTCCCGCGCGGCCGTGCCGTAGATCGCCTTGCGAACCGCCTCACCGAGTTGGAGCTGCTCGTCCGAATTGCTGCCCGCCGGGAGCGGCACCTGCACGGAGAGCGACGACTCGATCCGCAGCGGCTGCGGGGAACGCTGTCCGGCAAAGGCCGGGCCGAAGCGGCTCGGCATCGGGTCGGCGGCCGCCGGCCCGGCGAAGCACAGAAGCGGAGCGGAGACGACGAGGACGCGGGCGTGGCGGCGCAAGGCGGAGATCCATCGGAGCGCGAGGCTCGCACCCTGCATCTGCGCTCGTCTACGCAGCTCTAAAAGAACCGCGCGCATTCGTGCGATCGATCATCCTCCGGACCCCGACAGAGGAATCAATTCGTCCTCCTGGGTGGGGGCTTTAGGTATATTGCATTTATAGACATGCGGGGCGTGGAAGGGTCATCTCTTAAGCCGGCATTCAGGTTGCCGGCGCTTGAATCCACCCTGCGGCCGACGTTCCGCCGTGCCGCGCCACGCAACCGTCAGCAGGACCCCCGATGTACCCCCCGCGCGAGACCCAGGCCGACGCCTCCGAGAGCGATCGTCGCCAGATGGACCAGACCGAGGCCCGCTGCGGCTTCCGGCCCCTCGCCCTCCCGGCGCTCGCCGCCGCGACCCGTGCTCCCGCCACCGTGAAGAAGCCCGCAGCCGAGACCGCGGCCCGTCGCGGCATCCTCGACCTCGTTCACGAGGATGCGCCGATCCTCTGATCGGATCACGATTCGGCCATAGCGGGCTGGTTGGTTGGAATGCTGCGGCGCGATAGGGTCGCGCCGCCTCGTTCCCCCTGAAGGACCTTCGATGCTGATCCTGCCGAGTCGGCGGCAGTTCCTGACCGGCCTCGGCGCGACGGCGACGACGCTCGGCCTCTCGACCGCGACCTACGGCATCGGCATCGAGCCGCTGCACCGGCTCGTGGTGACCCGCTACGCGCCCGCCCTGCCGGGCTGGACGGACGGCCCGGCTCTGCGCATCGCCGTGCTCGCCGACTTCCACGTCTGCGAGCCGTTCATGTCGCTGGACCGCGTCGCCGAGATCGTCGCGGCCACGAACGCGCTGAAGCCCGACATCGTCCTGCTGCTCGGCGACTACCCGGCCTCGCGCCGCATCGCCTGGCGGCCGGTGCCGCTCCTCGATTTCGCGCGGGTTGTCGAGGGCCTGCGCGCGCCGCTCGGCATCCATGCCGTCCTCGGCAACCACGATTACTGGGACGACGAGGCCGTGCAGATCGCCGGCCACGGGACGCCGGAATCGCGCCGCGCGCTCGAGGCGCGGGGCATCCCCGTCCTGGAGAACGACGTCACCCGCTTCGTGAAGGACGGCCGTCCGTTCTGGCTCGCCGGGCTCGGCGACCAGCAGGCCTTCATGAGCGAGGAGACCGACGGCGGCGTCGACGACCTGCCCGGCACGCTCGCCAAGGTGACGGACGACGCGCCCGTGCTGCTGATGGCGCACGAGCCGGACATCTTCCCCAAGGTGCCGTCCCGCGTCGCGCTCACGCTCTCCGGCCACACCCATGGCGGCCAGATCCGCCTGCTCGGCCACTCTCCCGCGATCCGGCGGGTGGACGGGCTCGACCTCTCCTACGGCCATGTCGTCGCGGGCGGGCGCCACATCATCGTGTCCGGCGGCTTCGGGATGAGCCGCCTGCCGGTGCGCATCGGCGTGCCGCCCGAGATCGTGCTGATCGAGCTCGGCCGCCCGCCCCTCACCGCAGCCGCGATCTGAGTCCCTTCGGTGAGGTGTCGGGGCGAAGCCCTGACCTGCATCCCCCAGGGCTCTGCGCCTTGAACCCGCGAGAGGGATGATCCCTCTCGACACCCGGAAAAACGAAAAAGACCGGCCCGGGCGATGCCCGAACCGGTCCCTGGACTGGACGCCCTCGAAGGGGCGCCCCGATCGCTGGCGTCTTAGCGCTTCGAGAACTGGAAGCTGCGGCGAGCCTTGGCGCGGCCGTACTTCTTACGCTCGACGACACGGGCGTCGCGGGTGAGGAAGCCTTCGCGCTTCAGCGGGCCGCGCAGCTCCGGCTCATAGTAGGTGAGCGCCTTCGAGAGGCCGTGGCGCACGGCGCCGGCCTGGCCCGAGAGGCCGCCGCCGGCCACCGTCACGACGATGTCGTACTGGTCGACGCGGTCGACGATCTGCAGCGGCTGGCGCAGGATCATGCGCAGCACCGGACGGGCGAAGTAGGTTTCGACCGGGCGCTTGTTGACGGTGATCTGGCCGGAGCCCGGCTTGATCCAGACGCGGGCGACCGCGTCCTTGCGCTTGCCGGTGGCATAGGCCCGGCCCTGCGCGTCGAGCTTCTGCACGTGGACCGGCGCCTCGTTCGTGGCGTCGGCGACATTCGCCCGGTTCAGATCGGCGAGAGACTGAAGGGTCGCCATGATCAAGCGCTCACGTTCTTACGGTTGAGGGCGCCGACGTCGAGCGTCTGCGGCTGCTGGGCTACGTGCGGGTGCTCGGCGCCCTTGTAGACGCGGAGGTTGCCGAGGATCTGACGGAACAGGGGGCCGCGCGGCAGCATGCGCTCGACGGCCTTCTCCACGACGCGCTCCGGGAAGCGACCTTCGAGGATGAACTTGGCCGTGCGCTCCTTGATGCCGCCCGGGTAGCCGGTGTGATGGAAGTAGCTCTTCTGGTTGTACTTCCGGCCGGTGAACTTCACCTTCTCGGCGTTGATGACGATGACGTTGTCGCCGCAATCGACGTGGGGCGTATAGGCGGCCTTGTGCTTCCCGCGCAGGCGCATCGCCACGATCGAGGCGAGACGACCCACGACGAGGCCCTCCGCGTCGATCACGATCCACTTCTTGTCGACGTCGGCGGGCTTCAGCGAAGTGGTCTTCATGGCCAAATCCCGTGGCGTTCGGTGGTGTGTCGAAAAACGAGGCGCCGCCGCGGCGGGGCCGCGGCGGCGATGGCGGGTGCATAGCCGGGCAGGCCGGCAAGGTCAACGGAAAAGTTGAGCGCCCTCGGAAGGAAAAGCCAACATCTCCAAAGGGTTCACAATAACGGTATCAAGATACCGTACATTCTGCCGCTATCCGCGCGACTCGATGGTCAGCTTCTGCACGCCCTTGGGCGAGAGCTTCGGCTTCCGCGCGCTGATGATGCGCGAGTTCACCCCCGTCCAGCCGATCTCGCCGGAGAGGCGGCCGTACTCGATCTTGGGGCAGCGGTTCATGATGACGGCGACGCCCCTCGCCTCGGCCCGGGCGGCGGCCGCGTCGTCGCGCACGCCGAGCTGCATCCAGATCACCGTCGGCGGCTGCGGCAGGGTCAAGGCCTCGTCCACGAGCGGGCCGGCCGCCGCCGAATTGCGGAAGATCTCGACCATATCGACGGGCCCGGACAGCGCGGCGAGACTGCCGACCACGCGGCGCCCGAGCAGCTCCTGGCCGGCCAGCCCCGGATTGACCGGGGTCACATCGTAGCCGCGGTCGAGCAGGTACTTGAGCACGATCCAGCTCGGCCGGGCGGGATTGGCCGAGGCACCGACCAGGGCGACGGAGCGCGTCGCCCGCAGGATGGCGCGGATCGCCTCGTCGGCATAGCGGTCGTGCCGGTCGGCGTTGGGGTTGGGCGTCGCGGTCATGCGGCCGGTTGTCGATGCTTCGCCGCCGCTTCGCAAGAGCGGCCTCCCCCCGCAAGCGAGCCGGATACGACGCTTATTCGAGGCTGCTCCAGCCCGAAAATCCCTCCAGCGGCTCCTGATCGTAGCGCGCCATCAGGGCTTCCATCGCCGCCTCGTCCGACAGGCGGTCGGTGGCGGAGAGTTCGGCCAGCCCCTCGAAGAAGCCCTCACGCGCCAGGGCCGGCGTGAAGCTCAGGGTGAAACAGACCGGCGCGTCGCTGCGGTTGCAGAAGGCATGCGGCTGGCCGGGCGGGATCAGCACGAAATCGCCGGGGCCGAGGTCGAGGCTGTGGCCCTCGATCCGCAGGGTGAGGCGGCCGGAATGGACCTCGAAGGTCTCGGTGAGCCGGGCATGGCGATGCAGGCCGGCGCCGGGAGAATGCGGCGCCAGCTCGATCCGGTAGATGCCGAGCGCGTCCCGCGTCGCACCGCTGCGGGCGAGGTAGCGCACCTGCATCCCGCCGATGGTGACATTGGGGGCACCCCCCGCCCGATAGACCTGACCCATCGCGTGATTCCCCTCGAACGTTCCAGTCGTCGATGTGGGGACGCGCGGCGCCAAACGAAAACCCCGCGCGGCGGGAGCCGCGCGGGGCAGAAGGCTTCGATCGGGCGCCGCTGTTACTCGGCGGCGACCTTATGGGACTGCGTGCCGTCCGTGTAGGTCTCGGCCTGGAGGCGCTTGTGCGGGGCGGCGCGGCCCGGCAGCGGCGGCAGGGCCTTGGCCTTCTCCAGGTCGATGCCCGCACCCTCGGCGACGCGGCGGCCGTAATCCTCGTCGGCGTGCCAGAAGTGCCAGACCATCCGGAGCTGGATGGGCTCCGGGCACTGCTTCATGTCGGCCACGAGGTTGGCGATCAGGTCCTCGCGCTCCCAATCCTCGAAGGAGCGGTAGCGGGCGCCGGCCTGGGCGTAGTCGTCCTCGGCGCGCGAGGTCTGGTAGCGGCCGAGATTGCCGCTCACCGGCTGGTGATAGTCACGGGCCGGCTTGGGCGCCTCGCGCAGGCCCTCGGCCAGGGTCGAGGGCTCATAGTTGATGTGCCGGTTCGGGCCCGTGCCGTCGACCTGATAGGTCATCACGCCGTCGCGCTGGTTCGAATAGACCTTCACGCCGGGCTGCGGCGCGTTGATCGGCAGCTGCAGGTAGTTGGCGCCGACGCGGTAGCGCTGCGTGTCCGAGTAGGACAGGGTCCGGCCCTGCAGCATCTTGTCGTCCGAGAAGTCGATGCCGTCCACGAGCACGCCGGTGCCGAAGGCCGACTGCTCCACTTCCGCGAAGAAGTTGTCGGGCACCCGGTCGAGCACCATGCGGCCGCACTTCAGGAGCGGGAACTGGTCCTCGGGCCAGCGCTTCGTGTCGTCGAGCGGGTCGAACGAGAGATGGTCGTTCGGGCCGTCCGGCATGATCTGCACCGCGAACTCCCACTCGGGGAAGTTGCCGGCGGAGATGTTGTCGTAGAGGTCGCGCGTCGCGTGGCCGACATCCTTGGCCTGGATCTCGGACGCTTGGGCCGAGGTCAGGTTGCGCACGCCCTGCTTCGGGATCCAGTGGAACTTGCAGAGCACCGCCTCGCCCTGGTCGTTGACCAGCTTGTAGGTGTTGACGCCCGAGCCCTCCATCTCGCGATAGTTGGCGGGGATGCCCCAGGGCGACTTCAGCCAGGTCACCATGTGGATCGACTCCGGGTGCTGGGCCACGAAGTCGAAGAAGCGCCACGCCTCCTGGCGGTTGGTCACCGGGTCCGGCTTGAACGCGTGGATCATGTCCGGGAACTTGATCGCGTCGCGGATGAAGAAGACCTTGAGGTTGTTGCCGACGAGGTCCCAGTTGCCCTCGACGGTCTTGAACTTCACCGCGAAGCCGCGCGGGTCGCGCTCGGTCTCGGGGCTCTCCTTGGCGCCGGCCACGGTCGAGAAGCGCACGAACATCGGCGTCTTCACGCCGGTCTCGTTGAGCACGCGGGCGCGAGTGTACTTGGAGGCCGGCTCGTCGCCGATCTTGCCATAGGCCTCGAACCAGCCATGGGCGCCGGCGCCGCGGGCATGCACCACGCGCTCCGGAATGCGCTCGCGGTCGAAATGGGTGATCTTCTCGATGAACTGGTAGTTCTCGAGGGTCGCCGGGCCTCGCTCGCCGACCGTGCGCAGGCTCTGGTTGTCCCGGACCGGATGGCCCTGGCGGGTGGTCAGGATCGGGCGTTGATCGCTCATGCCTACCGTCTCTCGTTAAGAAACCACAGGTTCAGGCGGACAACGCGGTCAGCCTGGAACCGTTCTGGACACGGGTTATGACCCCGCTGTGACCCTGAGGCAAATGCATCGTCACAAAGATTGTGATAGACGCAGCCTATGAACCTGATGGGCCTTTCCCTGCGCGATCTCGAATATGTCGTCGCCGTCGCGGACGAGGGCCATTTCGGCCGGGCCGCGGAGCGCTGCAACGTCAGCCAGCCGACGCTCTCCGTGCAGGTGCGCAAGCTGGAGGGGGCGCTGGGACTCGTCCTGTTCGAGCGCTCGAACCGCCGCGTGCTGCTCACCCCCGCCGGCCAGATCATCGTGCGGCAGGCGCGCACGGTGCTGGCCGAGGCGCAGCGCCTGCTGGCGCTCGCGACGGAGGGCCGCGGCTCGCCGCTGACCGGCCGTCTCGTCCTCGCGGCGATCCAGACGCTCGGGCCCTACTACTTCCCTCTCATCCTGCGCCTGCTGCGCCAGGAATTCCCGCTCCTCGCCCTGGCGCTCAGCGAATTGCGCACCGCCGAGATCGTCGATGGCCTGCGCGAGGGTCGGATCGACGCCGCGCTGATCTCGCTGCCGCTGCCGGCGACCGCCCTGACGGTCTCGCCGCTCTTCGTGGAGCCGTTCTGGCTCGCCTGCCCGGCCGAGCATCCGCTGGCGCAGGGCGGAGCGTTGCGTGCCACCGACATCGCCGGCCCCGATCTCCTGCTCCTCGACGAGGGCAACTGCCTGCGCGACCAGACGGTGGCGGCCTGCGGCGCCGGCGGCTCGGCCGGCCGCCACGCCACCAGCCTGGAGACGCTCCGCTCGATGGTGGCGGCGGGGGCCGGCTACACCCTGCTTCCCGCGCTCGCGGTGCCCGCCGGGCCGGATCCGAGCGGGCTCACCGTGACGCGCGGCTTCGACGCGGACGGGCCCGGCCGCACCATCGCGCTCGCTTGGCGCACCAGCGACCCGCGCGCCCCGGGCCTTGCCCATCTCGCCGCCTTCCTGCGCGGCCATGCCCCCGCCGGCACGGCGGCCTGCCGCGACGATGCCGCGCCGCCGTCACCCCCTGCACCCTTGCTGCGCCGTGACAGGCGGGCCGAAGCGGTGTAGCGCGGCCGTGCCGCTCGCATGGCACACCAGATTCTCCCCGTGTCCCACCTTCGAACCTTCGGTCTCTGGAGCGCGCTCGTCGCGGTCTCCGCCCTCCTCGCCTACGGTCTGCACGCGGCCCATTTCCCGGCGGCGCTGCTGCTCGGGCCGATGCTCGCGGCCATCGCCTTCGGGGTGACGGGTGCGCGGCTCGCGCTGCCGCGCGCTGGATTCCAGGCGGCCCAGGCGATGATCGGCTGCCTCGTCGCCCATGCCGTGACCGGCTCGATCGCCAACACCCTGGCCGATGACGGCTTCGTGATCATCGCCGTGGTCCTCGTCACCGTCGCGGCGGGCGGCGTGGTCGGCTGGGCGTTGACCCGCCTGCGCGTCCTGCCCGGCACCACCGCCGCTTGGGGCTCCTCGCCCGGCGGGGCCTCGGCCATGGTGGCGATGTCGGAGGAGTTTGGCGCCGATCCCCGCCTCGTCGCCTTCATGCAATATGTGCGCGTCGTGGCCGTGGTGCTCTCGGCCTCCCTCGTGACCCGGATCCTGCTCCAGGGCAGCCCGCTCCCGGCCGGGCCCGACCAGGCGGCCGAGGCGGCCTCCGCCGCCTCCGTATTCACCACCCTCGTGGTCGCCTCGGTCGGCGCAGCGGTCGCCATGGCGCTCCGCGTGCCGGCCGGCGCCCTCGTCGGCCCGATGATCCTCGGCGCCGGGCTGCACGCCGCCGGCCTCGTCCGCATGGACCTGCCGCCGCCGGTGCTCGACCTCGCCTACGCGGCCATCGGCTGGTATGTCGGCCTGCGCTTCACCCGCGAGACCCTCAGGCTCACGATCCGGGCGCTGCCCGGAATCCTGGTGGCGACCTTCGCGGTGATCCTGCTCTGCGGCGGCTGGGCCTACGCGCTGACCCATCTCCTCGCCATCGACTTCCTCACCGCCTTCCTGGCGACGAGCCCCGGCGGGCTCGATTCGGTGGCGATCATCGCGGTGGGCTCGAACGCCGACGTCTCCTTCGTGCTGGCGGTGCAGACGCTGCGGCTGTTCGTGGTGCTGGTGACCGGCCCGCTTCTGGCCAAGTGGATCGCCCGCGCCGTGCCGGGGGGCGCGGCCTGATGGGCGCGCTCGTCCTCGCCTTCCTCAATTCCTGGCGGGGCCTCCGCCACGGGGCCCGCACCGAACGGGCGGTGCGCCAGGAGCTGGCGCTGCTCGCCCTCGGCGTGCCCGTCGCCCTCGTGCTCGGTTCGGGCCTCTGGGTGAAGGTCGCGCTCGTGGCGAGCCTGCTGCTGATGCTCGCCGCCGAGTTCCTGAACACGGCGATGGAGAAGCTCTGCGATCACCTGCATCCGGATCGGCACCCGGCCATCGGCACGGTCAAGGACCTCGCCTCGGCCGGGACCTTCCTGGCGCAGATGATCGCGGCCCTCGTCTGGATCGCCGCGCTGATCGAGCGCCTGTCGTAACGGGATCATGGCTGCCCCGCGGCCGCCCGGCGTTTCGGGCGCTCGCATCTCGCGGCGCGAAGGTCTATCTCGGCGGGCATGACGACCGACCGCCCGGCCACCGACTATATCCGCAAGATCCTCACCGCCCGCGTCTACGACGTGGCGATCGAGAGCCCGCTCGACCCGATGCCGCGGCTGACGGCCCGGCTCGGCCGCCCGGTGCTCCTGAAGCGCGAGGATCTGCAGCCGGTCTTCTCGTTCAAGCTGCGCGGCGCCTACAACAAGATGGCCGGGCTCGATGCCGAGCAGCTCGGCCGCGGCGTGGTCTGCGCCTCGGCCGGCAACCACGCGCAGGGTGTGGCGCTCGGCGCCGCCAAGCTCGGCGCGCGCGCCGTGATCGTGATGCCGCGCACCACCCCCGCCATCAAGGTCGATGCCTGCCGGGCGCGCGGCGCCGAGGTGGTGCTGCACGGCGACACCTTCGACGAGGCCCTCACCGAGGCGCGCCGGCTCGAGGCCGAGCAGGGCCTGACCTTCCTCCATCCCTTCGACGATCCCGACGTGATCGCCGGCCAGGGCACGATCGGCAAGGAGATCCTGGAGCACCATCCGGGGCCGATCGAGGCGATCTTCGTGCCGATCGGCGGCGGTGGGCTCGCGGCCGGGATCAGTACGATCGTGAAGTATCTCCGCCCCGAGACCAAGGTGATCGGCGTCGAGCCGGACGATGCCGCCTGCATGGCCGAGGCGCTGAAGGCCGACGCGCGGGTGACGCTGCCCACCGTCGGCCTGTTCGCCGACGGCGTCGCCGTGCGCCAGGCCGGCGAGGAGACCTTCCGCCTCTGCCGCGAGCATCTCGACGGGGTGATCACCGTGGACACCGACGCCATGTGCGCGGCGGTAAAGGACATCTTCGACGACACCCGCGCCGTGTCCGAGCCCTCCGGGGCGCTGTCGCTCGCCGGCGCCAAGGCCTGGGCGGCCGAGCATGGCGGCGCGGGCACGCTGATCGCCATCTCGTCGGGCGCCAACCTGAACTTCGACCGGCTCCGCCACATCGCCGAGCGGGCCGAGATCGGCGAGGAGCGCGAGGCGCTGATCGGCGTCACCATCCCGGAGCGGGCGGGCGCCTACCGCGCCTTCATCCGGGCGCTGGGGCCGCGCGCCATCACCGAGTTCAACTATCGCTACGCCCGCGGCGCCGACGCGCAGATCTTCGTCGGCATCAACCTCGCGGGCGGCAAGCCCGAGAAGCGCGCGCTGATCGCCTCGCTGAAGGAGGCCGGCTACGGCGTCCTCGACATGAGCGACAACGAGATGGCCAAGGTCCATGTCCGCTACATGGTGGGCGGGCGGGCCCTCGGCCTCGTCCATGAGCGGCTCTACCGCTTCCAGTTCCCGGAGCGGCCGGGCGCTCTGCTGAAGTTCCTCGAGGCGCTGGGCGAGGACTTCAACATCAGCCTGTTCCACTACCGGAACCACGGGGCCGATTACGGCCGCGTCCTCGCCGGGATCGAGGTGCGCCCGGCCGACCGCGCCCGCTTCGACGCGGCACTGGAGGCCCTGGGCTACCCCTGTTTCGACGAGACCGACAACCCGGCCTACCGCCTGTTCCTCGACAACGGCACCGGCCCGGCCACCAAGGCAGCGGAATAGGATCAGTCCGGCTCGACGGCGACGCTCTCGACCTCGGGCAGCGCCCGCAGGATGCGCGCCACGCGCTCGGCCTGGGCGGGCGAGAGGCGCGTGAGCGCCAGCTGGATCTCGTCGCAGCCCGCCGCGTCCGCCGGGCGCAGGATGAACTGGCGGATGCGCGAGGCCGGCAGGCCGGCGGCCTCCTGCACGCTCTCCAGCGAGAGCGCGCCGGCGCGCGCGACGATGCGCAAGGATCGGGGCTGCAGCCGGGCCTGCCAGCGCTCCTCCAACGGCTTCACGCCGCCGAGGATGGCGAGCACGATCGCGGTGGCGGCGAAGGCCGGCACGTAGAGGCCGCCGCCGCTGGCGAGGCCAATCGCGGCCACGGCCCAGAGACTCGCCGCGGTGGTCAGGCCCTTCACCATCTCGCCGCGCAGGAGGATGGTGCCGGCCCCTAGGAACCCGATCCCCGAGACGACCTGGGCGGCGACGCGCGAGGGATCGAGGACGACGTGGCTCTGGCCGGTCACATCGCCGAAGCCGAAGGCCGAGACCAGCATGAACAGGCAGGCCCCGACGCAGACCAGCATGTGAGTGCGCAGGCCCGCGGCCCAGAGCAGCCGCTGGCGTTCGAGCCCGACCACGCTGCCGAGCACCGCCGCCAGCGCGAGGCGGCCGATCATCTCCAGATTGCCGATCAGCACCAAGCTCCCCGTCCAGGTCCGTTCAGGTCCTGTGATAGGAGTTTTGCCGGCTCATAACAAATCCGACCGATCGCGTCGGGACGGTCGATCAGGCCGCGGACCGGGCGGGCGCCGGAACCGGTTCAGGCGATCCCGAGCGCGGCCTTCTCCGCCTCGTAGGCGGTCCGGACGACGTCCTGGCCGTAGATCCGCTCCAGCCGCCGCACGGTGAAATGGGCGCGGGCGGTCGATTGGAAGTGGTTCATGAAGGCGGTGTTGACGGTGGCGCCGCCGATCGCGCCGAGGACCGGCACCGCCTGGGCGGCCACCTTCTGCGAGACCACGATGCCGAAGCGGGCCGCGATCTGCGCGGTGAGACGGACCAGGACAGGCGCCCCCTCGTCGAGAAGCGCCTTGCTGCCGGCATAGCGCGCCGCCTCGGCCATGGTCTTGGCGAGCGCCGCGCGCACGGCGAAGTAGCCGCTCTCGGTCAGCCCGGTGGCCAGCACCTGCGTCTCGCCGCGGCGCCCGCCGAGGGCGAAGACCTGCATGCAGGCGAGCACGCCCTCCGGCGTCTCGAGATCCTCGCCCTCCTCGCGGGCGATCTCGGCGATGGAGCGCAGCATCAGGGTCGTGGAGACCGGTAACTCCACCGCCAGGGTGGCGAGGCCGAAGGCGCCGCCCACCGCTCCGCTCACCGCGGCCATCGCCTTGTGGACCGCCTCGCTCGATCCGAGCAGGCGCTCCAGGCGCCCCTCTACCTTCGCGGTCGCAGCCTCGATCTCGGTGCCGGATGTCGGCACGACCTCTTTCTTCGGCAGGGTCGCGAGCGCGACCCGGAGTGCGCCGCGCATCGCCGCCTCGGCGCTGCGCCCCACCGTCTCGGTGACCGGGGCGGGCAGCGAGCGCCCGATGATATCGAGGGGCGCGCCCGCCGCAGCCGAGAGCCGGGCGGCAAGGCCCGGCTGCTCCAGGGCCCGGACCGCGCGCCGCAAGGCGGCGCGGTCGGCCTCGCTCAGCGTGCGCTCCACGGTGTCGATGGTGGCCGGCAGGGTCTCTCCGGCGAGGGTGATGTCGCTCACAGGTCGTTCCCGCTGATGGGGCCGAAAACGTGGTCAGAAACGTCGGACAGAGCAAGCGCGGGGGCACCCGCTTGGTTCCGCATAGCCCTTTGCCGCCACCAGGCCCGCCCCGCTCAGGCCTTGGCCGCGATCGCCTCCGCCTCGGGCGGCGCCACGGGCTCGGGCTCGGCGCGGCCTTCGCGCAGGGCGATCAGGACCAGGCAGAGCAGGGCCACCGGGATCCCGATCCCGGCCGAGGCGGCGAAGAACACGGGATAGCCCATCGCGTCCACCATGTAGCCGGAGAAGCCGCCGACGAACTTGCCGGGCAGAGCGTAGAGCGAGGACAGGAGCGCGTACTGCGTCGCCACGAAGGCCGGCGAGGCGAGGCTCGACATGTAGGCGATCAGCGCCGTGCCGGCGAAGTTGCCGGCGAAGTTGTCGATCGAGATGCTGAGCACGAAGAGGCCCGTGTCGTGGCCCGAGACCGCGAGCCAGGAGAACATCAGGTTGGAGGCCGCGGCGATGATGCCGCCGAACAGGAGCGAGGCCTGCAGCCCGAAGCGGATCACCGCCCAGCCGCCGGCGAGCGCTCCGACGATGCCGACGATCACCCCGTAGACCTTCGTCACGTTGGCGATCTCCGTGAGGGTGAAGCCCTGCTCGATGTAGAAGGGCTGCGCCATGACGCCCGAGATGATGTCGGGCAGGCGGTAGAGCATGATCAGCGCCAGGATCGCCACGAGGCGCCAGCCCTTGCGCGCGACCAGGTCGGAGAAGGGATCGACCACGGCGATCCGCAGGGTGGTGGCGAGGGAGCGATGCTCGCCCTCGACGGCGACCGGATCCTGCCGCGGCGCCAGGAAGGCGGCGATCAGCCCGACCAGCATCAGCGCCGCCATGGCGCTGTAGGCGAGATGCCAGCCAGCCCCTTGCGCGATGTAAAGGGCGCCGGCCCCTGCGAAGGCGCGGGCCACCGCGTAGCCGAGCTGGTAGGCGGCGAGCATCACGCCCTGCCGCTCGGTCGGCGCCGCATCGATGCGCCAGGAATCGACCACGATGTCCTGCGTCGCCGAGGCGAAGGCGGTGACGAGCGCGCAGACCACGATGAAGAACAGCGACTCGGACGGGTTGCCCTGGCTCATGCCGAGCAATCCCGCGATCACGACGATTTGAGAGAGGACCATCCAGGCCCGCCGCCGCCCGAGCCAACGCGCGGCGAGCGGCAGGTCGAACCGATCGATCACCGGCGCCCAGAGGAATTTCATCGAGTAGGCGAAGGAGACGTAGGAGAGCAGGCCGATGCTGGTGCGCTGGATCCCGGCTGTGGCGAGCCAGGCCGAGAGCGTCGAGAACACCAGGAGGATCGGCAGGCCGCAGGCGAAGCCGAGCGCCAGCATCAGGCCGATGCGCGCATCCTCGAGGACATCCTTCAGGCGAAGCCGCGGCTTGCCGGGCGTCTGTCCGGGCTTGCGCGCGCCGCTCGTCGTCTCGCCGGTCTTCATCTCGGGGCTGGCCTGCTTTCCTGTGCGCGGAGCGACTTGGACCATGGTGCGATGGGAACTCCTCGGGCGCGAGCGCCTTGACCTCGAACTCGGATCCGGGACCCGGGCGCGTACCGGATCTCGACATGGCGGCGAGATCATGATCGATAGTTCGTTAACGGATTTGCAGAATTCTGGCCGTTGAGATGAAGCTCCGGGGGGAACATCTCGATCACGCGGCGGCCACCGAGATGGCAGCCGCGGATGAATCCAGCATGACGCACGCGCCTGCTCCACCGGACATCGCGCTGGCGCCGGGCACCTTCGCCCTCGCCTTCGACGCGAGCCCGACGCCGATGCTGGTCACCGACGCGCGGCGCCCGGACAGGCCCATCGTCTGGATCAACGACGCCTTCCTTGGCCTCACCGGTTATGAGCGCCACGAACTGATCGGCCGGAACTGCCGCATGCTGCAGGGGCCCGACACCGACGGCGCCGAGGTCGGCCGCATGCGCGCGGCGATCGAGGCGGCCGTGCCCTATGCCGGCGAGATCCTGAATTACCGGAAGGACGGGACGCCGTTCTGGAACGGCATGACCATCAACCCGGTGCGCGACCGCGAGGGACGGCTGATCTATTTCTTCGCCGCCCAGGCGGACATGACCGACAAGCGCCGGCTCGAGACCGCCATGCGCGGCACCAACGACGAGCTTGAGCGGCAGGTCGGTGCGCGCACGGCGGATCTCGAATCCGCGCTCGCCCAGAAGACGGCCCTGCTGCACGAGGTCGATCACCGGGTGAAGAACAACCTGCAGGTGATCTCGTCGCTGATGCTGCTGAAGGCGCGGCGCACGCCCGACGGGGAGGCCCGCGATGCGCTGCAGGGCATGGCCGACCGGATCGGTGCCCTCTCCACCGCGCACCGGATGCTCTATGCCTCGGACGACGTCAGCCATTTCGATCTGGCGGACTTCATGAGCGATTTCCTCTCGGACGTGAACGCGGCCCTCGACAGGGAGCGCACCCGGGTCGAGGCCAGCGTGGAGCCGGTGGCGGTGTCGGCCGCCATGGCCGCGCCGCTCGCCCTGATGATCCATGAATTGACCAGCAACGCGGTCCGCCACGCCTTTCCCGAGGAGCGGACCGGCCTCGTCACCGTGACGGCCCGGCGCGAGGCGGACACCCTGCGCATGACCGTGGCCGATGACGGCGTCGGCATGGCGGCGTCCGAGCCCAACCCGGCCGGGTTCGGCCGCAACCTCGTGGAGATGCTGGTCCGGCAGCTGCGCGGCCGGATCGACTGGAGCGATGGACCACCGGGGACACGGGTGGAGATCAGCGTTCCGCTGCCGGATCCCGCTTGAGCTTCAGCGCTGGAGAGCGCAACTAAGAGTTGCAATCGGAGACCCGCCGCATGACGCGCCATGATGCATGAGTCGGACTCGGGACTGCGAGTCCTCGTGGTCGAGGACGAGGCGTTGATCGCCCTGGAACTCGAATGCCTGCTCGGCGATCTCGGCCACGTCACGGTGGGCGTCGCCGGCAGTTCGAAGGAGGCGATCGCGCTGGCCCGCTCGACGGCGCCCGACGTCGCCCTCGTGGACGTGCACCTCGTCGACGGCCCGACCGGCGTGGAGGTCGCCCGGGCGCTGAGCGCCGATCCGCGCACCACCGTCGTGTTCATGACCGCAAATGCCAAGCGCATCCCGGACGATTTCGCCGGCGCGCTTGGCGTCATTGCCAAACCCTATTCCGAGCGGGTCGTCGCGCGCACCCTCGACTACGTGGCCTGCCGCCGCTCCGGGACCGTGCCGCCGCCGTGCCCGGACGGGTTCAGTCCGGCGCCCTGGTGAGGTCGCAGCAGGCCGCGGCGGCTGACGCGCGCAGGCTCTGATCGGCCTCAGACCGCCCGGCAAGGCCCGCACGGGATGATCCGGGACCAGACCTGATCATGATATGGCACAGCCACGCCTAGTGAAGACGTCTTACGCGCCGGCCTAGTGCCCCGCATTTAATCTTATTTTGCGAACCTTTCCGAGGATCGATCAGGCGGGCGGGCAAATTCTCCTCCGCCTTGTTTTTCGGCTATCCGCGGCATCGATGCACAGCGGTGGAGCACTCCGCTTCAGCCCGACACGCCTCTCTATTGTTCTTCCCCCGTCGATCCGGCCCCGAAACGCGCGGACAACGCTCCCATGTCCGATCACGGATCGGTTAGTCGCGATCGAGTCGGCTTGGTGCTGCCGCAATTCTGGAGGAAGCAGCGGGCTGACGGGCGGCGATCGTGGCCGACCCCTCATGACCGTGATCGGAATCGCCCGCCGCCGCGACGGCTGGGCAGCATCGGCTCGCGCCGTCGCCACGCGACGGTGTGCGAGGCCGTGCCGGGAGACGTGTATGTTTGCAGAAGCGGCCGTCAGGGCCGGGCAGGACGGGGCGCCGACCCCACGGATACAGGTGGCGGCTCAGGCCGGCGCGGGTCAGGGCCATGCGGGTCAGGCCGGTGCGGCCGGGGCGCAGGGCCGCCTCGATTCGGGCTTGAGCGCCCTGGTTCTGGTGGCCTCGTTCCATCAGGTCGCATGCGAGGCCGGCCAGATCCGGCACGAGCTCGGGCTCGGGGCGGGCGCCGCCTCGGCGATCGATCTCGTGCGCGGGGGCAAATCGGTCGGCCTCAAGGTGCGCCTGCTGGAGCGCCAGAAGCCGCAGCGCCTCGACAGCGTGCCCACCCCCGCCATCCTGCAATACGACGACGGCAGCTACCGCCTGCTCGGCCGCCGGCTCGAGGACGGGACCTGGCGCATCATCGATCCCCTCGCCCGCACCGCCGAGCACCTCGCGCCCGAGGCGGTCACCGCGCGCTGGACCGGTACCGTCATCCTCGTGGCCCGCCGCGCCAGCCTCGCCAAGGTCGTGGCCGATTTCGGCCTGACCTGGTTCATGCCCTCGATCTGGCGCTACCGACGCCCGCTGGCCACCGTGCTCGTCGCCTCGCTGTTCATCCAGCTCTGCGCCCTGATCACCCCGGTCTTCTTCCAGATCGTCATCGACAAGGTCCTGGTCCACAAGGGCTACGCCACCCTCACCCTCGTGGTGGTCGGCCTCCTGGCGCTCGGCCTGTTCAACGGCGTGCTGCAATATCTGCGGCAGTACATCCTCACCCACACCACGAGCCGCATCGACGTCGAGCTCGGCGCACGCCTGTTCGACCACCTGATGCGCCTGCCGCTCGGCTATTTCGAGACCCGCGCCGCCGGCCAGACCGTGGCGCGCGTGCGCGAGCTGGAGCAGGTGCGCGCCTTCCTCACCGGACAGGCGCTGACCGCGGCCATCGACGTGCCCTTCACCCTGCTCTTCATCGCGATCCTGTTCTTCTACTCGCCGGTGCTCGGCACGATCGTGGCGCTGTCGATCCCCTGCTACGTGCTCGTGGCGGTGCTGCTGCGCCCGATCCTGCGCGAGAAGACGCTCGAGCAGTTCAGCCGCTCGGCCCTGTCCAACCAGTTCCTGATCGAGTCGATCGTCGGCATCCACACCGTGAAGGCGATGGCGGTGGAGCCGACCCTGCGCGTGCAGTGGGAGGAGCGGCTGGCGGCCTATGTGAAGACGAGCTTCATCACCGGCCTGCTCGGCAGCCTCGGCCAGAACGCGATCCAGTACATCAACGCCGTCACCACGGCCCTGGTGCTGTTCTTCGGCGCCTACGCGGTGATGGCCGGCGAGATGACCGTCGGCAGCCTGATCGCCTTCAACATGATCATGGGCCAGGTCACCCAGCCGATCCTGCGCCTCAGCCAGCTCTGGCAGAACTTCCAGCAGGTGAAGGTCTCGATCGAGCGCCTCGGCGACGTGCTGAACGCCCCCGTCGAGACCCGCTCGATGGCCCAGGCCCATCTGCCCCCGGCCAAGGGCCAGATCACCGTGCGCAACGCCGTGTTCCGCTACCAGCCGGGCGCGCCGGAGGTGCTCAAGGACGTCTCGCTCGACATCCCCGCCGGGCAGGTGATCGGCATCGTCGGCCCCTCGGGCTCCGGCAAGTCGACGCTGACCAAGCTGCTGCAACGCCTCTACCTGCCCGAGAAGGGGCAGGTGCTGGTCGACGGCATCGACATCGCCCAGGTCGATCCCGCCTGGCTCCGCCGTCAGATCGGCGTGGTGCTGCAGGAGAACCTGCTCTTCAACAAGAGCGTGCACGAGAACATCGCGCTGGCCAATCCCGGCCTGAGCCGGGCCCAGGTCATCCAGGTGGCGCGGCTGGCCGGTGCCGACGAGTTCATCAACCGCATGCCCCGCGGCTACGACACGATGATCGAGGAGCGCGGCGCCAACCTCTCGGGCGGCCAGCGCCAGCGCCTCGCGATCGCCAGGGCGCTCGCCACCAACCCGCGCATCCTGATCCTCGACGAGGCCACCTCGGCCCTCGACTACGAGAGCGAGCGCATCATCCAGGAGAACATGAAGCTGATCGTGCAGGGCCGCACGGTGGTGATCATCGCCCACCGCCTCGCCGCGGTGCGGGGCTGCGACCGCATCATCGCGATGCAGGACGGCCGCATCGTCGAGGACGGCGCGCACCGCGACCTCGTCGCCCGGCCCGACAGCCTCTACGGCCGCCTCTGGCGTCTCCAATCCTACCATGCCGAGCAGGGAGCCGCCGCATGAGCCCCAGCCCCTCAACGAGTCCTCAGCCGAGCGGATCGCTCCCGGCCGAGACCTCGCGTGGCCCCGGTGCCCGCGACCGGGCCGGAGCCGCCCTGGACCGGATCGCCACCCGCCTGCCGGCGATCCGGCCGCGCGACCTCTCGCCCCGTGCCCTCTCCGCCCGGATGCGCACCCTGGCCGATACCCGCCAGGATCAGGAATTCCTGCCCGCCCATCTCGAGATCCTCGAGACGCCGGCCTCGCCGCTGGCCACCGCCTTCACTTGGACGATCTGCGCGATGTTCACCTGCGCGCTGCTCTGGAGCGTGCTGGCGAGCCTCGACATCTTCGCCGTAGCCTCGGGCCGGGTGCAGCCCTCCGGACGTTCGAAGGTGCTGCAGCCCTTCGAGACCAGCAAGGTCCAGGCGATCGCCGTGCATAACGGCGACCGCGTCAAGGCGGGCGACCTGCTGATCGACCTCGACGCCACCGAGCAGGCGGCCGACCTCGCCGCTCGCGAGAACGAGCTCGCCGCGCTCTCGGCGCAGATCGCCCGGCGCACCGCCACGATCGCGGCGATCCGCTCCGACAGCAAGGAGGCGGAGCCGGACTACGCGCCCGAGACCGCGCCGGCGGTCCGTCTGCGCGAGAGCGCGGCGATGACGAGCGAGCTCAACCAGCACTATGCCACAAGGGCCGCCCTCGAGTCGCAGCTGACCGAGAAGACGGCGCAGGAGGAGCGCTTCACCGGCAGCATCGAGGCGCGCGAGCGCCTGAAGACGGTGCTGCGCGAGCGCGCCGACATGCGCGAGACCCTGGTGGCGCGCTCGGCCGGCACCCGTGCGGCGGTGATCGACGCCCTCCAGCAGGTCGAGCAGGTCTCGGCCGAGCTGGCCTATGACCGGGGCCAGCTGGTGGAGGCGCGGGCGGCGGCGGCCTCGCTGCAGCGGCGCATCGAGCAGCTGACCAGCGAGACCATCGCGAAGCAGGCCCAGGCGCTGACCGAGACGGCACAGAAGGTGGACGGCCTGCGCCAGGACGTGGTGAAGGCGCGCCTGCGCCGCGAGCGGATGCAGCTGCGCGCGCCGATCGACGGCACGGTGCAGCAGCTCGCCGTGACCACGGTGGGTCAGGTGGTGACGCCGGGCCAGCCGCTTCTGGTGCTGGTGCCGAGCGCAGGGACGGTCGAGATCGAGGCCCTGGTGCTCAACAAGGACATCGGCTTCGTGACGGCCGGCCAGACGGTGACGGTGAAGGTCGATTCCTTCCCGTTCACGCGCTACGGAACGGCGGAAGGCCGGGTGGTGCGGATCTCGCGCGACGCGATCGACGAGCGGGACGCCGGCGGCTCGACCGACGCTCTCTCTGTGGCGCGCAGCCAGGGCACCAACGGGGTGATCGGCGCCCCGCGGACCCAGAACCTGGTCTTCCCGGTGACGATCGAGGTGATGCGGAACGACATCGTGTCGGAGGGCAAGCCGGTGGCGCTGACGCCGGGCATGACGGTGCAGGCCGAGATCCATACCGGCACCCGCCGGGTGATCGACTACGTCCTCACCCCCATTCGCGAGACCACCGCCTCGGCCGGCCACGAACGCTGAGAGGCGCGCGGGGTCCGGCGCCGTTGGCCCCCGCGGGCGGCCCGCGATCCCGGTTGTCGCGCCGCGCGCCGAACATCCTCGACTGTCCTCTTGACGCGGGTCACGGTCACCCGCATCTCGCGGGCCGCACGCCATTCCGTGCGGCCCGGGCGAGGCCCGCGTCATGACCATCGCAGCGGATGCGCATCCGGGCGCTCGGCCAAGCGGCGCTGTTCGGGGAGATTGGAGATCCGTCAAGATGGCCTTTCTCGCTCCGTTCGCGGGCGGCGCGCTGATCGGCGCCGCGGCCGCGCTGCTTCTCCTCGCCAATGGCCGCATCGCCGGCATCAGCGGGATCGCCGGCGGCCTGCTCGGGCCGGCAGGGCGGGACGCGGCCTGGCGCGCGGCCTTCCTCGTCGGCCTGCTGCTGGGGCCGGTCCTGTTCCGGCTCGCGGCCGGCCACTGGCCCGACCTGCACGTCGAAGCCTCATGGCCGATGCTCGTGGTGGCGGGCCTCCTCGTCGGCTACGGCACGCGGCTCGGCTCCGGCTGCACCAGCGGCCACGGCGTCTGCGGCCTCGCCCGGCTGTCGCCGCGCTCCTTCGCGGCGGTAGCGACCTTCATGGCCTCCGCGATCGTCACCGTATTCCTGGTCCGGCATGGGGTGGGCCGATGAGCGCGCCCCGCATCGCAACCGCGCTCGTGAGCGGCCTGCTCTTCGGCTTCGGCCTCGCCCTGTCCGGCATGCTGGACCCGGAGCGGGTGCTCGGCTTCCTCGACATCGCGGGCGCCTGGGATCCAAGCCTCGCCTTCGTCCTCGGGGGGGCGGTCGGCGTGTCGGCGCTGGCCTACGCGCTCAAGGCGCGGATGGCGAAGCCGGTGCTGGCGCCCCGCTTCGAGGTGCCGACGAATCGGCGGATCGACGGCCGCCTTCTCGGCGGCGCCGCCCTATTCGGCGTCGGCTGGGGGCTTGCCGGCCTCTGCCCCGGCCCCGCGCTCGCCGGGCTCGTGCTCGGCCTGCCCCAGATCGCCCTGTTCGTCGCCGCGATGCTCGGCGGCATGCTGATCCACGGCCTCACCGCCGATCGGCTGCCGCTGCAGCGCCGCGCCCGCGGCTGAGGGGGATCGGTCTCGGGCGCCGCCGCCGACCCGGACGAGCCCTGCAAGGCTCCTTGCGCCGGAGCGGATCCTGGTTCGGCGCAAGGAGCGCTTCAATTCGTGATCCGCACCGACGACATGGCCGCGCTGAAAAGCTGCTGCATGGCCTGATTGATGTCGCCATTCGTCGAGACAGCAAAGTAAAGACCGTCCGTCGCACAGCTCTTCAAAAGCGGACCGATGTTATTTTCGAACGGCTTCACGTAGGAATTGTAGAAGCCGTTGTTGTAAAGCGGCAGATATTGTGTGTAGATGATGCCGATCCGGATCTTCTTGTCCTTCATCGATTGGCACAGGGCCGGGTCGATGGGACCGATGTAGCGGCCATCGTTGATAACGGATCCGATGGTCGGACGGGGCTTCGAGCGGGCGAACGGCAGGTCCTGCACGCCATCGGTGACGAAGAACAGGAACCGGATCGGAGACGCGGGCGTCACACCGTCGCCGCTCACCGGAATCGTGTCGGTCATCTTGCTCAGCGTTGGACCGTAGGAAGTCTGGCAGTCGCGTTGGTCCTGATAGGACGTGGCCATATCGATCTGGGCCGACGCGCGCTTGACCTGTTCGAGATCGGCCGTCAATTGGCTCAGCCGGGTCTGGACATCGCTGAACGTCCACATCTCCATCCGGAATTGCTGCGGCAGGCTCATGCTCGCCTTGGCCGAGTCGACGAGATTCGACACGGCGCTCCGCAGAACATCGATGCGCAGCTTGATATTGTTGCGCTTCGCGATGTGATAATTGTCGTTCAGGTTCTCCGATCCATTGGGGTTGGGCAGATGACAGGCGAAGGCGCAACCGTTGGCGACAGTCTGCATGCGCTGGATGTCGGCGCTGGTTGCGGCCAATCCCATCGACGGCGAGTTGTCGAGCAGCAGATAGAAGTCGATATATTGCGCGATCCGGCGCACGCTGCTGGACTGGCCGCCGATCGTCATCCCGACCGTCTTCATCATGAGGCCGCTCAGCGTGGTCTGGACGATCGCTGTATAGGCAGCGGTCAGTCCGAGCTGGGTGGCGCCCTGGACCGGGGTTGCCGTGAACGAGGTGATCTTCGTCACGCCCGGCACCTTGGCTGCGTCCGCCAGGAACTGCGCGCGCGCGCTATCCACCATCGCCGCGGTGATTGTGTTCGTCTTCTGGGCGATCACCCCGAGAACCGCCGCGTCCAGGAGCGCGTCGAGCTCGGCCTTGGCGGCGCCGCGCCGGCCGTAATCGATCGCGGCCCCGGCCGCGAACAGGATGGGGATCAGGAAGACGACGAAGGTGACGGCCACGTGTCCGCCGCGCGCCCGCACGAAACGCCGGAGGACCGGGTCCATGTACCGGGATGCCGGGCCGGGCCGCGCGGGATGTCGGGTCAGAAACTCGGACACGGCGAACCTCCCGGCATGACCACCTCACCCTTGTCGAGCCGTTGCGCCCAGGAGATCTTCCGGCTGAACACCAATCCGGTTCGGCCGAAGATCAGGCGAAAGAGATTCGAGCCGACGATCGGGGTGTAGGGCAGGGACACCTCCGCCAGGACGTAGCGGGCGCCGTCATATCCGAAGGTCGACGGCGTGGCAGGCAGGCCCGCGGTGCCGTTGAGGGTGCGCACGGGCCGGGCGCCGGGCGGGTAGCTGGAGCACACGCCGCCGAGGAGCGTGCCCGTGCCGTTCCCCACGCCCATGGCATGGATGGCGACCTGCAGGCTCGCCGTCGAATAGGGACGCATGATCACGCCGGCCGCGTCGACGATGGCGGCCATGTCGGCCGCCACGGGGCTGCCATTGGTCGCCCGGCCCGAGAGATCGGCGATCGTCCGCGCGTAGAGCGTGACCTTGCGGCCGGTGTCGACGGCGCGCAGCAATTCGGTCAGGCCGAAATAGATCGTCACGATCAGCGGCAGGATCAGCGCGAACTCAAGGGCTGCCGTCCCCTCTGCATCGGATCGGAGCCGGGTGAGGCAACGGCCGAGACCGCCGGGTCGGGGCCTGCTCATGTGCCGGAGGGACAGGCTGTGGTCGAATCGAACGGCTCGACCTGAAACACCGTGGCCGCCTGAAGAACCCGGCGACGATTGGGAAGCGTCGCGTAGACGGCGCCGAGCAGCGGAAAGTAGATCGGCATGTCGACAACCGCCTGAACGATGATGATATCGTTGGCACGCGCGCAGGTGTAGGACGGGAACCCCGGATTCCAATCCGTCAGTCCGGTATCGGGATTTCGGATCACCGGCTGGACGAGGGTGGCGGCGGAGAAGCTCGCGGCCTTGGTGATGCTGATTTTCACTCTGTCGCAGGGGAACGTGGTGACGCGGGCCTGCCCGCCGGGCGAACACATGTCGGCGCGGAAATTGGCGAGCAGGAATTGCGGGTCGGTGGTGCCCGCATGCGCCGTCTGGAACTGGCCCGTATAGATCTGGCGGCCGGCCTCGGAGACCGCGGTCTGGAGGATCTCCTGCCCGAAATAGGTCAGGCCAGCCTCCAGGCTGGCTCCGGTGAGCGCCAGGAACGGCAGGGCCACGAAGCCGAACTCGACGGCCACCGAGCCCCCCCTCGCCCGCCGAAAGTCGGACAGGGCGCGCAGAGCCGGGCGAAGAATGGAGCCGGGCCGGGCCGCGGCCCCACCGGGATCCGCTGCCCTTGCCCTTCGAAAGCCGAGCCTCATGATGCGCGCATTCCGCAGATGACCGCATGGCTCCGGCTGGGCGCAGCGGGTCATGGCCTGGAGCGCGCTCCTGCACCGGACCGATGGGCCCGTCGGCGCCGCGCACTCGACCGCTTGATTAGACGGGATGGATTGCCAATCCGTTTCGTAATCTGCCGAATAGCGCGGCCGAAGCGGTCGAAGATAAACAACGATGAGTTGTATGTCGCGGTATCAGAGCAGATCGCCGCACCACGCACGGTTCGTGACTGATGTTGGCGAGACCGGTAGCATCGCGCGACAGGATGCGCGGAGACGGCGCCGGCTTCGCGGTTATCCCTCCCTGCGCACAGCCTGCCGCCGGCGCGCGACGGGACTGCGATCAATCCGGTGCGCTACGACAGCGCATTTCGTCCGCTCCGCAGAACCAGGCGTCCGGCGCGCGGTTGTCGTCGAGCTTACAGGCCGTCGCGTTCCGGCCTGACGGGGGGCACGATGCCGCTGGATGATCACCGCGCCCAGTCCGAGGTCGCGCTCAGGGACAGCGGCACCGCTCGTCCGGCCGGCGCCGTCCCGCCGGGCCGGCACGCGGATACGGGGCGCTCCGGCCATGCGTGAGGGCAACGCCCTCGCCTACCGCGTGCAGAAGCACGCCGCGCGCCGGCTGCACTACGATGTCCGGCTGGAACTCGGCGGCGCCCTGAAGAGCTGGGCGGTCGCGCGGGGGCCGAGCCTCGTCGCCGGCGAGCGCCGCCTTGCCATCGCGGTGGCCGATCACGGCCTGGGCTATGCCGACTTCGAAGGCGTGATCGCGCCGGGCCGGTACGGCGCGGGCGTCGTGCTGCTGTGGGACCGCGGCACCTGGGAACCCGAGGGCGACGCGGTGGCGGCGCTCGCATCCGGATCGCTGGCCTTTCGCCTGCACGGCGAGAAGCTGACCGGCCGCTGGCGTCTGATGCGCATGAAGCCGCGACCGCGCGAGCGCCAGGAATCCTGGCTGCTGATCAAGTCGCAGGACGCGGCCGCGCGCGGCCCGGGCGACCCGGATATCTTGGACGAGCAACCGTGCTCGGTGGCGACCGGCCGCACGGTCGATGAGATTGCCGCCGCGGCGGCCCGCGTGGAGTGAGGCGCATGGACCAGAGAACCCCGCTCAACCTGGTCTATGATGCCGTCGCAGCCGCGCGGGCAGTCGCCGCGACGGCCGCGACCCGCGCGGCCGCGGAGGATCGCGACGACGGCTTCCCGGCCGAGGACGTGGCCGATCTGGCGCGCCTCGGCCTGCTCGCCGCCCCCATCCCCGTGGCCGAGGGAGGTGCCGGCCTCGGCGAGGAGCCCGGGGCCGCGAAGCTGTCCGAGACTCTGCGCCTCGTCGGCTACGGCAGCCTCGCCCTCGGGAGGCTCTACGAGGGGCACGTCAACGCGCTCCAGCTCGTCGCCCGCTACGGCGACGCCGGACAGCGCGCCCGCCTGTTCGCCGATGCCGCGGCCGGGCACCTCTTCGGTGTGTGGAACACCGAGCCGGCTGGCGGCCTCGTCCTCGAGGATGCACCGGATAGCCTCCGCCTGCGCGGCGTGAAGACCTTCGCCTCGGGGGCGGGCCACGTCACGCGCGCGCTCGTCACCGGGCGCCGTCCAGACGAGGGTGCGCCGCTCATGCTGGTCGTGCCGCTGGAGGCGGGTACCCGGGCCGATCTCTCGGCCTGGCGCGCGCACGGCATGCGCGCCTCGGCCACCGGCACCGTGGATTTCAGCGGGCTTCCGGTCGCCGCGGAGGCGATCCTCGGCGGACCGGACGACTATCACCGCCAGCCGGACTTCTCGGGCGGCGCCTGGCGCTTCGCGGCGGTGCAGCTCGGCGGCATCGAGGCGGTGTTCGACGCCTGGCGCGCGCATCTCGCGCGCGTCGGTCGCGGCGACGATCCGCACCAGCTCGCGCGGCTCGGCGAGGGAGCCATCGCGATGGAGGGCGCGCGGCACTGGGTGGCGCGCGCCGCAGCCATCGCCGCCGATGCGGAGCTCCCGGCCGACCGCATCGTCGCCTACGTCAATCTGGCCCGCCTCGCCGTCGAGCGGTCCGGCCTCGACGTGCTGCAGCTCGCGCAGCGCTCGGTCGGCCTGCAGGGCTTTCTGCGCGGCCATCCGCTCGAGCGCCTCTCGCGCGACCTCGCCACCTATCTGCGGCAGCCCGCGCCGGACGGCGCCCTCACCGGCGCGGCGCGCGTGGTCCTGCAGGCCGGCGGCCTGGGGGGCGACCTCTGGACCGGGGGGCGCGCATGAGCCGGTTCACCACCTCGCTCCCGGCGCGCTACTTCGAGGACCAGTATGCCCGCGACCCCGACCCGTGGAACTTCGCCACGAGCGCCTACGAGCACGCGAAATATGCGGCCACGCTCGCGGCCCTGTCGCGGGATCGCTACGCCGCGGCGCTGGAAGTCGGCTGCTCCATCGGCGTGCTGACCGAAGCCCTGGCCGCGCGGTGCGACGACGTGCTCGGCCTCGACCTGACCGAGCTGGCCCTGCAGCAGGCGCGCGCGCGCTGCCAGGGCCTCGGCCATGTCCGCTTCGCGCGCGCACAGGTGCCCGACGAATGGCCGGACGGGTCGTTCGACCTGATCCTGCTCTCGGAGGTCGTCTACTTCCTCGACCCGGGAGACGTGCAGCGTCTGGCCGCGCGCGTCCGCAGGAGCCTGCGTCCGAACGGCGAGGTTCTGCTCGTGCACTGGACCGGCACGACGCATTACCCGCTGAGCGGCGACGCAGCGGCCGAGCATTTCATCGCGGCGACCGGCCCCTTCCTGCATCCCCTGCGCCAGATCGACACGGATGACTACCGTCTCGACCTGCTGGCTGCGGCGCAGCAGCACGACGGCCAGCCATGACGACATCCCGATGGCTCGATAACCCGCAGCGCTACGGCCGCATCAGCCGCGGCCTGCACTGGCTGATGGCGGCGCTCTTCGCCTGGCAATTCGCCGGGGCGCTGCTCTATGTCAGCATCGGCGACACGGCCCTGACGCGTTTCGTGGGCGCAAGCCATTTCACGATGGGTTTTACGCTCTTCATCCTCGTGCTGCTGCGCGGTGCCTGGGGACTGGCGAATCTGAGGCGGCGGCCGCCGCATCCCGGACGTCTGGGCCGCGCGGCGACGACCGGACACGCCGCGATCTACGCCTTGATGGTCGTCGTTCCGAGCTTGGCTCTTCTGCGCCAGTACGGATCGGGAAAGCCCTTCGCGCCTTACGGCATCCCCCTCATGCCGGAGCGCGACAGCAAGATCGCGTGGTTGATGCTCCCAGCCGACCTGCTGCACTACTGGCTCGGCTTCACGCTTCTGGTGATCGTGCTCGGCCATGCGGGCATGGTGGTGCTGCACCGAACCCTCTGGAAGGAAGATGTCCTGACGCGGATGACCTGAGAGTCGCCGGCCACGTCGGCGCTACCCCTCTTCCGGATCAACCGGCTACGGGGTCACGCCTGCCGACGGCCGACGCGGCGGGCCAGGAAATCAGCAAGGCGCGTCGCGATCTCGTCCGGCTTCACGTCCAGGGCGAAGTGGCCGGCATCGAGAACGTGCACCTCGGCATCGGGCACGTCGCGCCGGTAGGCCTCGGCTTCCGCGGTTTCGAAGGAGGGGTCGTAGCGTCCCCAGACCACCAGCAGCGGCGGCTGGCGGCTTCGGAGCCATGATTGCCACGCCGGATAGCGCGCGACGTTGGTCCGGTAATCGTAGAAGAGATCGGTCTGAATCGCGTCCTGTCCGGGACGGCACAGGAAGGCGAACTCGTCCGTCCAGAGGTCCGGGTCGTAGGCGGCGATGTCCGGGTCCCGCCCCACATGCCGCTGCCGCGTGGCGGCGAGCGAGAGAAAGTTCTCACGCAGGGCGGCCTCGTGCGCCGGCCGATCCGCCCAGAAGGCGCGCCGCGTGTCCCAGAGGGGTCCGAGCCCGTCCTCATGCGCCACGGCGTTCTGGACGATGATCGCCGGGACACGCTCGGGATGGGCGAGCGCCAGCCGAAAGCCCACCGGTCCGCCGTAATCCTGTAGGTACAGGCTGTAGCGGGACAGGCCGAGGACCCTGGTGAAGGCCTCGACGATGTCGGCGAGACGATCGAAGGTGTAGGCGAAGGATCGCGGATTGGGCGCGTCGCTGTGGCCGAATCCGATGAAGTCGGGCGCGACCAGGTGATAGGCGCCAGCCAAGCGCCGGAGCAGCGGCTCGTACATGCGGGACGAGGACGGGAACCCGTGCAGGAGCAGGAGGGTCGGCGCATCGCGCGGGCCGGCCTCCCGGTAGAAGACGGACAATCCGTCGACGGCAACGGTCCGATACGTCACCCGGCACATCGCAGCCCCCTTCACCCAGCTATGCCCCGCCGCACCACCGGCAGGAACACGGCCGAGATCGCTCGCCTTCAGCGAAAGCCGCCGCCGATCACGCCGGCCTCGACAGCGACCGAGAGGCGGTCGGTGAGCGCCCACTCCACCCCGACCTGCGCATTCGGCCGCACCGCGACATCCTCCCGGGAGAAGGGCTGCGAGAGCGCGGTCGGACCGACGCGCAGCGTCTCGTGCGCGGCCCAGGCGCCGGCCTTGGCGTAGAGCAGGATATCCGGCGTGAGCAACGTGCCCACCTTCACCTGCAGCGCGCCCGCGAGGTCGCGCGTGTAGGCGAGGCCGCCGAAGCCGGGCGTCGTGCCGCCGCCGACCGCGGCCAAGTAATCGAAGCCACCGCCGATGCCGTAGACGAGCGCGCCCTCTCGCCAGATCCGCCCGGCCTCGAACCCGATGGTTGGGCCGGCATATCCGCCGAAACGCTTCGACGAGACGGCCTCGAAGCCTGTCGACATGCGGGCGTAGGAGCCGGACCAGCGGCTCTCAAGCTCTCCGGGCGCCTGGGGCCAGGCGAAGGCGGGAAGCGGGCCGAAGCCGATGAACGACGGAGCGAACTGGGCTGCCGCTGGACCCGAGCACAGGGTGCCGCCGGCGAGCAGGAGGCAGGCCGTGAATCGGCGCAGCGGACGAGGATCTGCGGGTCCGGTCATACGGCCAGGATAGCGGAAGCCGGGCCCGCGAGACAGACCGTCGGACCGGCGCGGTTCAGGGATCGTGGGGCCCCGGCCCGGATTGTCGCGGTTGTGAACGCGGCGCCGGGCGATAGGCTGGTCACGCCCTCGCGGCTGGTCCACGCTGGCCCTGCGGGAGAGCAAGCGAGGGACATCCGTGATGGGACGCTGTTCGCGTGTGGTCGCCGGGCTCCTCATCGGGCTCGCGAGCCCATCTCTGGCCGCGGCGCTGGCCAGCCCGGCCGAGGCCAGGGTCACACGGCTCGAACTCGCGTCGCGGCAGAGCTTCGGGACCTTCCGCGGCGGCGACTATGTCCGCTGGGACGGCCGCGTCGTCGGGGAGCTGGCGCCCGACGATCACGGCATTCCCGATCTCGAGAAGGCGCCCCGCAGCGATGCCGGCCGCGTCGCCTACAGCGCGCGCATCATCCTGATCGCGCCGGCCGATCCCGCCTCCGGCAACGGTGCGCTCCTGGTCGATGTGCCGAACCGCGGCCGGGCCTACGCCAACGCGCTCTACAACAGCCCGCGCGACATCCCGATGCTGTCGGGCGACCTCGGGATCGGGACCGGATTCCTGCAGGACAACGGCTACGCGGTTGCCGAAATCTACTGGGAACTCGGCCGCGGCGCGGAGTTACCCTCCTTCACCGATGCGGAGGGCCGCCGGCGCTTCGTCGAGGGTGTCGGCTTCGCGATCGTCCGCGACGCCGCCGATTTCCTGGCCCATGCCGCCGCCGACGGCGCCGGTACGCCGAATCCCCTGGCGGGCCGGATCAACCGCACGCTCGCCACAGGCAAATCCCAGGATGGCCGCTTCCTCAAGACCTTCCTGCTCGACGGTTTCAACACGGCCGAGGGCCGCCGCGTCTTCGACGGGATGCACGTCTTCGTCTCGGGCGCCGGTCTCCTGCCGATCATGCGCTCGGGCACCGGGCCGGGCTCGAGCGCCGACGGGACGCCGAACTTCGCCGATCCGGACTTTCCCGGCGTCCATGACGGCCCGCTGACCATCGGCGAGATCGTCGCCCGGGTCGAGGCGCGCGGCGAGATCCCGCCCCGGATGATGCTGCTCAACTCGACCGTGGACTACGCCTCCCTGCGTGCCTCCCTGGGTCGCACCGGCGCGCACGGCACCGCAGACCTGCCGCTCCCCGCCACTGTCCGGATGTACGACGTCGCCGGGGCCTCGCACGTGAATGTCCTGAAGGCCGACGCGTGCAGCCTGCCGCCGGGCCGGCTCGACTGGGCCCCGGTGGCGCGCGCCACCCTGGCAAGGCTCGACCAGTGGGTCGCCCGCAACGCGGCGCCTCCGGAGACGCGCCTGATGCCGCTCCAGCCGGCGAAGGACGACCCGACCGTGCTCCAGGCGCCCCGGGCCCTGCCGGAGGCCGTCGTCCAGGTGCCGCAACGCGATGCCGACGGCAATCCGCTCGGGGGCGTGCGCCTGCCGGACATCGCCGTGCCGCTCGGGGTGCACGGGGCTCAGAACGCACCGCTCGCGACCTTCACCTGCTCGCTCATCGGCACCTATCAGCCCTTCGCGCGGACGTCCGCGGAGGCCGGCCGGCAACCGGCCCTGGCCGAGCGCTACCGCAACCGGTCGGATTACGTGAACCGCGTGCGCGCAGCGGCCCAGGCCCTCGCGGCGCAGGGCTTCCTGCTGCCCGAGGACATGGCCGTCATCCTCAATGCCGCGGCCGAGGCGCCGATCCCCGAGCCGAAGGCCGAAGCCGCGCCGCCGCGCTGAGCGCTGCCACGCGACGGCCGGACGCCCGATCCCGGGCGGCGGATCGGGACGTCAAGGACTCCCGTCGCGGGTCGTGCGACGGGAGCGCGTATCGAGGTTTCGCAGGGACCTGGATCTCGCGCGGTTCCGCAGGGATCGCCCCGGCGGAACCGGCGAGACATCCGCTTACCAGGCGTAGCGCAGGCCGCCCGCGAAGATGTGGGCGGTGGCTTGGGAACCGATCGCCGCCTCGTAGCGCGTGAACACCTGCAGATTGGCCTTCTGCGCGCTGATCCCGGCGCTGATCACCCCGGTGTCGCGCCCGATGCCGGCGAAGGTCGTGGTGAAGGGCGCGCCCGGTGCCCCGATCAGCGACGCCGTCACCAGCGAGAGCGTGTCCCCGACATTGCGGTAATAGCGCGCCCGCAGCTCGGGGCTGATCAGCACGCCGTCCTGCAGGAAGGCCGTGCTCACGCGCGCACCGACGGAGGGCTGGATGATGTCCTGCGTCGTGGCCCGCGCGAGCAGGCCGGCCGACCCGGCGCTTCGCTCTGCGAAGCCGTCGCGGCTCAGCCGGTACCAGTCGAGGCCGACGCTCGGCTCGGCATAGAGGGCGCCGAACCGGTAGCGCGTGCCGAGCTTGAGCGCTCCGCTGAAATCGTTGCCGCCGAACGTGCCGACCGCCGTGCGCGCCAGGTCGCCGAAGACCAGGCCGCGGGCCGTCCGGTTCTCGGTGGCGGTGTAGGCCGCCACCGCGTCCAGGAAGGCCGGGCCGAGGTCGAGCGAGCCGTAGACCGAGCCCTGATAGGCGCTGGCCCAGCTGCGGTTCAGACCGGAGGTGCCGTTGGTCGTCCCATCGGCGTAGCCGAAGCTGACGCCGAGCAGGGCGCCGTCGAACCGCTTGTCGGCGCCCACCAGGACGCCCGCATGGGTGAGGTCGAACCCGTTGCGCCCGCCGATCCGGCCGGGGCCGCCCAGCGCCCGCGCCCACAGGGACAGCTCGCCCGCATCCGGGGCCGTGCCGCCGGCTGCCGGCGCGGTCTGCGTGAGGCCGGCGGCGGCGGCGCGCAGGGCCGGGCCGGTCCCGGCCTGGTCGAGAGCGGTCCAGGATCCTTCGAGGCCGATGCCCGGCTGGACGTCGGCGCGCCCAACGCGGCGGTCGGCCATGCGGTCCTCGAGGGCCCGAACGAACTGGCCGCGCTGCACGGCATCCGCTGTGGTGGCGTTGGCGATCGCCTCGCCCGACAGGGCCTGCAGGGCCAGGGCGCCGGCGGCATCCGTCTCGGTCCGGTCGAGGGCGAAGAACACCGTGTCGAGGTCGCCCTGCGGATCCAGCAGGTAGGAGCGGTTCAGGTGCTGGGCGACCGCGCGCTGGTTGGCGGTCTGCGCCGGCGCCGCGAAGTCGCGGTCGAAGGTCATCGAGACGGAGTTCGCCCCGTAGATCAGGGTCTCGGTCAGGAAGGGATTCAGGTCGATCACCTGGCCGAACTGCCCGCTCGTGGTCCCCTTGCTCGACGCGAAGGTGAAGGTCTGGTTGGCGATCTTGTCGGTCGGATCGAAGACGAGATCGATCGTGCCGCCGACCGTGAGATTGCCGTTGACCCGCAGGGCGTCGAACCGGTCGGTATCGACCTCCATCCGGATGCGGCCGGTGCCGGCCTGCTCGTAATTGCCCTCGACGGTCAGCGTGCCGATCGAGTTGCCGGGCGACAGGGTGCCCTCGTTCCGGACCGTGCCGATGATCGTGCCGGACCCGCCGAGCACGGCGTCCTTCGCCACCGTCAGCTCGGTCGTCCGGTAGGTCGAGGCCGTGTTGATCTTCAGCGTGCCTTCCTGGATCGCGGTCAGCGCGCGGGCATCGGTGACGGTCGAGCGGATGTCGAGGGTGCCGAGACCCGTCTTGGCAAGGTCGCCGCTGCCCGAGAGCGTGTTGTCGCGCAGCGTCAGGATCGTCCCCGCCTCGGTCCGGAAGGTTCCGCCGAACGTCGAGCCGCCGATCTCGCCCGTCGAGACGGAGGCGTTGATCGCGACGTCGCGGTTCATCGTGAAGCTCTGCGTCGTGTTCAGCGTGCCGCCCTGGATGGTCAGAAGGCCGGCACGGGCGCCGAGATTGGCGTCGCTGCCGATGCGGATGGTGCCGTTGTCGATGCGGGTGCCGCCGGCATAGCTGTTCTGGCCGGCGAGCGTCAGCACCGACTCACCGCTCTTGATCAGGCTGCCGACGCCGGTGATCTGGCCGGCGAAGGTGCGGTCGCGGATCTCGATATTGGCCACGTAGGGCCGCAGAAGCTCGGCCGTGTCCCCCGCCTCGAGGAGATCGGTCTTCCACGCGTAATCGGCGATCATGGCATGCGCCTTGGTCGTCGGGTGGAACTCGTCCCAGAACAGGTAGTCGTTTTCGACAGGCTTCGAGCACCCATTGGTGTACTCGCCAGAATCGGCACTAATACAATTCAGCGATCCTTGCTTGAATCCGAACGATGCTGGCCGTGCCTGCACTTCCTTAAGAAGTGCAGCAGCATCCACGACGACAACCCGCTCCGAAGTCCCCTTGACGTCAAAGGCATCCTGGATCGCGTAGAGCTTGGATTTGATCGACCTGTTGGTCTCATCAATACTATTACTCAATTCGTTGACATATTTGCCATATTTCGAGGAAATCTTTGGCGTTGTCGCTATGTTAGGGACCGTATTGATATAGTACGTCGCGCCTTGCTCTGCGATTATTGGATTGCCTTGGACAGCATTACTCAGGCTGACGAGATCGTCAGGAACATACTTCAGCAACGTCCGGGCAGCCTTCGGAATATCGACACTGACCCACGAGTCCTCCACCTCCTGTCTGAAATTGTTCCCGCCTATCCAAAGCGTGAAGAGCGGTCGCCCCCCAAAAAGGTCCGGGCTCGCCTTGGTCACATCGATAAGATGCTTGTTTTGCTCCTCAATGGTCTCGATGCCTACTCTTTTCATACTCGATGAGACGTAGTATCCGGACGTTGCACCGCCGTAAGCAAAATTCCGATCCGCAATATACGGCGTACCGTTGGTATTGTTCAGATACTCAACCCAGACAATTCCGTTCGAGAACCGACCTTGCTCATAGAGGGTCCCATAAGGCGCGTTTTTTTGATTGCGCGAAGCAACCACGTGTCTGTCGCCCGATAGGTCCGCCCCGTATCCGACAGGCTGTCGCCGAGATTCCAGATGGAGCTGTACCGGCTTTCCGCGAGAGCCGTGCTCGAGAGCAAGCCTGCGAGCAGCGCACTGAGGCAGAGGCTGCGGACCCTGTTGACCAACATGGGGAGCGTATCCGGTGCGGGCGAGGACGGCCGTCTCCACCGTGGCTGCGCACCTGCGATCGAGGCCGATCGGTGGATTCAGGATCGGAATAAAAGCAGAAACATAGTTAATAGGATGTTAAATTTTGATTTTGCCTGTAAGTCAATCGGATCCCGCCTTTCGTCAGCAACACGATCGCACATCTACCGTTGGCGCCGTCAGACATGATCGGCTGATCGCGAATTGCTCAACGCCTGCTCAAGCCGATTGATCTACGCTGCGCGCGACGATCAGCGGGAGACGAGAGGCGATAGGGCCGCCAACCTAGGAACGGCCCGTCTGAACGGCACACCAATACGCCGTTGGCTCAAAGACCGTCCGCGGCGGAGTGCGGCCCGTGAACACGGTGCCGACGCTTGATAGCCGGCGCGTCCTCAGGCGCTCGGCTCCAGGACGGCCGCAACCCCGATCCGCACCGCGCCGGCCACTGTTCGCGCCCCAGGTTAGAATCGTCCGTCTCGGAGGGCGGCGCGGGACATCCCCCGCGCCGCCCTCAGGCTCAGAACCGCACCGACAGGCGGGCCGTGCCGAGATGCGACAGGAACCGGTCGCCGATATGCGACTGGTATTCGCCCGTCAGCTCGACGCCGCCGCCGAGGCCGATCTGGAGGCCGAGTCCCGCCTCGCCGAGCTTGTCCGGGATCCGCGAGGTGGTGGCGAACAGGCCGAGTGCGCCGCTGCCCTGGAAGCTCGCGAAACCGGTGAAGTGGTCGTCCGACAGGAGCGTCACGCCGAGCGTCCCATAGGGCCGCAGCCAGCGCCCGTTCCCGAGGTCGAAACGGCCGCCGATCTCGACGTTCGGGCTGAAGGCCAGCAGGGTCTTGCTCATGGCCCGCACGTCGAGGTTCACCTCAGGCGCGCCGGTCTCCGAATAGGCCGGGCTGTGGGAGTAGAGCACATCGAGGTCGAGATAGGGCTTGATGTACCAGTCGTCGAACAGGACTTGGTAGCTCGCCCGCAGACGCCCGCCCGCCGTCAGCACCTCCGACTTGCTGCGCGCCAGCACGTTGCCGCCGCCGAAATCGATCGCCCGCAGATTGTTCTGCCACGCGTAGCCGAGATTGGCCGAGGCCGCGAACAGCCAGGGACCGACCTGATGCTTGAGGGCGACTGAGACGTCTGCGGCATCGCTCACCGTGCCGGTGATCCGGTCGGAGTCGTTCAGGTAGGCCCGGGTATAGGCGCCCGAGAGACCGAAGAACCAGTCCGGAGCGAACTCGGCCTGCAGGCCGCTCTGGTAGCTCAGGGCGTTCTGGCGGTAGCCGCCCTCGCCGGGTGAGGAGAACAGGCTGGTGCGGGCTGCCGCGACGCGGCCCCAGACGCACTCGCCCTCGCGCAACAGGGTGCCGGTGCCTTCGAAGGCGGGGCAGCTCATCGCCCGCTTCAGGCCGGCCCGGGTGTCGAGAGTCCGTCCGGTGAGCACGTACTGGCTGGATTCCTGGCTCAACTCGTCGAGGGCCGCCGCGTAGCCCTTCGTGCTGTTGACCGAGAGGAAGCGGGCGAACAGGTCGGCCTCGCCGATCGACCCGTTGTTCCACAGCGTCTGCAGGGCTTCGGCCGTGGATTTCTGGTCGCTGGTGAGGGTCATCCCGAGGGGCGCGGTGAAGCGCGCCGTCGGGCTCAGGGCGAGGCTGTTGCCCGAGCGCAGGATCTCCCAGGAGACCGGCACCGAGTCAGACTGGATCGTCGTGGACGAGGTCGCCGCGTTGGCGTTCGTGATGCTGCCCGCCGTGAGGAAGGTGTACTGCCCAGGCAGGAGCCCGCCGATGACGTTGGGCCGCACGGTGCCGTCCAGCCAGACACTGCGGCTCACGGCCAGAAGGTCGGCGCGCAGGGCGCCGGCCGGGGCGAGGGGGGCGACGTCGACCAGCAACTGGCCGCTGCTGCGCTGTTCGAAATCGCCCTTCACGTCGGTGCGGGCGACGGTGCCGACCCCGCCGATATCGAGCGTGGCGTTGTTCGTCATCGAGCCGTTGCCGCTGCCGCCCAGATCGATCACGCCGCCCTGGCGTGTGCGCAGGATCGCTGCGCCGTAGCCATCCGCCCCGTTGGTCAGGGTGCTCATCGTCCCTGGGGGGGTCGTCAGAACGATATCGCCGATCAGAACGCCTCGGTTCTTGATATTGACCGGGTTGATCGTCCCGACGATGGCGCGGCCGGAGGCGGCGCTGACCACGGCCCGCTCGTCGATCAGGATTCGGTTGCCGTAAGAGCCGCCCTCCAGACGGATCGCCGCGCCGGTGCCGCTGCCGCCGGTGACAAGACCCTTCACGGTCACGGAGATGTTGCCGCCCGCGCGGGTCGGGTCGAGGCTGCCGTCGCGGCTCTGGACGCCGCTCTGCGCGAAGATCGCGTTGGCATCCTTGCCCGAGGCGATGATCGACCCGGCGCTCTCGATGGTGATGGTCCCGCCGGAGCCGGTTGAGGTGGAGCGCGACTTGGGCGGATCCGACGCCTGGACCAGCTGGCCGGAGGCGAGGATCGGATTGGAGAGGTCGACGATCAGGCCGCCGCCGCCGCCGAGGCTCTGAGCCAGGATGCCGTGAGCGCGCTCGCCACTGGTGCGGATCGCGGCGCCTTCCTTGAGGGTGACGGAGAGGGCGCCGCCCGAGCCTTTCGAGCCCTCCTCGAGCAGGAACGGCACCGCGTAGCCCATCACCTGATGCGCACCGGCATAGCCGCCGCCGCCGCCGATCGATTGCAGCAGCAGCGCCGTCGCGGCATCGCCCGTGGTCGTCACCCGCGCGCCGGCCGAGAGGGTCACGCCCACCGCGCCGCCGTTGCCGGTCGCGCCGCCCGAGCCGCCGATCCCGAACGTGTAGGTGTCGCCGCTGGCGCTGGCCGCCGCCGCCGCCATGCCGCCGCCGCCGCCGACGCTCTGGGCCAGGATGCCGAGGGCGCCGAAGCCGCTGGTGGTGATGGCGCCGCCCTGCGTCACCGTCACGGCGCCGCCGTCGCCGGCCGCCTCGCCGGAACCGCCCAGGGTCAGGCTGCCGGACCTCTTCGGCGCCCCCTCGGACGAAGGCTGTTCGGGGATCTTCTCGATCCCGATCGCCGCCAGCAGCGCACTGGCGAGTTCCTTGGCGTCGCTGTCGGACTGGGTCTTCTCCGCCTGCGCCTTGCCGGTCTGTGCGGAGGCGTCCGTCTTGCCGGCCTCCTTGGCGACCGGGAGCAGGAACGATCCGCCGCCGCCGCCGACGCTCTGCGCCACGATGCCGTGGGCCTCGCTGCCGGCGGTGACGACCGCGCCCGTGTTCTCGACCGAGACGTCGCCGCCCTTGCCCCCCTTGCCGCCGTTGCCGCCGACATTGAGGGTGACGACCAGGCTGCCCTCCTTGCTGCTGCCGGTGGTCGTGGCGCCCACGCCGCTGCCGCCGCCTCCGCCGACGCTCTGGCCGTAAAGGCCGTAGGACATGTCGTCCGCCGTCGCGACGGCGCCGCGGTTGACGATCGAGACCGTGCCACCCTCGTTGCCGTCGCCGCCCTTGCCGCCGAGAACGGCCCGGTAGGTGTTGGCGTTGGTCGCGGCGGCGAAGGCCATGCCGCCCTGGCCGCCGCCGCCGCCGACGCTCTGGGCGAAGACGCCGTGGGCCACGACGCCGAGGGTGGTGATGGCCCCGTCATTGGTGACGGTGACCGCGCCGCCCTTGCCGCCGCGACCGCCGTCGCCGCCGAGGCTCAGGGTCGCCTCCACGTCAGGCAGCTTGACGCTGCCCTTCTTCTGCGCCGCCAGATAGTCCGACGCGCTCTTGCTGTAGGATTGGAGCATCTTGGCGAAGTCGGAATTCTTGATCTTCGCCGCAAGGGACTTGTACTTGTCACTCTCCTTGATGTCCTTCAGAAACTGATCGAGGGCCTCCTTGTCGTCCTTGTTCTTCTTGTCCTTCGCCCAGTCCTCATAGGCCGTGACGCCGATCGCCGTCTTGAGCTGCGTCCAGATCTCGCCGACGGCGTCCGGCGTCTTCTCCTTGCGCGCCGAGACGCTGCCACCGCTGCCGCCGCCGCCGCCGATGCTCTGCGCCACGATGCCGTGCGCACCGTCGCCCCAGGTCTCGATTCCGCCCGTCGCGGCGTTGGTGATGGTGACGCCGCCGCCGGTATTGCCCCTGCCGCCCTTGCCGCCGAGGGTGAGGTTCACCTTGAGCTTGCCCTGGGCGGCGCCCTGGACATCGCCGCCGGTGCCGCCGCCGCCGCCGATGCTCTGGGCGAAGATGCCGATGGCGTCGGAGCCGCCGGTGCGCAGGGCGCCGGCATTGGTCACGGTGACGGCCTGGCCCTTGCCGCCGCCCCCGCCCTCGCCGCCGATGGTGCGGGTCACCGACAGGGTGTCCGCCACCGGGAGCTTGCCGACCAGATCGTTCAGGGTCTTGTCGAAGGAGAGGCCGGGCATGGCGAGCCCGGTAGCGCTGCCGCCATTGCCGCCGCCGCCGCCGATGCTCTGCGCCAGAATGGCGTGGGCGAAGCTGCCGCCGGTCACCACCGTGCCGAGATTGTCGACGCCGATCGTACCGCCGTCGCCGCCGCTGCCGCCCTTGCCGCCGATGGCCTGCGCGGCGGCGATGTTCTGATGCAGACTGAGACTGTTGCTCGTCGCATCCGACTTGCCGGCATTGCCGCCACCGCCGCCGATGCTCTCCGCCTGGAGGCCGACGGCCTCGTCGCCGGAGGTCGAGATGAAACCGTTATTGGTGATCTCGGCCCGGCCACCCTTGCCGCCGCCGCCGCCGGTTCCGCCCAGCGTGGTGCTGAGGCTCAACGCCACCTCGCCGGGCGGCGCGACCGCGAGCGCGTAGGCAAAGGCATCGCCGGCGAGGCCGCCGCCGCCGCCGATGCTGAGGGCCTGCACGCCGATCGATGCGCCGCCATAGGTGACGACGCTGCCGTCATTGATCACCTTGGCCAGGCCGCCTTCGCCGCCGAGGCCGCCGGAGCCGCCGACCGAGGCCGAGAGGGCGATGCTCGGCAGAGTCTTGCCATTGGGCAGGACCAGCGGCGTCGCGATGGCCGTGGACCGCGCCGAGCCGCCGACGCCGCCGCCGCCGCCGATGCTGAGCGCGTCTAGGCCGATCGCCGCGCGACCGCTGGTGGTCACGCTGGCGCTGCTCTCGATCCGGGCCTCGCCGCCCTTGCCGCCGCCGCCGCCGCTGCCGCCCACGGACAGGGCGACCGCAAAGGCCGGGCTCGCGGTCGTGGCCGTGGCGACGCCGCCGGCGCCGCCGCCACCGCCGATGCTCTCGGCGAGCACCGCGCTCGCCCCGTCCCCGGAGGTGGTGATCGACCCGCCCGTCGCCTGCACCAGGACCGTGCCGGCATGGCCGCCGGCCCCGCCGCCGCCGCCCAGCGCGTAGGTGAAGAAGGCGCCCGGCTTGATCGAAGCGCCGCCGACGCCGCCGCCGCCGCCGATGCTCTGGGCCAGGATGCCGTAGGCGTCCGTGCCCGCCGTCTCGATCACGCCGCTCTGCTGCACGGTGACCGCGCCGCCGAGGCCGCCCATGCCGCCGGTTCCGCCGGAGGTGAAGGGCAGGATGCCGGCCTTGCCACCGCTGCCGCCGCCGCGCCCGGTCTGCGGAGCCGAGGCCTGGAAGGCATCGAGGGCGTTGCCGCCGCCGACGCTCTGGGCCAGGATGCCGACCGAGCCGGTCCCGGAGGTGCTGATCGTGCCCGACTGGGTCACCTTCACCGCGCCGCCGGCCCCGGCGGCGCCGCCATCGCCGCCGCTGCCGAAGGGTGCGCGGCCGCCATCGCCGCCCGGACCGCCGACCGATTGCGCGATGAGGGCCGAGCTGTAGGCCCCGAGCGTCGCGATGGCCCCGCTCTGGTCCACCGTGACCGCGCCGCCGGCGCCGCCCTTGCCGCCCGCGGAGCCGTTGATGCCGGTGGTGTCGCCGCCGCCCGCGCCGCCGACGCTCTGGACGAGCACGCCCACCGCGCTCGCGCCCTCGGTGACGATCGAGCCGCGGTTGACGAGCACGGCGAGGCCACCGGCCCCGGCATCGCCGGCGAGATCGCTGCCGCCCCGCGTGGTTCTCATACCGCCATCGCCGCCGAGGGACTCGATGACGGCGCCGGGCGCGGAGGCGCCGCGCGTCACGATGCTGCCCGCGGGGGTGACGGTGAGTTCCGCCAGCCCGCCCTGGCCGCCCGTCTGCACCGAGCGCTGGCTCGCGGACGTGGCGCCGTCGCCAGCCTTTCCACCCTTCGACTGGACCGAGACGCCCGAGGTGCGATCCCCGAAGGCGGAGACGGGCGCCTGCAGGATGAGGCGGGCAGGCCCGCCATCGCCGCCCCGGGCGAGGCCCTTATTCCCGCCGTCGCCGCCCTTGCCACCCTGCGAGCTGACCCCGATCAGCGCCAGCCCGGTACTCTGATCGACGCCGCCGCCCACCGGTCCGGTCTCGGTGAGCGTGACAGCGCCGCCGTTTCCGCCCCGACCGCCGTTGCCGTCGAAAACGAGGCCCTTGGGATTGTTGCCTCCGTTTCCGCCGAACGACCTGGCCTGGACGGCCATACCCTCGATCATCGTCAGCGCGTCGCCTTGGGTGGCCTCCACGCTCGGCCCGCTGGCACCATCGCCGCCATCTTTGTTGAAGCAGAGTAAGGCGCAGTTCTCACCCTTCGCACCGTCGGCTCCGCGCTGCACGAAGGAGCGCGCCGCCTCTTGCGCCCGAGCAGGCCCGCTCTGCGCCGCGGCCAGTGCGCACAGGCTCACGCCCGCCAGCAACGTGAGGGTCCGGCCGAACCGCGCGGACGCGCTCGGCCCATGGTGCGGAGAGAGTCGGGGCGAAGTCATCGAGAGAGGATCCTTGTGATGTGAACCACATCGTGCCGGCCGGGCCCGTCGATCCGGCCAGCGTGGGCGTATTGGTCTGTCGAAGTCGTGGAATGCGTGCGGCTCGAAACACCGGAGGGAGCGCCGCATCGGTCGGATTCGAAATGGACCGCGATGTGCCGGATGACCGGCACCCCGGGACGCGCGCCCGGCCCGTCGGTTCTGGAGCGGGGAAAGCGGACATGACGCCGGCCAAGGGTCGGCGCCCCTGCACAACGGGCGAGGCCGGACTGCCGTCGTTGCCGGTCAGAGCGAAAGCGCCCGGCTCCCGCAGCGTGTATATTTAGCCAATCATACAAGCATTGGTTAGCGCGATCGCGGCACACACGCGCCACAGCCCGGATTTTGACCGGCAGGCGATTTGAGTTCGGAAGCAGAGGTGCACCGGAGAAATCCATCTGAAGCACCCAAAGCGCCGCAGGAGGTTTCTCGATTGTTAACGTTAATGAACGATTAACGATGTTGCTGATTTGCCGCATATCGATCCCGCTGCCCTGGGTCCGAGCCGAGCCGCAGGCCGACGCAGCCTCCCATTGCAGCCTTCGACCGGCGTTCAGGGCCTGGACGGCGCCGGACAATCCCGGGCCGGCCGCATCGAGGTCGATGCTCCGAACCCGGGATGATCCGGATCTGCCCGCGGTCAGGCGCGGCGGCGCTGGCGGTCCGGACGGCGCCGCTGCGAGCCGTCATGCGCCGCGCATGGCGTCGGAGCGTCCTTCGCCGACATGAGCACCGGTCCGGCGAAGGAGGATGCATCCGAGCAAGGACTGGGAGCCGTTCGCGCGTGCACCGCGATCAGGAACGGCTCTGCAAATCCTGCGGCCCTCCACAGGGGCCTGCAGGCGCCGGCACGCAGGATGAGGCGGATGGATGTCGGGACGATCCGCAGTACGATCGGTCCCCGTCAAACAGACTCTCAGAAGAGCCCGGCCCACAGCAGCCCGATAGAGCGCGTTTCATACGCGGTCAGCCTCTCAACTTGACCTTCGTCAAATCATCGCCCGACCGGTTCGGGTGAATTGCTTCTCATGGCGCCTGGATGCGGCGCCACGATCGAGGCGAATCGTCACTCAGCCCGCCCGGCTTCGCCGCGGCGGGCTCCTTTCTGCACGGTGGAGGCGGATCAGGAATTCGCCTTATCGGACGGGGTCTTGATCAGGTCCTTGAGCTTGTCGGACATCGGGAAATCGAGGTTCAGGTTCCGCGGCGGAATCGGGCTCTCGAACCACTTGGCGTAGAGCCGGGAGAACGCGCCCGACTTCATCAATCCGATCAAGGTCTCGTCGACCAGCGCCTTGAAGTCCGGATCCTCGCGGCGGAACATCAAGGCGTAGGGGTCGGCCGAGTAGGACCGATCGAGAATCTTGAACCGGGACGGGTCCTTCGCGTTCGCGCGCACGCCGGCCAGCAGGATATCGTCTTCCATGAAGGCTGCGGCCCGTCCCGTGTCGACGAGCAGGAAGCTTTCCGCGTGATCCTTGCCTTGAGAGATGGAGAGCTTCAGTCCTTCGTCCTGGTTGAGCTTGTTCAGGAACTGGGACGTGTTGGTTCCGGCCGTGACGGCGACGGTCTTGCCCTTGAGATCGTCCGGCGTCGCGACGCCGCTATCGGTGCGGGTCAGCCACTTGAACTGCGCCACGAAGGTCGAGACCGAGAAGGCGACCTGCTTCTGGCGGGCGAGCTGGTTCGCGGTCGAGCCGCACTCGATGTCGATGGTGCCGTTGGCGACCAGCGGCAGGCGCGTCGCCGAGTTCACCGGATTGTAGGCGACCTTCAGGTCGGCCAAGCCGAGCTTCTTCCGCACCGCCTCCACGACCTGTCCGCACAGGTCGATGGAGAACCCGATCGGCTTCTGGCTGCCGTCGAGGTAGGAGAACGGCACCGAGGATTCCCGGTAGCCGAGGGTGATCGTGCCGGTCTCCTTCACCTTCTTCAGGGTGCCGGTGAGGTCGTCGGCCTGCGCGCGCCCCGTTATCGCGAGCATCGTCAAGGCAAGCGTCATCGTTGCGGCCGCGGCCGCTCTGTGCAGGTTTCGCATCGTCGGTATCCTACGGTTGGATCAGTGCGGCCCGTTGCGGGTCATGAGGTCACGCCGCTCTCAGGCGGCTTGGGCGATGGCCGCATCGACCGCTTCGCCGAGGCGTTCCACGACCGTGTCCACGGTCGCGGCGTCGATGATGAAAGGCGGTGCCAGCAGGATGTGGTCACCGCGAATTCCGTCGATGGTGCCGCCCGCCGGGTAGACCGCGAGGCCCCGGTCCATCGCCGCGTGCTTGATGCGCGCGTTGAGCTTCCGGGCGGGATCGAACGCGGCCTTGCTGCCGCGGTCCTCGACCAGTTCGACACCCATGAACAGGCCGCGTCCGCGGATGTCGCCGACATGCGGGTGGTTGCCGAAGCGCTCGCCGAGCCGCCGGGCGAGATGGGCGCCCATCGCCTGGACGTTGTCGAGGAGCCGGTCGCGGGCGATCACCTCCTGCACGGCGAGCGCTGCCGCGCAGGCCATCGGATGGCAGATGTAGGTGTGCCCGTGCTGGAACAGGCCCGAGCCCTTGGCGAAGGCCTCGTAGATCCGCCCCGACAGGAAGGTCGCGCCGATCGGCTGGTAGCCGCCGCCAAGCCCCTTGGCGACGGTCATCAGGTCGGGGACGACGCCGTCCTGCTCACAGGCGTGGAGCGTGCCGGTGCGGCCCATGCCGCACATCACCTCGTCGAGGAGCAGCAGAACGCCGTAGCGGTCGCAGATCTCGCGGATGCGGCGGAAATAGCCCGCCACCGCCGGTACGGCGCCGGCGGTCGCGCCGACGACCGGCTCGGCCACGAAGGCCATGACCGTCTCGGGGCCGAGTTCCAGGATCTTGTCCTCCAGCGCCTGGGCTGCGCGGAGGCCGTAATCGGCTTCCGTCTCGCCGGCCTCCCGGTATCGGTAGGCGTAGCAGGGGTCGATGTGATGGGTCTCGGCGAGCAGCGGCTTGAACTGGGCGCGCCGCCAGGCATTGCCGCCGGCCGCCAGCGCACCCAGGGTATTGCCGTGATAGCTCTGGCGCCGGGCGATGATCCTGGCGCGCTGCGGCTGCCCGACCTCGACGAAGTACTGCCGGGCCATCTTGAGCGCGGCCTCGACGGCTTCCGAGCCGCCCGAGACGAAGTAGACATAGTCGAGCCCGGCCGGCGCGTCCGCCACGAGGCGCTCGGCCAGCGCCTCGGCCACGTCGCTCGTGAAGAAGCTCGTATGCGCGTAGGCGAGTGCGTCGGCCTGGGCGTGGAGGGCAGCGATCACGTCCGGATGGCCGTGGCCGAGGCAGGACACCGCCGCCCCCCCGGAAGCATCGATGTAGCGGCGCCCGTCCCGGTCGAAGAGTTCGACGCCCTTGCCGCCGACGGCGGTGCGCAGCGTCGCGTGGATCTGGCGGTGCAGGATGCGGGTCATGGCGATCTCCTCGCGGTCGGGGGCGACCAGTGGATGCCGAAGGCGGTGAGCTGCGCCTCGCTGCGCGCGATCGCGGCGAGCGAGGTGTCGCCGCCGCGGCCGGCGACGAGGGCGGCGAGGATCTCGCCGACCACCAGGGCCGGGGCGATGGTGTGGAAGAAGGACGGGGAATCGGCCGGGATCAGCACGGTCTCCCGGGCGATCGCGGCGAGCGGCGAGACGAGGCTGTCCGTCACCGCGACGAGGGGGACGCCCCTGTCGTGCGCGTAGCGGGCCGTCTCGACGGTCGCGCGCGTGTAGGGGTCGACCGAGGCCGCGAGGAGGACGTCCTTGGAGGAAGCCGAGCGGATCGGGTCGAGCCCCGTGCCGGCACCGGCATCGAGCAGGATCGTGCGCTCGCCGAGAAAGGACATGACGTAGGCGAAATGGGCGGCCACCGGATGGCAGGAGCGCAGGCCGAGACAGTAGATCTTCTCCGCGGAGGCCAGCAGGTCCGCCGCCGCGACGAGCCGGTCGAGCGCCTGCGGATCCGCCAGCCTCTGGATCTGCGCGCCAACCGACGCGACGATATCGACGGCCAGCGCCCGCTCGCCCTTCGCCTTCTGGGTGGCGACCTGCACACCCGCCTTGCCGGAGAAGCCGAGCGCCCCCTCCCGGACGGCGCCCGCATACAGCGCCCGGAGATCGTCGTAACCGGCGAGGCCGAGGCGCTGGGCGAGGCGCGTCATGGTGTGAGGCTGCACGCCCGCGCGCTTGGCCTGCTCGCGCATCGAGAGCAGCGCGACCTCGTTCGGCTGGTCGAGAACGAAGCGGGCAGCAGCCTTCAGCTGAGGTCCGAGGGCCTCGAAGGTCGCGACGATCTGTTCCGTGAGCGGACCGTGTTCCATGGCAGCCTTTGCGTACCTCTCTTCGCCAGCGTCTGCAACGTATGTTGCAGATCTGAATTTATGCAACAAACGTATCAAATGGAGGCATCCCGCGCATCGAGGAGGCATGACGCATCCCGGACGGGCCCCAGAGTGTGGACCGGGTTCGAGCCCGCTCAAGGGCGTGGCTGGCAGGCGGCCGCCCCATTTCGTAAAGCGAGACCGCGGAAGGTCGAGCACGGGAGCCGGGTTGCGATGAAGGTCGCCGTGGTGGGAGCGGGTTCGGTCGGCTGCTATTTCGGCGGCCTGCTGGCGCGGGCCGGCCACGCCGTCACCCTGATCGGGCGCGCGCCGCATGTTGCGGCGATCCGCGCAGCCGGGCTCGTCCTTGAGACCGCGTCCGGCGCCGAGGCCGTCCGGCTGGGTGCCACCACCGAGATCGATGGGGCGGCGGGCGCCGAGGTGGTTCTGGTCTGCGTGAAGTCCGGTGATACCGAGGCGGCCGGGCGCGGCCTGGCCCCGTTCCTGGCCCCAGACGTGACGATCCTCAGCCTTCAGAACGGCGTCGACAATGCCGAACGGCTCGAAGCCGTGCTCGGCCGGCCCGTGGTCCCGGTGGCCGTCTACGTGGCGACCGAGATGGCGGGGCCGGGCCATGTGCGGCATCTCGGCCGCGGAGACCTCGTGCTCGGGCCCGGCCCGGCGAGCGAGGCGGTCGCCACCGCGTTCCGCGACGCGGCCATCCCGACCACGGTGTCGGCCAACGCGGTCGATGCCCTCTGGGACAAGCTGGTCCTGAATTGTGCCTACAACGCGCTGTCGGCGGTGACGCGGCTCCCCTACGGCCGCCTGCTCGGCGTCGCGGGCATTCCGGCGGTGATGGCCGACATCGTCGCGGAATGCGCGGCCGTCGCCGCGGCTCTCGACCTGCGGCTGCCCGACGACACCCTCACGAAGGTCCTCGCGCTGGCCGGGACCATGCCGGACCAGCTCTCCTCGACCGCACAGGACATCGCGCGCGGCAGGCCGAGCGAGATCGACCACCTCAACGGCTTCATCGTTCGCAGAGGCGCCGAGCGCGGCGTGCCGACGCCGGTCAACCGGCTGCTGCACGCCCTCGTGAAGGCGCTGGAATCGGGCGCATCCGCATGAGGCGGCTGCCGGCGGCGTCCCTCGAACCGGAAGCGGGTTCGGCCTTCGGCGCAGCGGTGGCGGCGTCGAGCGGCCGGACGGATACCTGTTCGCACAGGCTCGCTCCTGACCCTCAGGACCACGGCCACGGCAGCCTGGCCTCTCTGCCAGGCTGGTCCGGGCGATGGCCCGGGTCGATCACCCGGCCATCCGCATGCTCCTCGGGCGGGCCCGGATGGCCTCGGAACGGATGACGCCCAATGGTTGTATGTTCTCCAATAATTTCTACTTCTGAGTGCAAAATCTGCTACCCAGCCCGCCGCGAGCGTGCCGCTGCGGGGATGGAACGAGATCCTGAGGTGTTTCGCTAGGATGCCGCACGCCGGAACCCATGACGCCGTTCTCGTCGCGCTCTCCGTCCTGATCGCGGCCGCAGCCTCCTACACCGCCCTCGATCTGGCCACCCGCATGCGTGCCGCCAGCGGCTGGTCCAGCCGTGCGTGGCTGATCACCGCCGCCATCGCGATGGGTGGGGGCGTCTGGTCGATGCACTTCGTCGCCATGCTGGCCTTCAGCCTGCCGGGCCTGGAGGTCGGCTACGACCTGCGCCTCACCCTTCTCTCGCTGGCTCTGCCGATTGCGGTCACGGGGCTCGGCTTCTTCGTGGTCAATCGACCCGGCGCAGGGCCGGCCGCCCTGTGCCTGAGCGGTCTCGTCATGGGCCTCGGCATTGCCGGCATGCATTACACCGGCATGGCCGCGATGCGCATGCCGGCCGACCTGCGCTACGACCATCTCTGGGTCGCGGTCTCGATCCTCGTCGCCATCGGCGCAGCCGTCGCGGCACTCTGGCTCGCCTTCAATCAGACCGGCGTCAGGCAGCGTCTCCTCGCCGCCCTGATCATGGGGCTTGCCGTGTCGGGCATGCACTATGCCGCGATGCAGGGCGCCGTCTTCAGCTCCGAGGCTCCCGTCGATCACGCCCATGGCAGCGCCAGCGTCAGCCAGATGCATCTCGCACTGTGGGTGACGGGCACGACCTTCCTGATCCTCGTGCTGGCCCTTGCCGCCGCCATGTTCGACCGGCATCTCTCGCAGGCCTCCGAGCGCGAGGCCGCGGCTTTGCGCGCGAGCGAGGAGCGCTTCCGCCTGCTGCTCCAGAGCGTGAGCGACTACGCCATCTTCATGCTCGACCCCGATGGCCGGATCGCCAACTGGAACACCGGCGCCGAGCGCATCAAGGGCTACACGGCCCACGAGATCATCGGCAGCCATCTGTCGCGCTTCTACGCGCAGGAGGATCTGGAGGCCGGAGTGCCCGCGACCGCGCTCGAGACGGCGGCGCGGGAAGGCCGCTTCGAGGCCGAGGGCTGGCGGGTGCGCAAGGACGGCAGCCGCTTCTGGGCCAACGTGGTCATCCACGCGATCCGCAGCGAGCAGGGGCAGCTTGTCGGCTACGCCAAAATCACCCGCGACATCACCGAGCGCAAGCAGGCACAAGAGGCTCTCGATCAGGCCCGCGAGGCCCTCGCTCAAGCCCAGAAGATGGAGGCCATCGGCCAGCTCACCGGCGGCGTCGCCCACGACTTCAACAACCTGCTCATGGCCGTTCTGGGCAGCCTCGAATTGATGGGCAAGCGGCTGCCGGACGACCCCAGGCTTCGGCGCCTCCTCGACAACGCCGTTCAGGGTGCGCAACGCGGCGCCGCCCTGACGCAGCGGATGCTGGCCTTCGCCCGCCGGCAGGAACTCAAGCCCGAGGTCGTCGATCTGCCCGATCTGGTCCGCGGCATGACCGACCTGCTCCAGCGCTCGATCGGCCCACGGGTGCGCATCGAGACCCGCTTTCCGCTCGGCCTGCCACGCGTGATGGTCGATGCGCATCAGTGCGAGCTGGCGCTGCTCAACCTCACCGTGAATGCGCGCGATGCCATGCCGGAGGGCGGCACGATCACGATCGCGGGCCGTGAAGCGGGCGCGGGAGACGCGGCGAGCCTGCCGGACGGCCGCTACGTCTGCCTCTCCGTGACGGATACCGGGACCGGCATGGATGCGCAGACCCTGGCCCGCGCGCAGGAGCCGTTCTTCACCACGAAGGGCGTGGGCAAGGGCACGGGGCTCGGCCTGTCGATGGTGCAGGGCTTGGCCGCGCAATCACACGGGCGCCTTCTGCTCAGAAGTCGCCTGGGCGAGGGCACCACGGCGGAGATGTGGCTCCCGATGGCCGAGGCGTCGGCACGGCACGCGGAGGCTCCGGGGCCTGCCATCCGCCAGCGCGGATCGGCCCGAGCCCTCACGGTGCTGGTGGCAGACGACGATGGGCTGGTGCTCGAGAATACGGTGGCGATGCTGGAGGATCTGGGCCATCGCGTGGTCGAGGCCCGTTCCGGCCACGAGGCGCTGGACCTCCTGCGGCGGACACGCGGGTTGGATCTCGTCATTACCGACCAGGCCATGCCGGGCATGACCGGTGCCCAATTGGCCCAGACCATCGCCGCCGAACGCTTCGACGTGCCGGTCATCCTGGCATCGGGCTACGGCGAGGCGTCGGAGGCGCACCAGACCCTGCCGCGCCTGAGCAAGCCCTTCGATCAGGCCACCCTCGCCCGCGCGGTCGACGAGGCCGTCGGCGTCGACCTGGCGTGCCGACCCGCCTGAGCCGTGCCGCGGCGGGGAGGCCGACGCTTGCGCGACAGGCGTTGCCGCGCTTCTCCGGATTCTCCCTCGCGGCTCGGGGATGTCCGCGCCGCCGCCGGTGCGGACATCCCGGGGACGTTCAGCCCTTCTTGCCCTGCTTGTAGCTCCGGATGGCGCCCTGGCATCCCGGCGAGAGCTTCGACATGTTCTTCTCGAAGCAGGCCTGCGTCTCGGGACCGTCCTCGGGCGGCATGTCCCCGCAGAAGGTCGTGAAGTCCCCCATGCATTGCTGCTGAAGGAGCGCCTTGTCGTCGGCGGACATCGGCGCCGCGAGGGCGGCGGTCGCGGCGCCCGCGAGAAGGGTAACGGACGTCACAAGGCGGATCAGCATGGGGGCTCCAGAGCCGTTCAGAGAAACCGGGATAAAAGCCGCGACACCGGCAAATCGTTGCACGCGGCGCAGCGGTCTCCGAACGGAGCCGATCCTCCGATTGTCAGCATCGCCCCGGCGGCGGCCGGTCACCGTTGCGGATCGGGTCCGTCATTCCGGGGGAGATCAGATCCGTCGTCGCGGCGCGCGAGCACGGCCCCGCAGCGAGCCAGCACAACGCGCAAGTCTTCGACGCACGCTTCGGCTTCCGCGAGCGTGAGCAATCCGCCGCGCCGATACGCGGCACCCGACGCCGCGACGGCGACCACCGCGAACCGTCCATCCGGGCAATCGACGATGCTGTAAGTCACCGGGCGCGCCATCACCTCCCCGCGCTGGTCTTCCAAGGGCGGTGCCCAAACGCAACCGCGCGTGGGATCGATCCTCAGGGACCGTGAGTTAGATATTCACTGTACGGCGGGACGGGCCCATCCGGGCGCTCCTCAGCCGCTCATCCAGCGAAGGGGTGTGGGTTGATCGACATGCTGACAGCACGCGGAATTGGCCCGGTTCGCCTGGATCGGGGGACGGCGGCAGGATCCGCCACCCTGCCTCTGACTGTGCGGACGCATCTCGGGAGGCACTTGCAGGCGGCCTATGGCGGGCTCGTCGCCTGCGATCCGCCGCAGCACCTGCTCGATCTGATCCAGGTTCTCGAGGGCGCCCTCGCGTCCCGGGCCGACGCGTGCAACGCGGCCTTCCGCGATGGGCTGACCGCGGCGCTCCCGGCCTTGCAGGCCTTCGCGCAATCGCTGACCGGAAATTCGGCCCGGGCGGACGATCTCGTGCAGGAGGCGCTGCTGAAGGCCTGGGCTAACCAGAACCGTTTCGTGCCCGGAACGAACCTGAAGGCGTGGCTGTTCACGATCCTGCGCAACCAGTTCTACAGCGAGTGCCGCAAGCAGAGGCGCGAGGTCGAGGATGTCGATGGCACGATCGCCGGTCAGCTGATCGCCCCGGCCGCGCAGGAGCACGGCTCGGACCTTCAGGTGGTGCTCTCCCACATGGCCCGGCTTCCGGCGCTGCAGCGCGAAGCCCTGCTCCTCGTGGGCGCGCAAGGGTTGACCTACGAGGCCGCCGCAGAGGTCATGGGCTGTCAGACCGGCACGGTGAAGAGCCGGGTGAGCCGCGCCCGTGCCTATCTGTTCGAGCGCCTGCAGACACCGTCGGCCCTGGTGTCGGCGTGAACCGGTCGCCGCAGGGTCGGTCTAGCGCGAGGCCGAGGTCCTGCAGATCTCCGCTCAGACCTCGCTCGATCAGGCTCGCTGCAGGCCAGACGGTCGCGGGCAAATCGCGCGCTCAATCCGCTGCAAATCCCGGTCGGCGCCCGCGGATACAGTGAAAGACATAGCTTGAACTTCAGGAATGGACCGCGCATGACAGGGGCCGTCTCCCATCCGACAGCCATTGCCCGTCTGTGCACATGTCTCGCCGCGCGTCCTTCCGGATCATCGAACGCCCCGACGGGCTGTTCAACATCGCGGTGACCCTCGCCGGGGGCGGCACCCACGCGCGAGAGGGGCTGTCGACGCCCGCCGAGATCGAATCCGCTCTTTCTCTTCTGCGCGAGCTGATGGCGGCCTGCGGCGCGGAACTGGTCGAGGAGCCGACGCTCGGCCTCGCCGCGGAATAGGCGCCGGCGGCCGTCCTCCTGTGCAGGCGGATGCTGCGGCCCGGACGACAGGCCGCGCTCAGTCTCCGAACAGGATCTCGAAGGTCTGCGGGTCATAGAAGCGCATCAGGCTCTTCACGAAATCCCGTGCCTCGACGCCGAGCGCATCCGCCCAGATCCGGTATCGGTCCGGAGGCACGCGGCCGCGCCCGGTCTCCAGCTGCGAGATGAACGTGTAGTAGTCCGCACCGACCTGGGCGGCGAGCTGGCGCTGCGACAGACCCCGCTTCTCGCGCAGCTCCTTCAGGAATCGGCCGCCTTCCCGGCGCAGCTCCTGCACCTCCTCCGAGCCGAGACGTTGCTGGTGGACGTACAAGCGTTCGGTCTCCCGCCAGCGCGCGATGCGGCATGCCGCCGAATGGTACAGTGATCTCTATATGGGGCGGTTCGAGCCGGCGTCCAGCCGGCGGCGCGCCCGGTCCGCCGGCCTTCCCGGTTCCCGTGGCATACCTTGGAATGCAATAAGACTGCCCTAAGATATCGACGTGGGCGCGCAGGAGATCGCGGTGCGCGCGGCGCAAGGATCGGGCCGGCCGATCCGGAGCCGTCGCGCCGGCGCGCAGGGAGGCGCCATGAGCGGTGGTGTGGCCGATTCTGTCTTGCGGGACGGCCTGCGGGCGATCCGTCCCGTTCTGCTGACGGTGTTCGTCTTCGCCTTCTTCACGAACCTGCTCCTGTTCGCCGCGCCGCTCTACATGCTTCAGGTGTACGACCGGGTCCTCCTGAGCCGGAACGAGGCGACCCTGTTCGGCATCACCGCGATCGCGGCCCTCGCGCTCGCCGTCTACGCCGCGCTCGAGATGCTCCGGTCGCGCCTGCTGGTCCGGGGCGGGATGATCTTCGATCGGACGGTCGCCGGCCCCGCCTTCGCGCTCGTCCACCGGGCGACCCTGCTCCGGCCTCAGGCGGGGCACGAGGCGAGCCTGCGCGATGTCGATGTCCTGCGCGAGTTCCTGACGGGCGGCGCGCTCCTGGCGCTCTGCGATCTGCCCTGGGCCTCGCTGTTCCTGGTCGCCTGCTTCATCCTGCATCCCTGGTTCGGCTGGATGGCGCTCCTCGGCGGCGGCACGCTCCTCGGCCTGACGCTCCTCACCGACCTCACCACCCGGCGCCCCCTCGACGCCGCGGGCCAGGCCGCCCGCGAGGCCGGCGAGCGGGCACGCACGACCTTCCGGTCCGGCGAGGTCCTGCGGGCCATGGGCATGCTCGGTGCCCTACGGACCCGCTGGCTTCGACGCCACGACGCGGCGATCCTGCTGCAGGCGCGCGCGAGCGACCGCGCCGGCCTCACCGCCGCAGCGACGAAGTTCGCCCGCATGCTGCTGCAGACCATGGTCCTGGGCCTCGGGGCCTATCTCGCCATCCACCGCGAGATCTCCGCCGGCTCGATGATCGCGGCCTCGATCATCATGGGCCGGACGCTGGCGCCGATCGAGGCGGTCGTCGGGCACTGGAAGAGCCTCACGGCGGCCCGGAGCAGCTATGCGCGGCTGGCCGAGATGGCGGCACGCGTCGGGCCGGAGCCGGAGCGGCTGACGCTGCCGCGCCCGCGCGGTCTCATCGAGACGGAGAACCTCGTCGTGACGGCGCCGGGCTCGGCGGCGGCCATCCTGCACGGTGTCAGCGTCCGGCTGGAGCCCGGCAGCGTCGTGGGGATCATCGGTCCGAGCGCGGCCGGGAAATCGACCCTGGTCCGGGCCATCACCGGCGTCTGGCCCGTCGCCTCCGGCACGGTCCGCATCGACGGCGCGGACCTACGGCACTGGGATCCGCAGGCGCTCGGACAGCATATCGGCTATCTGCCCCAGGACGTGGAGCTGTTCGACGGCACGGTGGCGCAGAACATCGCGCGGTTCGGCGCACAGGACGATGCCGCCATCGTGTCGGTCGCGCAGCGGGCGGGCTGCCACGACCTGATCCAGGCCCTGCCGGAGGGCTACAACACCCGGATCGGGAGCGGCGGCCACGGCCTCTCCGGCGGCCAGCGGCAGCGCATCGCCCTGGCGCGCGCGATGTATGGCGAGCCGAGCCTGATCGTCCTCGACGAGCCGAATGCCAGCCTCGACCAAGCCGGCGAGGCCGCGCTGATGCGGGCGGTGGCGGACCTGCGGCAGCGCGGGACGACGGTCGTCATCGTCACGCACAAGGTCGGCCTGCTGGCGGGCGCCGACTGGGTGCTGATGCTGGACGGCGGAACCCTGCGCGGCGCGGGCCCGGCCGACCAGATCCTCGCGCAGGTCTCCGGTCCCCGTCCGGTCCCGGCGCTGGTCGCGGCCGGCGCACCGGCGCCGCCCGAGGTCCGGCGCGTCGCCGAAGCCCAGCGCAGCGCGGGCTGAGCCATGACGACGCCCTCCGCCCAGAGCCTGGCGGCCGTTCCGGCCCCTCTCGCGCCGCCGGCCGGGCGGGGCGGAGCGGACAGCGCGATGATCGACTGGCGACGCTACGCGGTCGCCGGGTACGCCCTCATCGCCGCGTTCTTCGGGGTGGCGGGTGCCTGGGCCGCCGTCACGCGCCTGGATCGCGCCGTGATCAGTCCCGGCGTGATCGTCGCGGAGAGCAGCCGCAAGAGCGTCCAGCATTTCGAGGGCGGCATGGTCCAGGCCGTGCTCGTGAAGGATGGGCAGACCGTCCGCGCCGGCGACATCCTCCTGCGCATCGATCCCGTCCAGTCCCAGGCGAGCGCGGACCTGTTCCGGAACCAGCTCGACGCGGCCCTGGTGCTGGAGGCGCGCCTGCGGGCGGAGCAGGACCAGAGCGATGACCTGCGCCTGCCGCCCGAGATCGCCGCGCGCCGCGACGAGCCGGCGCTGGCCCGCATGATCGCCGATCAGGCCGGCCAGATGGCGGAGCGGCGGACGACGCTGCGGGGCCAGCTCGCCCTCATCGAGGCCAAGGTCACCCAGCTGAGGACGGAGATCTCCGGCCTCGCCGTCGAGAAGTCGTCGGTCGAGCAGCAGGTCGGGTTCATCCGGCAGGAGCTCGAGGGCCTGCGCAGCCTGCACGCCAAGAACCTGATCCCGCTGTCGCGCCTCCTCGTCATGGAGCGGGAGCGCACGCGCCTGGAAGGCGTCATCGGGCGCTCGGTGGCGGAGCGGGCCAAGGCCGAGAACGCCATCAGCGAAGCCGGGCTGCAGACCACCCAGTTGAAGCAGAAGCTGCAGGAGGCGGTCACGGCCCAGCTTCTCGAGACGCGGCAGAGGATCGGCGAGCTGCGGGAGAAGCTCGTCGTCGCGCAGGACGTGTTCCGGCGCCACGAGATCCGCGCCTCCCACGAGGGCGTCATCCAGGGGCTCAAGGTCAGCGCGATCGGGCAGGTCATCCGGTCGGGCGAGCCCCTGATGGAGATCGTTCCGACCACCGACCGCCTCGTGATCAACGTGCAGTTCTCGCCCAACGACCTTGAGACCGTCCATGCGGGGATGCGGGCGGAGATCAAGTTCCCGACCTTTCAGGCACGCCGCACGCCCGCGCTGTTCGGGACGCTCGCGACGGTGTCGCGGGACCGGCTCGTCGATGACGGCACCAAGCAGCCCTACTTCGCCGGCACCGTGGAGATCGACGAGCACCAGCTTCCGGCCGATGTCCGGCAGCGCCTCGTCGCGGGCCTTCCGGCCGAGGTGGTGGTCTCGGCCGGTGAGCGCACGGCGCTCGAATACATGTTCGCCCCCTTCTTCGATGCGATGGGACGCGCCTTCCATGAACGCTAGAGCGTTCTCCACCGAGATGGAGTTCAGATCGGCACGCGAGCGCGCGTCGGGTAGCGCCGATCGGAGGAGCGGACGATGAGCGCGGTCATCCCCTTCCTGCGTCCGGCCGCGGCGCGGCCGGGCAGCTGGTCGCAGCAGGAGCTTGCCGAGTTCTACCGGGTCGAGGCGGCCCTGATCCGTGCCGGGATCGGCATCGCGAGCGAGCACGGCCTCAGCGACGAGGGCGAGCCGTGGTTCGTCTTCTGCCGGCCGGACGGCGACGCGATCATGCATTTCGCCAGGATCGACGGCAGCTACCTGATCGCCTCCGAGGTGCTGGACCGCCCCGTGCGCGGCCCGGATTTCCGCGCCTTGATCGACCAGATCGCCCGGCTTCATCCGGAGCTGCTGCCGATCCCGGCGGCGGCGGCAGGCACGACGCTTGTGGTGCATCCCGCGGCCTTGCTGGCCGCTCTGGTGGCGGCCGCAGCCTTGAGCCTCTCCGCCGAGGATGCGCATGCGGGTGCGTTCGATCCCGGAGCGGAGGGCATGCTCCCGCGCGCGGCCTCCGCTGGGGCCGAGGCGGCGTACGGCCAGCCGCAGCCCGCGAAGGCGAAGGCCGCCGCGGGGTCGAGTGATTCCGAGAGCAGCCGCAAGCAGCTCGAGGCGGTCATTCTCTCCGCGATGATCTTCGCGGCGGAGGCCGTGGCGGCCGACCATCGCGACGCGCGCGCGGAATTGGGCCTCGCGCTCTCGGACGCGGTGAGCGGCGCCCCGAGCCAGACGGCGCAGGGCGATCCGACACCGGGATCGGGCACAGCGTCGGGCTCCGGGCTCGGCGCCGCCTCGGCAGGTCAGCCGGCCGTTCTGACCGCGCAGGGCAGCGGCGCGAGCCAGGGCGCCGTCTCGGCCGAGAATCGGATCGATACGTCTCCGTCTCTCCGCCCGGACCTTCCCGGGGACAGGGCCACTCCTCCGGCCGGGGAGACCGGGCAACCGGCGGCCAGCTTCGGTATTGTGGTCGGACCGATCGGGGCTCCTGCCGAGACGGGCGCCATCAGAACCGGCGGCCAGCAGATGTCGCCCGCCGAGCGCAGCGAGAGCGCGACCGGGACACCGGACGCGTCGAGTGCGGCCGGCAGCGCTTCGCGCGGCAGCTCCGCACCGGCGCAGACGGTGGACACGAGTGCCCCGGCGCGGGCCGCCGATGCCGGTCCGTCCGACACCGGATCGGGCGCGGCGCCGCAGGCCTGGGTCAATCCCGGCGGACAAGCCGTTGCGAACCGGGCCCCGTCTGCACCGGCCGTCCCTGAGGCGAACGGCCAGGGGCAGGGGCAGGGTTCGCAGGCCGGAGCCGCAACCGGCGACACGGCGCAAGCCGGCCGTGGCCATGGCCAGGGCAGCAACGGCCAGGGCTCGCAGGTTGCAGCTCAGGACAGGGTGCAGGTCGAGCAGGCTGGCAACGGGAATGGCCAAGGCAACGACGGCCAGGGCAAGGGCCCGAAGGCCGAGGCCACGGCAGGCGACGGCGCGCAGGTCGAGCAGGCCGGCAAAGCCAATGGTAACAGTCAGGGGGACAGCGGCCAGGGCAAGGGCAACGGATCGAAGGCCGAGGCCGCAGCCGGGGACGGCGCGCAGGTCGAGCAACACGGCCAAGGCAACGGCAACGGGCATGGGCCGAAGGCAGGAGCTGCAGCCGAGGACACCGCGCAGGCCGAGCCGGCAGGTCAGGGCAACAACGGCCAGGGTAAGGGCAACGGATCGAAGAGCGAGGCCGCAGCCGGGGACGGCGCGCAGGTCGAGCAACACGGCCAAGGCAACGGCAACGGGCATGGGCCGAAGGCTGGAGCTGCAGCCGGGGACACCGCGCAGGCCGAGCCGGCAGGCCAGGGCAACGGCTCGCAGACTCGGTCGGCCGCGCAACACGAAAGCGGACCAGGCCCGCACGGCAACGGCAAGGATCACGGATCCGCCAACCCGGACAAAGCCATTCCGGCGGGCGCTGACACCCCACCGGCCGGAGGCTCCGACACTCACGGGCACGGCCCCGATCCGGCCGAGCAGAGCGATCATCGGGGGCCGGGTGCGCATGGCGCCCATGGGATCGACCCGGCCTCCGGTCCGGCGACGCCCGGGCGGAGCGCCGATGTCCGGTCCGACGCGGCGATCGGCGGCCATGGCCCCGACAAGGCCACAAACGCCGCGATGCCGAATGACGGGGATGGCGCGGCAGCCGGGGAGCCCTCGGGCCGGGGCCACGCCTCGGATCATGGTGCCGCACCGCCGAACGGGTCCTCCCCGGATACGGGACCGCCGTCCCCGGGGCACGGGCGCGGCGCCCCCCCGGATCACGGCCCCGGTCATGGCACGGATGCCACGCCCTCGTCCGACCTGCCGAATGGGGGGCCGCCGGCCGTGAAGGCGCACGGCGCGTCAGCGAGCGAGGTCGCCGCGCCTGCATCAGCGGATTCCCATGCCGCGTCCGCGGTCGCTCAGGCGCCGCATCCCCACGGGGAGCAGGCATCGCATGGGCAGCGCCCGGACGCCGCGGCCCCTGGCCCGCACGCGCAGGATGGGAGCGGAGCGGCACCAATCGACGGCGATCCCGGACCCGGCTCGCCTGCCGTCTCGGGGGCTCGGCATGCCTCCACGGGCCATGTTCCCTCCCCTGCGGACCAGGCTCCGGCCGATCACGGGGCGGGCGGAGGGGCCGGCCCGACGACATCCGCGACCGGCCAGGACACGGTCGACGGTGGCCTATCCACGCCGTCCATCGGACCGAGCCCGGTTGCGGCTTCACAGCCCGGATCTCCATCGCAGGCTGGCAACGCACCGGCCGATCACGGTCATGGACAGGGCGTTGTCGGCCATCCGACCGATGATCGCGCCGGTCACGGACCGGGCGGCGGTCCGACCGATCAGGCCCCGGCCGCGCAGCCTCAGACTTTATCGAGCAACGCTGCTGCGGTCGAAGCCGTGGCGCTTCAGCCGGGCTCAACAGGGGGGACCCCGAACGATCCGTCCGGTCATTCCGGGCCGAATCCGGATCCGTCTGCCCCTCCCCGCGCGGCGATCGACCCGAGCGGCAACCTCGTGTTCCACGCCGACCATGGTCAGGACGCTGGACGCCCCGCGGCGTCACACGGCCCGGACGAGGCAGCGGCGCATCCGACCATCGGGCTCGTGGGGATCTCGGATCAGCCTCACCCGGTCCACGATCTGTATCACCACACCTGACCGCACGGGCCGAGCCTCATGCTTCGGCTCGGTCCACCCTTGCCCTTCCGAGAGCGCTCATGAGCCGAAGGGGCTGCCGGTTCAGCGAAAGAAGGCGCGTCGAGACAGGAGCTTGGAGCGGGATCGGCCGCGACGCGACCGGCAACGGCTCTCGGTCGAACTGTCCGCAGCACAGCGCGGCCGGAACGCGGCCCACCCGGTCATCTAGGCGGGCAGCACCACCACCTTCGTCTTGACCGGGGTTCGTGCGTAGAGGTGGATCATGTCCTGGCTGAGCAGACCGACACAGCCGCTCGTGATGCCCGTGCCGATCGATTCGGCGTCGCTGCTGGCGTAGATCGTGTAGAGCGTATAGGCGCCGTTCTGGTAGAGATGCAGGGTGCGGGCGCCGAGCGGGTTGTCGAGGCCACCCGGCATGCCCCGGGCATATTTGGCAGCCTCGGGCTGACGCCGGATCATCTCCTTGGGCGGCGTCCAGGTCGCCCATTCGGACTTCCGGCCGACATAAGCGTCACCGCTCCACAAGAACCCGTCGCGCCCGACATTGGCGCCGTACCGGGTGGCGGCCCCGTCGCCCTCGATGCGGTAGACATAGAAATTGCGCGGATCGACGACGATCGTACCGGGCGCTTCCTTCGAATCGTAGCGAACGGTCCGGCGGTAATATTTCGGGTCGATCTTGCTGATATCGGCTGCCGGGATCGGGAATTTCTCGTCCGGCATCGGCCCGTAGATCTTCGCCGCCTCGGCGAGGATCAGGCCGTCGGATGTCGCGCAACCGCCGAGCGCGCCGAGGCCCAGCCCGCCAAGTCCCAGGGCGCCGAGCCCGGCGGCCGAGCCGGTCAGGAACGACCGGCGGTCGAGACGCCGCGCCTGAGGCCCGAGCGGAGCGCTTCCGTCCATCATCACGATCTCAGACTTCCCGCGTCCAGCGATGTCGAGCGGCCCGATGAGCGATGCACCGGCCCACATCCATCGCGTGTCCTGTCAAGCTAAGACTGCCGCCATACGGCCTGGCTTGCAAGGTCAGCGCTCGCCGGCTTCGGGATCACCTGAGTGAGCAACCGGGTGTCCGACGCGACCGGGCCGGTCAACGCGCCACGGATTCCGGGCGGACTGTCGGGCGTGACGTCACCGCCCGGATCAAAGTCCCGCCCGCCTCGGTTCTTTCCTGCGGGGGCGTGCTGCCGTTCGCGGCGCAACTGTTCGAAGGGAATCGCTCGTGGCTACGAAGAAGGTCGTCCTGTTCGCCGCAACACTCGCTCTGCTCTCGGCTCCGGCCTTCGCGCAGGGCGGTTCACCCTACAACTCGTCCGGCTCGCAAGCCGGCGGCCCGCTGGCCGGCCAGGAGCGTCGGATGGGTGCGCCGGGCGGAAGGCCGGCGATGGCACCCCGCTCGGCTGCGCGGCCGATGATGAAGCGGCACGGTCACCGGACGATGCACCGTCACCGGCACCACCGGATGTGACGGCCTCCCGCCGATCGCGGGTGCGGGACGCTCCATCCGGAGCTCTTCGCAGAGGTCGGAGACATCCTTGTATAATGTATGCCAGAGAGCTAAGCTGACACCGCACCTTCCCAAAGGGGCATTTCCAACCGGCGGCGCATCCCGAACCGGATGCGCCGCTCTTGTGAGCGATTGCGGAGCCGGCCCCGATGGCGATGCATGCCCCCATCCTCGACGGACCGGAGGCCGACTCCGACACGCTTCTGCGTTGCCTGACCGATGTCGAGCAGGCTGTGCTGCGTGCCCTCGATGACGAGTTCGTCAGCGCGACCGTCATCCGATGGCGCGCGAAGCTGCCGACGACGCAGCGGGTCGGCCCTACCCTTGCGGCCTGCGCCAAGCTGGAGCAGCTCGGCCTGGCCGCGTGCATCGGCGTCGGCCTCGGGCGGCGCTGGGCGCGCGCGGACGCGGCCGAGTTCGCCAGCGCCTAGAGCGCTCTCCGCCGAAGTGGATGCCGGCTTGGCGATAGAGAGCGTGTCAAAACAGAGACTTAGACGTTTGCGATTGCAACGCGATCGGGAACGGCTCTAGCTCTGGCGAATGCCCCCGGCTTCCGGGACGCCCCTCGGCACGGGTCGCCTGACGGACACGGGGCGGCAGGCCGGTGCCGACCCTCGGGTCCGATCCCACATCGCTCGACGTCCCCTGTCAGGCTCTCACGGCCCCACACTCCGGGAGCCGATCGCCGGGCCCCGACGAGGATGCGGCAATGGTCCGCGTTCCGATCCCGCCGCGCGGCTCAACGGCGGACGATGTCTCGTGTCCCGTCCAGGGCATCGATGAAGTTCCGCAATTCCGTCAGGCGCTTCGACGCATCGATGACCTGATCGTCGAGACCGAGCCGCCAAGCCAGGTCGCGCCGGCCGGGTGCCCGATGCAGCGCGTCGACCTGATCGGCGTAGGCCTCCACCTCGGCTCGGCTCCCAGCGAGTTCCGCCTCGATCAGGCCGTTCGCCTGCCGGCGCAGAGCGCCGGCAACCTCGTCGAGCGCAAGCTCGGGATGGTACTGCACGCCCCAGAACACGCCGCCGTCGAAACGGATCTCGGCCGCCTGGACCGCGGTGACGCGGTTGCTGGCCAGCAGAACCGCACCGTCCGGCAGCGTCTCGACCGCGTCGGTGTGGATCGACGGCGCATCGTAGGCGGCGGGCCGGCCAGCCAGGAGGGGGTGGCCGGCGCCCTCCCCGGTCGGGGTGATCCGCCGGGCGAAGGCAGCCTCGAATCCACGCCGATTGGCCCGAACCGTGCCGCCCGCGGCCACGGTCGCCACCTGCAGTCCCGCGCAGGACCCGAAGGACGGCGTGCCGGACGCGAACACCGCGCGCATGAACGCGACCGTGCGCCGCGTCTCCGGGGTGTCCGTGTAGAGGTGGAGCGGCGAGCCGGTCAGGAACACGCCGTCGTAGCCCGCGAGGCTCTCGCCTGGAGGCAGAGCGGCCCCGGCATCGGCGGGCTTGACCCGATGGCATTCGGCACCGGGTGCGAGGCTTCGCAGGGTCTCGCGATAGGTCTCGCCCGAGGAGCGACCGACGCTCGCGCGCCGGTCCTCGCGCGCCTCGGGCGGCTCGCTCTCCGCCACGAGGAAGCGCAACACGGAACTGGAGAGATGCACGGTTCGCCGGTCTCTTGCCATGCCAGGAGCGGACGGGAGGCGTGAACCGCTCGCTTCGACCGGAAGTTCCGAACATGGGCACTGCGTCGCAGATCGGCGGAGCCGGATCCGAGGGGCGCGGAACAGGTCTCTTCCTCTCCGAATGGAATGACCTGATCGCGGGCAGAAGCCCGGCGTCCGAGATCCGCAACGCCGCGTGGCAAGTGCGTCCGGATCGGACCGGGGACGCCGCCGCGCCGCGTCGACGCGATCTCCGCCGGAACGCGGCTACCGGCGAGGCGTTGCGCCCGGGCGGAACCGCGCGCCGCCCCGGAGATCCTCGTGCCGAACAGATACCCGCTTCGTCTCTGGATCGTGCGGCACGGGGAGAGTTCCGGCAACGTGGCCCGCGATGCCGCTCACGCCGCAGGTGCGGCCCGTATCGACATCCCGGAGCGCGATGTGGACGTGCCGCTGAGCCCGCTCGGCCACCGGCAGGCGGACGCGATCGGCCGATGGTTCGCGGACATGCCGGAAAGCGCGCGGCCCGAGCTCGTGCTCGCGTCGCCCTATCGGCGCGCGGTCCAGACGGCCGAGGCGATCCGCGCCGAAGGTGGGCTGGTGCCCGGCGCGCCGCGCCTCATCGAGGACGAGCGCCTGCGCGAGAAGGAGTTCGGCATCCTCGACCGGCTGACCCGGGCCGGGATCGAGCAGCACCATCCCGAACAGGCCGAGCTTCGACGGGATCTCGGCAAGTTCTATCACCGCCCACCCGGCGGCGAGAGCTGGTGCGACGTGATCCTGCGCCTGCGCAGCGCGCTCGACACGCTCGCGCTCCATCACGGCGGACGGCGCGTCCTGATCGTCGGCCATCAGGTCGTCGTCCTCTGCCTGCGCTATCTCCTGGAGAACCTGACGGAGGCCGAGATTCTGGCCATCGATGCCGAGGGCGACGTCGCGAATTCCAGCGTGACCGAGTACGCGTTCTCGCCCGATCTCGGCCCCGACGGCGGCCTCTCGCTGATCCGCTACAACTTCGTCGCGCCCCTCGAGGCGGAGGGCGCCCCCATCACCGCTGAGCCCGACACCAATGCCGCAGCCAAATAACGGCCGAACAACGCCAGGTCACGACAGCTAGACTGCTCTCAAGCCGAAGTGGATGCCGTTCCGGCGCAAGAGAGCGCGTCACAACAACGGCTTGGAGCCGTGCCCCGTCGCAACGCGATCGGGCGCGGCTCTAGCACCACGGAGCCGCTCCGCGGCGTTCATCGGGAGAAGCCCCATGGATACGCTCACGCCGGTCACCGAGCATCTGCTGCGCGACATGGCGCTGCCCGAACCGGACAGCGACAGCAAGGATGGACGGGGACGCGTCCTGATCGTGGCCGGGTGCATCGGATTGCCGGGAGCCGTCCTGCTGGCGGCCAACACGGCGATGCGGGCGGGTGCGGGCAAGCTCCAGCTCGCGGTCTGTCGCGATCTCGCGATCCCGATCGGCATCGCGGTGCCCGAGGCCTTGGTGATCGGGCTGCCCCAGAGCGAAGGGGGCAGCATCAGCCGCACCGCCGCGGAGACGCTGGCCAGCCCGGCCGAGCGCTGCGACGCGCTGCTCGCCGGTCCCGGCATGGCCGAGGACGCCGAGAGCGAGCACCTTGTGGCGGCCCTGATCCGGGCGGTCGGAGACGGCGCGGTCGTGCTCGACGCGGGGGCTCTCGCCGCTTTGCGCAGCGATCCCGCTCTGACGCGTCACCTGCCCAGGCCTGCGGTGATCACGCCCCATGCGGGCGAGATGGCGAAGCTGCTGGATCGGGAGCGTGCGGCGATCGAGGCCGAGCCGCTGGCTGCGGCACGCGCCGCGACGGAGCGGTTCGGCACGGTCACGGTGATGAAGGGCGCGCGCACACACATCGTCGCCCCGGACGGGCAAGCGTGGTGCTACGCGGCCGGTCACGTCGGTCTCGCGACCTCGGGCTCCGGCGACACGCTGGCCGGCCTCATCGCCGGCCTGCTGGCGCGCGGCACGGCCCCGGCGGCGGCCGCCCTGTGGGGAGTTTACGCGCATGGCGAGGCGGGCCGGCGGCTGGCCCGACGCCACGGGGGGATCGGCTTCCTCGCGCGCGAGATCCCCGGCGAGATTCCCGCCATCCTGGCCGACGTGCTGGCCTAGCTGGATTCAGATCGCGGTCCGCTCGAGAGGTTCGGCGTTGTCGCGCGATCCGGCGGCACCCCAGCGACCGTGTAGGCTCAAGCTTGGGGGCTCGCCGACCTCGCCCGATCAGCGCGAACAGCCATCGCGTTGGAAGCTCGAAAACGGCGGCGCCGCAAGTCCGGACCAATCGGTCCCCCACGATGCCCGCGATGCTCTTCTCCTTCAGGGCGCAGGCTGCCTGAAGCTCGCGCAGCACCCCAGCCTATTGTTCTTGCCCCCCGGTGGGGCGGTCTCGCCTGTTGCACCCCGGCATTTGGCCTCACGATGGTGACCTGACATCGCTCCGGTCACCGTGGTGGATCATCACCACGCTCGCGAACTCGGCCGCGCCGATCTGCTACGTGATGACCCTGGAGGAGGTGAGAAACGCGGCCCACCGAGGCGTGAACGGTGCCGGTAGGGTCTCGTACTGGCTCCAGCCAAAAGCCTATGCTCTCTCGAAGTATCATGAAGACTGGAGCCGGTTGGGCGATCCTCAACGCGCCAGCGCCTGAGATCATCCCGGCAGCGAGCCGCCTCGGTGCGCGCCTGCACCCTCTCCACCGAGAGGCTGCAACCTCCCGATCCTGACGATGTTGGCGACACATCATCATGAGCAGCAGGAGGATCGCATGTCCGTATCGCGGCGCCGTGAGCAACGGCTGTTGGATGCCAACGAAGCCGATCTGGTTGGCCGCTCCCACCGGCCGGATCTGGGAACGGTCGGTGATACTCAGCTCTCCGAGCTGATCAGACTCCTCCGGGAACGACGCGACCGTGCCCGCGATGTCTCGCGCCGTCAGCGACGCGAGGTGCGGGGCAAGGCAGCCCCCTCCGGTGCCCGTCCCGCCTCGGACAACACCGGCACCCGGGAGAAGGCGGCGCTGCTGGCAGCAGCCGTGAAACGCGTCAGCAAGGAGCAGGAGCGGCGCCGCAGCACCACGGCCACGCATTCGCGGCGTGCTCTCGCGATGAAGAAGGCCGTGAGCCGGCCGACGACACGTGCCTCGAACGAGGGCATGCGCTCGATCCCGGACGAGACGCGCGCACCGTCCGGGGCGCTGAACGAAGAGGGCCAGGAGATCGCGATGCGTCGCAGTGGCGGGCCGCGGTAGGGGTATAGTGCGGACCGCAGCCCGTGGCCGCCTGATTGCGAGTAGGGTAGACGCTACCGGCAGCACCGATACGGGTGCCGGTATGCGGCTTCGATGAGGCGGTCCTGTGCATGCGACGGCGAACAGCGCAACCTTCCTGCTCGTCATCAACTTTTCCATAGGGCTGTCGTTCGCGGTCGCCTTCCTCGCTCTCACATGGCGGTCCAGTGTGCAGCTCGGGGGGTGGTGTGCGGCAGGCTTCTTCGCGGCCGCGACCACGGTATCGGTCGAGGCAATGGCGTCAACGATTCCGTCCGTGCGTCTAACCTCCACAGCTTCGTTCGGTTCGTTGATGCTGGCTATGACAGCCATTACCGCTGGGCTCGTCCGTCATTACAGACCACAGGCATCCATCAGTTGGCTCGCCGCCATCCTAATTGCCGCGGTCCTGCTCAACGCTCTCGTGATCTTCGACCTTCGACGCGGCAGTTGGGAATGGGCGTTGGGCTACCAAGGTCCCTTCTCGCTTATGCTCGCCATCGGTGCCGGTTTCGTATTGCGAACGTCGCCGCGGCGCCCTGTCGACCTTGCGCTTGCCGCGGTGCTCGGTCTCAGCGCGATCCAGTTTACCCTGAAGGGTGTCTTGGCCGGGATTGCCGGCGGTGGTCCAGGCGTGCGGGACTACGTCGTCAGCTCCTACGCATTCTATTCGCAAACGGCCGGGGGCATCCTGTCGCTGCTCCTTGGGCTATCTCTGATCGGACTGGTCGTCGTCGAGGTGATGGCGGAGACGCGCTTGCGCCTACAGCAGGACGCGCTCTCAGGCATCCTTAACCGCGCCGCCTTCCTTGAACGGGTGCCGGCCGTGCTTCGGTTGTCGGCCCAACGACCCTCAGCTATCATTCTCGCAGATCTGGATCACTTCAAATCAATCAACGACCGTTTCGGTCACGCGGGCGGGGACGAAGTCATTCGATCTTTCGGCGCCAATCTCCGCGCGTACTTCGGAGACGATGCACTCCACGGCCGCTTTGGCGGCGAGGAGTTCTGCATCTTGGTTCCAGACTGCGGGCCAGCAGCTGCGCGCGTACATCTTGAGGCACTGCAATGGCTTGGGCGGCAGAACCGATATGCTTTGTTGCCGACTGATACCGTGGTGACCACAAGCTTCGGCGTCGCGTTCACCACTCACGATGAACCGTTCGATCGAGCGCTGCATCGCGCAGACATGGCATTGTACGCCGCCAAGGCTGCGGGCCGTGACGGCTACCGGTTCGCTCCCATAGCCAGCAGCACCGATGCCGAGCTGTCATGCGTTCGCGTTGGAAACTATCCTCCAACCGCCACACGCTTGATGAGCTGACGGATCGAGCCGCCGCGTTGGAGGTCGTCGCCGATCATGTGCACGATCGCGTTCCGGCCCGGCACCTGGTCGCGGTCGACCCATGGACCGTGGACTCGGCCCGCGCCGAGCTGCCGAACCGGGCCGGTTCCACCGGGGGGAGCCTTCGCCATCACGCCCGCGCCCATGGTGTTCATGCGGTCGAAGGTCTCCCGGCCGATGACGTCCACGGCCGACCCGCTTCAGGACCAACTCACAGGCATGAGGGTCCGGGGACGCGATCGCGGTTCGGTACCCCATCCGTGACAAGGCCACCGGTCGCCATGCCGGGTGCGACCGAGGCTCCGGCGAACGCGCCGACGATGCTGCTCAACCGTCCGCTGCCGCCGCTGGCAGCGCTGCTACCACCCCCGATGAGGTCGCCGAATAGGGCCTTCAGGATCTCGTTCGAGGCGGCCTTGCTCGCGATCTGAAGCATATATCGTTGAGGATCGGCGTGGCGACGGTCTTGAAGGCGTCCGTCCCGCCCTATGGCGAGGGCTTTCAGCGGACCTCGGCGCGCCGGCTTCACCAACCTGCGGGCCGGCTTCGTCACCTCGGCGCTCCAGGCGGGCGGACCGTCGGCTATTCCACCTGCCGCGGCCTGATGGTGGAGCAGGTCGCATGCGATCGGTGCTCCCGCAGCCGGACGCGGATCAATGCCTGAGGCGCCCCTGCCCCGTGACCGGCTCGACCTGTGGTCGCTGAGCGACGTCTAACGCGCCACCTTCGAAGTGCTGCACGAGGCCGGCCCGCAGCTGCCGTTCGCGATCGCGGACGCACGGCCCCGGGTCTCGCGGTCCTGATCCACCAGCCCTTCCTGCGCCGCCAGATGTTCGCCGACCACATCGTGGAGCGGAAGGACGGCGGCGCGGCCCTCGACCTGGCGAACGGGCAATGCCTGTGCGGGCAGCATCACTCGCTGAAGACGGCCTACGAGAAGGCGAAGCGGCAGGCTGCCGAACGCGCGTGATCGGAGCCTGACGCTGGGTACTTACTCGAAAGGTCCGAGATGGGTGGGTAGCAGCGGTTCTATGATGACAAGGCGCATGTTGGATTGAGCGCGGAGTCGCCTATCAGAGGCCGGAATCGGCAGGGTGAGAGCCTAGCTACAAGGACGTGGCGATCATGCGCACGGCCGAAGCCAGCAGCAGGGCCGCCAGCAACAGCCGCATGGTGCGCGGGCGGAGGTGGCGCGCTCCTAACCATGAGCCAACCAAACCACCGCTGCCGACACAAGCCAGCCAGAAGGGTAGAGCCGCCGGCAGTGCAGGCATGGTTGCCCATGCACCGGCGAGTGCGGCGGCTGAGTTCATAAGGTTGAAGGTCGCCGAGATCGCGGCTGTTTGCCGTGTGTCGGCCCAGCCAAGCGTCAGGATCACAGGGGCCAGGAAGATCCCGCCACCGACGCCAGTCACACCCGAGACCAACCCGATCACTCCACCCGTCAGAAGTGCCGCTCGGAAGGGCGGCGGGTGCAGCCCTGCTTTGTCAACGGCAGTTCGCGCTCCCCGGAGCATCTGGAACCCCGCCGCCAGCAGCAGCACCCCGACCACGGGTTGGTAGGTTGCAGCCGGCAGGTGCAGCGCTCCACCAAGCAGCGAGAACGGCAGGCCCAGGACACCAAAGGGATAGCAGGCCCGCCAGCTCAGCAGCCTCGCTCGGTAGAAGCGGATGCAGGCCAGCGCTGCCACCAAGATGTTGAACGCAAGGGCGGTGGGCTTGATCGTCTCGGAAGCGAACCCCACCAGCCCCATCAGCGCGACGTAGCCGGTGCCGCCTGCTTGGCCCACAGCCGAGTAGAGCGCGGCGACAACCGCGATGGCAGCGGCAAAGGCAAGGTCGGGCATCGGCACAGCTTACCATGCGCCTTGCCATGTCCGCCTCCTATCAACTCCGGTCATTGCGAGGGGCAAGCTCGCGAGCATGGCCCAGGGCGCGACCTGGTAGAAGGCCCGGCTGATCAGGCCGACCAGCACGGGCACCAGCACGGCGGTCACGGCCTGGCCGAGCGCCACGATCCAGTCGCCCCAGGGCAGGACGATCGCGGCGGGCGGTGCGGTGACGCCCTCGGCGAAGGCCGCGTGCGGGATCGCGAACGAGGACAGGACGCAGGCGAGCGCCAGCGCCGCGAGGAGTGCCTTGTGGGTCATTTGAAAGTACCTCTGGGGTTGGTTTAAAGTGCTCGGCGAACCCGGCCGACCCGGGACACAATAAAACTCTAGGTAAACGGGAGGCCTGCGATGGCGCGATTCTATGCGCTCGGATGCCTAGATTGCGGCGTTAAGCGATGGGTTGGGCATAGCTCGAAAGATGGCACAGGTGGCCACCTGTACACATCGGATGATATTCAAATATGGTCATTCCTCCGAGCGCACCAAGGACACCATCTGATCTTCAATGATGATCAGGTCCTGCGACTGAAAGATCTCACAGATGGCGATATGACTGCAGAGGATAAAGCCATTCGCTTGGTCGGTGGTGGACTGTAGATTTTGGGATCTAGCTAGCGCCGGTCTTTGCTCGGCCTTGGGATCCGTCCGCAATTCGGCATGAGGCTACAAAGGCCAGGATCAAAATCCAATCAGCTTGGCCGTACGAGAGACTGCTTTCGACCGAGCAGACTCCGGAGTGACCGCCGATCGGAGCTGGAGCTGCCCAACGAAGCTGGTCAGCAGAATGTCCGCAAGCGAAAAAGCTTAACTCAAAGTATCACCATGGCGATGCCATGTGTCTCATCAAGCTGCAGCCGGGGGACGGCAGGGTCAGCTCCTGGAAAAGTGTTTTCCAACTGGTGCCCTGTCTGCCAGCCCTCGGAAGGGGCAGAGGGAGTACGATCGTGGTCAAGGATGGGGGGATGAGCACAACCAGTGGGTGTAAATGGCAAGGATCAAAAATCACAGGTTGAGCGTTCAGCTTCCTGCCGCTCCACGGGCGTCTCGTGATCAGCAAGGTCTCGAAGCAGCGGAGCACCGCCTCGCCATGACGGGTACGGATGGGGGAGAATGTTCTGGAACACGCGCTTCGTCCGCATCGGCGTGGGGCTCGCCCTCCTTGCGACCGTCGTGATCGTTCTGCTGCCCGGCTTTACCGGCTATACGAGTCTCGACGGAACCGTGAACGCGCGGTTCGCACTGGTCTCGGCTCCGATCGAGGGCGTGGTCTCAGATACCCCTCCGAAGGTCGGCACGGCCTTGCCGGAAGGGACCAGCGTCTTCTTCATCAACAACGACCGCATCTCGCGCACGGCCGAAGCGCAGCTTGACGCGGATCTTGGAGCCGCAAAGGAGCGGCTGCAGGCCCTTGAGATCCAGGCCAAGGATCTCTCCGCGCTCAAGGCGGATCTGGTCACCCGGCTTAAGGAGTATCAGCAGGCCAGCATCGTCGGCGTGCAGCAGGAGATCATCATCCGCCAGCAGCGGATCAGCACTGCGCAGGCCAACAAGGCGTCCGCGGAGGCCGACCTGGCGCGCAAACAGACACTCGGCGCCACCGGCGTGGTGGCAGGCAGCTCAGTGGAGCAAGCGCGGGCGGCGTCGGTAGCGGCCACGAGCGAGCAGAACATTGCCAAGGCCGAGCTGGAGCGGCTGCAGCGCCAGCTCGACGCGCTCAAGCGCGGTACCTTCGTGGGAGAGGGTCGGAACGATGTGCCTTATTCGCAGCAGCGCACCGATGAAGTGACCATCCAGCTCGCCAATGTCGAGGCTCAGATCCGCACGGAGAAGGCGCGCATTCAGCAATTGAACGGTCAGCTGCATCTGGAGCGGGCGCGCAACGACAGGCTCTCCTTCGCGGCCGTGCAAGTGCCCTTCAAGGGCGTGATCTGGCGCAACAACGTGGTGGCGGGCTCCAACGTGGTCGTCGGCAACGAGCTGATGCGGTTGCTCGACTGTCGCGACCTGTTCGTCGACATCCTCGTGGACGAAGTGGATTACGATGAGATCAAGCCCGGCGACCGTGCCGATGTGCGTCTTCTTGGCACCTCGGACGTCATCGGCGGCCACGTTCTGTCGGTTCGGGGCTCGGCCGCTGCCGTCGAGGAAGTGGTCCTCGCCGCGCTGCCCCCGAAGAGCCGCGGCAAGAACGCCCGCATCCGTGTCGCCCTCGATCCGAGCGACATGCAGATCGACTACGCGAACTTCTGCCAGGTCGGACGCACCGTCCAGGTGCGGTTCGCCCGCTCGTCATCCCTGCAGACGCTCGCGGATCCCGTCGTCAACTGGGCGAAGAGCCTGTGGTTCAGCATCTCCTAGACCAAGAACTCTGGCCACTCGCGCCGACGTTCTTCGTTGCGGGCATCTTCTTGATCTTCATCGCGAACTGGCCGCGGCAGCGGAGCTGGGCGCGCACGCTCGCCTGCGTCTTCGTGCTTGCAGTCGCCCTCCGCTACCTCGTCTGGCGCCTGCTGCACACCGTGCTGCCCTACCCGGCAGACGGGAGCTTCGGCTTCATCTGGACGTGGTTCGTGTTCTGCGTCGAGCTCGGCGCCTTTGCCGACATTCTGCTCTTCCTCGTCATCATGAGCCGCACCGTCGATCGCAGCGCTGAGGCCGACCATCTGGAGCGGGCCTTCTTCGCGCGCGGCGCCGAGGAACTGCCGACGGTCGACATCTTCATCCCGACCTACAACGAACCGCTCGACGTGCTGGAGCGGACCATCGTCGGAGCGCTGGCCCTCGACTATCCGCGCGACCGCTTCAAAGTCTACGTGCTCGACGACAAACGGCGCGACTGGCTGCGCGCCTACTGCGAGGAAAAGGGCGCCATCCACGTCGTCAGGCCGGACAACGCCCACGCCAAGGCCGGCAACATGAACAACGGCCTCAAGGTCTCCTCGGGCCAATTCGTGGCAATCTTCGATGCCGACTTCGTCCCTTATCGCAATTTCCTGCGCCGCACGCTGCCCTTCTTCACAGATCCAACGATCGGCATCGTGCAGACGCCGCAGCACTTCTTCAACAAGGATCCTGTGCAGGCCAACCTCGCTCTCGAGAAGGTCTGGCCCGACGAGCAGCGCCTGTTCTTCGACGAGATGGCTGCAAGCCGCGATGCCTGGAACGTGAGCTTCTGCTGCGGCTCTTGTTCGATCGCCCGTCGCACCGCGCTCGACGCCATCGGCGGTTTCCCGCACGACTCGATCACCGAGGACCTGCTCACCACGCTGGCTATGCTGAACGTGGGCTACAAGACCCGATACCTGAACGAGCGCCTGTCGATGGGCCTCGCGGCCGAGAACCTGAAGGGCTACTTCGTACAGCGCGGCCGCTGGTGCCGAGGCGGCATCCAGACGATCTACCTGCACAACGGCCCTCTGCGCGGGCCAGGTCTGAGCCTGTTTCAACGGGTGATGTTCATCCCGCTCTCCTGGCTAATGCAGTATACGGTGCGATTCGTGATCCTGATTGTGCCAGCCGTGTATCTATGGACCGGGGCGGCGCCGCTCTACTTCACCGGCACACAGGACATCGTCTTTTACCAGCTCCCGGTGCTGACCGCCTACTTTTTGCTCATGGGCTGGCTCACGCCGACGCGCTACCTGCCGCTGGTATCGAGCGCGGTGGGAACCTTCGCGACCTTCCGCATGCTTCCCGTGGTGGTCTCCAGCGTGATCAAGCCGTTCGGCGTCCCGTTTCGGGTGACCCCAAAGGGCAGCGGCAACGAGGAGAACGCGTTCGACGCCTACACCTTCTTCTCGATCGCTTTCTGGATCGCCGTGACGCTGCTGGGGCTCATCGTCAACATCGTGCCGGAATGGTCGCGCATCGGCGAGGGCGAGTTCTCGGTGGTCTCAGCCTACTGGGGGACCCTCAACGTCCTGGTCCTGATGATCGCCGCGCTGATCTGCTTCGAGAATGCGCGCCCGCTCCTCGACAGCTTCTCCACCGACGAGCCGGCCCGGATCGAGATTGGGGGAAAGCACGTGCTGCGCGCGCGCGTGATCAGCCTGTCCCTCGACGGCGGGGTCGCGGCCTTCACGGAGGATCCCGGCCTGCGCTACGGTGAGCCGATCCGGATCGAGATGGAGCGGTTCCCGCACCTTGAGGCGACGGTCACAGGCACAAGTCGCGAGCGCCATCGTGGACCGGTCTGTGCGAGCTTCTCATACCACCTTCAGGGCGACCTCCGGGACACGATGATCGTCCGGCTCTACACAGGCGAGTACTCGCAGGATATCCAAGCAATCGATAAATCAGCGATCTTCGGCGGCCTCTGGGCGCGCCTGTTTGGCCGAAGCGATCGCGATCTTCGCAGAAGACCGAACTGAGTTGTCATTGTATTTTAAAAGAATAGCTCGCATTGTCATCCACGCGAAGAACATGATCCGCACTCATTTAGCGGACAAACAGCATATATCTGCTTAAAATCCAGATGAAACCGGCACTGCAAGGCCGCAAGGCAATACATTCAGCGAGGCGCGGGATTGACTTTGAAAGAGTTTCTTTGGACTTGCGGCTTGGAGGACTGCTGCTGGCGCGATCGTGTCCGTCGCCACCCGAATGACCATCAGCCGCTTTCCGCCCTTTACAGACCCTCAGGAAGTTCGCTGCTCGGCAGATTGATGGATCGCGCCCCACGACCGCTGAAGATGGGAAAGCTTCCGATCTGCCTATCGCTTGGGAGCCCGGAAGGCTGCCGTTGCCCCAGCAACGGCCGTGCTGAGCAGGAGTTCAGGCCTTCGCCGCGACCGGGAGCCGGAAGGGCGCTCCGAGCCGATTGAACGCGTTCATCGCCGCAATGGTGATCGTGAGATCCACAAGATCCTTTGGCGTGAAAGCCGCGCTTGCGGCCGCATAGGCCTCGTCGGAGGCGCGTGTCTCGCTGACCAGCGTGACCTCCGCCGCCCACGCGAGCGCAGCGCAGTATTGGTCGGGGAACAGGTGCGGCACCTCGGCCCAGACCGGAACCAGGGCGACCGTCTCAAACGGCATCGTCTGGAGGAGGTCACGGGTGTGTCGGTCGATGCAATGCGCGCAGCCATTGATCTGCGACACGCGCAAGAAGACGAGGTGGATCAGTTCGTGGGGTAGGTTGGTGCCAGTGGTGATGTAGTGGTGGATGCCGAAGAGCGCCTTCGCACCCTGCGGTGCCACCTCGTTCCAGACCAGCCGTTTGTTCTGGCTCATGACGGATCCCAGTGCTCGGAACGCCGGAGATCGACGTTCGAAGCTATGACGAGCGGGCCGGCCGAGGTGTGACATGCCCGTCCGGATCGGCGTCGATCACGGCGACCTGGTCGCCTCGCTGCGCGAAGGCGTCGGCAACGCCGATGACCCGCGTCGTTTTCCCGACGCCCCCTTCGTGTTGCACACGCTGACGTCCGCCAGGCTGACCTCCAATTTGGGCATTTGCGCTCTTGCGCAAGACACCGTGCCCCCAAGCGGCCAGAGGAGCGTAAACGCAAGCGACCAAATGACCAGAAAGGCCTTTGGTCATCTACTTCCACCTCGGCTCGCGGTGCGATCGCCACGGCGGCGGCCCAGGCTTGGTGCGCCACGGCTGATTCGACGCGGTCGAGCAGATTGCCTCTGCGAATCAGTGGAGGCTCGATGTCCGACTTGGCAAGGAGCGGTCTACAAAGCGCCCATTTCGTCGGCGGCAACCGCCATGGCGAGTTGGCTAACGGCGGGTGTCTCGGCCAAGCTGCTTCCTATGTGCTTACCGGCGCCATATCTCGGCAAGTGAGCACAGGGCTAAGTAGTGGTGCCGCAAGAGGGATTCGAACCGCCGCCCCCCTCATTACGAATTAGCGGGCCCGAAACAGGAAAGCGTTGGACTCGGACGGAGGGGACAGGAATTTCCCTACTACCAATGCGACTTAGGTCCAGATGTGATTGGCTCGAGTTGGATAGGCTTGGATCCACCTCCCCTACTATGACCATACTAAACCGGCGCGCCCGAAAGGCGGCCTGCTCTGAAGCCAGCCTCCGATCATCACCTCACCGGCTGCCGCCAGCGGACTGGTCCCTCCGCCGTGCTGATCGAACTTCAAGGTCCCGAGCGAGGTCGTAGCCGAGCATGGCCGACCGCCGTGAGCGAGGCGCACTTTTGGTCTGTAGCAAGCCCTCGAAACGTCCGCTTCGGAGCGTCTGAGGTACCGCCTGGCGATCGATGCTGGCGGGAAGCGGAATGGCTGCTTCTAAGCTAGGGCTTCAGCAAAAGCGGACGGATCCTCACCTGTCTATGCCCAGCATGCTGCCGGCTGTCACTGCTTCCCAAAAGCGATCACGAGTTGAGGTCGGGACAAGGTGGGAAGCATGCATTTGTTGGTCCTGATGTGATTTATCGCTTCGTAGCCTTGAGCCGACGTTAATCAGCTGAACTGAGCATCACAAGTGCATCGGGTTCGATATCGCAGAGACTTAGGGGCCAGCTGCACAGTGTTTCGTGCTGCAGCGGTTAAACACGAAACTCACACAATATGCTGGCATGGGGACCGGATCAGCGAAGTCGAAGGTCAGCAGGTACTTTCAGGCGATTTGCTCCCGGACTCTACGTGTCGAGTGTTTTGCGTGCGAAACTCTCAATGTAATCGATTAGACGGTCCGATGCCGCCTCCGCGGCTTGCGCATCCCGCTTGGCAACGGCTTCGCATACATCGGCGTGCAGGGTCGCACTCAGCGGTAGATCGGCGGCCTGCTTGTAATGCTGGTACCAGAAGCGCCGCGACAGCCCGGCCATGTTAGCGAGTGCGCGCACCGCGAACTCATTGCGGGACGCGGCCGCGATTAGCTCGTTGAACTGGCTGTCGAGACGCATGAAAGCGAGGTCGTCGGCCGCCGCGGCCGCTTCTCGCATGTCTTGAGCAAGGCTCGCGAAGACCTCGCGCTCCTCCGTGGTGGCTCGCTCCGCGGCGAGGCGGGCGATGAGGCGCTCTAGGACGCGACGTGTCTCTAAGAGCCGGAGTTGGGTGCGAATGTTGATCTCGGAGACAAGAATTCCGCGCCGAGGCATCACTACGACCAAGCCGTCGCGGGCGAGGCGCTGCAGCGCCTCGCGAATCGGCGTGCGCCCGATCCCGAGCCGTTGAACCAGGTTCTGCTCTCCGAGCACCATCCCGGGCGGCAGGGCGAGCGTAGTGATCAACTCCTCCAGCTGCTGGTAGGCCTGCTCGGTGAGCGAGAGGTCGGGCAGGTCGCCCCGATCCGAGGCCTGGACCGGAGTTTGACCGGGCGCCTCGGCCACGGACTTGCGCGCCCGTTTCCGGCCACGCGCCCCTTCTCGGAGAGCAGAGGTCTTGCCGGTCACGAAGTTCATCGTCCCCCCAACGCTGCTGCCGGTGTCCTGAGTACCACGCGGAGCCGACAGGCACATGGCCTGCCCGTGGAAGATCCTCAAGTGAGCACCTATTGATATATCTTGCGCATCTCATGCATATCCGACATGTTTCTCACGCAGATATAATATGCCAGGGAGGCAGACGTGGTAGGGCAGATCGCCATAGGAGCCGGCACGGTCGTGCCTGAGCAAGCCGCCGAGGTCGCGACGGTACGTGCCTCGCGGGCGATGGTTGCGGCGCGCCTGGAGCGCCTGCCGATGACGCAGTTCCAGCGCAACATCTTCCTGATCATCGCGACCGCGTGGTTCTTTGACTCGATCGACCTCGGCTCGCTCACCTTCCTGCTCGGCTCGATCAAGACGGAGTTCGGTCTCTCGACCGCTCAGGCGGGCCTGCTCTCCAGCATGAGCTTCATCGGCATGTTCCTCGGGGCGGGCATCTCCGGCATGCTCGCCGACCGCTTTGGACGGAAGGTCGTCTTCCAGGTCAGCATGATCTTCTGGGGCCTGGGCAGCGTCTGGTGCGCTTACGCGCCCGACGCGACCGCGCTCGGCTACGCACGCCTGCTCCTCGGCTTCGGCATGGGCATGGAGTTCCCGGTCGCCCTGGCCATCGTCTCGGAGTTCCTGCCCACCGCCAATCGAGGGCGCTACCTCGCGATTATGGAGGGCTTCTGGCCGCTCGGCTTCATCGCGGCGGGCTGCCTGAGCTACGTGCTGCTGAGTTATTTCGACTGGCGGGCCGTGTTTCTGGCCCAGGCGATCCCTGCCTTGTTCCTTTTCGTGATCCGGTTCTTCGTGCCTGAGTCGCCCCGCTGGCTCGCCGATCGCGGCCGCTACGAGGAGGCGGACCGGGTCATGAGCGAGATCGAGGCGAAGGTGGAAGAACGCCTTGACGGCCGCGCTTTGCCGGAGCCCGAGCCCCTGCCGGAAGCGGCGCGCGGCGAGCGGCGCTTCTCGTTCCTGGAGTTGTGGAGCCCGGGCTATGCCAGCCGTACCGTGATGATTTGGCTGACGTGGTTCTTTGCGCTGCTGGGCTTCTACGGCCTCACCACCTGGCTCGGCGCGTTGCTCCAAGAGGCCGGCTACAGCGTGACGAAGTCCGTCGTCTACACGATCCTGATCTCGCTGGCAGGCGTGCCAGGCTTCATCACCTCGGCCATCCTCGTTGAGCGCTGGGGCCGCAAGCCGACTGCCGTGCTGATGCTGCTCGGCAGTGCGGTGGCGGCCTACCTCTACGGACATTCCCCGAGCTTCAACTGGCTCATCGCCTTCGGGCTGATGATGCAGTTCTTCCTGTTTGGGATGTGGTCGGTGCTCTACGCCTACACGCCCGAGCTGTACCCGACGCGGTCGCGTGCGACGGGAGCGGGGTGCGCTTCCGCGGTCGGCCGCGTCGGCTCGCTGATCGGCCCCTACGCCATCGGCATCATCCTGCCCACGCTTGGCCACGGCGGCGTCTTCGCGCTGGGCGCCGGATCGTTTGTGATCGCGGCCGCGAGCGTGGCTTTTCTCGGCATCGAGACTAAGGGCCGTTCTCTGGAGGCGATTTCCGACTGATAGGGGAAGTGGCGCCACGTCTGGGCGCGTTCGCGCCCAGGCGGCCGGCAGCGCATTTCTCGTTGCATTCTGATATATCAGCGGTATCCTAAAGCTATCCAAGATAGGAGGAGACGCCATGGAACTCGCAGCCACGAGTATGAGCGAGCGGCAGCGCGCCTACCGCGCCAACTACCGCCAGCGGGTTGCGGGCTGGTACAACGGCTTCCTGCACATCGCGATCATCTACACGATCGGCCTGACCGCCTTGTACATCTACATCTCAAACATCCACGCACCGAGCTGGCTTGAGCTCGCCGCGGTGCCGGTCGTGTTCATGTTCTGCAATTTCTTCGAGTGGTGGCTGCATCGCTACGTGATGCACCGCCCGTCGAAGAATCCGATCGCGCGTGCGGTCTACAACCGCCACACGCTGCAGCATCATCAGTTCTTCACCGACCACGAGATGCGCTTTGCCGACCACAAGGACTACCGGGTGACGTTCTTTCCGCCCTACGCCCTGGCCACCTTCACGCTGATGTCGATCCCCGGCGCGATCGTGCTCGCCAACGTGTTCACGCCGAATGTCGGCTGGCTGTTCATCACCACCACAACGAGCATCTACCTGATCTACGAGTTCATGCATTTCTGCTGCCATGTCGACGACAACTGGTTCGTCCGCAACATGCCGTTCATCAACACGAACCGGCGACACCACACGGCCCATCACGATCAGTCGATCATGATGGAGCGCAACATGAACCTTACTTTCCCAATCATGGATTGGCTGTTCGGCACCTCGGACCTCAACCGCGGCCTGCTCGGGACGCTCTTCAACGGGTACGACACGCGCCATGTGAAGACCGACATGCGCAAGACCTCGCGCACGCCTGGCTCATCCGAGACCGGCGCCATGCAGCCCGCCGAGTGACCCTGACACGCCAACAAGTCCCGCGGCGTCCATTCGAGGTCGCGGAGTTAAGCACAAGCCAGCAGGAACATCGAGGAGGAAGGCATGAACATGATCGAGCCGAACGTGGCGGCCCTGCTCTGGTTCGGCCTCTTTGCGGGAGTGGCCAGCACCGGGTTCTACGTTCTGACGGGCATGTTCCCGCTAGAGACGCGGCCTGACCTGAGAAAGAGGCCTCTCGGTCTCGCTCTGATCACGGTCAACGTGCTGCTCCTGCTCGCCCTGATCGGCGGCAGTGTGGCCTACGGCGCGGCAAACCTGCGCTGGACGAGCCTCGTCATCGTGAGCGGCTTTGCCCTGCTGTTCGCGCCGGGCCTGTTCAACGTCTGGCCCCAGCGCTGGCGCGACGGCGTGGCCGGCCTCGCCATCGTGCTGGCAAGCGTCGGCGCAGCGCTCGGGCTGCTCCAACACGTCGGCTCGGTTTTCAGCCTCTGACACCAAGCAGTTCCGGGAGGGAACAGATGCCGTTTCCGATCAAGTTCGGCCTGTCGGTGGCCGTTGCCTTGGCGGCGCTCGCTGGCTGGTTCTACATGGGCTACCTCGGTCAGACAGGTCCGCAATGGGCCGTCGCATTTCTCGGCCCCTTCATGGTGGTCAGCCTCTGGATCTTCCCCGAGGTGATGCGTACCCGCTCCGAGGGCCGCACGCCACGCCACCAGCTCAGGGAGGCGCGCTCGTGAACAAGGTCTATGTCGGCGACCGCACCATCGACGGTATCGTCGTTACGGTGGACGGCGAGCCGCTCGCCGAGCACACGGACAAGAAGTGCTACACCCGCAATGGCTTCGAATGGAGCTACGAGGGTCCTGAACCCTCGCAACTCGCCTACGCCATCTTGGTCGATCACCTTGGCGACGCCGCCCGGGCGGAGCGACTCGAGCGCGCCTTCATGCGTGACGTCGTGGCCAACTTCCAGAACGAGTGGGAGATGAGCTCGGCCGACATCGACCGGGTCCTCCAGCGCCTGGGCTAGGCCGCACTGGATCTGCGGCGCTTTCCAAAGAAATCAGCGACAGGCTGTCTTTGCCGCACCGAGAACTTACCTGGCCTTAGGAGCAGAGATGAGCACGGCTGCTGGCACCGGCGCAGGCGAGGCTGCGCGCAAGGTCGAGAAGCGGACGATTCTCGACATTCGCTCGGCCAAGCGCACGGGCGAGAAGATCGCCTACATGTCGGTGCCGGACTACACTTCCGCTCGCTGGGCCGAGATGGCGGGCGTCGACGTGGCAGTGGTCGGCGACAGCCTGGCAATGGTCGCGCATGGCCATGCCAGCACCATCCCGGCGACCATGGACATGATGATCCTGCACGCCCAGGCGGTGCGCCGCGGGGCGCCGAACACGTTCGTGCTCGGCTGCATGCCCTACCAGAGCTACAACACCGTCGACCGCGCCCTGACCAACGCTTCCCGCTTCATGCAGGAGGCGCTGTGCGATGCGGTGAAGCCCCAGGGCGGCCGGAGCCAGGCGCACATCCTGAAGGCACTTGTCGATGCAGGCATCCCCACTGCCTCGCATATCGGCCTAACGCCGCACACCATCGCGAATTTCGGCGGCTTCAAGATTCAGGGCCGCACAGCGGAAGCCGCAATGAAGATCCTGGAGGACGCGCTCGCCATCGAGGATGCGGGCTGCTTCATGCTGGAGTTCGAGGCTGTCCCAGCCCCCATCGCACAGCTGATCTCCGAGCAGCTCACGATCCCGACCATCGGGATCGGCGCCGGCGCCGGATGTGACGGGCAGATCCTGCTCGCCTACGACCTGCTCGGGGTCTTCACGGATTTCAAGCCGAAGTTCACGAAGCGCTATGCTAATCTTACCGAGGTCGCCGTCAGCGGCATTCGCCGGTATGTCGAGGAGGTCAAGGCCGTGACCTTCCCCGACGACGATCACTCCTATCGAGTCGATCCGGCCGAGTATGACAATTTCTGCTCTCTTGTGGAGCACCGTAAGCAGATCTGACGCCAGCTGCTACTCTCCCATTGGGCATAGTCGGCAACGGACGTCTATGCGGCACATCAAGCGAATGTCCTGTTTGCAGGACATGCCGTCCCCTTGCGAAAGGTCTGATTCAGGTCTTCTCGTGGCGCGATCTAGACCCGATGCCAGCGCTGTCCTGATGTCTGCTTCCAGGATGCGACCGCAGGCCGCTGTACTGCGGCGATTGAGCGCAAAGCTGGACATCAGCCTCCAGATATCGAATTTGTCGAAGCGGGCGACCAGCCGAGAACCATATATTCAACAGCTACTATTACGCTATCATTGTCCTTGGCTGTGACTAGAGAGGCAAGCCTCGCTTAACTACAGTCAGGAGGAGGTCTCGTCGAAGGGGCCGAGGTAGTCACGTTTGCCGACGGACACGCCCTTGTGTCGGAGGATGTCGTAGGCCGTGGTGACGTGGAAGAAGAAGTTCGGCAGCGCGAACTGGAGGACGTAGCGTTCGGCGGGAAGCGTCTGCTTGCTGGTCCCGCCACCGAAGGTGACCGGCCGCGCCTCGCTGCCCTCAAAGGCGGGGGGAGGTAGAGTGCCCAGATAGGTGATAGTCCTCGAACAGCGCTCCCGCAGTTGGTCGAAGGTAGTCTCATCGTCCGCGAACGACGGAGCTGAAGCACCGGTGAGGCGCGCACCGCCGAACTTCGCGGTGTCAGAGGCACGCTGCACTTGGCCGGCCAACGTCAACATATCGGGCGCGAGCCGTGCCTCCACATAGGACGCAAGTGGCTCACCGGTCTCGGATGCATGCGCCTCCGCCTTAGCAAGTAGGGTCGAGAGGATGGTCAGGCCGCGCGTGAATACTGGGACGGAAACATTGTATAGGGATAAGGACATACGCATTCCGTCCGGGTTGAGCGTCGTGTTTGAGCAGAGCGATTCCGGCGTTCGGCTCGGACGCGGAGATTTCGGTTGCCGAGCACTCAACAGACACGCACGGGTCTTGTGAGATCTGAGGCCAACGTGACGTGCGATTCATCACACTGCGACTGGACACCAATCATGACGGGGCCTGTGGTAAGGCAGGCCGTCTGACTTTCGGCTTCAAGGCGATGTCCCGAAATTTCGGGGCCGAAACATGGGGAACGATGCCATCGTCAAGACAGGCCGCCCGTCTGCCCGGCGGATTGCCGGACCGCGGCCCGGAACGGCGGGATGCGATCTATGCGGCGAGCTGCCCGATGGCGTCGCGGGCCGCGGCCATTGCATGCGCCTTGTTTTGCTCGCCGGCCGCCAGACCCTCGACCAGTATGAACTCCGGGGAAATGCCCAGGAAACCGAGAACTGCACGTAGGTAGCTCTGTGCGTGTTCCACCGATACCATCGCCGTCTCCGGACCGTAGAAGCCGCCGCGGGCAAGCGCGACCACGACGCGCTTGCTGCGCATGAGCCCTTCCGGACCACCCTCGCCGTAGCGGAAGGTCTTGCCGGGCACCGCCAAGCGGTCGATCCAGGCCTTGAGCTGCGAGGGGACGCCGAAGTTGTACATCGGCGCGCCGATTACCACGATGTCGGCCGCGAGGAATTCGTCGAGGAGCCGGTCGCTGGCATCGCGCCGAGACTGACCATCGGCGTCGAGCTCGCCCGCCTGGGCGGACCGCGGATGCGCACTCGGCAGGGCCGCGAGCGTTAGATGCGGCAGATCCTCCTCAGCGAGGTCGTGGTAGATGAGCTCGGCTTCGGCGCCAGCAGTCAGCTTCCGGACAATCAGGGCCGACAGCTCGCGCGAGACCGATCCGGCCCCGAGGATGCTGGTATCGACGTGCAGGAGTTTCATCTCGGAACCCAGTTCTCCTTTGTGACCGCGAGATGATATGATATGGGCTGACCGCCACAAGACGGCACATGTTTGATACTGAGGTTACATGGATGTGACCGAACCCGTCGTTTCACCCTCCTCGGACTGCCGCAGGGCCTCTCAGATCCTGGCTCGTATAGGCGACAAGTGGAGCGTGCTCGTGATCATGCTTCTGCATCGTGGGCCGCACCGTTTCAGCGAGTTGAAGCGCAGCATCGGCGGCATTTCGCAACGCATGCTGACGTTGACCTTGCGAAACTTGGAGCGGGATGGCCTCGTGAACCGCACCGTCACACCCTCGATACCGCCTCGTGTCGATTACGAGCTAACCGACCTGGGCCGCTCGCTCGCGGAGCCGGTAAAGGCGCTGGGCGCCTGGGCTTTTCAGCATCTGGACGCCATCGGCGCCGCGCAGGCCCATTATGATACCAGTACCGGCTCCGGAACTGCCGCCCCGCCCTGATCGATTTGCCGGTACCATCCCGCCGCTTAAGCCCGTCCGATCCTGGCCTCTCGCTGCATGCCGGCGCGGCCCTGCCTACCTGTGAGCGGTTCATGGCGGGGCTGCCTCATCGTCAGGGCGCAGAGAGACGGAGGCGACGTGCCGCCGCTCAGTCTCCTCGTCCGCCGGCATCATGCACTCCAAGCGAAACTCCTGAGCCGCGACCGTCTGCGGGGTGCCGACGGTCGTAACCAGCGAGAAGTAGCTCCAGGTCTCGTCGTTCTTGCTGAAGGTCAGCGGGATCAACGGCGACGCGTGCTCGTGATCTGGAACGGTCCGGCGCGAGTCTGGACCGGCTCGCCGTTCGAGATCGTCCAGGAGTTCGCGGGTGCCCGCGTCTATGAGGCCGCCCAAGGCTTCGCGGCGGACCCGAGTGAGCAGCATGCGCGATGTCCTCGGCCAGTCGACGACGAATGGACGAAGTCCGTCCGGGTCGAAGATCAGGCGGAGAAGGTTGCGCGGTGTCGGGAGTGCAGCCAAGTCGACGAAGCGGCCGAAGAACCGTGGAGCCGCGTCATTGGCCATCATCACGTTCCAGTGGCGGTCCATGACCACCGCTGGATAGGGCTCGTTCTGCCGCAACATCCGGCGCAGGGCCACGTCGATGCGCGCCAGGGACGGTGTATCCAGCGCCGCCACCGAGTACCGCGGTGCGTGGCCGGCCGCGAGCAGGATCGTGTTCCGCTCGCGCAGCGGCACATCGAGCGCCTCTGCGAGGTCGATCACCATTTGCGAGCTTGGCCGACTGCGGCCGCGCTCAACGAAGCTGACGTGTTTCTGAGAGACGCCCGCTTCGAGCGCCAGGTCGAGTTGCGACAGACCGCGCAGGTCGCGCCATTGCCGCAAAAGGATACCAGCCGAGCCGGGGCCGAGCGCTCCCATGGTTGAGGATGGCATGATCGGCCCGTCCTTCCGTCGTACCTGCACCGGCATCACGCACGTCGCGCGGCTAACCCTATGCTTGGACACTGAACCGTGACTCAAGCGGTGGGTTCGTCACATTCGCGGTGTAGTTGGTGATGGTCGAGGCTGCTGTGACGGCGATGACCTCCAGCAGCTGCTCCGGAGTAAACCCTGCGTCGAGGAACGCGTCGCTGTCCTCCTGAGTGAGCTTGCCCCGCTTCTCGATCAGGGTCCTGGCGAGCCTCGAGACGGCCGTGAGCTTGGGCTCGCTCGGCACGGTGCCTGAACGCACGGCACTGACGTCAGAGAGATCGATCCCCTGCTCCAGCGCCAGTGCGCTGTGAAAGGCGACTGCCCAATGGAGTGGGCCCCTGAGGGTGGGCAGGATCAGGCGGCGGTTTTGACCGTCTGCCGGGCGTGCTGCTCCTCGAACTGCACGGGGCTCAGATAACCGAGCGCGGAGTGCAGGCGGCGAGTGTTAT
>Ga0126362_10000079_pt1 | contig 109278 bp, 95 predicted proteins | sample ANMtaG_FD_126269 | JGI IMG/M metagenome (GOLD analysis project Ga0126362, IMG submission 126269) | Continental margin sediment microbial communities from North Pacific Ocean - ANME2c_DSS_Sorted | ecosystem: Environmental > Aquatic > Marine > Continental margin > Sediment | place: Pacific Ocean... | reverse complement strand
GACGAAGAGCACGTGGTCGAGGGCCTGGCCGGTCTTGCGGGCGGCCTCGATGAACACCTGCAGGTTCGCCCGCGCCGCACGCTGGCCCACAAACTCCGACAGGCTCAGCGGACGGATGCTCGACTCGGTGTCGTCCGCGACCTTCTCGGGGCTCAGGAGCGGGTTGGCGGCCGGCTTCTCCGGCTCGGGCTCCGGCTTCCGGGTGAGCGTTCTCGGCTTCCTCATGGATCCTTCGCGCGACCGACGCCCCTGACGACGTCCCTGCCTTGGCCCAAGCCGGCGCGCCGCTCAAGCGCCCCACCCGTTCTGGAGCGCGCTACTGGAGGACCAGCGGCATCGCCTCGACGCCGAGATCGGCCACCCCGCGGGCGGCGAGCGAGGCGCGCAGGGCGGCGCTTGCGGGGGCCCCGCCCGTGAAGGTGCCGACGACCGCGGCCATGCCGGCATCGGCCCTGCGCGGCGCCGGGCCGATGAGCTGCACCACGCGCCGGGCGATGGCCGGGGCGGGATCGATCCAGCTCACAGGCCAGGGCGCGATGCGCTCGAAGCGGGCGCGCAGCAGAGGGTAATGCGTGCAGGCCAGGCACACCACGTCGGTCCGGGCCCCATCCGCGGTGCTGACGAAGCAGGGCGCGATCTCGGCCGCGAGCGCCGCGTCCGAGACCGGCTCGCCGGCAAGCTCGGCTTCGGCGTAGTTCGCGAGGTTCGGCGAGCCGACGAGAGCGACGCGGCAGGTCTGGGCATAGGTGGCGATGAGGTCGCGGGTATAGGAGCGCGCGACCGTGCCGGGGGTGGCCAGAAGCGAGACGAGGCCGCTGCGGGTCGTCTCCGCGGCGGGCTTGATCGGCGGCACCACGCCGACGAAGGGCGTGCGGAAGCGCTGGCGCAGGGCCGGCAGCACCAGGGTCGAGGCCGTGTTGCAGGCGATCACCACGAGGTCCGGCCGGTGCACGGCGATCAGCCGCTCCATCACGGCGATCACCCGGGCGATCAGGGTCGCCTCGCCGAGGCGGCCATAGGGGAAGGCGGCGTCGTCCGCCGCGTAGACGTAGCGCCCGTCCGGCCGGACGCGGCGCACCTGCTCGAGCACCGTGAGGCCGCCGAGGCCGGAATCGAACACGAGGATGGTCGGCTCGGCCGAAGCGGGCACCGCTCCGACGGACAGGGTGGCCCCGGCCATGAGATCGATCCGCATCTGTCCAGGATACCCCGTACGCTTCGAGACGGCAGTGTCGGAGGCGAGGGTTAAGGCCATCTCACTGCGGCCGGAAAAAGGCTCCGGATCACGATCGCCGCGCCTGCCGGGTCCGGATGCCGCACCCGCGTCGCCGCGGGCAACCGGAGCCATATCTCCGCCGAAAGAACTCTCCGGGGAGCAGAACGTTTTCTCCGGGGCCCGAGGCAGAGGACGATGTGCGATGGCAGCGACAGCGGCGACCCGTGAAGCCCCGGCGCGAGAGGGCCGGGCTTTTCCGCCCCCTCCGGCGACCGCGCGGCCCATCGATCGCGCGGCGTGGCTCTCCGCCTACCGGCACGTGCGCGCCGAGACCGAGCGGCGCGCGGCGCCGCTCTCTCCGGAAGACCAGCAGATCCAGTCCATGGCCGATGCCAGCCCGACCAAGTGGCACCGGGCGCACACGACCTGGTTCTTCGAGCAGTTCCTGCTGCGCGAGCACCTGCCCGGATACGCGATCCACGACGAGCGCTGGCACTACCTGTTCAATTCCTACTACGTCGCGGCCGGCCCGCGTCAGCCGCGGATCGCGCGCGGCCTGATCACCCGGCCCGACGCGGAGGAGGTCACGGCCTATCGGCGGCATGTCGACCGGGCGGTGGAGACCCTGCTCGGCCAAGCCGCCCCGGCCGCTCTGGAGCTGGTCCTGCCGATCCTGGAGATCGGGCTCTATCACGAGCAGCAGCATCAGGAGCTGATCCTCACCGACATCCTGCACGCCTTCGCGCAGAACCCCCTCGGCGCCGTCTACGATCCGGGCTGGCGCTTCCCGAAACCTCACGGCCGCGGCGGAGCGGCTGAGCTGGACCGCGCCATCGTGCAGGTCGGCCATGCGGGCGAGGGCTTCTCCTTCGACAACGAGCATCCGCGCCACGACGCGCTGATCCTGCCCTGCACCATCGACCGGGCGCTGGTCACCAACGGCCAGTGGCAGGCCTTCATGCGGGACGGCGGCTACGCGCGGGCCGATCTCTGGCTCTCGGACGGCTGGATCGCGGCCCAGGAGCAGGGCTGGGAGGCGCCGGGCTACTGGCGCCGCGACGACGCGGGCTGGACCGTGATGACGCTCGCCGGCTGCCGCCCGGTCGAGCCCGACCTGCCGGTCACCCATATCAGCTACTACGAGGCCGACGCCTATGCCCGCTGGGCGGGGCGCGACCTGCCGAGCGAGGCGGAGTGGGAGGTCGCTGCCGGGGCCGGGCAGCTCGACGACGCCTTCGGCCTGGTCTGGCAATGGACCCGCAGCGCCTACACCGCCTATCCCGGCTACCGGCCGCTGCCCGGCGCCCTCGGCGAGTACAACGGCAAGTTCATGGCCAACCAGTTCGTGCTGCGCGGCTCCTCGGTCGCGACGCCCGAGGGCCATGCCCGCCTGCCCTACCGGAACTTCTTCTATCCTCACCAGCGCTGGCAATTCACGGGCCTGCGCCTCGCCCATCAGCGCGCCTGATCCCGTCGCATCGAGGAGCCCGCCCGTGACCGTCAAGCCCGTGTTCACTGCCGCCACGCCCGTCACCCAGGCGCCCGAGCCGCGCGCCTTCCTGGACGACGTCGTCCACGGATTCTCCCAGGCGCAGAAGACCCTGCCCGCCAAGTACTTCTACGATGCCGCCGGCTCCGACCTGTTCGAGGCGATCACCCGCCTGCCGGAATACTACCCGACCCGGACCGAGATGCGGATCCTGGAGACCCGCGGGCCCGAGATCGCCACCGCCCTGCCGCGCGGCGCGGCGCTGGTGGAGTTCGGCAGCGGCTCGACTGCGAAGGTGCGGCGGCTGCTGCCGCATCTGCCCGACCTCGCCGCCTACGTGCCGGTGGACGTGTCCGAGAGCTTCCTGCGCGAGCAGGCGACAGCCCTCGGTCAGGACTTCCCCCACCTGCGCATCGAGCCCGTCGCCGCCGACTTCACCCACCCCTTCTCGCTGCCGGCGGATCTCGGCGACGCGCCGAGGGCCGGCTTCTTCCCGGGCTCGACCATCGGCAATTTCGAGCCGGCCGAGGCCGCACGCCTGCTTCGCCAGTTCGGCGCCATCCTCGGCGAGGGCGCGGTGCTCGTCGTCGGCGTCGACCTCGTGAAGGCGCGCGATGTGCTGGAAGCCGCCTACGACGATGCGGCCGGCGTCACCGGCGCCTTCAACCGCAACGTCCTCAAGCGGATCAACCGCGAGCTCGCGGGCGGCTTCGACACGGAGGCCTTCGCCCACCGCGCCGTGTTCAACGCGCAGGATTCGCGCATCGAGATGCATCTCGTCAGCCGCGTCGCCCAGAGCGTGGCGGTGGCCGACCGGCGTTTCGACTTCGCGGCGGGCGAGTCGATCCACACCGAGAACAGCTACAAGTACACGATCGAGAGTTTCCGGGCGCTTGCGGTGCAGGCGGGCTGGACGGCCGGCGCGGTCTGGACCGATCCGGAGGCCCTGTTCTCGGTACACGCCCTGCGACGGGGCTGACCGGCTGGACCCTGTCCCGGATTCGAAAGGTCCGAGACCTTGTGCGGGTGCAGGGCGGAGCCCTGCGAAGCGGGGTCAGGGCTCCGCCCTGACCACCCGCCAGAGGGCTTCAGGCCCTCTGGACACCCTCAGACTCAGCCCGCGCGCTTCTCCATCAGCGCCTTGACCTGCATGAGCTGGTCCCAGACCTGACCCGGCGAGGTGCCGAGCGCGCTGAAACCCGCATTGACGCCCCAGTAGAGCCCGAAACAGATCACCGGCACGAGGATCCAGGCCAGGACCTCCTCGCCGCGCTTGCGCCGCTGCCGACGGCGGCGGCGCTGCTCGCGGGCCGTCAGCTTCGTCGGCGCCGGGGCGTACTGGGTTTGCGCGAGGGGGCCCTCTTGCAGGTCGTCGGTCATGGAGCCCCTCCGGATCGCGGCGGCCCCTCAACGGGCGCCGCCGCGCTCATACCGTCCCGGCCACGATCACGGAAGCCTGAGCGCAAGCTCAGGCCCGGACGAGCGGCACCTTCGGCACGGTGCGCACGCCCTTGCCGCCGGGGCCGCCCTTGTCGTCCTTCGGCGGCTTCTTGCGGCTGGCCGCCCGCGGCTTGGAGCGCTTCTTCTTCGCCGCGTTGGTGACGTCCTTCTCGGGACGCGGCGTGACCGGACCCGCCGGGAACTCGAAGCCGAGCGCGTCCTTGACGCCGGCCTTGGCCTCGGAATCCTCCGGCTTCTTCAGCACGACCCGGACCGCGCCGCCGTCCTTCAGGCGCCCGAACAGCACCTCGTCGGCGAGCGGCGTCTTGATGGTGGACTGGATCAGACGCGCCATGGGCCGGGCACCCATCGCATCGTCGTAGCCGTTCTCCACCAGCCAGTCGCGGGCCTCGTCCGACAGCTCGATCGTGACGTTGCGGTCGGCGAGCTGCGCCTCGAGCTGGAGGACGAACTTGTCCACCACCTTGGCCACGACCTCCTTCGGCAGGTGGCCGAAGGAGATGATCGCGTCGAGACGGTTGCGGAATTCCGGCGCGAACAGCCGGTTGATCGCCTCCACGTCGTCGCCCGAGCGCTTGCTCTGGGTGAAGCCGTAGGCCGACTTGGCCAGGTCGGAGGCGCCCGCATTCGAGGTCATGATGATGATCACGTTGCGGAAATCGACCTGCTTGCCGTTGTGGTCGGTCAGCTTCCCGTGGTCCATCACCTGCAGGAGGATGTTGAACAGATCCGGATGCGCCTTCTCGATCTCGTCGAGCAGAAGCACGCAGTGCGGATGCTGATCGATCCCGTCGGTGAGCAGGCCGCCCTGGTCGAAGCCGACATAGCCGGGCGGCGCGCCGATGAGGCGCGAGACCGTGTGCCGCTCCATGTATTCCGACATGTCGAAGCGCAGCATCTCGACGCCCAACGAGGACGCGAGCTGCTTGGCCGCCTCGGTCTTGCCGACGCCGGTCGGGCCGGCGAACAGGTAGGAGCCGATCGGCTTGTCGGGATCGCGCAGGCCCGCGCGGGCGAGCTTGATCGCCGAGGTCAGCGCCTCGATGGCGTTGGTCTGGCCGTAGACGACCCGCTTGAGGTTCTCGGTGAGGTTCTGCAGGACGACCGCGTCGTCCTTCGAGACGGTCTTGGGCGGGATGCGGGCCATCGTGGCGATGGTCGCCTCGATCTCCTTGACGCCGATGGTGCGCTTGCGGCGCGCCTCCGGCAGCAGCATCTGCGAGGCGCCGGTCTCGTCGATCACGTCGATCGCCTTGTCCGGCAGCTTCCGGTCGTTGATGTAGCGCGCCGACAGCTCGACCGCCGCCTTCACCGCATCGGTGGTGAACTTGAGCTTGTGGAACTCCTCGAAATACGGGCGCAGCCCCTTCACGATCTCGATCGTGTCCGGGATCGACGGCTCGTTGACGTCGATCTTCTGGAACCGGCGCACCAGGGCGCGGTCCTTCTCGAAGTACTGGCGGTATTCCTTATAGGTGGTCGAGCCGATGCAGCGCAGGGTGCCGGAGGCGAGCGCGGGCTTCAGCAGGTTCGAGGCGTCCATGGCACCGCCCGAGGTCGCACCGGCGCCGATCACCGTGTGGATCTCGTCGATGAACATGATCGCGTTCGGGTGCGCCTCGATCTCCTTCATCACCTGCTTGAGGCGCTCCTCGAAGTCGCCGCGGTAGCGGGTTCCGGCGAGCAGCGTCCCCATGTCGAGGGAGAAGACGGTGGCCTCGGCCAGAACCTCGGGCACCTCGTGCTGGATGATCTTGCGCGCGAGCCCTTCGGCGATCGCGGTCTTGCCGACGCCGGGGTCTCCGACCAGCAGCGGGTTGTTCTTCTGCCGGCGGCAGAGCACCTGGATGGTGCGCTGCACCTCGGCCTCGCGGCCGATCAGCGGATCGATCTTGCCGTCGCGGGCCTTCTTGTTGAGGTTGACGCAGTAGGTGTCGAGGGCGTCGCCCTTCTTCTTGGTGCCGCGCGCCTCGCCGTCGTCGCTCGGACGCTCCGAGGCGCCCTCTTCCTCGGAGCCGCGCACCGGCTTGGCCTCGGAGGCGCCGGGGCGCTTGGCGATGCCGTGGCTGATGTAGTTCACCGCGTCGTAGCGGGTCATGTCCTGCTCTTGCAGGAAGTAGGCGGCGTGGCTCTCGCGCTCGGCGAAGATCGCCACCAGCACGTTGGCGCCCGTCACCTCCTCGCGGCCGGAGGATTGCACGTGGATCACCGCGCGCTGGATCACGCGCTGGAAGCCGGCGGTCGGCTTCGCGTCCTGCCGTCCGTCACCGGTGAGGTTCGAGAGCTCGGTGTCGACGTACTCGACGAGGCTGCGCTTGAGCGTGTCGATCTCGACGTTGCAGGCCCGCATGACCGCGGCGGCGTCCTGGTCGTCGACCAGGGCGAGCAGCAGGTGCTCCAGCGTCGCATATTCGTGGCGGCGCTCTCCGGCCAGCGCCAGGGCGCGGTGGAGGGCTTGTTCTAGGCTGCGTGAGAAGCTGGGCAAAGCTGGCCTCTGTGTGGGTGCCTATTTCTTTTCCATAACGCACTGGAGAGGATGTTGGTGTTTGCGCGCAAAGTCCATGACCTGCGTCACCTTGGTCTCCGCGACCTCGTAGGTAAAGATGCCGCACTCGCCCACCCCGTTGTGATGAACGTGCATCATGATCCGGTAGGCGTCCTCGTGGTTCTTGTTGAAGAACCGCTCGACCACGAGCACCACGAATTCCATGGGCGTGTAGTCGTCGTTGAGGAGCAGAACCCGGTAGAGGCTCGGGCGCTTCGTCCGCGTCCGCGTGCGGGTGATGATGGCCGTGTTCGAGCGGTCGTCCCCTCCCGAGCCGCCGGTATCGCCGGCCATCCGGGGGACGTGCGCCCGGCCTAGCGCGGCGCCGGCCGGCGAGTGTGCGGTGCCCAGTATCGGGACCTGAATCATCGTTCTCGAACCGAACCCTGTGCGGCTGCCGGAGCCGCGATCTCGTCCGTCCCGGCGCGCGTGGCGCGCCGCGGCAGGTGCGCCCCGCAATCTACAGATCGATAGGCGACTTCGCCAGTCGCCTGCGCGAAACTGTCCGAGGGGAGCGGTCGGTTCCACCGGCGCCGCCGGGCGCTCAGCGGCCCCGCGCCGCGGGGATCCGGGCGAGGTCGTTCAGGAGCGCGAGCGACAGGTCGTAGAAGATTGGCATCCGCGCCGCGTTCAGCTCGCCCGCCTCGCGCAGATAGCTCATCTGCACCGCGAGGATGCCGCCCGCGCTGCGTGCGCCAGCGAGCCGCTCGGCGGCGGCCACGGCGATGTCCTGCGCCTGCTTGGCGTAGTCGTACCACTCGATGCCGATCGACCACGCCGTGCGGCTGGCGGCCCCGAGGCTCTTCAGGCCGAGATCGGGCAGGGCCTGCGCGCCCATTCCGGGTGCGCCGAAGGCGCCGCCGAACGGCAGGGACAGGAAAGGCTGGAACATCGTAGCGCCGGACATCGGACCTCCCGCATCGTCGGTCGACAAAGCGTAGTTTTGTGCGTTGCAGCAATACGGTCAAGGCCTGGGCTGGAGCCTGGCAGTGCCCTGATTTTGCCGGTTTCCATTAACCGCCGCGTAACCGCGCCTTCCTAATCTTCGACCGATGCGGCGAGGCCACGCGAATGGCGTTCGGACCGCCTGAATGGTGCGATGCAAACCGGCCGGAGCCGGTCTGTCGAGGGCGATCGAACGTGATGCGTAGCGTACAAAGCCGCTCCCGGACGGTTCCGGCGCTCGCCGCCGCGCTGACCGCCGCCGCGGTCCTCACGGCGATGACCGCGCCCGCCGAAGCGCGCCGCCGCTCGCATCATGCCCGTTCCGGCGGCGGCTACAACCCGCCCTACGCGGCCATGGTCGTGGACGTGAAGTCGGGCAAGACGCTCCACGCCGTGAACGAGGACGCGCTGCGCCATCCGGCCTCGATCACCAAGGTGATGACCCTCTACATGCTCTTCGAGCAGATGGAGCGGGGCAAGTTCGCGCTCGATTCGGAGCTCTCCATCTCGGCCAAGGCGGCGATGCAGTCGCCCTCGAAGCTCGGCCTGCGCCCCGGCTCGACCATCACCGTCGAGGAGGCGATCAAGGCGATCGTCACGAAATCCGCCAACGACGTGGCCTGCGCCATCGGCGAGAATATCGGCGGCTCCGAGGAGCGCTTCGCGCAGATGATGACGGCCAAGGCCCGCGCCCTGGGCATGAGCCGCACCACCTACGTCAACGCCTCCGGCCTTCCCGACGCCGACCAGATCACCACGGCGCGCGACCTCACCATCCTGGCCCGCGCCATCCAGGACCGGTTCCCGCGCTACTACCGCTACTTCCAGACCCGCTCCTTCGCCTTCCGCGGCCGGGTGATCGGCAACCACAACCGCCTGCTCGGCACGGTCGAGGGCGTCGACGGCATCAAGACCGGCTACACCCGCGATTCGGGCTTCAACCTGATGACCGCGGCCAAGCTCGGCGACCGCCAGATCGTGGCGATCGTGCTGGGCGGCAAGTCGGGCGCCAGCCGCGACCGGATCATGGCCGATCTCGTGCGCGGCAGCCTGCCCCGCGCCTATGCCGGGGCGCGCCAGACGGCGCCCACGGTCGAGGTCGCCGAGCGTGCCCGGCCCGCCGTGGTGGCGGATGCGGTCTCGCGCACCCGCACCCAGCTCGCCTCGGCGGACGACGACGAGGTCGAGACCACGAGCTCGACCGAGCGCACCCAGCCCCTCGACATCTCCCCCTCCCGCTCGACGGCGACCCCCGGCAGCGCAGGGTTCGCCGGCCGCACCCTGCCGAAGGCCGCCCAGGCCTATGCCGGCAGCGCCGCCCAGGCCCCCTTCCCCGGCAGCGCCAAGTCCGAGGCGCGCCTCGCCTCCGTCGAGAGCCCGGCCGCCCGCACCGAGGCGCCCAAGCCCCTGGCCAACGGCCCGCGCGTGGTGCCGACCGCCTGGGTGATCCAGCTCGGTGCCATGGACGACGAGGGCAAGGCGAAGGCGATGCTGGCCGAGGCCCGCGCCAAGGTCGGCGGCAGCCTCGCCAAGGCCGCCCCCTACACGGTGAAGGTCGAGCATGGCGGCGCCACGCTCTACCGCGCCCGCTTCTCCGGCTTCTCCGAGCAGGACGCCGCGCAGGATGCCTGCACCGCGCTGAAGCGCAGCGGCTTCAGCTGCTTCGCCACCCGGAGCTGATCTCTCCCGAGCGAACCCGGCGCCGCTGCGCCGGCACGGCCGCGATCCGTTCGATCGCGGCGAGCGCGGACGGCTGCCCGCCTCGACCCCGGTTCCTACCCTGTCCTGACAACGCGCGTGGAGTTTCAGCGATGTCGGTTCGTCAATCTGTCGCGGGCCGCATTGAGGCGGGCCGCCCGCTCCGCGCTTCCACCCTGGTCGGGATGGGCGCTCTTCATGAGGCGCCGGTGCGCCGCCCGGATCTCGTCGGCGGTCGCCCCGCGCTGAAGCCCCAGGATCTGGTACGCCTCCTCCTGCGTCATCGACCCTGGCTGCGGCGCACCGAACGGCCCCGGGTCGCGATCAGCCTCAGCGTCTACACGCCAGCCGGGACGCCGGCGGTCGAGATAAGCCTCTAGCAGGCGCAAGCCGTCCGGATCGCGCGCGCGGCAGAGCCGCACGAGGTCGCGGACCTCCGCCGGGCCGAGGGCGTCGAGGCGGGTGCCCGCCCGGGGCCCGGCGACGACCCGTCCGCCCAGCGGCTCGTCGGCGGGGCCGACCTCCAGCTCGACGAGGGCGGAGCGGAAGAGCCGCGGGCGCGGCGCTCCGGAAAACCCCTTCACGAAGTCCCGCGCGCGTCGGCCGAGCCCTTCGGCCCCCTCCATCAGCCAGACGCCGCCGAGCCCGAGAACCAGGGCCGGCAGCAATTGGCCGCGCAGCATGAACAGGGTGGCGAGGGCGAGGGCGCCCCAGGAGGCGGCCCGGCGCACGAGGCCGGCGGTCAGGCGCGGATCGAGCGTCCGCCCTTTCTTCGAGAGCCACCAGAGGCCGAAGGCGGCCAGGATGCCGAGAACGAGGAGCATTCAGCGCCGCACGCCGAAATCACCGCTGACGCGGCCGCCGATCCGGATGTCGAGCCCGTCGCCCTGTGCGCGGAAGCCCTCGCGTCGGGCCCGCGCGGCCCCCGTGCCGCAGCCGGGCCGCGGCGGCAGGCGCACGCCCTCGGGCGCGTCCTCCGGGCAGAGGTGCGAGCGGGCCGGCCCCTCGGCCGCCCTCTCGGCAGCCTGGGCCGCGCCGGCCGCGAGGACGAGCAGGATCGGCAGGGCGAGGCGGGTCACTGGCGGTTCTCCGCGACGTCGGCGGTGGTGACGCGCACGCTCCGCGTGCGGCCGTCGCGCTCGACCGTGAGATCGACGGACTGGCCGACGCCGGCCGCCTCCAGTGCCGCGGTCAGGTCGGCGAGCCGGTGCACGGGCTTCTGCCCGACGCCGACGATGATGTCGCCGACCGTGCCGGAGGTCGGATCGACGCCGCGCAGGCCGGCGCTGGCGGCGGGCGAGCCGCGCAGCACCCGCAGCACCACGACCCCGTCGATGCCGAGCCGCGCCGCCGTCGCCTCCTGGCCGGCGATGATCCCGATGCCGGGATTGCGCACGCGGCCGATGCGGATGAGGTCCGGCACCACCCGGTTCACCACGTCGACCGGCACCGCGAAGCCGATGCCGGCGCTGGCGCCGGAGGGCGAGAAGATCGCCGTGTTCACCCCGATCAGCCGGCCCGCGGAATCGAGCAGCGGGCCGCCGGAATTGCCCGGATTGATCGCCGCATCGGTCTGGATCACCCCGGAGAGTTCCCGCCCCTCCCCCGTCGGCAGGCGCCGCTGCAGCGCGCTGATCACGCCGGTGGTCAGCGTGTGGTCGAGGCCGAAGGGGTTGCCGATGGCGAAGGTCGACTGGCCAACCTTCAGGTCCGCCGAGGTGCCGATGGCGAGGGGCGGCGGCATGCGGCTGACGCGGCCGAGCTGGAGCACCGCGAGGTCGTAGGCGGGCGAGGTGCCGACGAGGCGCGCGGGCACCACCTCGCCCGAGGAGAGCCGCACCGCGATGGTGCCGCCGGACTGGGCGGCCGCCTGGACGACGTGGTTGTTGGTGACGATGTGCCCGGCGGCGTCCCAGACGAAGCCGGTGCCGGTCTGGGCGTTGCCGCCCTGGCCCTGCTGCTCCTCCTCGTCGTCGAGGCTCATCAGGGCCTGCCCCCGCGCTGCCCCCTGCGCGAAGACGTGGACCACCGAGGGGCTCGCCCGCTCGAACAGCGCGACGGTGCTGGTCTCCGCGGGCGCGAGGTCGCCGCGCGCCGTCACCGCCCGCGGCGTCTCGGCCGAGAACAGGAGCGCCGTGAGATAGGGCTGGGCGACGAACAGCGCGAGCAGGATCAGCACCGCGACCAGGGCCACCCGCACAAAACGATCCGGCACGGTCGTCCCGACCCCCCTGCCCCGGTGGAAACTGAGCATTGCGGACACAGTCCGGCACCCGCGTCCGGCGCCCGGGTAGCCCTTAACTGGTCGTTCAGCTTGGTTCCTTCAACACGAAGGAGGCCCGGCCGCAAGCGTGATGAGAGCGTGCGGCAGCACACCACACAGCCACGCTGGACGGGCTAACGAAATGGTCATCACTGGCGGGGACAATCTTCGCACGTGACAATGCAGTGTTCGACGCTGAAGCAAGGCATCATGGCCCGCGACTTCGGTCGATGCGGTACGAGTTTTCGACACAATCGTGGCTCGACGCTCGAAGATGGTTGCGAAATGATCGCATTGCCGCCGCAGAGATGCTGCCATTCGAGACGACATCATTGAGAGCCGCTCCTGCCTGACTTGAAGGCGAGCGGGTGCCTGAACGGACGACGACGGTTCGGAAGGAAGACAGACATCATGGAAACCGAAGCTCTCGAACGGCCCGCCGATCTGACGATCTGGCGCTCGGTCCCGGCGAGCTCGCCGCTGGCCCAGCCCGAGCGGTTCGGCACCCTGCGCGAGGCGATCGCCGCCGCCGCGGGCGCGCTGACCGACCCCGGCAAGCAGCCCTGGATCATCACCGAGGAGGGCGAGATCCTCTCCCCGAACTGGATCCGCACCTACCTCAACTGACGGCCGGCGCGCGGATCGCCGCCCGGTCCTCGGCCGCATCGCGGGAGGCTTGGCGCCTGCGCCACGCCGAGAGCCGGGCGCATCCCCGATGCGATGGCCCGATGCGACGGCCGGCACAATCGGCAGTGTCATTCGTGTGCCGAATTCCCGTGCCGCGTTACGTATGTGAATGCGCTTTCCGGCACGCCGCGTAGAGTACGGCACGGTCTGGCGAGTTATCCCCCCTCTCGCTCGGCCGGCGCCGTCGACCGGACGTTCCTCCCGATCGCTTCCGCGTCGGCGGCGCCCCCCTCCCGACCGCGCCGCCGCAGGCGATGGGCCGCCCTGGATGAGGGCGGTCAGGCCGGATCGGCCTCGCCGAACGCCTCCAGTCCCATCCGGTCCGGGTTGATGCCCGCGAGCGCGCGCTTGGCCGCTTCCAGCGGGTGCTCGGATTCGATCCGCACCGAACGCAGATCCGCGCTCTTGTAGACCGTGACGATGGTGTCCATCACCTCGGTCAGGGTGGTGCGCTTGTCCTCCGGCGCGGCGATCAGCAGCTGCAGGCCCCAGGCGCCGTAGAGGTCGACCAGCGCCTGGCTGTTGCGCACGTCCAGCTTGGAGAAGGCCTCGTCGAGGAGGCACAGGCCCAGGCCCGGATTCTCGTCGCCCGGCCGATCGCCCGGATAGTAGGCGCTGGCGAGCGAGGCGGCGATCGCCACGTAGAACGGGGCCTGCGCCTCGCCGCCCGAGCCCCGCAGCGCCCGGCTCGACATGGTGGTGCGGCTGCCGTCGCGGCCCTTCATGCCGATCTCGTAGACGAAATAGTTGCGGTAGTCGGCGAGCCGCGCCGCGTCCTCCGCACCGCCGATCAGCGCCTGGATCTCCTCCAGGGCCGCGCTCATCGTGCCCGCCTCCCCCGGCATCAGCAGCGCCTGCGCGGCGTCGGGCGAGCGCGCGACCTCGGTGGCGAGCGCATGCACGGCCGCGTAGCGGCGATCGACCGCCGCCTCGAAGGCGTAGGTCTGGCCGGTGAAGCTGCGCGAGGACAGGCGCTCGTTGAGGGCGTCGAGACGGGCATGGACCCGCTCGAACTTGTCGGCGAGCCGCGTCAGCAGGTCCTCGGTCATCAGCCGGCGCATCTCGCCCTCGGCCCGCTCGGCCTGGGCGCGGTAGCGGCGCAGCTCGTGCCCGGCCACGGCGTCGTGCTCGCGCTTGGCGAAATCGTAGCCGAGGCTTGCCGGCGCCTCGCCCTGACCGAGGGGGTTCGCGATGCGCCACTGCGCGCAATACTCGGTGAGGTCGCGCTCGGCGGCGCGTCCCTGCGCGCGGGCGCTCTCGGCCGCCTCGCGGGCGAGGGTCCGCTCGGTGGCGGCGAAGCTGCTCATCGCCTTGCCCTCGGCCTCGGCGAGTTCCCGGCGGACGGAGGCGACCGGGGCGAGATCGGCCGCGACCCCGCGCAGGAGGCGCACGCGCAACGGGTCGCCGCCGGCGAAGCGGTTGAGGGCGCTGCGCCGCGCCGCGAGCGCCGCGCGGGCGGCCTCCCGGGCCGAGCCGAGGCGGGCCTTCAGCGCCGCCTCGTCGGCGAGCATCCGGTCGAGCTTCGGCTCCAGCTCCTCGGAGAGCTCGCGCAGATAGGCGACGCGCTCGGTGTTCAGCGCCTTGATCTCGGCCTCGAGCCCGCCCGCATCCTGCTTGGTGATGGCCTCGCGCTCGGTGGCGAGCGTCCGGCGGCGGCCCTCGAGCCCGTCCACCTCGTCGCGCAGGGCGTCGACGTCGTCGAGGCCGCGCTCGATCCGGGCGCGGATGGCGGCGGCCGCGCGGGCGGCCTCGCGCAGCACCGCGGCCTCGTTGCGCAGGCGCCGCGCCTCGGCGACCGCGGCCTCGTGCAGGCGCCGGCTCTCCGGGGTCGGCCCGCGTTTGCCCCGGGTCATCAGCAGGTCGACCGAGCGCGTCACCGTGTAGGCCATGCCGGCGGTGGTCCGGCCCGAGGGCGCCACGGCGCGGCTCATGTGCCGCAGCTCCTCGTCGTTGCGGGCGAGGTCGTAGCCGCCGATGCGCACGCTGAGGAAGGCCTCGGCATGCGCATCGCTGGTCTCGATGACGGAGAGCGGGCCGTCGTCGTCGCGGCGCGCCCGGTGGCGCGCCGTGTCGGTGGTCTTGACCAGGATGCAGCGGCTGAACCGGTCGCGGCCGCCCTGGAGCACCTGCAGCGCCTCCTCCAGGCGGTGCGGCTCGACCACCAGCGCCTCGCGCGCGCGGCCGAGCAGCCCTTCCAGGGCCTGGCCCCAGACTGGATCGACGATCTCGGCGAGCTCGCAGATCGGGGTTGCGTCGATGCCGCGCCGGGCGAGCTCGTTGCGGAAGGCGATGGTGTCCGAGGAGAGCCGCGCCGACGAACCCGAGACGGGGGCCGGTGCCGTGCGCTCGGCCTCGGCCTCCTTGGCACGGGCGCGAAGGCCGACATCCTCGGCGGCCCGGTCCAGGGCGTCCTCGAACGGGCCGAGGCGGGCGAGCCGCTCGATCAGTCCCGCCAGCGCCCCGTCCGCCCGCAGCAGCTCCGGCAGCGGCGCATCCTTGCGCAGCCCCGAGCGGGCGCAGGCCTCGGCGAGCGCGGCGGCCTCCGGCGCGGCGGCGCGCATCGCGGCGAGCACCGGCTGGAGCTTGCCCATCTGCGCCACCAGGCCGACGAGGTCGGAGACGCGGTTCGTCAGGTCGCGCCGGTCGCGCTCGAGCATCGACAGGCCCAGCGTCGAGGCGGCGAGCCGCCCCTCCGCCGCGCTCGCGGCGACCAGCGCCTTCTTCTCGGCGATCTCGGCATCGATGTCCCGCACGAAGCCGCGGCTCGAGGCGACGCTCTCGCGGGCGATGCGCAGGGCGTCCGCGCCCTCGCGCAGCCGGGTCCGGATGCCGAGCAGGTCGAGGCAACGGCGGCGCAGCTCGGCGCTCGCGGCCCGCGCCTCGTGGGTCGCGGCGGCGAGCACCGCGTCGCCCCATGTCTCGTACCGGTTGAGCAGCCGCCTGAGGCGGTTGAGCTTCTGCTCCAGCTCGCCGATCGTCTCGAGCAGCGCCCGCCAGTTCTCCACCGACTGGCGCACCCGCTCCACGTCGAGAGGCTCGGCATCGAGCACGAAGGAGCGCACGAAGGCGCTGGTGTCGAAGATCGGCTTGAAGGCGACGGCATTGGCGAAGCTGCGCAGGAAATGGCGCGGGTCCGGCACCGGCGCGCCCTCGCGCAGGGTCAAGAGCAGCTCGGCGGTGAAGCGCTCGCCGGAGGCCCGGAACTCCTCGAAGCTCTCCGCCTTGCGGCGCAGATCGACCGCGATCTCGCTCCAGGGCGCGGTGTAGCTGCCCTCCCCGTTCTGGCGGGTGTAGTCGGCGATCTCGAAGCGGTGGCCGGTGGCGATGAAGCGCGAGAGCACGGTCTCGCGGCTCTCCGAGGCGCGCGCGGCCAGCGCCAGCCCCACCGAGACGATTCGGCCGGTATGCTCGTTCTCGAAGACCAGGACGAGGATGGTCTCGCAGGCTTCCCGGGTCGGGCGCCCGCCCTCGGCTGGATCGCTGATCCAGCCGAGGCAATAGTCGCGTACGGTGCGCGCGCTGCGGCCCGAGGCCGAGGCGTTCAGCGCCAGCCGGCTCGCATTGTTGCCGGCAAGCACGGTGCCGACCGCGTCGAAGATGGTGGACTTGCCGGCGCCCGTGGGCCCGACGAGCGCGGTCGCGCCGCGGACGCGGATCTGCTCGCGCCGGATCAGGTACCAGTTCGCGATCGCGATGTCGGTGAGGCGGTACACCCGGTCTTGCCACAACGGTTTTCGAGCGGGCCGGCGCGTCGGCCCGGTCACCGGACCGGCCCGGAGGCAGCGCGTCGGCGCGACCTCGCGCGAGGCCGCGCCGCCCTGTTGCGGGCAACGCCGTGCGGATGCAACCCGGGACCCTCTATTCGCTGGGGTCGGCGGACTCGGCCCAGGCCTGGATCCGCTCCAGCCAGCCGTCCGAGGCGAGGACGAGGATGCCCGGCAGCACCGAGACCGGGGTGATCCGCTCGGAGCGGTCGCGCTCGCCCATGCGCAGGCCGCCGCGGCGGGAGAACAGGCGCAGGATCTCGATCAGCCGCGCCTCGTCCGGCGGGTCGGAGCGGGCGGCGGTGCGGATCGTCTCCACGAGGTCGTCCGTGGTGCACTCGACCACGCCATCGGTGGAGATGCGGTGGTCGCGCACGCCCTCCTCGTAGGCGAGGCGCAGCGCCAGCAGCACCAGGGTCTCGTCCTTGCGCAGCCGCTCGGCGACGATGTCGTGCCGGGCCGAATCGGCCGGCAGCGTCAGCGAGACCATCTGGTCGCGGTGCGAGACGGCGAGCTGGTAGCCGAGGCAGGCGAAATAGTCGGTGAAGAAGGGCGCGTAGTGGCGGGCGAGCTCGTAGGAGCGGCCGATGCCCGGGGTGTTCGCGTAGATCACCTGCGCCTTCAGCAGCACCTGGAGCGCACGGGACAGTTCCTCGGCATCCGGCGCGCGGGCGCCCGGCGGCGCGGGCTCGTCGCCGTCGATGATGGCGCGGAAGGGCTCAAGCATCGGCGCGGCGTTCCAGCACGAAATCCGGGCAGTCGAGCCAGCCGTTGGAGAGGCGCTCGCTCAGATGGGTGACGGAGAAGCGCGCCCCCAGCGCGCCCTCGAACAGCACGTCCATCTCGCGCAGGCGCTGGAACACGATGAAGGCGTCCACGTCCGTGATCGTCAGGTCGGAGCCGCGCAAGGCGCCGCGCTCCGGCAGACGGGCCTCCACGAACGCCGCCATGCGTTCGGGCGTCACCGTGGTGCGGCGGCGGAAGGCGGCCTTGGCCTCGACGAAGGCCTCGATGCGGGAATCGACCACGATCTCGGGGAGCGGGTCGATGTCGATCGGGGGGCGCAGGCGGCGCGGCGTCGCGAGATGGGCCTCGCCGAGGGGCGGGCGCAGGAGCGAGACGTCGGCCGGGACGTCCGGGGCCGCCGCGGCGGCGCCCACCGCCCGCAGCGCCGCGGCGGTGCGCTCGATGCCGAGCGAATCCGGCCGGTCCATGTAGCGCACCGCCGCCGCGATGCGCCGCTCCATCCGGGCGACCACCTCGTCGACCGCGTCGAGATGCCGGTCGATCCCCTCGAACACGGAGAGGATCTCGGCGAGGTCGGCGCGGACGGCGCGCTCCCCGGCCTCGACGGTGCCGGCCCGGCCCTCGCGCACCAGCCCCTCGGCGAGCGCGCGGATCATCAGCACGTCGCGCAGACCGCGGCCGGCCTCGCGCACGATGGCCGAGCGGAAGCGGAACGGGTTGAAGCGGGTGTGCAGGGTCCGGTAGTCGCTGATCAGGTGCCGCTCGACGAAATCCTCGAAGTAGAGGCGGAAGGCGGCGCGGCGGTCCTCCTCGCGCAGGATGCGGTCCTCGATCTTGCGCATGGCGCCTGCGAGGCCGCGCAGATGGGCGAGGAAGGCATTGGCCTCGCGGGCGGCGTTGGCGAGCGCCTCCGAGCGCTCGGCCGGGTTGGCGAGCGCGCTCTCCAGGCTGCCCAGCACCTCCAGCACGGCGCCGCCATAGGAGCGGGTCTCGCCGCGCTCGAGGCGCGAGAGTTCCTCGAGCAGCAGCCGCGCCTCGGGATCGAACTCGACCACGGGCACGTAGCGCTCGCGCCGCTCGATCAGCCAGCCGGATTCGAGGAAGCGCCGGTAGAGGGCCGAGCGCCGCTCGACCGCGTCCGGCGGGAAGGTGTCGTCGTCGGCAAGCTCCGGCGTGTCGTAACTGCCGGCGAAGGCGCCGATCTCGGCGAGCAGGTCCGCCTTGCGCATCGGCTCGGAGCCGATCACCCGCCGGTGCAGGTGCAGAAGCAGGGCCGCGTTGAAGGCCCGGCTCGGCGAGGCGAGCGGCCGGAACAGGTCGTCGGGAAGCTGTGCGAACAGCACGGTGTCGACCTGCCCCGGCGCGCGTCTTACTTCGAGCCGATCAGCTCGACGTCGAAGAGCAGCGTGGCGTTCGGCGGGATCACGCCGCCGGCGCCGCGGGCGCCGTAGCCCATCTCCGGCGGGATCACGAGGGTGCGCTTGCCGCCGGCCTTCATGGTGGCGACGCCCTCGTCCCAGCCGCGGATGACCTGGCCGGCGCCGATCTGGAAGGTGAAGGGCTGGCCGCGGTCACGCGACGAGTCGAATTTCTTGCCCTTCTGGCCCTTGTCGTACAGCCAGCCGGTATAGTGGACGGTCACCTGCTGGCCGGTCTTCGGCTCGGGGCCGGTGCCCACCACCTCGTCCTGGTACTTCAGGCCGGAGGGCAGGGTGACGAAATCGGCGTTGGCGGCAGCGGTCATGGCGATCAGCGCAGCTCCTGCGAGCGGAAACAGACGAGGCATGGGTCCTCCCCCGGGCCGGCGTCCGGCGCCGCCCGTCGGCGGGCCTCTTACCAGCCTTGGGCTCCCGGAGGCCAGCGGGTGGGCGGAGCCGGTTCCACGCTTCCCGCGTTGAGGCACCATGCAGACCGCAGACACCATCACGCCTCAGGACTGGGACGCCCGGGTCGACCGGCTCTCGGAGAAGCTCCCGGACAGCCTGCGCCGGGCCCTCGACTGGCTGCGCGAGCCCTCGCGGCTCTGGCTGCGGGTCGGCGCGGCGATCCTGTTCATCCTCGGCGGGATCTTCTCGATCCTGCCGGTGCTCGGCCTCTGGATGCTGCCGGTGGGCCTGGCGCTGCTGGCGCAGGACGTCCCCGGGCTGAAGGTGCCGCTGGAGAAATCCGCCCGCTGGATCGAGGCGACCTGGGCGCGGCTCAAGGCGCGCTGGCGGGGCTAGAGCGCTCTCCGCCGAGTTGGAGACCGGTTCGGCGAAGCGCGTCAGAACAGGACCGCGGAGCCGTCGCCGACCGCGTCGCGCCCCGCGAGGACCCTCGGACCCGTCAACATTCCGCGCGCGCATCCTCCAGGAGCTGCGCGAGGCCCGAATCGACCTCCGCCGCCAGCAGGGCCCGCTCCGCCTCGGTGAGGTCGGAGGCCCAGCCCCTGGCCGAGAAGCCCTCGGCGCAGCGGGCGCGCTCGGAGTCGATGAAGGCCTCAGTCTCCGCAGGCCGGGTCCGCATGGCGTGGACGAGGCCGAACCAGGCGGCGCGCTCGACCACCGCGAGGCGGGCCCGCAGGCGGATCATCACCGCCCGCTCGGATGAGACGGTCTCGTCGGACATCAGCGGCGCTGCTCGCAACGGGTCTTCACGTAGCTGTCCTTGGCGATCTCGATCCCCGAATTGGCGGCGATGACCGGGCCCTGGACGAGACATTCCTGCAGCGTGTGCGCCGGGCCGGTCACCACGTCGATCGCGGTGTCTCGGGTGCAGTCCGGGGCTTGCACCGTGTTGGCGCAGATCAGCGCCACGACGAGGATCTGGTTCATGCCACCTCCCTGCCCGCCTCTGCGGACGGGCCGGGACGATTGAAGACGCGGCATCCGGAGCCGGCAAGAGGCCGCATCGACGCGGCGCCGGCCCGATCGGGCGCTCAGGCGCAGAAGGTCTCGTCGAAGGCGTAGCCGGAGCCGCGCACGGTGCGGATCGGGTCCGGCTGGCGCGGGCGGTTGAGGGCCTTGCGCAGGCGGCCGACATGCACGTCCACCGTGCGCTCGTCGATATAGACGTCGTGCCCCCAGACGCCGTCGAGGAGCTGCTCGCGCGAGAAGACGCGGCCGGGGCTCTGCATCAGGAACTCGAGCAGCTTGAACTCGGTCGGCCCGAGATGGATCTCGTGGCCGCTGCGGCGGATGCGGTGGCTGACCCGGTCGAGCTCGATGTCGCCGGCCGCCAGCAGGTCGGCCACATGCGCGGGCTTCGCCCGGCGCAGGAGCGCGCGCACCCGCGCCAGGAGCTCCGGCACCGAGAAGGGCTTGACGATGTAGTCGTCCGCCCCCGTGCCGAGGCCGCGGATGCGGTCGCCCTCCTCGCCGCGGGCGGTGAGCATGATGACGGGCAGGCGCTCGGTCTCGCGGCGGGCCCGCACGCGGCGGCACAGCTCGATCCCCGAGAGGCCCGGCAGCATCCAGTCGAGCAGGATCAGGTCGGGTGTCTGCTCGGCGAGCCGCAGCTCCGCCTCGTCGCCGCGGGCGGCCACGTCCACGGCGAAGCCCTCCGCCTCGAGATTGTAGCGCAGGAGGGTGGTGAGGGCCTCTTCGTCCTCGACGATCAGGATGCGCGTGCGCATGTCGGTTCTCCGGACGCCCTGGGCCGAGCCGCGCAGGGCTCAGGACGGTACGTCTCTTTCGTCCTCTGTCTCTATCGCCGGCCGTGAGCGGCCGCCTCAGGCGGCGCCCGGCGTCACCGTGGCGTAGTTCGAGGCGTCGTTCTTCGGGCGGTCGCCGGTCGGGGTCTCGCCGGTGACGAGATACTGGATGGTCTCGGCGATATTGGTGGTGTGATCGCCGATGCGCTCGACGTTCTTGGCGCAGAACAGCAGGTGCGTGCAGAACGAGATGTTGCGCGGATCCTCCATCATGTAGGTCAGGAGCTCGCGGAACAGGGAGTTGTACAGGGCGTCGATCTCGCCGTCCCGCTCCCACACGTCGTGCGCCGCCTTGGTGTCGCGGCTGGCATAGGCGTCGAGCACATCCTTGAGCTGGCCCTCGGCGAGGTCGCTCATGTGCTGCACGCCCAGGATGATCTTCTGGCCGACCGGCTGGTCGCTGATCGCCACGACGCGCTTGGCGACGTTCTTGGCGAGGTCGCCGATCCGCTCGAGATCGCCCGAGACGCGGATCGCCGAGATGGTCTCGCGCAGGTCGATGGCGAGCGGCTGGCGCCGGGCGATGAGGAGCACCGAGCGCTCCTCGATATCGTGCTGGATGGCGTCGAGGCGCTTGTCGGCCTGGATGACGTTCTGCGCGAGGGTGGAATCGCGCCGCACGAGGGCGTCGGTCGCCTCGGTGACCATCTTCTCGGCGATGCCGCCCATCTCGGAGATGGAGCGGCGCAGGTTCTCCAGGTCGGTGTCGTAGGAGGTGACGATATGGTCGGGCATGCCGGGATCCTCGAAGCGGCTGGACGGTCGGGCCGGACTCTCAGCCGAAGCGGCCGGTGATATAGTCCTGGGTCTGCCGCTTCTCCGGGTTCATGAAGATGCGGTTGGTGGGGCCGAACTCGACCAGCTCGCCGAGATACATGAAGGCGGTGAACTGCGAGATGCGGGCCGCCTGCTGCATGTTGTGCGTCACGATGGCGATCGTGAACTCGTTGCGCAGCTGCTCGATCAGCTCCTCGATGCGGCCGGTGGAGATCGGGTCGAGGGCCGAGGTCGGCTCGTCGAACAGGATCACCTCGGGACGCTGCGCCACGGTGCGGGCGATGCAGAGGCGCTGCTGCTGGCCGCCCGAGAGGCCCATGCCGGATTGCTTGAGCTTGTCCTTCACCTCGTCCCAGAGCGCGGCCTTGCGCAGGGAGGATTCGACGCGGGCGTCGAGCTCGGCCTTGGGCAGCTTCTCGTAGAGGCGGATGCCGAAGGCGACGTTGTCGTAGATCGACATCGGGAAGGGGGTCGGCTTCTGGAACACCATGCCGACGCGGGCGCGCAGGTCGTTCAGATCGACGCGCGGGTCGAGGATGTTGGCGCCGTCGAGCAGGATCTGCCCTTCCGCGCGCTGCTCCGGATAGAGGCTGTAGATCCGGTTGAAGGTGCGCAGCAGCGTGGACTTGCCGCAGCCCGAGGGGCCGATCAGCGCGGTGACCTGACGGTCGTGGAAGTTGAGGTTGACGTTCTTCAACCCGTGGAACTGGCCATAGTAGAAGTTCAGGTCCTTCACGGCGATCCGGATGGGCGCGCTCGAATCGGCGTTGGCGCGGGTGGCGGGCTGGGTCAGCGCCTGGGTGGCGGCGGTCGCAGCGGTGCTCATGGGGAAGGTCCTTCCGGCCGTCGTGTCAGCGGGCGCGCTGCGGCTTGATCACCACGCGGGCGACCACCGACAGGGCGAGGATGGCAAGGGTGATGAGGAGCGCGCCGGCCCAGGCGAGCTGCTGCCAGTTCGGGTAGGGCGAGAGGGCGAACTGATAGATCATCACCGGCAGGTTCGCGACGCCGCCCATCAGGTCGGCATTGAACCAGCTGTTGTTGTTGAGGGCGGTGAAGAGGAGCGGCGCGGTCTCGCCGGCGATGCGGGCGAGCGCCAGGATGATGCCGGTGACGATGCCCGACGAGGCGGCGCGCCAGGTCACGCTGCGGATCACCGTCGAGGGCGGCGCGCCGAGGGCGGCGCCCGCCTCGCGCAGGGTGCCCGGCACCAGGCGCAGCATGTCCTCGGTGGTGCGCACGATCACGGGCGTCGCGATGATGGCGAGCGCCACGCCCCCGGCCCAGCCCGAATAGGTCCCCATCGGCCGCACCATCAGGGTGTAGACGAACAGGCCGATCAGGATCGACGGCGCCGAGAGCAGGATGTCGTTGAGGAAGCGGATCACGTCCGCGAGCTTCGAGGTGCGGCCGTACTCGGCGAGGAAGGTGCCCGCCATCACGCCGATCGGGGTCGCGACCACGATGCCGATGGTGGTGAGCACGAGGCTGCCGAGGATCGCGTTGGCGATGCCGCCGCCCTCGGTGCCCGGGCCCGGGGTCGGGTGGGTGAGGAGCGTCGGCGAGAGGCCGCGGACTCCCTCGACGATCAGCATCAGCAGGATCGAGCCGAGCACGACCGCGCCGAGGACGGTGGCGAGGGTGCAGGCGAGGCGCAGCATCCGGTCGGCGGTGCGCCGGGAGGGGCGCACGCGGCTCTGGCGGACGCTCGGCGTGATGGGGGTCGCGGCGTTCATCGAAGGCTTCCTCAGGCGACCTTGACGCGCCGCGTCAGCAGGCGGGCGACGATCAGGACGATGAAGGTGATCACGAAGAGGATGCAGCCGAGCGCCATCAGGGCGTTGAGCTGCAGGCCGTCCGCCTCGTTGAACTCGTTGGCGATGCGCGACGCGATGGTCGAGCCCGGATCGAAGATCGAGGCCGAGAGGCGGTTCGCGTTGCCGATCACGAAGGTGACCGCCATGGTCTCGCCCAGCGCGCGGCCGAGGCCCAGCATGATCGCCCCGATGATCGAGACGGAGGCCTGCGGGATCAGGACGTGGCGCATGACCTCCCAGGTCGTGCAGCCGATGCCGTAGGCGCTCTCGCGCAGGATCGTCGGGATCTGGTCGAGCATGTCGCGGGCGATCGAGGCCACGAAGGGCACGATCATGATCGCCAGGATGAAGCCGGCCGTGAGGATGCCGACGCCCGAGGGCGCTCGGGCGTAGAGCAGCGTGCCGACCACCGGCAGGCCCTCGACGAGGTTCGAGACAGGCACCTGCACGAAGCGGGCGAAGAGCGGGGCGAAGATGAACAGGCCCCACATGCCGTAGATGATGCTCGGCACCGCGGCGAGGAGCTCGATCGCCATGCCGACGGGCTTGCGCGCCCAGCCCGGGCAGAGCTGCGTGAGGTAGATCGCGATGCCCAGCGAGATCGGCACGCCGATGACGAGGGCGAGCAGGGCCGAGGATAGGGTGCCGATCACCGCGACGAGCGCGCCGTACTGCTCGGTGCCGACGTTCCAGACGCTGGAGGTGAGGAAGCCGAACCCGAACTCGCGGAAGGCCGGCCAGCCCCCGTAGATGATCGAGCCGATGATGCCCGTCAGCACCAGGAGCACGATGATGGCGGACGCGTAGGCCGCGCCCCGGAACAGGCTGTCGGCGCCCTTGCTCGGGCCGCGGCGCAGAGCGGGGCGCTGCGAGTCGGCCAGCGCGATCTGATCAGTCAAGGCGGTCATCCGCGGTTCTCTTCACCGGGGTGGGCGTTTAGCGCGCGGATCCGACCGGCGCGAGGGCGGGCGACGGGCTCACGCACGATCAATTTCCGGCGATGAGCCGGGATGCACCATCGGAGAGCGTGGCTTGCCGAGGGACGGCGCCAGGGCGCCGTCCCGGTCTCAACAGGATGCCGTCGGGCGGCCGGTCACATGCCGAGGACGGGCTTGCCGTCCTTGCCCTTCACGGACTTCCACTCCTCGTGGATCAGGCCGACCACGTTGTCCGGCAGCGGGACGTAGTCGAGCTCGGTGGCCATCTTGTCACCGTTCTTGTAGGCCCAGTCGAAGAACTTCAGCACCTCGGCGGACTTGGCGGCGTCGGCGGCCTCCTTGTGCACGAGGATGAAGGTCGCGGCGGTGATCGGCCAGGCCTCGTCGCCGGCCTGGTTGGTCAGCGAGATGCCGAAGCCGGGGGCGGCCTTCCAGTCGGCGCTGGCGGCGGCGGCCTGGAACGCCTTGTCGTCGGGCTGCGGGAACTTGCCGGCCTTGTTCTGGATCAGCGCGTAGCTGAGCTTGTTCTGCTTGGCGTAGGCCGACTCGACGTAGCCGATCGCGTTCGGGACCTGCTTGACGGTGGCGGTGACGCCCTCGTTGCCCTTGCCGCCCTGGCCGGCCGGCCACGAGACGGTGGTCGCCGCGCCGAATTCCTTCTTCCAGCCGTCGGAGACCTGGGAGAGGTAGGTGGTGAAGATGCTGGTCGTGCCGGAGGCGTCCGAGCGGTAGACCGGGGTGATCGTCGCGTCGGGCAGCTTCAGGCCGTCGTTGAGCTGGGCGATCTTCGGGTCGGACCACTTGGTGATCTTGCCGGCATAGATGTCGGCGATGAGCTCACCGGTGAGCTTGAGCTTGCCGGGCTCCAGGCCGGCGATGTTCACCACGGTGACGACGCCGCCCATCACGGTGGGGAACTGGACGAGGCCGTCCTTCTCGAGGGCCGCGCCCTTCAGCGGCGCGTCGGTCGCGCCGAAATCGACCGTCTTGGCCTGGATCTGCTTGATGCCGCCGCCGGAGCCGATCGACTGGTAGTTCAGGCCCGTGCCCGTCTCCTTGCGGTAGGCCTCGGCCCACTTCGAGTAGACCGGGAAGGGGAAGGTGGCGCCGGCGCCGGTGATGTCGGCGGCGCGGGCCGGCAGGACGAGCTGGGCCGCCGCGAGGCCGAGGGCGAGCGCGTAGGTGAAGGGCTTCACGTGATTCTCCGTTGCCACCGGGGGGACAAGCACTGCCGGGCGGATCGGGCGTGACCGCCTGTCGTCCGAGCCGGCCGTGTCGGCCGACTTTCCCAGCCGGTTTCGCGTCTAAGTCCCGGCGCTTGCGGCCCTATGACACGGATATGACGTCCGGATGACACACCCCCGCACGCTCCCGAGTTGCCTCCAGCCCGGCGTGGCACGGTTCGCGCCTCTCGCGCGTTTCTCCTCACACGAAGCCCGCACGCCGCCGGCGTGAGTGAGAGGAGCTGCATGACCGTGGGCAACTCGCTGCCCGAACTGGAGCCCTCGAGAGCGGGGGCCGAGGACGACGCCTTCCTCGCCCTCCACGCCGAGCGCGAAACCGTGGAGCGTGCACTCTCCCTGGCTCATGCCCGCCAGCGTTTCAGCCAGAATCCGGACGAGGCCGAGCGTGCGAAGGCCGAGGAGGCTGATCTCCTAGCCCAGCTCGACCGGATCATGACCCGAATCCGAGCCGCCGAGTACAAGCGCCGGCCCGGGGCGCGGCGCTGGTAGCGCCCAGTTGTCGGGAAAGTTCCGGACGGCTCCCCGTCAGTTCGCGCGGCGCAGTGCGCGTTCCTTGCTGCGTAGGCGCAGGATCAGGTCAACCTGCGAATCGGGAATGGGCAGCTTGTCGATGCTCGTCTCGTAAACGGTGCGCAGTGACTCGCCGAGGCTGCGTGTGTCGACCGGGCGTCCGGACATCCCATCCTGTCCGCCTGCGGCTTCAGCCTTGATCGCCGTCTGGCTCATCCTTTTCCCCGGCGCGACCCGCGCGGGCTCTGGATTTCTGGCCCGCGTCCGATCAGGATGACTTGGAATGGTTAAGAGTCGGTAAACCTTAAACCCCTGGTAACCTTGACCATTCGTTTTCACACACCTGCCGCTTGCAGCAGGCTCGCCGCTGCGGCGCGGGCCTCGTCGGTGACCTGCGCACCGGCCAGCATACGGGCAATCTCTTCGCGCCGGGCAACCTCCGGCAGCGAGGCGACGCGGGTCGCCACGCGGTCATCGCCCTTTACAGGCGCCTTGCTGATCAGGAAATGAGTCTGGGCGCGGGCGGCGACCTGGGGAGCATGCGTCACGCAAACCACCTGAACCGTAGCTGAGAGCCGGGCGAGCCGCGCGCCGATCGCGTCGGCCACGGCCCCGCCGACCCCGGTATCGATCTCGTCGAAGATCAGGGTCGGGGCCGATCCCTTGTCGGCGAGTACCACCTTGAGGGCCAGCATGAAGCGGGAGAGCTCGCCTCCGGAAGCCACCTTCATCATCGGGCCCGGCCGGGTGCCGGGATTGGTCTGCGCCCAGAACTCGACGCGCTCGGTACCGGCCGGGTCGCGGGAACCCGCATCGGTGGTGATCTCGGTGATGAAGCGGGCGCGCTCCAGCTTCAGCGGGGGTAGCTCAGCCTTCACTGCCGCATCGAGGTGCTTAGCGGCCCGCCGCCGCCCTGCAGCAAGCTTCTCGGCCGCCTGCGCATAGGCACGCTCGGCTGCCGCCAGGGTCTGCTCCAGGCCGGTGAGAGCTTCCTCGCCCGCATCGATCGCGGCCACATCGGCGACGTAGCGCTCGCGCAGGGCCGCAAGGTCGTCGGCGGCGACATCGTATTTGCGCGAGGCGGCACGGAGGGCGAATAGGCGTTCCTCCACCCGTTCCAGCTCGCGCGGGTCGAACTCGGTCTCGGCGACCGCGGCGTCGAGCACGGCGCGGGCCTCATCGAGGGCAACCAGAGCGGCGTCGAGGGCCGCAACGCAGGGCTCGACCAGCGCCGGGAGCTGGCTGGCGCGGCGCTCCAGCTTCCGAACGGCAGAGGAGAGGTGCGGCGCCATGGAATGGGGCCCGCCGACCGCGTCGAGCGCCTCGTTGAGGTCGCGGGCGACCTTCTCGCTCTGCTGCATCACCGTGCGGCGCTCGGCTAGCATCGCCTCTTCGCCGGGCTTCGGATCCAGCTCGGCCAGTTCCTCGACGGCGTGGCGCAGGAAATCGACCTCCTTACGTGCGGCCTCGACGCGGGCGCGGTGCTGATCGAGGGAGGTGCGTGCGCTGCGAGCCCGGCGCGAGGCCTCGCCGACCGCTGCCAGGGGGGCGTGCAGGCCGCCGAATGCATCGAGGATGGCGCGGTGCGTGCCGGCATCAGCCAGCGCCCGGTCGTCGTGCTGGCCGTGGATCTCCACGAGGGCCGCACCGATCGCCCGCAGCACCTGCACGCCTACCGGCTGGTCGTTGATGAAGGCGCGGGTGCGCCCGTCCGCCATCTGCGTCCGGCGCAGGATCAAGTCGCCCTCTGTGTCGATCTCGGCCTCGGTCGCGATGCGGCGGGCCGGATGATCGATGGGAGCGTCGAACACCGCCGTGACACTGCCCTGGCCCTCGCCGTGGCGCACGAGGCGGCCGTCTCCGCGTCCGCCGAGCGCCAGCGCAAAGGCATCGAGCAGGATCGACTTGCCCGCTCCCGTCTCGCCGGTCAGGACGCTCAGCCCGTCACGGAAGTTCAGCTCGAGCTTATCGATCAGAACGATGTCGCGGATCGCAAGCTGCACGAGCATGCTGCGGCACAGATCCCTATAATGCGCCCCTGTCGCGGCTGAGGTCGTTTAGCCCGAAGGGCCGTGGAGTTCACGCCGAAAATGCGCGCCGTGCGGACGCACCAGGATAGCTCTTTGAGGGAGGGGTCAGCGCTCAGCGAAACCCATTGCACGGAGTCCTGCCGCGAGCGCGTCGGGCTCCACCACGAACCGGCAAAGCGATACGGTGTGGAAGCCCTCGGGCAGAGTCCGCCCGTAGATTTCGCCGTAGCGGATGCCGAGGGGTGTCAGCAAGTCCCAGAAGAACGGATCCCAGAAGCCTTCCGGGCTCAGGAGAAGAGAAGAGGCGCCTGGTGCGCAGGCCAAGGCCGTGACGAAGGCTGCGCCTTTTGCCCCGACGACGAGTTCCGCCTCCCGGAATTGCGCAACTTGCTCCGGGAAGCCGAGGTGGTCTGGGCGAATCGGCTGTAGCCCGAACCGATCCAGAACCGACTGTAGCTCCGCGATGTTGGCGATGTCGCGGCCCGGGATGTGGCTGCGGTCGATGTAGAGGCGTCGCCGTGCCCCTCCCCCTTCGGACGGAGCAGTTCCGAGCGCGTAGGCACGTGTCGCTGCCAGTGCCGCCGGATGCTTGAACAGCGGCGGGACGTGCACGGGGCGCACGTAGAGCAGATGGTCGGCGTCGCAGAGGGTGTCGTCGTCGATGAAGAGGCATTCAGCCTGCGGGAAGTACCGCTCTGCCAGGTCGTCCATCATCGCGCGGATCGGTCCTGTCTGGACATCGCCAAACAGAATCGCATCCACACGCAGGCCGGCGCGCGCCACAAGCGGCAGTAGGGGGAGCAGGTCGACTAGCCAGTGGCCGTAGTTGCGGTACCAGGGGCGCTTCACCAGAAGGGTATGGCCCCTCAAGCGCCGATAGGCGGAGGCGCGGACAGCGTAGCTATCTCCGTGGGCCTCCGATCCCTCCGGAGCGTGCCCGTGGTTCAAGAACTCCGCTGCGGCGTTGAGGAGAAGGCGACCGTCCCGCAGGATGACGCTTCCCTGACCGAAGATGCTCGCATCCGGCAGGGTGAAGAGGTCGATGGCTTGCCCTGCCTCGTGCAGGTGGGAGAGATGCGTCCGCAGAGCGGTGTCCGCTGCGGGTTCCATGAGGCGGGTGTCGAGAAAGGCCGGGGGCGTCCGCTCGTAGGCGATAGCGGGAGCCAGAGTCGCGATGGCGACATTTCGGCTACCCGCTTGGATATCATCGCAGGAGGCGACCCCGCGTGCGATCCGGTGATAAGCCACGCCGTCCCCTGCAGAGGCTCGCCGGATCGCATGAAGCGAAAGGAACTCGGACCCGATTACTCGGCCGAGGCGGTCTTGCCCATCACCGAGCGGTAGACCTTGCTCAGGAAGGACGACTTCTCCTCGCGCGGCTCGAGCCCACCGGTTGCCAGGAGGGCGTGCGCGTCCTTGTACCAGGGGCTGTCGGGGAAGTTATGCCCGAGGACGGCCGCGGAATTCTGCGCCTCGCCCGTGATGCCGAGGGCCATATAGGCCTCGGTCAGGCGCATGAGTGCCTCCTCAGCATGGCGGGTGGTCTGGTACTTGGCGACCACGTCGCGAAAGCGGTTGATCGCCGCTGGGAAGTTGCGCTTCTCAAGGTAGAAGCGGCCGACCTCCATCTCCTTGCCGGCGAGCTGGTCGCGGGTGATCTGGATCTTGGCCTTGGCGTCGGCGGCGTATTCCGAGGTCGGGTAACGCTGCACGAGTTCCTGCAGTGCGACGAGCGCCTTCTCTGAGCGATCCTGGTCGCGGGTCACGTCCGGGATCTGCTTGTACTGCGACATCGCCATCAGATACTGAGCGTAGGCCGCGTCCTTGCTCGCAGGATGGCGCTGCAGGTAGCGCTTCGATGCGTTGATCGCATCGTCGTATTTCTGGCCTTGATAGTTCGAGTAGGCGGTCATCAGGAGCGCCTTACGGGACCAATCCGAGTAGGCGTACTGCTTGTCGAGGTTGTCGAACTTCTTGACTGCCGCCTCGTAGTCGCTGTCCTCGAGCTTGGCCAAGCCTTCGCTGTAGAGCTTGTCGGCCGGCGTGTTCTCGACGACCTCGGGCTTGTACTTTTCGGCGAATAGGCCGGTCGGATCGAAATCGCAGCCGCCGAGGCCGAGGCCAAGGGCGGCCACGAGGGCGGCCGAAGCCTTCCGGGTGCGAGGGGTGAGGCGCATCAGCGGTTCTTTCCCGAACGGGTCCGGGCCCACCTCACGCGGAGCGGGCCGCCTTCCTGAGATCTGGTTCCGAGCCGGGATCTTCGGCGACTTGGCGCAGGCTGCACCCAGACCGCCGCGGGTCCTTCACGGATGCTTCACCGTGACGCTCGATTCGGGCGTCAAAGCGGCAGGGACGCGGCACCCGCATTCCGCGAGTGGCTGTGGCTCGCGTGCAACGGTTCCTGCGGTCAGAGTTCCGCGGCGAAGGCCGCGATGCCGAGGCCGACGCCGAATTCGGCGAGCGCGGTCTCCCGGCGGGTGCCCGGCGCCTCGACAATGGCGTAGTTTGCGCGATCGGCGAAGAGGGCAGTGAGGACGCCGACATTCATGCGGTGGCCGCCACAATAGGAGCGGTAGGCGCCTTGGATCGGCAGGCCGGCCAGCGCGAGGTCGCCGACAGCGTCCAGAATCTTGTGTCGGACGAACTCGTCGGCGAAGCGCAGACCCTCGGGATTGACCACGGCAGTCTCGCCGACGGCGACGGTGTTCTCAAGGGAGGCGCCGAGCGCGAATCCGGCCTTCCAGTAGCGCTCGACGTCCTTCATCATGCCGAAGGTGCGGGCGCCGGCGATCTCGCGGCGATAGGCGGCAGCGCTCAGATCCATCGCCTTGCGGCTGCGGCCGATCACCGGATTGGCGAAGTCGATCTCCACATCGAGGCGGAAGCCGCGATCGATCGGGCGGAGTTCGGCGAAGGCCTCGCCGGCCTCGATGCGCACGTGCCGCAGGATCTTGATCCAGCGGCGGGGTACGCCGCAGCCGGCGATGCCGACCTTGTCGATCGCCTTCACGAAGGGGAGCGCGCTGCCGTCGAGGATCGGCATCTCGGGGCCGTCGATCTCGACCAGGGCGTTGTCGATGCCCAGCCCGAAGAGAGCAGACATCAGATGCTCGATGGTGGCGACCGCGCCGCTCTCGACGTCGCCGATGACGGTGCACAGCTCGGTGGCGGAGACGCAGGCGTGGTGGGCTTGGATCAGCCGGTCATTGCCATTGGGCATCCCGGTTCGGAGAAAGGCGATTCCATTGTTGGCCGGAGCGGGCCGAATCGTAATCTCAGCCGGGTTGCCGGAATGGACGCCGATGCCATTGAGGGTCACCGCGCCTTTGAGGGTCGTCTGCTGGTTTGATCGCATTCCTTAGCCCTCGGCCGTGACCCTGCCGCTGGTGCCAAGCTACTGCCCGGCGCCGCGCCTTCCTGATCCGTCCGCTGCTTGAGTCCCTGCGTGTCGGCAGCCTTCGGCCACCGCATTTCTCATCGTTCGCAAGGTTTATAGCGGTGCACCAAGGGGCGGCCAAATCACGGATTCTTACGCTCTGTTACAGACACGCTTTCGCCTAGATTCAGAAAACAAGTGACCTATCAATGTGTTAAAGGATGGTTAACCGAGGTTGGAGCCAACCGAACGGCTGTGGCCGAGATGCACCATCGTTGGAAGCGCATGGCTGATTGTGCATTGCAAAAAGCCCGCCGACCCTCGTGGGCGACGGGCTTCTCGCGTGCGGCGGAAGGCCCCGAACTTGGCCGGGGCCGTCGCGTCAGTTGGCCTGGCGGCGCAGGAAGGCCGGGATCTCCAAGTGGTCGTCGTCCATCATGCGCGGCTGCTGCGGCGCGGCGCGGCCCTGGGCGTCGAGGTTGCCATGCGGCGCGCGGTAGACCGGGGGCGCGGGCGGCACGGCGCTGCGCGGGGCCGGAGCGGCCGGAGCCTGGGGCTGGGGGGCGCGCGGCTGGGGACGCGGGGCCGGAGCAGGCTCGGCCTCCTCGCGCCGGCCGCCGAAGCCGACTGTGGCGAGGCGGCGCAGCAGGGAGGTGCGCTTGGCGTCGGCGGGCTCGGCTGCCGGCTCCGCCCGGTTCGCCATGATCTGGTTCTGGGCGATCGGCGGCAACTCGTGGATCTGCGGCATGCGCGGGGCTCGAGCCATCGGCGCGGCGGCCGGGGCGGCCGGGCGCGGCGGCACGAACGGGCCGGCATGGTGCTGGGGCATGGCCTCAGGCTGAGGGGCGGCCGGAGCGGGCACGAAGGGCGCTGCGGCCCGGGGCTGCGCATGGGTCAGCACCACGTCGTCGCGCATCAGGGATGCGGCTTCGGCAGCGGCCTCCATGGAGGGCAGCACTGGGGCCGAGGCGGGAGCCGGGGCGACCGGGATGTGAGCGGCCGGGGCCTGAGCCAGCGGTGTCTCGGTGCGGATCGAAGGGATCGCCTGACCAGCGGCGGCGCGGGTGCGAGCCTCGGAGCGCAGGCGTTCGGCGACTTCGGCGATGCGCTGCTCGGTCTCGGCAATGGCCGGGTTGTTCGGCGAGTTCGCCGAGATCAGGGCCGGCTCGATGCCGGTGGCGACCACCGAGACGCGGATGATGCCGTCGAGGCTCTCGTCGAAGGTGGCGCCCAGGATGATGTTGGCGTCCTGATCGACCTCTTCACGGATGCGGGTCGCGGCCTCGTCGAGTTCGTAGAGGGTCAGGTCCGATCCGCCGGTGATCGAGATCAGCAGGCCGCGCGCACCCTTCATCGAGACATCGTCGAGGAGCGGATTCGCTATGGCCGCCTCGGCCGCGCGGTTGGCGCGCTTCTCGCCGGAGGCCTCGCCAGTTCCCATCATCGCCTTGCCCATGCCGCGCATGATCGCGCGCACGTCGGCGAAATCGAGGTTGATCAGGCCCTCCTTCACCATCAGGTCGGTGATGCAGGCGACGCCCGAGTAGAGCACCTGATCGGCCATCGCGAAGGCGTCGGCGAAGGTGGTCTTCTCGTTGGCGACCCGGAATAGGTTCTGGTTCGGGATCACGATCAGCGTGTCGACCGCGGCTTGAAGCTCCTGGATGCCGGATTCGGCCGTGCGCATGCGGCGCATGCCCTCGAACTGGAACGGCTTCGTCACGACGCCGACCGTCAGGATGCCCATGTCGCGCGCCGCCCGGGCGATGACCGGCGCGGCGCCGGTGCCGGTGCCGCCGCCCATGCCTGCGGTGATGAAGCACATATGGGCGCCCGAGAGCTGGTCGCGGATCTCGTCGATCACCTCGTCGGCGGCGGCCGAGCCGACCTCCGGGTGCGAGCCAGCGCCAAGACCCTGCGTGACGTTGAGGCCCATCTGGATCACCCGCTCGGCCTTCGAGGAGGTGAGCGCCTGCGCGTCGGTGTTGGCGACCACGAATTCGCAGCCGAGGAGGCCCGACTCGATCATGTTGTTGACGGCGTTGCCGCCCGCACCGCCGACGCCGAACACGGTGATACGGGGCTTGAGTTCGCGGATGTCGGGCGCCTGGAGGGAAATGGCCATGGTGTCGAGCCTCTCGTGACCTCTGTGTTGCGTGCGGCGCATCAGGCGCCGGATTTTCTCGATCGGCCCGCCCTCGCGGAGGAGCCGGGAAATCGTCAGAAGCTTTCGCGGATCCAGCGAACGACCTTGGGGAGGTAGCGATCGGTCCCGGTCGCGGCGAAGGCGCCGTGCCCGCGGGGCTCGAAATGCTCCGCGTGCGCCACCTGCGGGTAGACGAGCAGGCCGACCGCCGCTGAGAAGGCGGGGCCCTTTGCGGCCTCGGGCAGACCGCGGATGCCGAGCGGCCGGCCGATGCGGACCTGGCCCTGCATCACCCGGCGGGCGACCTCGGGCATGCCGACGAGCTGGCTGGCGCCGCCGGTCAGCACAACCCGGCGCCCGGCCTGGGCCGCGAAGCCCGCGTTGCGCAGGCGGTCGCGGACCAGCTCAACCACCTCCTCGACTCGCGGCTTGATGATGCGCACGAGCTGCGAGCGCGGCACATGGGCGGGCGCCTCGCCCTCCTCCTCGCCGACGCCGTGCACGGCGATCATGTCGCGCTCGTCGGAAGGCGTGGCGATGGCCGAGCCATAGAGTGTCTTCAGCCGCTCGGCCGCCGCGACGCGGGTCGAGAGGCCGCGGGCGATGTCCATGGTGACATGGTGGCCGCCCACCGCAATCGCGTCCACGTGGACGAGATGACCGCCAGAGAAGACGCCGACGCTCGTGGTGCCGCCGCCCATGTCGACCACGCAGACGCCCATCTCCGCCTCGTCGTCGACGAGGGCTGAGAGGCCCGCCGCGTAGGGCGTGGCGATAACCGCCTCGACGCCGAGATGGCAATGCTCGACGGCGAGCATGACGTTGCGCGCGGCCGCAGCCTCCGCGGTGACGACGTGGAGATCCACGCCGAGCGCCTCGCCGATCATGCCGGAGGGATCAATGACAGCACCCTGGCCGTCCAGGGCGTAGCCGGTCGGCAGGGCATGCAGCACGGCGCGGCCGGGGCTGACGCCGTGGGCACTCGCGGTCTCGAGCACGCGCTCCACGTCGTGGCCGGTGACCGTGCCGGTGCGGACGTTCACCCGGGCCTGGAAATGCTGCGACGCGAGCCGTCCGCCCGACATGTTCACGATGACCGACTGGACCTCGACCTTCGCCATGCGCTCGGCAGCGTGGACGGCCTGCCGGATCGCGCCCTCGGCGGCCTCGAGATCGACGATGGCGCCGCCCTTCAGGCCGAGTGAGCGCTGGTGGCCGATGCCGATGATGCGCGCGAGATGAGTACGGCCCTTCAGAGCGGACATCGCTTCGGCCGGCTGCCACTCGGCGATCAGGCAGACGCCTTTGCTCGTGCCGATATCCAGCACGGAGAGTGTCGTCGCACGGCGTGCGGAGAGCGGCTTCAGTCGGGGCGTGAGGCCGTGATGGCTGTGCATCGAACGCTACCGGGCGACGGGTTGGGCTGGGGCGGGGCGGCGGGACGTCTCGAGGGCGGTCACGAACTGGTGCCCTTCTTCGTCTTCTTCTGCGCCTCGGCGCGGGCAGCGGCGGCCTCTTCGGTCAGGCGGACCACGACGCGGTCGGGGAGGCGCAGATCGAGGGCGATGATGTCTTTCTCGAGGATGCGCTCGTTGCGCTCCAGCTCCACCAGGCGGTTGAGCGCCGCTGCCGGATCGGATTCGGGAAGACGGATGTCGACGCCGTCGAGCTTCAGGGTCCAGCGCCGGCCGGAGACGAAGGTGCCGGCCTTCACGCGCTCGGCGAGAGCCCCCGACGCGGCGATCAGGGCGAGGTACTCTCCGAGCTTGGCGTTGGCGCCCTCGCCGACCACCAGCGGCAGGCTGGCGTAGCGGTCGTCGCGCAGGGTGTCGATCACGGTGCCGTCGGCCGCGATGACGCTGACCTCGCCGTTCCGCTGCCAGAGGGCGGCGGGCTCGCGCTCGACCTGCGTGATCACGATCTCGTTCGGGTAGATCTTGCGGACGGAGGCCGAGGCGATCAGCGGCACGGCGAGCAGCCGCGCGCGCACCTCGACGACGTCGAGGAAGGGCACCGAGGTGCGCCAGTCGATCCCGGCAGCGGCCAGCACCTCGCGCTCGTACATCCGCGAGATCCCGGAAATGGTCACGCGCTCGACGCCGAAGCCGGCCAGCCGCGCCGCGATATCGAGGGGGCGGCCATGCTCGGCCACGAACCCGTCATAGCGCCCGCTCGCCACGAAGCCGGCCAGCGCGACGGATGCGAAGGCCGCCGACAGCGCGACGGCGCCGAGGCCGCGGGGCAGGCGCCGCTCGAGCGGCTCCTTGGGCCTGAACCCCGAGCGGCGGAGCGAGCGGGGCAGGCGCTCGGCGAGCCCGGAGACCAGCCGCGCGGCGAGGCCGGGGGCGGCGGGGCTCAGCGGCCCAGAGAAGCGTCCTCCACCATCCATCGGACGAGCTCACCGAATCCGTAGCCCGCATGGGCCGCCATCTCCGGCACAAGGCTCGTCTGGGTCATACCGGGTTGCGTGTTGACCTCGAGCACGACGAGGGCACCGGTTCCACCCGGTGTATCGTCGTAGCGGAGGTCCGCACGGCTGACGCCCCGGCAGCCCAGTGCTTGATGCGCCGTTAACGCCAACTCTTGGACACGCTGGTAAACATTTGGTTTAAGGTCGGCCGGCAGCACGTGGATCGACCCCCCCTCGGCGTACTTCGCCTCGAAGTCGTACCACTCGCCCGAGGCCGGCTTGATCTCGATGACGCCGAGGGCTGTGTCGCCCATCACCGCGCAGGTCAGCTCGCGGCCGGCAATGTAAGTCTCCACAAGGACTTCCTCGCCGTAGGTCCATTCGTCCGAGGCCAGGATCTGGGGCGGGTGCGAGCGCCCGTCGCGCACGATGATGACCCCCACGGACGAGCCTTCCGAGACCGGCTTGACCACGTAGGGCGGGGGCAGGACGTGTGACTTCGCGGCCACGTCACGGTTAACGACGCGGCCCTCCGGCACGGCGACGCCGGCCGCCCTCATCACCACCTTGGCCCGCTCCTTGTGCATGGCCAGCGCCGAGGCGAGCACGCCGGAATGGGTGTAGGGGATCGTCAGGATCTCCAGGAGGCCCTGGATGGTGCCGTCCTCGCCGGCCGGCCCGTGCAGGGCGTTGAAGGCCACGTCCGGGCGCAGATCGGCGAGCACGGCGGCGATATCCGCGCCGACATCGACGCGGGTGACGCGGTAGCCGACGCTCTCGAGCGCGGCGGCGCAGGCATTGCCGGAGCTGAGCGAGACCACGCGCTCGCTGGAGGTGCCCCCCATCAGGACGGCGACGTGCTTGGGCATGGATGGTCTCCGGTCGTCGAAAGTTCGGGCGGGATTCACGCTGCCGCGGCCACGCCGATGCGCCGGATCTCCCAGTGCAGCGCGGTTCCGGAGGTCTCGCGCACGCGGCGGCGCACCTCCTCGCCGAGAGCCTCGATGTCGGCGGCGGTGGCGTCGGCCCGGTTGATCAGGAAGTTGCAGTGCATGGGCGAGACCTGGGCGCCCCCGAGGGTGAGGCCTCGGCAGCCGGCCGCGTCGATGAGCTGCCAGGCCTTGCCGCCTTCGGGGTTCTTGAAGGTGGAGCCGCCCGTGCGCTCGCGGATCGGCTGGGCTGCCTCGCGGGCCGCGGTGACGCGCTCCATCTCGGCCTCGATCGCGGCGCGCTCGCCCGGACGGCCGCGGAACAGCGCGCTCGTGAAGATGACGTCCTCGGGCGCCGCGCTGTGCCGGTAGGTGAAGCCCATCTCGGCGTGGCTGAAGGTCCGGACCTGCCCGCGCCGGTCGATCCCGCGGGCCTCGACCAGCACGTCGGTGGTCTCGCCGCCATGGGCGCCCGCATTCATGCGCAGCGCCCCGCCGATCGATCCCGGGATGCCGCGGAAGAAGGCGAGTCCGTCGAGCCCGGCCTCGGCCGCAGCCTTGGCGAGGCGCATGTCGGGCACGGCGGTGCCGACCCGGAGCGTGTCGCCGTCCACGGCGATGCTCCCGAAGGCTCGGCCGCCGAGACGGATCACCACCCCCGGCACGCCGCCGTCGCGCACGATCAGGTTGGAGCCGAGACCGATCACGGTGACCGGCACGGCTGGATCCAGCGCCGCCAGAAGGGCGCCCAGATCCTCCTCGTCGGCCGGTGTGAACAGCACCTCGGCCGGCCCGCCGACGCGGAACCAGGTGAGGTCGGCGAGCGGCTGGTTCGCGAGCAGGCGCCCGCGCAAGGCCGGCGCCGCGGCGCGGATGGAATCGTGGAGCGTGTTGGTCATGCGAGAGCGCTGTCCGCCGAATTGGATGCCGGGTCTGCGTGAGAGAGCACGCCAAGACAAAGACTTAGAGCCGCTCCCGATTGCAACGCGATCGGGAGCGGCTCTAAGCTTCGCACTGGCCGGACCGGCTTGCGTGAGGGGAACGCGGCATGGGCAAGGACCTTGTCTTCACGCGCGCGGCCGCGCGGACCTTGAGCCGGATGCCCCGCGATACGGAGGATCTGATCCGCAGGAAGCTGCGGCAGTACGCGTCGGACCCGGCGAGCCTCGCCAACAACGTCAAGACGCTGAAAGGCGAGGGAGAACGCTGCCGCCTGCGGATCGGAGACTGGCGCGCGGTCTTCACGATCGAGGCGGATCGGATCATTGTCCATGCCGTCGGCCCGCGCGGCTCGATCTACGGATAGGAGCGTGACCGTGACGATCGTGCGAACACGGACGCCCTCGGGCGAGGCCATCGTGATTCTGCCCGAGGCCGAGTTCGAGCGCCTGCGCGAACTGGCTGAGGATGCCCTCGACGCAAAGCTCGTGGACGAGTCGGCGGCCCGGCTTGAGGCCGGCGCCGACGAACTCCTGAGCGAGGCGGATCTCGACGCCCTGCGCGCCGCGCCGAGCCCCCTCGCCTTCTGGCGGGAGCGCCGCGGCCTCACGGTTGCGGCCCTCGCGAAGGCGGGCGGGGTTCCCGAGGCGCGCATCGCGACGCTTGAGCGGAACGAGGCCACGGCAGAGCCGGCGCTCTACGAACGGCTCGCCGGGGCCCTCGACGTGGACGTCGAGGACATTCGGCCGGAAGCGGCATGAGCGGCAGGCACGCGCCTCACCCCTTCAGCGCGGCGAGGTCGCCCGGCAGCGCGTAGGCCCATTGGGTGATGTTGCCGGCGCCGAGGCAGACGACATAGTCGCCGGGCTTGGCCAGCCCCGCGACGATCCGCGGCAGATCCTCGGGCCGCTCCAGCGCCTGCGCGTCGCGGTGCCCGCGGGAGCGGAGACCCGCGACCAGGCTGTCACGGTCGATGCCCTCGATCGGCTGCTCGCCCGCCGCGTAGACGGGGGCGACGATCACGGTATCGGCGTCGTTGAAACAGGTGCAGAAATCGTCGAACAGCGATTGCAGGCGGCTGTAGCGGTGCGGCTGGACGACGGCGATGACCCCGTGCTCGGTCGAGGCGCGGGCGGCCTTCAGCACCGCCTTGATCTCCACCGGATGGTGCCCGTAATCGTCGAAGATCGCGGCGCCATTCCACTCGCCGGTGCGGGTGAAGCGGCGCTTGACGCCGCCGAAGCCGGCCAGCGCCTGCCGGATCGCCTCCGGTTTCACGCCGAGCTCATGCGCCACGGCGAGCGCCGCGGTCGCGTTGAGCGCGTTGTGCTTGCCCGGCATCGGCAGGACGAGATCCTCCCTCTCCATCCGGTAGCCCGGTCGCCGATCGCGGATCATCACGCGGAAGCGGCTCTGGCCGCCGCGCAGGTCGACGTCGATCAGGCGCACGTCCGCCTGCGGGTTCTCGCCGTAGGTGATGATGCGCCGGTCCTCGATATGGCCGACGAGGTCCTGCACCACGGGATGGTCGATGCACATCACCGCGAAGCCGTAGAACGGGATGTTGTCGATGAAGCGCCGGAAGGCATCCTTGACCGCGTCGAACGAGCCGAAATGGTCGAGATGCTCAGGGTCGATGTTGGTGACGATGGCCACATCCGCCGGCAGCTTCAGGAAGGTGCCGTCGGATTCGTCGGCCTCCACCACCATCCATTCGCCCTCGCCCATGCGGGCATTGGTGCCGTAGGCGTTGATGATGCCGCCGTTGATGACCGTGGGATCGAGATTGCCGGCATCGAGCAGCGTCGCCACGAGGGAGGTCGTCGTGGTCTTGCCATGCGTGCCGGCGATGGCGACGCAGGACTTGAAGCGCATCAGCTCGGCCAGCATCTCGGCGCGGCGCACCACCGGGAGACGGCGCTCGCGGGCGGCCTTCAGCTCCGGGTTGTCGCGGCGGATCGCGGTCGAGACCACGACGAGGGCCGCCTCCTCCACGTTCGCGGCGTCGTGGCCGACGAAGGTGCGCATGCCCTTGTCCGCCAGGCGGCGCACATTGGCGTTGTCGGAGGCGTCCGAGCCCTGCACCGTGTAGCCGAGATTGTGCATGACCTCGGCGATGCCGGACATGCCGATGCCGCCGATGCCGATGAAGTGGATGGGGCCGAGCTTGTCGGGCAGCTTCATGGGTCGAACCGTCGTGTCGCAGGATCCGCAGAGAGCGGTATCCCTGAAGAATCAGGTGAGAATCAGGTGCGCGCGGCCGTCTCGGCGACCACGGTGGCGAGCCGCTCGGCGGCGTCGTGGATCCCGGCGCTTTTGGCCGCCTCCGCCGCGCGGGTCAATTTTTCGGGATTTTCGAATGCATCGACCAGCTCCGCCGTGAGGCGGTCCGGGGTGAAGGCGGTCTGCGGCAGGCTCAGGGCCGCGCCGATGGCCGCGAGCGTCGCGGCGTTGGCCGCCTGGTCCTGATCGAGGGCGCCCGGCAGCGGCACCAGGATCGCGGGCCGACCGATCGCGGCGAGCTCCGAGACCGTCGAGGCGCCCGAGCGCGAGACCACGAGGTGGCTCGCGGCCATGCGGCCGGGCAGGTCCTTGAAGAAGGGCGCGGCCTCGAGGCCGGCGAGGCCCATGGCGAGATAGTCGTTCTGGACGGCGGTGAGGTCCTCCGGCCGGACCTGCTGGACGAGGTGAAGGCGCGCGCGCAGGTCCGCTGGCAGCTGCGCCAGCGCCTTCGGCACCACCTCGCCCATCACCCGCGCACCCTGGCTGCCGCCGAAGACGAGGAGGCGCAGCGTGCCGTCCGGGGCCAGCGCCGGATACGGCGTCCGCGCCGCCTCGATCACGGCGGGGCGCAAGGGGTTGCCGGTGTGGATGCGCGGCGCGGTGGCCTTGGCCGGGACGCCGCGCACCTCCGCGAAGCCGGTGGCGATGGTGCGGGCGCCCCGGGCCAGGAAGGCGTTGGCCCGGCCCATCACCGCGTTCTGCTCGTGCAGCACGGTGGGCACGCGCAGGAGTTGCGCGGCCAGCACGGGCGGCACGGTCGGATAGCCGCCGAAGCCGACCACCGCCGCCGGGTTGATGCGCTTGACCTCCCGGGCGGCGACGCCGAAGCCGCGGCCCAGGGTCAGCACGGCCCGCGCCCGCTTGACGAGGTTGCGCCCCGACGGCGTCGCCGAGGGGATGGTCACGATCTCCGAGGCCGGGAACTCGCCCTTCAGCGCGTCGACCCGGGCATCGGTGGCGAGCGCCACTCGGATGCCGCGGGCGCGCAGCGCGTGGGCGAGGCTCTCGGCGGGGAAGAGGTGGCCGCCGGTGCCCCCTGCGCAGAGCAGGATCGTGGGGGTGAAGACCGTCACCGCATCACCCCGGCGACGGTGGCCGGCGCGGTGCCGGGCGGCTTCTGGCTGAGAAGCGTGCTGCGCGGGCGCTTGCGGGTGAGCGCCACGAGGAAGCCCATGCCGAGCGCCAACGAGATCAGCGAGGAGCCGCCATAGGAGACGAAGGGCAGCGTCATGCCTTTGGCCGGCATGAGCTGGGTGTTCACCGCCATGTTGATGCAGGCCTGCAGGCCGAACAGCGTGGTGAGCCCGGTGATCGCGAGCCGCGAGAAGGTGTCGTCGGTCCGGCGCGCCTGCTTCAGGCAGCGCAGCACGATATAGGCGAAGAGGGCCACGAGGCCGAGGCAGACCAGCACGCCGAATTCCTCGCCGGTGACGGAGAAGATGAAGTCGGTATGTGCATCGGGGAGGTGGCGCTTGGCCACCCCCTCCCCCGGACCCGTCCCGAACCAGCTGCCGGACCGGAAGGATTCCTGCGACCAGAACACTTGGAAGCTGTCACCCGAATCCTTGTCGAGGAAGCGCTCGATGCGCTCCCGCACGTGGTGGAAGAAGGTGTAGGCGGCGAACACCCCGGCCATGCCGATGAGGCCGAGCGCGCCCACCCAGATCAGGTGCAGGCCGGCGACGAAGAACAAGGCGCACCACACCAGCGTGATCAGCATCGTCTGCCCGAAATCGGGCTGCAGGAGCAGCGGCACGATGGTCACGGGCAGGAGCAGCATCCCCAGGATGCCGCCGGGCATGTCGCGGCGCTGCGCGCCCTCCGAGAAGGCCCAGGCCGCCACCACCACGAAGGACGGCTTCACGAATTCCGAGGGCTGCAGGCCGAGCGAGCCGAACTGGATCCAGCGATGCGCGCCCTTGATCTCGGGGCCGAACTTGGCCGCGACGACGCAGAGGACGACGCCCACGGCCCAGGTGATGAGCGCGAGCCGGCGCACGCCGCGCAGCGACAGGAAGGAGACGGCGCAGATCAGCAGGATCGTCGGGACGAGATAGATCGCCTGACGGTTGAGGAAGTAGAAGGTCGGCAGGCCGATGCGCTCGGCCACCGGCGGGCCGCCGCCCATCAGGAAGACGAGGCCGGCCACCATCAGGCAGCCCAGGGCCGCCAGCAGGCTGCGATCGACGGTCCACCACCAATCCGTCAGGGGCGTGCGTTCCGCGCGGGACATCATGGCTGGGGACGCGTCTCCGGGGCGTGCGGCGGGAATCCTGCGCGCCGGCCGCGATCCTGTGCCGGATTGGTAAACGCATCCTTGATGGATGCAGTCCCGCCGGGCGGGCGGAGCGCTGTCGGCCTCAATCGAATGTTAACCTGCATTTTACAACCATAGGTCGAATCGATCGACCGATCGAGACCGGCGGCAGGGTGCGACCGCCGGACGCCGCACCCGGCCGAGCCACACGGCCGCCCGCGAGACGATGATGTTCACAGCCAGGAAATCGCGCGAGGAGCGCGCGAAGCTCGTCGCCCTCGATCGCGTGCAAGCGGTGATCGAGTTCGATCTCGACGGCACCGTGCTCACGGCCAACGAGAATTTTCTGCGCGTCATGGGCTATGCCCTGCCCGAGATCGTCGGGCGTCCGCACGCGATCTTCGTGGCGCCCGAGCAGCGGCAATCGCCGGATTACCGCGCCTTCTGGGAGCGGCTGCGCTCCGGCGCGGGCGCGGCGGCGCAGTTCCGCCGGATCACCAAGGACGGGCGCGAGGTCTGGATCGAGGCCTCCTACAACCCGATCCTCGACGCCTCCGGCCGGCCCTACAAGGTGGTGAAGTTCGCCACCGACATCACCCGCCAGAAGGCCCTGGATGCCGATCTGGCCGGCCAGATCGCGGCGCTCCACAAGGCGCAGGCGGTGATCGCCTTCGACCTCGACGGCACCATCCTCGACGCGAACGAGAACTTCCTCGCCGTCGTCGGCTACCGGCGCGAGGAGATCGTCGGGCGTCATCACAGCCTGTTCGTCGACCCGGCCTATGCGGCGAGCCCCGAATACGCCGCCTTCTGGGCCGGCCTGCGCGGCGGCACCTACCAGGCCGCGCAGTTCCGCCGCATCGGCAAGGACGGGCGCGAGATCTGGATCCAGGCCTCCTACAACCCGATCCTCGACGCGGCGGGCCGGCCCTACAAGGTGGTGAAGTTCGCCACCGACATCACCGAGCAGGTCCGCCTGCTCGCGAGCCTGCGCACCCTGATCGACCGGAACTTCGGGGAGATCGAAGGGGCCGTGCAGCGCTCCTCCCGGGCCGCGACCGACGCTTCCACAGCGGCGGACGCGACCTCCGGCACCGTGCAGATGGTCGCCGCGGCCGCCGAGGAACTCGCCGCCTCGGTCCGCGAGATGTCCCAGAGCATCATGCGCTCGCAGGGCGCGACGGACATGGCCTACGACCGCGTCCAGGCGGCGGACAGCCAGACCAAGCGGCTCGCCGAGACGGCGACCGCGATGACGGGCATCGTCGGGCTGATCCAGACCATCGCCGGCCAGATCAACCTGCTCGCCCTCAACGCCACGATCGAGGCGGCCCGCGCCGGCGATGCCGGCCGCGGCTTCGCCGTGGTGGCCTCCGAGGTGAAGGCGCTCGCCGATCAGGCGGCGCGGGCGACCGAGCAGATCAACGCCGAGATCAGCAGCATCCAGGTCGTCTCCAAGGAGGTGGTCGACGCACTGGGCTCGATCCGCGGCTCGGTCGGGGTGATGCGCGAGACCGTGGTGGCGACCGCCGCCGCGATCGAGGAGCAGAGCGCGGTGACGCGCGACCTCGCCGAGAACATGCAGCATGCCGCCGACGCGGTGGGCTCGATCACCGGCAATATCGGCGCGATCGGCGAGGCCGTGACGCGGGTCTCGGACGCCGTCGCGACCACGCGCGACGCCGCCAAGGTGCTGGCGCGGTAGCGGGGCTGGACGAGGCGCGGCACCCTCCCCCCGCAGAGGGGGAGGGAGAGCGCGGTCAGGCCGCTGCGGGCCTCAGCGCTGCAGCACGAAGATCGTCGTGGAGAGCGGCGGCAGCGTCAGGCCGAGGGATTGGGCGCAGCCGTGGCTCGGGGCGTCCTCGCTGTGGCGGCCGCCCATGTTGCCCATGTTCGAGCCGCCATAGGACTCGGCGTCCGAGTTGAAGGCCTCGCGATAGAAGCCCGGCTCCGGCACGCCGATGCGGTAGCCCTCGCGCGGCACGGGCGTGAAGTTCGAGACCACCACCGCGACCTCGCCCGGCTCCTTGCCCTTGCGGGCCCAGGCGATGACGCTGTTGTCCTGGTCGTCGGCCACCAGCCACTGGAATCCGCCGGGCTCGACATCCCGTGCGTAGAGCGCGGGCGTCGCCTGGTAGAGGTGGTTGAGGTCGCGGATCGCGTCCTTGACGCCGCGGTGCAGCGGGTCGTCGAGCAGGTGCCAATCCAACGACTGGTTGTGGTTCCACTCGCGCTCCTGGCCGAACTCGCCGCCCATGAAGAGCAGCTTCTTGCCCGGATGCCCCCACATGAAGCCGAAATAGGCGCGCAGGTTCGCGAATTTCTGCCAGCGGTCGCCGGGCATCTTGCCGAGAAGCGAGCCCTTCCCGTGCACGACCTCGTCGTGGGAGAGCGGCAGCACGAAGTTCTCGGAGAAGGCGTAGAGCAGGCCGAAGGTCAGGTCGTGGTGGTGGTAGCGCCGGTGGACCGGCTCCTTCGAGATGAACTCGAGGGTGTCGTGCATCCACCCCATGTTCCACTTGAAGCCGAATCCGAGGCCGCCCGTATAGGTCGGGTGCGAGACGCCGGGCCAGGAGGTCGATTCCTCCGCCACGGTGATCGTCCCCGGCGCGTGGCTGTAGGTCGCCTCGTTGGTCTTGCGCATGAAGTTGATGGCGTCGAGATTCTCGTTGCCGCCATACTGGTTGGGGATCCACTCGCCCGGCCGCCGCGAGTAGTCGAGGTAGAGCATCGAGGCGACGGCATCCACGCGCAGGCCGTCGAGATGGTAGTGCTCCAGCCAGAAGCGCGCGTTGGCGGTGAGGAAGGTCGCGACCTCGGCCCGGCCGAAATTGTAGATGTAGGTGCCCCAATCCTGGTGGAAGCCCTGGCGCGGGTCGGCATGCTCGTAGAGATGCGTGCCGTCGAACAGGCCGAGGCCGTGCGCGTCGAGCGGGAAGTGGCCGGGCACCCAGTCGAGCAGGATGCCGATGCCGGCCTCGTGCGCCGCGTCCACGAAGGCCGCGAAATCCTCCGGCGTGCCGAAGCGGCTCGTCGGCGCGAAGAGCGAGACCGGCTGGTAGCCCCAGGAGCCGTCGAACGGGAACTCCGTGATCGGCAGCATCTCGATATGGGTGAAGCCCATCTCCTTGACGTAGGGGATGAGCCGGTCGGCGAGTTCCTTGTAGGTCAGGTAGCGGTTGCCCTCGTCGGGCACCCGCGCCCAGGAGCCGAGATGGACCTCGTAGATCGACATCGGCGCGTGGCGCGGATCGCGCTTGCCGCGCGATTCCATCCAGGCCTTGTCGTGCCAGACGATGTCGGAGGTGCCGTGCAGGACCGAGGCGGTCTCCGGCGGGTGCTGGGCGCGGAAGGCGAGCGGGTCGGCCTTGAGCGGCAGCAATGAGCCGTCGGGCCCGCGGATCTCGAACTTGTAGCTCTGTCCGGCCACCAGGCCGGGGACGAACAGCTCCCAGATGCCGCCATCCTGCCAGAGCCGCATCGGGTGGCGGCGTCCATCCCACTCGTTGAAATCGCCGACGATGCTCACGCGACGCGCGTTCGGTGCCCAGACGGCGAAGCGGAACCCGTCGATGCCGTCGAGCCGGCCGCGCTGGGCGCCGAGCACCCGGTAGACGAGGTTGGTGCCCGGCTCGCGCAGGGTCGAGACGTCGTGCTGCTCCAGGGAGGAGCCGAAGCTGTAGGGGTCGTAGCGGCGGCGGGTGGTGCCGTCCCAGAGCTCGACCTCGATCTCGTAGAGGGGCCGGCCCTCGCTCTTCACGGGAGCGACGAAGAATCCGTCCGGATGGCGCCGCTCGAACGAGACGCGGGTGCCGCCGACGAGGAGCGTGGCACTGCGCGCCTCGGGCAGGACGGCGCGGACCTCCCAGGCGCCCGGCCCCACCTGATGGGGGCCGAGCACCGAGAAGGGATCGCCATGATCGGCGGCCATCATGGCCTTGATCGCGTCCGGATGGAGCCCGGAGCGCGCAGGCGCGGCGGGCGGCGGGGCCTCGGCGGTGGGAGCGGCCGATCCGCGCTCGGTCCCGGTCGCGAAGCTCTCGTCGATCGCCGTCATTCAGTCGCCTTTCATGCCTGCGTCCAGAATATCGAGAACCCCACGTGCGGGAATTTCGATCCAGTCCGGGCGGTTGTTGGCCTCGTAATCGATCTCGTAGAGAGCCTTGATCAACAGGCAGAGGCGCAGCAGCGCGGCTTCGGTCTCGGGCTCCGTCACCGCCGCGGGGCTGCCCGCGACCGCGTCGCCGTAGCCGGCGAGGAACGCCTGCTCGATCATGCTGCGCCAAGCCACGGCCGCGGCGCGCCCGCGCCCCTCGGAATCGGCGAAGCGGCTCGCGATCTCGCGGATCACGGTCTCGGCGCCGTAGGCGAAGGAGCGCAGCATCCCGGCGACGTCGCGCATCGCCGTCGACTTGGCCCGGCGCTCCTCCGCGGGCCGTGAGGGCTCCCCCTCGAAGTCGACGATGATCAGGTCGCCCTCCGAGACCAGCACCTGGCCGAGATGGAAGTCGCCGTGGATGCGCGTCCGCTGCGCGCCGCGCGGGGTGGCGGACGCCAGGCGCTCGATCAGGGCGTCGATCTCGCGGCGGCGGCCGTGCAGCTCTGTCACCGCCGGGCGGTCGAGCCCGCGCTCGACCACGAGCTTCATGCCCCGGAAGGCCCGATCGGCCTGGAGCCGGGCGTCGCGGGCGAGAACCGCCACGTCCTCATCCGTGAAGGGCTCGGGCGTGAAGGCCGGGTCGTCGCTCGGCGCGGCCAGAGCCCGGTGCATCTCGGCCGTGCGGCGGCCGAGCAGGTCTGCCCAGCGCAGATGCGCGCTGAAGGCGTCCTCGGGGCTCGGTGCCTCGCTCTCGGGGGCGAGCACCACCGTCTCGAAGTCGCGGCGCAGGCCCTCCAGCATCACCGTCCAGGCATCGCCCTGATTGAGGACGAAGCGCTGCAGCACGGCGAGGGCGGTGCGGGTGCCGTCCTCGGCCACATGCTCCAGGGTGCCGAGCAGCGCCGGGGTGTTGGTGAACTGCGCGACTTCGGTGAGGAAGCGGCCGACCTCGATCTCGGGATGCGTGCCCGGCTGCAGGCGGCGCAGCAGCTTGAGCATCATCTTTGAGCCGATGGCGATGGAGGTGTTGCTCTGCTCGGCCGAGAGGCGGCGCACCTCGCCGGCCTCGAAGGTCATCTCGGGCTCGAAAGCCGAGGTCTTCGAGAAGACGAGCCGGCCGTTCTCGGTCGGGATCTCGCGACCGGCGCGCATGCCCTCGATCAGGCAGATCGCGAAGTCGTCGGAGCCGGCGGCGCCGTAGAGCAGGCCGGTGCGGGGGCCGCGTCGGACGCGCGCCACCGCGAACGGCATCAGCGTCTCGTCCTCGCGGCCCTCGTCGACGCCGACGGGCACGAAATAGTCCTGCCGCTCGCCGGTCGAGAGCTGGACGGCGACGCGCGGCAGCAGGAAGCGGGCCTCGCCGCCGCTCTCCTTGACCACGGCGCAGTCGACGATCTGCACGCCCTTGATGCGCGACCCCTTGGCGCCGAACCAGCGCCGGGTGCTGAGGAAGGGCGGGATCACGGTCCGCTCGAAGGCGGTGCGCTCGCGGCCCGCCACCAGCGATTCGATGCCGCCGGTGAGCACCAGCGTGAACAGTTCCGGAGGCTCCTGCTGCGGGCCGACCGCGCCGGTATTCGCGCTCGACAGGGAGAACCAGTAGAAGCCGTAGGAGGGCAGCGTCAGCAGGTAGGGCAACTCGCCGATCGGCGGGAACTCCGTGCCGCCGGTCAGCTCGATCGGGACGGCGCTGCGCAACTCCGACAGGTCGAGCTGCACCGCCTGGGGCGCGCGGGACAGGTTCGCGACGCAGAGGATGCGCTCGCCCTCGAACTCGCGGATCCAGGCGAGCACCTTGCGGTTCGACGGGTAGAGGAACTGGATCGTGCCGCGCCCGAGCGCGACCGAGTTGTTGCGGATCGCGATCATGCGCCGCGTCCAGTTCAGCAGGCTGGTCTGCGCCTGGGTCTGCGCCTCGACGTTGATCGCGTCGAAGCCGTAGATCGGGTCCTGCACGGAGGGCAGGAACAGCTTCTGCGGGTTCGCCCGCGAGAAGCCGCCGTTGCGGTCCGGCGACCATTGCATCGGCGTGCGGACGCCGTCGCGGTCGCCGAGATAGATGTTGTCGCCCATGCCGATCTCGTCGCCGTAATAGAGCACCGGCGTGCCGGGCATCGACAGGACGAGGGACTTCATCAGCTCGATCTTGCGCCGATCGTTCTCCAGCAGCGGCGCGAGGCGGCGGCGGATGCCGAGATTGATGCGGGCGCGGCGCTCGGCGGCGTAGAACGACCACAGGTAGTCACGCTCCTCCGCGGTGACCATCTCGAGCGTCAGCTCGTCGTGGTTGCGCAGGAAGATGGCCCATTGGCAGCCTTCCGGGATCTCCGGGGTCTGCCGCATGATGTCGGTGATCGGATGCCGGTCCTCGCGGGCGATCGCCATGTACATGCGCGGCATCAGCGGGAAGTGGAACGCCATGTGGCACTCGTCGCCGTCGCCGAAATACTGCGCCGTCTCCTCCGGCCACTGGTTCGCCTCGGCGAGCAGCATCCGGTCGGGATAGCTCGCGTCGAGGGCGGCGCGGATCGCCTTGATGACGTCGTGCGTCTCCTTGAGGTTCTCGCAGTTCGTGCCGTCGCGCTCGATCAGGTAGGGGATCGCGTCGAGGCGCAGTCCGTCCACGCCCATGTCGAGCCAGTAGCGCATCACCTCGATCACGGCCTCCAGCACGGCCGGGTTGTCGAAGTTGAGATCCGGCTGGTGCGAGTAGAAGCGGTGCCAGAAATACTGCTTGGCGACCGGGTCCCAGGTCCAGTTCGAGACCTCGGTATCGAGGAAGATGATGCGCGTGTCGCTGTAGGGCTCGTCGGTGTCGGACCAGACGTAGAAGTTGCGTTCCGGCGAGCCGGGAGGCGCCTCGCGCGCGCGTTGGAACCAGGGATGCTGGTCCGAGGTGTGGTTGATGACGAGCTCGGTGATGACTCGCAGCCCCCGGGCGTGGGCCGCCTCCACGAAGGCCTTGAAGTCCTCCATGGTGCCGTAGGACGGGTTGATGTCGCGATAATCGGCGATGTCGTAGCCGTCGTCGCGCAGCGGGGACGGGTAGAACGGCATCAACCAGATCGCGGTGACGCCGAGATCGCGCACGTAATCGAGCCGCTGGGTCAGGCCCGCGAAGTCACCGATCCCGTCATTGTTCGAGTCGAAGAACGACTTGACGTGGATCTGATAGATGATGGCGTCTCGGTACCACTGCGGATCGGTGCGATCGATCATCGCGTCGCTGCCTCATGCGTCGGGTCAGGGCGGAGCCGATCCCGCCCGACCAGAGTCGAGGCGTGAACGGGGGCGATGCAGCTTGCGTGCATCATCTCGGCGAGAGCGCGGCGAGCCACGCCGCGTCGGTGTCTGGTCGCACGGGGCGCCTCATCCCGCAACCCGACGTGGCAGCGCCAGGCGCCAGACAATGCAGGAGCGTTCCGCCGGATCGAGGGCGATACGATGGGACTTGCCACGCAGCTCGAAGGTATAGCCCTGGAGCAGGTCTTCCACCGCGACTGCGCCGTCGTCGGGCAGGCCGAGCAGCCAGAGCGGCACCTCGTAGGTGCATTCCTGGCGGCTTTTCGGATCGAGGTTCACCATCACGAAGATGCAGTTGTCGCGTTCCGGCGTCACCTTCGCGTAGGCGATGATGGAGTCGTTGAAAGCGCCGGTGAAATGGATGTTGCGGAAGTCCCAGAGTGCCGGGTTCTCGCGGCGGATCTGGTTCAGCTTGATCACGTGCTCGCGGATGTTGCCGGGACGGTGGTAATCCCAGGCCTTCAGCTCGTACTTCTCCGAATTGAGGTACTCTTCCTTGCCGGGATACGGCGCCGCCTCACACATCTCGAAGCCGTTATAGATGCCGTAGACGGATGAGAGCGTCGCGGCCAGCGTCGCCCGGATCACGAAACCCGGCCGTCCGCTGGTCTGGAGGAAGTACGGGTTGATGTCCGGCGTGTTGGCGAAGAAGTTCGGCCGGTAGTACTCGCCCATCTCGCCCGCGAGCTCGAGGGCGTATTCGGTGAGTTCCTGCTTGGTGTTTCGCCAGGTGAAGTAGGTATAGCTCTGCTGATAGCCGGCTTTGGCGAGCTTCTTCATCATCTTGGGCCGCGTGAAGGCCTCGGCGAGGAAGATCGCGTCCGGATAGGTGCCGTTGACCTCGCCGATCACCCATTCCCAGAACGGGATCGGCTTGGTGTGCGGGTTGTCGACCCGGAAGATGCGCACGCCGCGGGCACACCAGCCGAGCAGGATGTCGCGCAGCTCGATCCAGAGCGAGGGCAGCGCGCCGCCGTAGAAATGGACGTTGGAGATGTCCTCGTACTTCTTCGGCGGGTTCTCGGCGAATTTCAGCGTGCCGTCCGGCCGCCACTCGAACCATTCGGGATGGTTCTTGATCCAGGGATGGTCGGGGGAGCACTGGATCGCGAAGTCGAGGGCGATCTCCATGCCGTAGGCGTGGCTTGCGGCGACGAGCTGCTCGAAATCCTCGAAGGTGCCGAGGTCCGGGTGCACGGCTTCGTGGCCGCCCTCCTCCGCGCCGACCGCGTAGACCGAGCCGACATCGCCCGCTTCAGCCTTCAGCGTGTTGTTCTTGCCCTTGCGGTTGGTGCGGCCGACCGGATGGATCGGCGTGAAGTAGAGCACGTCGAAGCCGAGCTCGCGGATCTCGGGCAGGCGGCGGATCACGTCCTGGAAGGTGCCGTGCCGGTTCGGATCCATGGATTGCGAGCGGGGGAAGATCTCGTACCAGGCCGAGAAGCGCGCGGCGAGGCGGTCGGCGATCACCGGCAGGATCACCGGATAGCGCGAGAGGTTCACCCGCTCGGCATGGGCCCGCACCAGCCGCACCGCGTCCGGCTGGAGGATGCGGTCGAGCTGCGCGGGCGAGCCGCTCTCCTCGGCGGCGAGGGCGGCGACCAGGGCGGCGAGGCGGTCCTTGTCGCGGCCCGTGGCGAGGTCGGCGGCGTTCTGGACCAGGGCGACGCCCTCGATGGTCTCCAGACGCACGTCCACCCCGGCGTCGCGCTTCTTCAGGGTGTCGCGCATCCACGAGGAGAAGCCGTCGCGCCACGCCTCGATCGTGTACTCGTAGCGGGCGTTCCGCTCGAGGGGGAATTGGCCGCCCCAGCGGTCGTTGTCGACGAAGACCATCGGGTCGCGGCGCCAGTCCTCGGTGCCGGCGACGCGCGACAGGATGGCCGCGTCGATGATCTCGTGGCCGTCGGAGAAGATGTCGGCCTCGACGCGCAGGGACTCGCCGACCACGCGCTTCACCGCCGAGCGCCCGCCGTCGAGTTCCGGGCTCACGGCCTCGATGACCACGCGGCCCCTGCCCTCGGGCCGGTCGTTGGTGGGCAGGCGGGCCACCTTGGCGGCCTCGGCCGCGATGATCCGAAGCTCGCCCGGCGCGAGGTCGATCGCGCTGCCCGGGTGGAAGGCGATGGGCTCGGCCTCCGGCGTGCGGTCCACGAAGGGCCCGAGCAGGCCGCCCGCACGGGCGATCAGCGTGCCGGCATCGACGGGGAGCGGGCGGCCGGTCGGGTTGTAGAGCACCAGCACGGCGCTGCGGGCCGAGGCATGGTGGCCGGTATCGTAGCGGATCAGGGCGATCACGTCGGAATCCGGCGCGGACAGGCTCGTCTGCGCGCCCTCGACATTGGCGGCCGGCAATTCGGCCCTCAGGCGGTTGATCGCGGCGATGGAGGCCGAGATGTCGATGCCGGTGTCGCTCTCGCGCGAGGCGGGCGTGGTGTCGACCACGTGCAGCCTGCGGCGATAGCCCCATTCGTAGCCGATCGGCATCAGCACGCCGGCGGAGAAGAAGGCGGCGAGCGCGTAGCGGGCGCGCAGATGCGCCCTGATCTCGGCCGGGCCGCCGACCACCTCGGCGGCGAGCCGGCCCATATCGTGGTTCTCGGGGAAGGCGATGGAGGGCGCGAGCACGCGCAGGCGCTCGTACTGCTCCAGCGCCCAGGGCTTCTTCAGGTCCCACCAGGCGAAGGAGTTGAACAGGTAGTCGAAGCCGGCGCCGGCCGTGTCGCGGGCCTGCGCGAAGGTGCAGCCGAGGGTCTCGGCGGCGAACAGGCTCTCGGGGTCGCGTCCCTTGGCGGACGCGATGATGGTGCGCCAGGTCTCGGCCGGGACCATGTAGGCGGCATCGCAGCGGAACCCCGCCACGCCGAGCCCCTGGAGATGGGCGACATAACCGGCCCAGATCCGGGTCAGCTCGGCCCGTGCGTGCTCGGAGTGGTAGTCGAACTCGGCGAGATCCCCCCAGACGGTGCGCTTGGCCGGATCGTCCGGATCGACCGCGAACGGGCTCGCGATGCTGCCGTCCGGGTTCTTGGCGAAGAGGTCCGGGCGGTCGCGGGCGAGGCGGCCGTCGTTGGCGGCGTGGTTGATGACGAGATCTGTCATCACCTTCAGGCCTTGCGCGGTCGCTGCCGCGCAGAAGTCGCGGATCTGGTCGTCGTCCGTTCGGCCGTCCGGGTCGCGGAATCGGTCGTCGAGCCGGTCGGGATCGGCCACCGCGTAGAGGCTGCCCGAGCCGCCGGTCTGGTGGAACGGGTTGAGATAGACCCAGTCGAAGCCGAGGCCGGCGATGCGCGGCAGTTCGGCCGTCCAGTCCGAGACGCGACCGACGAGCAGCGGGAACAGGTTGTAGATCCGCGGCCCCTCCGCCCGGGGGGCGAAGGCCGCCGGAAGGGCCTCGACGCCGGTCGCCGGGGCGGCCTTGGCCGTCTTCGCGCTGGTCGGTGCGTTCATGCTGGCCTCGTCCTTCGTGGTATCCGCCTAACGCCCGAGCCGCCGGAGCGTGCCGGGGCAGCGGGCGCCCCATGGCTGTGCCACGGCTGTCCCATGGCGTCAGGTCCGTGGATGGTCAGTCCGTCCGTCGCAGCACCGCGAAGGGCAGGTGTCGGAACAGGTCGGCACAGGCGACCCGGTTCCCCTCGAAGCTCGCGCCCGTCACGAGATCGCGCCAGTGCGTGCCCGCACCGAGCGCGAACGCGGTCCCGGCGAGGGCGTCCGCCGACCAGAGCGTGCCCTCGGGCAGGAGCCTAGCAACGAGGCGGGGCACCGCCACGAACAGATCGCCGGCCCCGCCCGCTCCCTCCGAGCGCAGGAAGGCGAGGACGTGAGCCGCCCGCTCGCCGGAGGCCTCGACGGCCCGGTAATCGGCGTCGGCGTAGAAGCCGGGGCGCTCGGCCCGCTCGGCCAGGAGCTTGGCGAGCACCGCCTGCTTCACCCGCCCGTCCGGCCAGTGCGCCAGCAGCTCGGCCGCCGGCCTCCCCTCCTCCAGCGTCCGCTCGCGGGCGCCGTAATCGACCGGGCGGCGGTTGTCGGGATCGACGAAGGAGAAGTCCCAAAACTCGGTGCCCTGGTAGGTGTCGGGCAGGCCCGGCAGGGTGCATTTCAGGACGGTGCGGCCGAGCGAGGCCAGCATGCCGAGCTGGGCGAGACGCCGCGCGAACGGCCGAAGCTCGCGCAGGAAGTCCGAGCCCGGCGCGATCAGCGCCGAGAACAGGCGCTTCACCGCGCCCTCATAGGCCTCGTCCACGTTGACCCAGCTCGAGCGGCGCTTGCCCTCGCGCATCGCCTTCTCGCCGTAGGCGATCAGGCGGTCGCGGAAATCCGTGATCGCCGCCGGGTCGTCCTGATCCAGAAGCTCCAGCGGCCAGGCGCCCAGGATGGCTTGAAAGAACATCCACTGGTCGTTGGCGTCGGGCGCCGGCTCGTCGTCGATCGTGGCGAGGTGCGGGCCGGCGGTGGCGCGCCAGAGATCCCAGGCGCGGGCCCAGGCATCCGGCATCTCGGAGAGCGCGATCAGGCGCGTGCGGGCATCCTCGCCGCGCTTGGTGTCGTGCGTCGCCGTGGTGATCATGGCGTTCGGCCAGTCACGGGCGCGGGCCGCCTGGAGCGCGTGGAAGTGATCCGCGTCGAGGCCGTACTCGCCCGGATCGCCGCCGACCTCGTTGAGGCCGAGCAGCATGGCGAACCGGTAGAACAGGGTGTCCTCGAGGCTCTTGGCCATGACCGGACCGGTGAGCTGCTGGAAACGGCGGCGGAAGCGCAGCACCGTGCGCGGGTCGGGCCGGCCGGGGCCAGAGGTCTCGACGCGTCCGAGCAGCACGTCGCGCGTGAAATCGTGCACCGAGCGGTCGGGCAGGCCCGACCAGCGTTTCGCCTTGGCGACGGCGCCCTCGATCAGGCGCACGTCCTCGGGCTCGATCTCGGCATCTTCCAGTTCCGGCGGCAGGTAGCTGCGATAGGTCGGGAAGCGGGCGATGATCTCGATGAGCGCCCGGCGGGTGGCGTTGAGCGAGAAGTCACGGGTGCGCCGGTCGGAATCGGCAACCGCCTTGAGGTCGGCGGTCAGCACCTCGAGCTCGCTGGCAAAGCTGATCTCGAGGATCTCGGACTTCGCGGCGCGGAGCTGCGCGCCGTAGCCCTCGTCCATGCCGGAGGCCCATTCGTAGAGGCGGCGGATCTTCGCCCGCTTCTCCTTGTCGACGAGGATGCCGTCGAGCTGGTTCAGCACGTCGTAGCCGGTGGTGCCGGCGACCGGCCAGGGACGCAGCCGCTCGCCCGGCTCCAGGATCTTCTCGACCACGACGTAGAAGCCGGGCCCCACGGCTGCCTGCAGCGCCCGGGCATAGCCCAGCGGATCGGCGAGCCCGTCGATATGGTCGATGCGCAGGCCGTCGATCCGGCCCTCGCGCACGTGCCGGAACACGGTCTCGTGCGAGCGGTGGAAGATGTCGGATTTCTCGACCCGCAGGCCCGCCAGGGAGTTCACGTCGAAGAAGCGGCGATAGTTGATGTCGCTCGACGCGATGCGCCAATGGGCCAGCCGGTAGGCCTGGCTCTCCAGTAGGCGGTGCAGCGGCCCGAAGCTGTCGGGGTGCCCCTTGAAGCCGTTGAGCAGCTTCAGGGCGCGGCCCATCGCGTCGCGGATCGCGGGCGAGGCGGCGTAGATCGCCGCGATGCGCTGCTTCAGCCCCTCGGCCTCCGCGGGCAGGGCGCGGCGGCGCTCGGGGTTGGTCTCCTCGCCCATGGTGCGCAGGCGCTCGGAGATGGCGAGCAGCTCGGCCGCGGCGTCGTCGCCGACATCGCCGAGCGCGGCGATCACCCGGTTGAGGATGGTCGGATAGTTGAGCGGCCGGATCGGGAACAGGTGCTCGTAGTGCCAGACGCTGAAGGCGCCGGCTTCGGCGTCGAATTTCAGCTCCAGGGTGCCCTTCTCCAGGGCCTCGCCGTAACGGTCTCCGAGGAAGGGGATGACGAGGTTGCGGTTGGCTCCGAGCCGCTCCCAATCGATGTCGAAGGCGTGGGCGAACGGCGACAGGGGCCCCCATTCCAGGACGGAGAGCCACCACGGATTGTCGGACCCGCCGACACCCATGTGGTTCGGCACGATGTCGAGGAGGAGCTTCAGGCCGTGCGCGCGCAGGCGGTCGGAGAGCTTCACGAAGCCCGCTTCGCCGCCGAGTTCCGGATTGATCGCGCCGTGGTCGACGATGTCGTAGCCGTGGGTCGAGCCCGGCCGCGCCTTCTGAATGGGTGAGGCGTAGACGTGGCTGATGCCGAGCTTGGCGAGGTAGGGAACGATCGCTTCCGCGTCCGCGAAGGTGAAGTCCTTGTGGAACTGGAGCCGGTAGGTCGCCCGCGGCGGCGCCGCCGCGAGCCGTGCGGCGCCGGAATGCGGTCCGCGCTCCTCGGCCGAGAGCGCGGCCGCGAGCTTGGCGAGCGGCCCGCCGGGCTCGGCGATCACCGTGAGGTCGCGATCGAGCTTGCGCCGCCAGTTCGGGTAGCCCTCGGTGGAGCCGGGCACGTTGGCCTGCGAGAGTTCCGAGATCACGTCCTCGTACTGGACGGCGGTGAGGATCGCGGGCGCGCGGGCGAGATAGCGCGCGGCGGCCTCGAAGGGCGCGGCCTCGGGCGGCTCCCAGCTCTGCAAAAGCTGCTCGCCGGCCAGCGCCTCGGTGAGGCGGCGGCGTTCGGTGACGCGCTCGGCCCGCTCGGCCTCAGCGCGTTCCTGGTCGTAGAGGCCGAGCGCCTGCCGGGTGTCGGTGTCGACGCCGCGCCACCAGCCGACGAAGGTCGGCAGGTCGTGCGTGGTGATCGCGGTGAGCGCGTCGCGCGGATAGGCGCCCGGCGCCTTGAAGCGCCCGTCATGCTCGCGCTCGAAGGCGAGGATGCGGTAGCTCAGGATGCCCGCCCGCATCAGCGCGTCGGAGAACCCCTCCGGCGCGGTGCCGAGATCCTCGGCGATGACGAGGCAGGCGTTGCGGTGGCTCTCCAGACGCAGCACCGCCAGCATCGGCTCGAAGGGCATCGCCACGTAGGCGCCGTCATGGGCGGAGCCGCCGAGCGGAATCAGGAAGAGCCGGGCGAGCTGGAAGGCGTGGTCGATGCGGATCGCGCCGGCGTGGCGCATGTTGGCCTGGACGAGCGCCCGGAAGGCGGCGAGCCCGTCGCGCTCCATCTCCAGGGGATCGAAGGCCGGCAGGCCCCAATCCTGGCCCTTGGGCGCCAGGAGATCGGGCGGCGCGCCGATCGAGACGCCGTTGGCGAAGCGCTCCGGGTTCGACCAAGTCTCGGAGCCGCCGCGGTCGGCACCCACCGCCAGATCGCGGTAGAGGCCGATGCGCATGCCCGCATCGCGCGCGGCCTCGGAGGCGGCCTGGAGCTGCCGGTCGGCGAGGTATTGCAGCCAGGCGTGGAAGCTGACCGCCTCCGCGTGCTCGGCCTCGAAGGCGTGCACGGACTCGGTCCCGGCACGGCGGTACGCCTCCGGCCAGTCGCCGAGCCAGTGCGCGCCCTTGCCCTTGAAATGGGCCGACAGCGCCTCGAACAGCGCGTGCGCTTGCAGGCTCGGCCCACCCGCTTCGCGGAAGGCCCGGAATTCCGGATCGTCACCGTTCCGGGCGGAGGAATCCTGCCAGAGCGCTTCGAGGACGGGCGCCAGCACCTCCCAGACGCCCTGGTGATCGACCAGCGAGGCGTCGCGCAGCGCCTCGACCGCGCGGCCCGCGCCGTCGAGCAGCCCTTCCGCCCGCGAGCCTGCGAAGCCGGGCAGGTCGCGCGGCGCGATGAAGAGCGTCTCCAGGAACAGGCGCGAGGAGGGCGAGTAGGGCGAGATCTTGGTGCGGTCGGACCCGAACAGGGCATGGACCGGGCTGAGCCCCAGAAAGGCCGCGCCGCGCAGGCCGGCATCGTGCGCGGCGCGGCCCGCATCCGCATAGGTGCCGATGCCGATATTGTCGGTCGAGCGCAGGCCATAGAGCTGCGCGGCGAGGCCCCAGTCGGCGGCGCCTTCGTCGGCATAGGCACGCGGGCGCCAGCAGCGCCGCGGCGCCGCGATGATCCAGGCCTCGGCCCGCCTCTCGCCGAGCGTGACGGTGAGGTGATGGTAGCCGGGCGTGAGCGGCGGCAGCTCGAAGACCCCCTCCGGTCCGGAGAGGACGGCCCGGCCCTCGCGGGCATGGCCGCGCTCGTCCACCACGCGCCAGACCAGGGCGCCGCTCTCGGCGCGCACCGGGATGCGAGCGGCGCGGCGCGCCTCCACCGGCACCAGCGGCGGGATCAGGCCGCGGCGCAGAGCCTCGACCGTGCGCAGCGACGCGGCGATCTCCTCCTCGGTGCCGACGCGGAAGCCCAGAGCCGCGAGGAGGCCGCGACGGGTCTCCAGCGTGGTCTCGACGGGCTTTCCGAAAGCATCCGTGTAGCCGCTGGCGACGCCGACGAGGTCGGCGAGACGTTCGAGAGTACCGCTCACTGCAGGGAATCCGTCACGAAGACACCGGTCCATCCCGGCAGGCTCGCACCCGATCCGTCGGGCGCGTTGGTCCAGATCACGCGGCCGGAGAGATCGTCCGGCTCGAACGCCGTGGCGCCGAGATTGGCGACGAAGCGCATCCGCCCGGCCCCGAAGGTCCAGGTGCAGTCCACCACGTCGGCGCGCGGCAGCGTGGCCTTCGCACCGTGGTAGCCCGATCGCGCCAGCGGCACGACCGCCTCGCGGCGGATCGCCAGGAGCCGCTTCGTGTCGGCCAGGACCTCGCGATGGGGCGAGCGCGTTCGCTCGGCCCAGTCGAGCTTCGAATCGAGGAAGGTCTTCTCCGCGGTGGGATCCGGGATCACCGAGGTGTCGTCGGCGAACGCCGCGAAGCTCTTGAACTCGCGCCGCCGGCCCTCGCGCACGGCCTTGTTCAGGTCGTCGTCGGGGGCGAAGTCCACGAAGAACAGGAACGGCGTCGAGGCCGACCATTCCTCGCCCATCCACAGCATCGGGATCTGCGGTGCCAGCAGGAAGCCGGCCCGGGCCAGAGCGAGCTTGCCGGGATCGGCCAGTTGGCTCAGGCGCTCGCCGAGCGCCCGGTTACCGACCTGATCGTGGTTCTGCAGGAAAGTGACGAAGGCGGATGGCGGCAGATGGCCGGAGGGCTCGCCGCGCGGGTGGTCGTCCAGCGTCTTGAAGGGCTCGCCCTGGTAGGCGAAGCCCTCGGCGAGGCAGCGGGCGAGGCGCTCCACCGGCTTGTCGCTGAAGCTCGCATAGTAGCCCGCATCCTCGCCGGTCAGCAGGACATGCCAGCAATGGTGCAGGTCGTCCGCCCATTGCGCGTCGTGCTGGCGCGGCCGGCCCGACGGGTCGCGCTCCAGCCAGCGGGCCTGGTTGGCCTCGTTCTCCAGCATCAGGTGGATGTGGCGCTCGGGGAACCGGGCGCGCACCGTCTCGCCGAGCTCGGCCAGGAAATGCGTCTCCGAATCGTCGAGGATCGCATGCACGGCGTCGAAGCGGATCCCGTCGAAATGATACTCCTCCAGCCAGTAGAGCGCATTCTGGATAAAGTATTGGCGCACGACGCGGCCGCTCTCCTTGCCGTCGAAGTTGATCCCGGCGCCCCAGGGCGTCTGGTGGCGCTCGGTGAAGAACGTCTTGGCGTAGGCGTGGAGATAGTTTCCGGCCGGTCCGAAGTGATTGTAGACCGCGTCGATATAGACCATCAGCCCGAGCGCGTGCGCCCGGTCGATCAGGCGCTTCAGGTCGTCGGGCCGGCCGTAGGCGGAGTCGGGCGCGTAGGGCAGCACCCCGTCATAGCCCCAGTTGCGCGTCCCCTTGAAGTCGGCCAGCGGCAGCAGCTCGATCGCGGTGACGCCGAGGTCGCGCAACGCCTCGAGCTTGCCCATCAGCCCGGCATAGCTGCCCTCGGGCGTCGCCGTCCCGACGTGGGTCTCGTAGATGACCGCCTCCTCGAAGGGACGGCCGCGCCAGGTGGCGTCGCTCCAGGCGAAGGCGTTCGGGTCGATCACCTCGCTCGGGGCCGAGACGTCCTCCGGCTGGAAGCGCGAAGCAGGGTCGGGCACCACGAGGTCCCCGTCGATGCGGAAGCCGTAGCGGGCGCCGGCCCGCACGCCCGGGACGACGGCGCGGTGCCAGCCGCCCTCCGCCGCCGAGAGCGGGTGGTCGGCGCCGTCGAGGACGAGGCCGACCTCGCTCGCCGTCGGCGCCCAGAGCGCGAAGCGGACGCCGCCCTCCACGAACTCGGCTCCGAAATCCATGCTGTGGGCACGCCGCATCGGGCTGTCATCCTCGTCCGCGGGGAAAGCGCTCGCGGGCGCACCGGACGCCCTCCATGCAGAAGGCATGCGCGGTCCGTCGGTTCCCGCGCCGCAACTAAGGCGGAGCCGCGGGGCGACAACCGAGCGGGGCGGCAGATTCCCGGGGGAAACCGTCCGGTCAGGCCGGAACGAAGCGCGGCGCGGCGCCGAGGGCCGCGAGCACCTGCACGCTGCGCCCCGGCATGGCCACGGCACCGCCCTCCGGCACGGGATCGGCCCGTCCCGCTTGCACCGCGCCGGTCTCGCTCGCCGTGTCGAAGACCGGGCGCCAGGGGCCGCCGACGATCGGCGCGATGCGGAAATCGCACGGGGTCTCGGCGGCGTTGAACAGCAGGAGAAGCCGGTCCCCGGCCTCGGCATCGTTGCCGATCTGCATGCCGAAGGCCTGCCGGCCATCGTCGCCCCAGGCCTCGCCGTCCATCTCGGTGCCGTCCGGCGAGAGCCAGTGCACGTCGCGCAGCGGCTCGTCCGGATCGATCTGATGACCGTCGAAGAACCGGCGGCGGCGCAGAGCCGGCTGGGCGCGGCGCAGGCGCAGGAGGTTGGCGACGAAGGCGGTCAGCGTCGGATCCGGGTCGGAGGTCCAGTCCATCCACGTCGTCGCGTTGTCCTGGCAATAGGCGTTGTTGTTGCCGCCCTGGCTGCGCGAGCGCTCGTCGCCCATCAGCAGCATCGGCACGCCCTGCGCCAGCATCATCGTGGCGAGGAGGTTGCGCTTCTGGCGGGCGCGCAATCCGAGGATCGCGCGGTCGTCGGTGTCGCCCTCGACGCCGTAGTTGCGCGAGACGTTGTGGCCGTGGCCGTCGCGGTTGCCCTCGCCGTTGGCTTCGTTGTGCTTCTCCTCGTAGGCGACCACGTCGGCCAGGGTGAAGCCGTCGTGGCTCGCCGCGAAGTTGATGCTGGCGAGCGGCGAGCGGCGCGAGGGCGCGAACACCTCGCGCGAGCCGGACAGGCCCTGCGTGACCTTCGCCAGGGTGCCGCGGTCGCCGCGCCAGAAGCCGCGCGCGGCGTCGCGGAACTGGTCGTTCCACTCGCTCCAGCCGCGCGGATAGCCGCCGAGCTGGTAGCCGCCCTCGCCGATGTCCCAGGGCTCGGCGATCATCTTCACGCCCGCCAGCACCGGATCCTGCGCCACCGCCTGGAAGAAGGCGGCCCGCGGCGTGAAGGCCATCGGCGCCCGGCCGAGGCTGGAGGCGAGGTCGAAGCGGAAGCCGGCGATTCCGTAGGCGGTGACCCAGTGGCGCAGCGAGTCGAGGACGAGCTGCATCACCCGCGGATGGTCGAGGTCGAGGGTGTTGCCGCAGCCGGTGCAGTCGATCTCGAGGCTGCGGTCGGCCGGGTCGAGCTTGTAGTAGCTGGCGTTGTCGATGCCGCGGAAGGACAGGGTCGGACCGGTATGGCCGCCCTCGCAGGTGTGGTTGTAGACCACGTCGAGGAAGACCTCGATGCCGGCGGCGTTGAGTTCCCGGATCGCCGCTTTGAGACCGCCGATGCCGCCGCCGCCGAGATAGCGCGGATCGGGCGCGAAATAGGCGAGCGGCTGGTAGCCCCAGTAGTTGACGAGCCCCTTGTCCACCAGGAAGCGGTCGTCGGCGAAGGTCTGGATCGGCAGAAGCTCGAGGGCGGTGACGCCGAGCTTCCACAGGTGCTCGATGACGGCCGGATGCGCCAGCGCCGTGTAGGTGCCGCGCTCCTCCTCGGGGATCGCCGGATGCGTCATGGTCAGGCCCCGGACATGGGCCTCGTAGATCACCGTGTCGGCGAGCGGGCGGCGCACGGGCTTGAGCGCGAGGTTCGGCGCCTCGGGCGCGGTGACCACCCCCTTCGGCATGTAGGCCGCGCTGTCGCGCCGGTCGATCCGGTCCTCGCGCGCCAGGGTCCGGCGATGGCCGTAGAGGGCGTCGTGCCAGCGGATGCGGCCCGCGATCTCGCGGGCATAGGGGTCGAGCACCAGCTTCGAGGCGTTGAAGCGGTGGCCGGAGGCCGGGTCCCAGGGGCCGTGGACGCGGTAGCCGTAGAGCTGGCCCGGCAGCACGCCGCGCAGATAGCCGTGCCAGACGTCGTCGGTGCGGCAGGGCAGCCGGATCGTGCGGCTCTCGTGGCGCTCGCCGGGCTCGAACAGGCAGAGATCGACCGCGGTCGCGTGCTCGGAGAACAGGGCGAAATTGACGCCGCGCCCGTCGAAATGCGCGCCGAGAGGGGCTGGTACGCCGTCATCGACGCCGATCATTCAGGCGGGTTCCGTCCAGGCAGGTTTGGCTCCACGGCCGCGCAGCATCGCGCCAAAACCCTGCGCATGTGTGAAGCGCGGCATCCCCCGGCGCCGCGTGGCAGGCCGGAGGCGGGCCGGCCGCCTATTCGGCGGCCTGGGCCGCGGTCGGCGGCTCGCGCTCCACCGTGCGGAAATGCTCGAGCTCGGTCAGGAAGTTGCGCGCCCACCAATCCACGTCCTCGCGGGTCATCCGCTCGGCCATCGGCTTCCAGCGCTCGAGCCGCTCGCCCCGCGACATGTAGAGCGCGGTACGGATCGCCTCGGCCACCTCGAAGCGGTCATAGGGATTGACCAGCAGCGCCTCGGGCAATTGCCGTGCCGCGCCCGCGAATTTCGAGAGGACCAGGACGCCGGGATCCTCCGCGCTCTGGGCCACGATGTATTCCTTGGCCACGAGGTTCATGCCGTCGCGCATCGGCGTCACGAGGCCGACGCGCGCCGCGCGGTAGAGGCCGGCGAGAACCGGGCGCGGATAGGCCTTGGTCACGTACTGGATCGGCGTCCAGGCCGGGTCTCCGAGCGAGCCGTTGATCTCGCCGACCGTCTCGTTCACCTCCCGGGCGAGCTGCTCGTATTCCGGCACCTCGCTGCGCGATTTCGGCGTGATCTGGATGTAGGTGACGTTGCCGCGCTGGTCCGGGTTCGAGGCGAAGAAGCTCGATACCGCCTCCATGCGCTCGGGCACGCCCTTCGAGTAGTCGAGCCGGTCGACGCCGATCAGCAGCTTGCGGGTGCGCAGGCCGGCGATGGTCTCGCGCACCACCTTGTTCGAGCCCGCCTTTTCGGCGGCCTCCTTGAACCCCTCGACATCGATGCCGATCGGGAAGCTGCGGATGCGGGTGCGCCGCCCGTCGACCATCAGGGAGCCGCCCCCGAGCGGGATCGCGCGCATCGTATCGATGAGGTTGCGCGAGAGGTTCTGCACGTCCGGATCGGTCTGCAGGCCGATCAGGTCGTAATCGGCGATGGCGCGCAGGAGATCGCCGCTCGCGGGCAGCGAGTTGAAGACGTCGGCCGCCGGCCACGGGATGTGGTGGAAATAGCCGATCGGGTTGGCGAGGCCGAGGCCGCGAAGCTCCGAGGCGAGGGGCAGCAGGTGGTAGTCGTGCACCCAGATGATGTCGTCGGGCTCGACGAGCTTGGCGAGCGCGCGGGCGAAGGTGCGGTTGACGCGGCTGTAGCCCGAATAGTCCGAGCGCGAGAAGGCGCCGAGACCGAGCCGGTAATGCATGATCGGCCAGAGGGCACGATTGGCGAACCCGGCGTAATATTCCTTATGGTCCTGGGGAGACAGGTCGACCACCGCGTACTGGACCCGTCCGCGGTCGATCAGCGTCGGCTCCTCCGTCGGGTTCTCGGTGACGGTGCCGCTCCAGCCGAACCAGAGTCCCTCGTAGGAGGAGAACGCCTCCTTCACGGCGACGGCGAGGCCGCCCGCGGCCACCGCCTTGCCGCCCTCCTCCGGAACCGCCACGCGGTTCGATACGATGACTAGGCGTGCCACGCAGCCGGCTCCGGATCCTCGAGCTGGCGGGCGCTCACTGGGACGCGCGCCCGCAACCTGACTTCAGCAAGAACGCGCGGAAGCGAAGCGCGATCCGTCGGGCCCTGAACCAAGCGCGAACCCCCCGCCGGGTCAAGATGCCGGGCCCGTCCTGTCCCGACAAATGCCCGACCCAGGCTTTTCCGGGACGGGGCGGTGCCTGAGCCCGCGCACCGGAATCGATCCGGGGGCGCAGGGCATTCGGTGGGCGTTTTGAGGCAAAGCGGCCCGCCCCGAACGGGGGAGACCCGCCGCGCCCGTCCCGGGAATTGCGCTCTGCCGGTCGATGTCGCCTGCCGCTCCGGCATCCCGACGGTCGCCCTCGGGCCGGCGGCGATCGGAAAAACACTGGCCGGAAGCTTGGCTGCGGCCGGAACCGGTCCGGGCCCGGACGGTTACTCAGCCGAGTTGGAATGCGTTCGCCTGCATCCTCGATGCGGGCGCCGTGGCGAGGAGTTGACCGAAGATGGCCGCCAGCGAGTCTCCCCACCCTTCGAATCCCGGGACGGGACCTGAGACGGCCGCGCCCGCGGGGGCCAGCCCCGCGGCTCGCGAGCAGGCGGATTGGCAGGCGCTGAAGGGCGACGTCGAGGGCCTGGCCGACGAGGCGGCCGAACGCGGGCGCGGCCTCCTCGACGCGGCGCGGCTGCAGGCGCAGGACTATGTCGAGCGCCGCAAGAACGACGCCGCGCAGTCGGTCCACGACTTCGCCCGGACCATTCGCTCGTCGACCAAGGATTTCGACGACAAGCCGAACATCAAGGCCTTCTTCGACAGCGCCGCGGACGGGCTGGAGCAGCTCGGCTCCTCGATCGAGACGCGCAGCTTCAGCGAGTTCTACAACGAGGCCGAGGCCTTCGCCCGTCGCGCGCCCGTCGCCGTCGCCGTTGGCACCTTCGTCGCGGGGCTGCTCGCCGCGCGGCTCATCAAGGCGTCGAGCCTGCCGCCGGACGGCGACGCGCGCGACCGGTTCCGGGCCTGAGGCGCGCCATGGCCGAAGGGACAAACCCGCCGCCTCCCGGACCGTCGAGCATCCAGGCGCTGCTCGGCGACGTGGTGCGCGAGACGAGCGACCTCGCGCGCAAGGAGATCGCCCTGTTCCGGGCCGAGATGGCCTCGAACATCCGCTCGCTCGTCGTCGGGCTCGCCTGCATGGCGGCCTCGGCCGTGTTCGCGGTGGTGGCGCTGATCGTGCTGATCGGCGCCTTCGTGAAGTGGCTCGCCACCATCGTCGGGTCGGAATGGCTCTCGGCGCTGATCGTCGGCGGCGTGCTGCTCGTCATCGCGGTCGGCCTCGCCTTGTGGGCGCGCAGCGCCCTGTCCCTGTCGACGCTCGCGCCGACCCGGACCACCCGCCAGGTCCGCCAGGACGCCCGTGCATTGTCGGAGCGCGTATCCGGATGAGTGGCATGAACGAGTTGGAACGGGAGATCGAGGAGAGCCGGGCCCGGCTCGACCAGACGATCGATCAGATCCAGGGCCGCCTCTCGGCCTCCAGCCTCGTGGACGAGATGCTGGGCAATGCCCGCCGCACGCCGGCCCTCAGCGGCGCCTACGATGGCGCCCTGGAGGCAGTGCGCAAGAACCCGGTGCCGGTGCTGATGATCGCGGCCGGCGTCGGCTGGCTCCTGCACCGCATGTCGCAGGATGCGAGCCGCCGCCGCACGCAGGTCCAGGCCGAGCGCGTGCCGGTGCTGAACACCGGCGCCGCCCGCACCTACGACCCCGACCTGCCGACCGTGAAGACGGTGCAGGACCCCGTCGAAGAGACCCGCCTCTGACCGGGGGCGAGACCGCGCTTTTGAGGAGTTGACGATGAATGACGCTGACGGCGCGCCGAAAGGCCCCGGCTCCTTCGCGGGCGACGCAGGGCTCGACCCGCATGCGCGGGCGGCCGACCATAGCCTGCGGCCGGACCCAAAGGGCGAGCACGATCCCCTTCGCGGTGCGGGCCTCGGCCCGCATGACCGCGCGAGCGATTTCAGCCTGCGCCCGGATCCGGCGGGCACGCATGATCCGCTGAAGGGCGCGGATCTCGACCCGCATGCACGCCGGGCCGATTATTCCGGCACGACGGGGAGCGGCACGACCTCCGATTCCCTGCGTGAGCGGGCCGAGGCCGCGACGGCCGAGGCGCGAGACCGGGTGGCCGAGCATGCCGACGCGATCCAGGGCAAAATCGGTGAGGCGGCCGACGAGGCCCGTGACCGCATCCGCTCGGCTTACGGCGACGCCCGTTCCTGGGCCGAGGACGCGCGCCAGGGCGGACTGCGCCGGATCGACGACCTGACCGATCGAAGCCGCGAGGGCCTCGACCGGGGCCGCACGGCCGTCGAGCAGTTCGTCAACGAGAACCCGCTGCTGGTGGGTGTCGTCGGCGTTGCAGCGGGTTTGCTGCTCGGCGCGCTCCTGCCCCGGACCCGCCAGGAAGACCGCAATCTCGGCCCGTTCGCCGACGAGATGCGCGACCAGGGCCTGCGCTACGCCCGGGAGTTCACCAGCCGCGGCCGGGAATTCGTGCACAACGCCCTCGACCCGGACAACCTGAATGCCGCCGCCCGCAAGGGGCCGGGCGACAACGACGACGGCCGGCCGACCGACCCGGTGCGGCACACGCTCTGACCGGGCGACGGGAGCGCGAAGCGATGCGGGCGGCGCTATCCCGGCGCCGCCCGTTCGCGTATCTGGGGATTCTCGTGCGCGTGATGCGTCCCGAACGGCCCGAGCCGCGTTGACCGCCTATGCGCGACGAACCCCGCCTCGGCTTCTGCTGCAAGTTCATCCCGACCGAGCCCCCCGGCACCCACGCCACCCAGAAGGCGGCGAAGGAGGCCGCGCTCGTCATGAACCTGACGAGCGCCACCATGGCGCATCTCGGCAAGCTTCAGCCGGCCGCACGCCGGGAGAAGCTCGGTGCGATCGTGCTGCACAACCTCGCCGCACTGGAACGGCAGATCGAATGGGTCGGCGCCCGGCCGCCCCTCGAGCGGCTCCTGCGGATCGCGAGCAACGTGCTGCCCGGCTACACGCATCCGATTGCCGCCCCGCTCTACGACGAGCCGGCCTTCGCCCGCGCCATCGCGGACGGACTCGCCCGCATCGGCGCGCGGGCGCGGGCGCTCGGCGTGCGCCTGAGCTTCCATCCCGGCCCATTCTGCCTTCTGGCGAGCCGCAACCCGGCGGCGATTGAGAACGGCATCGGCGAATTGGAGTATCATGCCCGCATCTTCGAGATGATGGGCTTCGGCTCCGGCTGGCATCCGCACGGCGCTCACATCAACATCCATATCGGCGCCCGCGACCCGGGGCTTGCCGGCTTCCGCGAGACGCTGCCGCGGGTGAGCCGGACGGCGCGCGACCTTCTGACGATCGAGAACGACGAGTTCGGCTTCGGCCTGGACGAGCTCCTGACGCTCGCCGACCTCGTGCCCATCGTGCTCGACCTGCACCACCACTGGGTCGAGAGCGGCGGCGCCTATATCGAACCGGAGGATCCGCGCATCGGGCCGATCCGGGAATCCTGGCGCGGCGTGCGCCCGATCGCCCATGTCAGCGTCTCGCGCGAGGGGCTGTGGCCCGACCAGGATCCGGACAGGCTGCCCGATTTCGCGGCCTTGCGCGCGGCGGGCTTCTCGGGGCGCGACCTCGCCGCCCATTCGGACCTGATGTGGAATCGGGCGCTCAACGACCTCGTGGCGCGCCACCTCGCCTGGGCGGATTTCGAGATTGAGGCCAAGGCCAAGAATCTCGCCTCGGTCGGCCTCGCCGAGCAGATCCGCGCCGGGCGGACGGCCCTGCTCGCGGCCGAGTGAGGCTCGACGCGAAGCCCCCCAGGGTCTAGGCAGCCGTCATGAAGACCGCCGACTGCGACATCCTCATCCTGCCCGGCCTCGCCGGCTCGGAGGAGGATCACTGGCAGGCCCGCTGGGCGAGCCGCCTCCCCACCGCCCGCATCGTCGTCCAGGACGACTGGCACGCCCCGGAGCCCGAAGCCTGGCGGAGACGGATCGCGGAGGCGGTCGCTGCGGCGCGCCGGCCCGTCATCCTGATCGCCCACAGCCTCGGCGTGGTCGCCGCGGTCGAGGCCGCGCCGGACTTTCCCCCGGACGTGGTCCGCGGCGCGCTCCTCGTGGCCCTGCCCGACGTCGAGGAGGCGCCGGACCTGCCCGATAGCGTGCGCGCCTTCGCGCCGCTGCCGCGCGACCCCCTGCCCTTTCCGTCCCTGCTGGTCGCGAGCCGCACGGACCCGCACTGCGCCTATGCGCGGGCCGAGGACTTCGCCTATGCCTGGGGCGCGCAGATCGTCGATGCGGGCGATTCCGGCCACATCAACGTGGCGAGCGGCCATGGGCCCTGGCCGGAGGGCCTGATGCGGCTCGCCGGATTTCTGAAGACCCTGTAGGGCGCGCCCGGCCGACGCTTAACGCTTCGTTTACCGTCCCGCCGTCTGGATGGGGGAAGGCGGGCAAGGCCGCCCGCGGGAGACCGACGTGACGCGCAAAGAGCTTCTGGAACGACTCGACACCGCGCTGGCGGCGCTCGGCCCCCGCGCGCCGATGAACTTCAATAGCTCGATCTTCGGCGACGCCGCGCTCCTCAAGCGCATCGAGGCCTTCGAGGCCCAGGCGACCGTGGTCGAGAAGCCGAAGGTCGCCGATTACACGGGCAACATGTTCTCGCGCATCGCCAACCGGCGCGCGGCGGCGGGCAAGTAGCCGCTATTTCGCCTCCGGCTCCGCTGCGCGGAGCAATTCGCCCGCGACGTCGCCGAGCTTCGGCTGCGACTCGCGGGTGAAGGGCAGCGGTCGGCAGACCGCCAGAGCCGCGAGACCGAACCGGGCGGTCATCAGCCCGTTCAGCACGCCCTCGCCGAGCTTGGCCGAGATCCGGGCGGCGACGCCGAGGCCCAGCACCTGCTGCAGCACGCTCTCGCCCACCGCCATGCCGCCCGTCACCGTGAGATGGGCGACGGCCGCCCGGGCCAGGCGGATGAAGCCGAGGAGCCCCGGCCGGCCGCCGTAGATCGCCGCGATCCGGCGCAGCAGCCGCACGGCGGCGAAGACCACGAAGGCCACGTCGACGATCGCCCGCGGGCTCAGAGCCGTCACCGCCGAGACCTGCTTGGCCGCCGTGGCGATGGCGTTGCGGGCCTGCCGGTCGAGGGGCGCGAGCAATTCGTGCTCGGCCAGCCCGATGCGGTCGTCCACATCGAGGATCGCGTCCTCCAGCGTAGCCAGCCGCTCGCGGCCGGGCTTCAGCGCCGCCCGGTCGGCGTAGAAGGCGGAGAGGTCGCGCACCACGCCCTGGGCGGCGGTGTGGTCGCGGGTGGCGATGGCGCCGATGGCCGCCTCGCGCAGGTGCTCGATCCGGCGCTCGCGCCAGAGCCCCGACAGCTCGCGGGCGACGATCGCCGCGAGCGCCAGACCCGCGAGGCCGAGGAGCGCCAGGGCCACCCAGCCAAGCCAGGGCGCCGTGGCGAACAGGTCGGCGATCAGCCGCTCGACCGAGAGGCCGATCGCGATCGAGACGAGGCCGCCCACCGACGACAGGAGTAGCGCGCCCCAGGGCGAGCTTCTCCTGGCCGCCACCGGCACCGGGGTGCCGTCGGCCGCGTCCACGATCTCGAAGGGCTCCTCGACGATGCGGATATCGGCGGGCGGAGGCGGCTCGGCCTCGGCCGTCTCCGGAGCCTGCGGCCCGTTCGGGGGGATGCGGAAGGCGCGCGGCCGTCTGGGATCGCTCATCGGTCCTGTCCCAAGAATTTCACGCGAGCCGGTCGCCAATCAGGAACTGCATCGCCCGGTCGAGACGGATCTGCGGCAGGCTTCCCGGGCGCCCGAGCGCGTCGGGCTTGACGAGGGGCGGCCGGAAGCGCGGGAAGCGCAGCGAGCCCGGCGGCACGGCGCCCTCGAGCACCGCCTCGGGGCGGGCGGGCAGTTCGCCGGGGAAGATCGCGGCCTCGCTCTGCCCGTCGAAGCGCTCGCCGTCGACGATCTCGCCGGCCTCCGGCGTGCCGGCCACCGCGCGCAGCACCGCGCCGCCGTCGTGGACGCTGGTCTCGCGGGTGGCCCGCACGGAGGCGAGCGCCACCGTGCCGACCCTGGCACCGGCGGCCTCCGTGCGGCGCATGGCGCGGGAGACGAGCAGGCGCAGCAGCGCGTCGAGGCGGTCGTGGCTGGTCTGGTGCAGGTGGTCTGCCTTGGTCGCGGCGAACAGGATGCGGTCGGCCCGCGGCGCGAACAGCCGCGACAGCAGGCTGTTGCGGCCGATATTGAGCGAGAGCAGCACCGCGTCGAGCGCCTCCTCCAGCTCGGCGAGGGCGGTCGGCCCGGCATCGACCGCCGAGAGCACGTCGACCAGCACGATCTGGCGGTCCACCCGCTGGAAATGGTCGCGGAAGAAGGGCAGCACCACCTTGGCCTTGTAGGCCTCGAAGCGCCGCGCCATCAGCCCGGCGAGGCTGTCCGGGGCCAGCGTCTCGGGCAGGTCGTCGAGGGGCGCGAAGGTGAGCGCGGGCGAGCCCTTGAGGTCGCCCGGCATCAGGAAGCGCCCGGGCGGCGTGGTGGCGACGGCCTCGGGCCCGGCGCGCAGGGCGGCCAGGTAGGTCTTGAAGGCGTCGCTCGCTCGCTCAGCCACCACCTCGTCGAGGGGCCCGTTCGGGTCGAGGCCCCTGAGCACGTCGAGCCAGGGCGCGGCGAAGGCGGCCCGCCCCGCCCGGCGGGTGCCGTTGATCGTGGCCCGCGACCAAGCGGTATAGTCCTGCTCGATCAGCGCGAGATCGAGCAGCCATTCGCCGGGATAATCGACCACGTCGAGCATCAGCGTGCCCGGGCCGGAGCGCCAGGATCCGGCGCGCTCGTACTCGATGGCGAGGCGGAACTGGCTGATCCGGTCGGTGGAGCGCGGCCAGCGCCGCTCCTCCGTGAGCGCCGCCATGTGCTCCTCGAAGGGGAAGCGCGGCACGTCGTCGTCAGGCTGCGGCACCAGCCGGGCGCGGCGCAGGCGCCCCTCATGGACGGGCGCGAAAGCCGGCAAACCGCGTCCCTCGGTGAGGTGATGGATCAGCGCCGTGGTGAAGACCGTCTTGCCGGAGCGGGCGAGGCCCGTCACGCCGAGCCGGAGCGTCGGCTGGATCAGCAGATCGCTCGACGCCTCGGCGAGGGCCCTGACGGCGGAGCCGGCGCGCGCGGCGAAATCGGACAGGGGCACGGTGATCCGCTCGAGGGGTGGAGAGGAGGCGGTGGAAGCCGGGCTGAGGTGGCGCGCGCAAGCCTCGGCCGCAAGGGCCGAACCGCGCTCGCGCAGCGCGGCTGAGGAGGATTGGCGCGAAGGGCAGAGCGCGCTCGGCTCGCTCATGCGCCGGGGCAGTTAAGGATGGTTTGCGGCGATTGGCTTGGCGCCCGCAAGCGGCCGCTCGGCCCTGCGCCTCTCCCGGCCACTCGGACTACGTTGTGCGCCCATCTTGGGCGTTACAGACGCGCTAGGCCTCGCCTTTCGAGAGCAGTATGTTCAAACCGTCTCTCCGCCGCCTCCGATGTCCGGTCTGCTGCGGCAATGCCTCGACGAAGGCAAGGCTGGAAGTCCGGGCTGGCCCGCGGGAATGCCGCTCACCGTCGGGACTATCTTTGTCGCCTGGGAAGGCGCACAGTACGAATATCACCGGATGGATTGATCCAGGCTTCGGTGGCTGAGGGTCTGTACCCCCGCCTGCAATGGATAGGCGGCATGGCCGATCTCCTCAAATTCCCCACCAATCTACGCCCTCGGCACGCACGCCGGACCTATCAGGTGCACCGGTTCGCCCAGAACGGCGGCGTGCTGAGATCCTGCATCATCACGGCCCGCGACGACGGTGACGCCAAGCGGCAGGCGTCGGGTTTGACCGCAGGAGATCGTGCCGAACTCTGGGCCAGCAACCGCCTCGTTGCCGTATTCGGCGCGTTCGCGAACCCGATCGCGACCGAGATCCGGTTGAATCCAGAGCCTCAGACGACCGGATCGTGACGACCCTTCGTCCGGCCTCACAACATTTCCAGGAGCACGCCCATGGCGACGGAAAAGAAGCGCGGCAATCGCGAAACCAAGAAACCGAAGAAGCCCGTTCCCAAGACCAATGCTGCGGCGCCTTCAACCAAGGGCACCGTCGCGGCCGCTGTGAAGACCACCGGCCGAGGCTGAAGCGGTGCTTCACCTTCATGACGCCTCCGCATGGTAGAGCCAGATCGGCCGCGATTGTGTCCGGTGATGCGGAAGCTGACTACCTTGGTCGTCCGCATATCGCAGCTCCCTGGCCTTCAGGAGCGGGGGCAACTCATCGATCGACTCACGGATCTGGAAGCTGAAGGCATCGCCCGAAATGTTCCGCGGCGGACCGTGGAGATGATCCGGGCCGTCCGTTTGCAGTTGCGCGTTGAAGGCCTGATGCCCCGGACGCCTCCCCCGCGTGGTCACTGATGGGCTGGAGAAGGACTGGCCAGGCGGCGTGCTCGCAGGACCTTTGCCCGCCCGTCACCACCCCGTGCGGTTCAGGGAGTTGGAATGGCCGCCAAATTCAACATGGAGCAAAACACCCAGCTAGCTAGAAGAGAAAGGCGATACATTGATTTCGTCAAATTATGGCACGCTGCGGAACAGATTGGAGATTTAGGGCGTTCTTTTAAAGTAGTTCGGAGGCGTCACCGATGCGGTTCCTCAAGATGTCTTTCGCCTTCTTCGGGCTTACGGTTGCCCCTCTCGCGGCACAAACGGCGGCCTCCCCTCAGCAAAGCCGTGCGCAGTCACCGAACATGCCGCAAGCGCACGAAACTGTGCCGGAGCGTGTTCGCCCGCAGACATCGGTTGCAACCGAGACGGTGAATAAGGATGCGCAAGAGCGTGACGGGGCCAAGCAACCCAAATAGGCCAGGGCTTCAGCCCCTATCGAACGCGACTTCAGACCTGCCGATTGAGGACGTGGCTGGAGGGTCGAACGCTGTCTCGCATTCCCGATCAAGCAGGTCGTTAACGGAGATCGACCTGTTGCCGATTGTCGATTCCGCCGCGCCGGCGTTGTCCGAGCATGCCGATATGCAACGGGAAACAGTCACACGCGCAGATCATGCATTCCGCCTCGCAGATCGGGCGATTGCGGATGAGGTAGCCCGGCACACGGGAGCGACGATGGAGCCTAGCGGGGGCCTCGAAGGTCCTCGTCGGCAGCGACGACGTCTTCGCGTCGGTGTCGAGGTCTTCGATCGGATCGCTGCCATCGGCCGCCGGGAGCAGATCAGCAGGAGCACGCTGATTGAACGCATGGTCACGACTTGGGAGAGGCAACGCCTTGCCGAAGCGGAAAGGATTTCTCCGCGCCAACCGAGCGAGGACGACGACACCTTTATTGCGCGTGTCCTTCGCATCGAGAGCAGCGTTTGACATGTTTACAGGCGAAACTGCTGGCTGAGCAGCGAAACAACGAAGTGTCCGGCCTTAGTTGGCCATATGGATTGGCTGCCTTTCGCCGTAGCCCCGCTTCCTCGCCATGAGCTCTTTCCCAGCATTCTCCAGAGCAAGCTGGGTCCGACCGAAGCGGTCGAGGAGCATGTGAGCCCGATCTGGCGAGATATGGTACTGATCTATGAGCCGCGTGATGATGCCTGCGAGCTCTTCGCGAGCGCCGCTGTGCTTCGTGAAAGCAGCGACAAGAGTGTCAGCAGCCGTCATGATTTTGAGATCCCGTTTGATCTCAACCGTTGAAGGAAGCCGTATCACTTTGCCGAAGCGCGTTTTCCGTCGCATGACACGTCTCCAAACGGCGCCGACTGCGAAACATCGCAGCGATGTAATTTCAATTCTCGCGGCGTCCGAGCATAGTATCAATCTATCAAAATGAAAGATGTTCCGATATTGCCATTATTTTTCGACCGGCGCGCTTTGCCTTTAATTTTTGTCGCTAAAAATAACGAGGGCCACACGTCGAGAATGCTTCGGACGCCTATTGTGACCGATTCCAGAGTCCAGTCGTACGGGAGCCGATGTTTGCTTTGCTCTCGGTCTACCCGGAAGCTGACCGATGCAATTCGACCCATCGCAGTCGTAGGTCGCCGTCCACACAGTTTTCGCCGAGCGGACCTCCCGAGGGTCTGAACTGGGTCGAAACCACCCCCTCGCGCATGGTCGAACAGAGCGGGGATCGACCTAGGGCGCGGCTTCGGCCGTCGGTCGCGGCTCTTGCGCGAGGCGGGTGATCGCCGCCGCCACGAGGTCGGGCGCGGCGCGCATCGTGCCGAGCTCCACGGCCGACATGGCGAGCATGACGGCGGCGAGGTTCGGCAGCGGTGCGCCCTCGGGAGAGAACAGCTTGAGGTCGTCGGTGGGCGTGAGGCCGACGCTGCGCGCGATCCGGGCCGCGTAGTTGTCGATGCGCAGGTTGTCGCCCGCGCAGATCGGCGCGGGCGCCTTCAGATTGGTGAGGGAGAAGCCCGGCGCCAGGAGGGGCAGCGTCGCCGATTCCGCCACGAGCTGCTCCGGCGAGGGCGTGCGCCTTTCGAGGAGCGCGGCCGGGTTGTCGGCGCCACGGACCGGGGCGGCGGCGCGCGGCGCGGGGCGCGCCTCGCCGATGCCGGTGGCGATCTCGGGCATGGGCTTCGCCGCGACCGCGCGCGTGCCAAGCCGTGCGATTGGTCGCGTGCCTGGCCGGCCGGCCATGCGGGCGAGCGGCGACCACGGCTGGACGCGCAGGGCCGGCCGGCTCCGCAGCGTCGCGGCTCTGCGCGGCGCGCCGCCGCGCAGGTGCCGGGCCAGGTAGCGCGCGCGCAGGGTCGTGCCGAGGCCGCGCGTGGTCAGGCCCGGCGTGACCGCGGGCGACGGCGCGGCAGGGGCCGTTCGGGCAGCCACGACCGGGGCGGGGCCGCATTCGGCCGGTGCCCAGCGGCGGACGATGGCGAGCGCGCTCCGCCGTCCGTAAGCCTGATAGTAGCGGCGCAGCAGGGTCGCGGCCGCGTCGGCGCCGTCGGCGGCGCTGCGGAAGGCGGTATGGCCCTCGGCATCGCCACCGATCTCGCCGGTCCAGCGGGCGCGCTTGATGCACCAGTAATTGTTGAGCTTGACGCAACGGGCGACGAAGGCGGGATCGCTCGCCGAGAGCCGCGCGGTCAGGGCCAGCGAATAGGGCCGCAGGGCGCTTACCGCCTCCGGCCGCCAGTTCGAGACGGCACGGTCCTGCGCCTCGTAGGCCGGCGCGGGCCGCTCGGCCGCAGCTGTGCCGTCGAAGCTTTGCGCGAGGGCGTCGAGCCCGGTCCCGGCCCGCGGCAGCAGGCTCGTCAGGACGATGAGGGCGGTGAGCAGCAAGGCGGGGGCGATCCGGGCGGGGCTGTCCGGGAAACGGCCGAGCCGCCGATCCGGTTCAGCTGGAGAGCCGCCGCAGCGCCGCTTCGTGCAGGCGCGGGTCACCCGCCGCCACGATGCGGCCGCCCTCCGTCGCCGGTCCGCCCTCCCAGTTCGTCACGACGCCGCCGGCGCCCTCCACGATCGGGATCAGGGCGACGATGTCGTAGGGCTTGAGGCCCGCCTCGATCACGAGGTCGACTTGGCCGGCCGCCAGCATGCAGTAGGCGTAGCAATCGGTGCCGTAGCGGGCGAGGCGCACCTCCGCCTGGATCGCGCCGAAGCGGTCGGCCTCGTCGCCCTCCGCGAACAGGCGCGGATCGGTGGTGCAGAGGAGGGCCGAGGCGAGGTCGGCGCAGCGGCGGGTGCGCAAGGTCCGCTCGCCGGCGGCGTTCCGGAGCTTGGCGCTGTGGCCGTCGCCGAAGAAGCGCTCGGCGAGGAAGGGCTGGTGCATCAGGCCGCGTACGGCGGTCTGGCCCTTGCGCAGACCGATCAGGGTGCCCCAGGTCGGCAGGCCGGTGATGAAGGCACGGGTGCCGTCGATCGGGTCGAGCACCCAGACGCAGTCCGCGTCGAGCCGCTCGGATCCGAACTCCTCGCCGAGGATGCCGTGGCCAGGGAAGGCATCGCGGATCATCCGCCGCATCACCACCTCCGCCGCCCGGTCGGCCTCGGTGACCGGATCGAAGGGCGCGCCGCCATGGGCCTTGTCGTCGAGGCCGAACTGGGCCCGGAAGAAGGGCAGGATCGCTCGGCCCGAGGCCTCGGCGAGATCGTCCATGAACCGGCCGAGTTCGACGACGCTCATCGGCAATTCTCCGCTCCGGGGAGGTTCGGGGCAGGTCCCGGTCCGCCGACGAAGCCCGCACCGGGCAGCCCGCGTCAAGCCCCGCGTCGCGCCGGTCCGAGGCTCTGGAGCCGGTTCCGATCAGGGTGCTTCGACCGGATCGGCGAATCCCTTCTCGATCGTGACTCGAGAAGGCACGATCCGACCGACGCGTGCGCAAGCCTCAGGCCTTGGCAAGCTCGGCCCGGTGTCCGGCGGAGACCGGCGCGGCGTCCTCCCGCACGGCGGCCATCACGGCCTCGGTGGCGGCGCGCAGGGTCGAGACGTGCTGGTTGGCCGGGACCGCCGCGGCGGCGCCCCCGACGTCATCCACCTGCCAGAGCCCGACGAGGATGGGGATCCGCGGCATACGCTGCTCGAGGCGCCGAACGAGCCGGCGCAGATGCGTGGGCTCGCCCCGGATCGCCAGCGAGACGACGCAGGTCATCCGGGCCGCGCCCGGGTCGAAGGCGTCGATATGCGCGCGGGCGAGATCGGAGAAAGGCACGACGCGGGTGCCGAGCCCGCGCTTGGCCAGAAGCTGCGCGAGGATCGCGGCCGCCGCCTCGTCGAGGAAGCCGCGGCCCGCGACGCAGAGCACGGCGCCGTCCCGCGCCCAGATCTCGGGCACCGTGGCGGGCTTGGGCGCGAAGGGCACGGTGCCGGGGCGGCCCTGGTCCTCCTCGCCGCGCTCCGTGAGCGGCGCCTCGGGCTCGCCGTCCGGGCGGTCGGCGAGTTCCTCGATCAGCTCGGTGACGCTCTCGCGGATGGCGGAGCGCTGCTCCACCGTCAGCACCCCGCGGGCGGCATCGCGGGCGGCCAGTTCGAGCCCCTTCACCACCACGCTGTCGTAATAGGCCGAGAGCGAGCATTCCTGCAGGATGAGGTCGGCATGCTCCTGCGCCTCCTCCGGATCCTCGGCGAGGATGCGCTGGTAGAAGTTCTCGACCGGGGTCAGGGCTGGACTCGATCCGAACAGCACGTCGAGGAATTCGAGCTTGTCGACGTGCCGGCCGAGCACCACGAGGCAGACGGTCAGCGGCGTCGAGAGCAGCAGGCCGATCGGCCCCCACAGCCATGTCCAGAACAGGGCCGAGACGAGCACGGCGAGCGGCGAGAGCCCCGTCGAGTGCCCGTAGAGCATCGGCTCGAAGAGCTGGCCGGCGAGCGGCTCCAGCACCACGAAGAGGAGCGCGGTGGCGATCAGCATGTTCCAGCCGGGATCGACGGCCGCGGCCAGCGCCATCGGGAACAGGGCGCAGAGGAAGGCGCCGATATAGGGCACGAAGCGCATCAGCGCCGCGAAGATGCCCCACAGGACCGGGTTCGGCACGCCGATCAGGTAGAGCCCCACGCCGATGACGAGGCCGAAGCTGGTATTGAGCGCGAGCTGGGCCACGAAGTAGCGGCTCAGGCGCCGCGCGGCATCGTCCATCGCCACCGTGGTGCGGTGGAGGTCGCTGGAGCCGGCGAGCCGGATCATGCGGTCGCGCAGATCCTCCCGCTGCATCAGCACGAAGAGCAGGACCACCACGACGATGCCGGTGGTGGCGAGCGGCTGCATCACCGGCGCGAGCACCTTCTCGGCCATCTCCAGGGGACCGGGCGGCGGTTGCCGTGTCTCGACCACCACCGGCTTCGGCTCGGGCTCCGCCTTGGCGGCGGGACCGGTCTTCTCCGCTTTCTCGGCCTGCTCGGCATTGCCGGCGGTGTGGATCGCGCGGCCGATCCCGGCGACATACTCGGTGAGCCGCCCCGCCGGGCTCTCGCGCAGGCCTTCGAGCTTACGCTCGATGGTGCGCTGGTAGCGGGGCACGTCGCTCGCGAGATCGGCCACCTGCACGCCGATCAGCGTCGCCAGGGCGGCCAGGATGCCCATCGTCACCAGGACGGTGAGACCGACCGCGAGGAGGCGCGGCAGGCGCAGGCGGCGCAGGAACTGGACGAGCGGCCCGAGCACGAAGGACAGGAGCAGCGCGATCGCGATCGGGATCAGGATCTCGCGGCCGAAATAGAGACCGGCGATGATCACCGCCGCGACGACGACCGGCGAGGCCAGCGCCGCCCGCGGCGTCTCGGCGGCCGCGACTCGGGTTGGCCGCGGCGGGATCAGCGGGCCCTCGGATGTCGACGTCGCCATGTCCCGTCAGCCCTGAAACGCCACGCGTCGGCTGCGCCCGTTGCTGCGCCGCCGCACGAGGAACCGCGGGCGGCCCGGAAACGATCCCGGAAACCGCCCGCGATTCTCACAGGGGCGTGAAGCCCGCCGGGCGACGCGCTCAGGCCCGCGCGGTGCCGGCCCGCGTCACCTCGGCCGCGTCCGTCAGGTCGGCGATGCCCCAGCACAGCCGCATCACCCGGGCCGCCTGGGGCCCGGGCAGCACGCCATCGGCGAGGTCGGCGAACTTCCGCTCCAGCATGGCGTCGGTCATCGGCTTCTCGACGCTGCCGATGGCGTGCGCGATCCGCCGGTTGAGCGTGCGGCCGTCGGTCAGCACCACGCTCATGTCGACCTGCGCGGCCTCGATGCCGGGCGTCACCACCGGCACCACCTTCTGGCGGAGCGCGACGACGCGCGGGTCGTTGACGGCGCGGTCGCTGAACTGCTTCTCGCCGCCCGCGCCCTCTACCAGGGCGACGGCGACGGCGTGGTAGATGCTGAACTTGCCTTCGAGGCCCGTCTTCGGCGCGGTCTTGCCGGTGAGCTCCAGCACCAGCGGGTGGACCTTGAGGTCGATCCGGGCCACGTCCTCAGGCTTCACGTTGTCCGCGTCCCGGACCTGGATCGCCGCGTCGATCGCCGGATGCATGACGATGCCGCAGGCGAAGGGCTTGTAGGTGTTCAGCAGCGTCTCGTAGCGCGTGCCGAGCCCCTCTGTGATCTCGCGATAATCCTGCTTGGTCGAGACGGTGTTGGCCCAGCCGCGCTTGGCCTCGATCATCCCGTCCGAGCTGGTATAGCCCTTGGCCGCCAGGATCGCCGCGAACAGCCCGTTCGACGCCGCCCGGCCCGGGTTGAAGCTCTTGTTCATGGAGCCGAACGACTCGCGCAGGCCCACCGGTTGCGAGGCGGCGAGGCCGAGCGCCCAGACCATCTGTTGCTCGGTGAGGCCCATCAGCTTGCCGGCGGCCGCCGCCGCGCCGAACACGCCCGCCGTGCCGGTGATGTGCCAGCCGACGTCGTAATGGTTCGGATAGACCGCGTTGCCGATCCGGCACTCGGTCTCGATGCCGAGCACCAGGGCGTTCAGGAAGTCGCGGCCGGAGACTGGCTTCATCTCGGCATAGGCGAGGATCGCGGAGGCGACCGGGCCGGCCGGGTGGATCACCGTCTTCAGGTGGGTGTCGTCGAAATCGAAGATGTGGCTCGAGACGCCGTTGAGGAAGGCGGCGTTCATGATGTCGAAGCGTTCGCCGCGGCCGAACAGCCCGGCCTGCGGCGGACCGGAGAAGGGCTGCAGCGCCGAGACCGCGACATCCAGCGTCTCGTGATGCGAGCCGCCGATGGCGACGCCGACCCAGTTCAGGAAGGTGCGCGTCGCCTCCTTGCGGACCGCCTCGGGCAGGTCCTCGTAGCGGGCACCGGTGACGTAGCGGGCGAGCGTCCCCGTGACGTCCTTCGGCGCCGGCGCGGGCGCCTGCGGCCCGGCGGCGCGGGCGGGCACGACGGCGGCGGGGCCGGCCAGGGCAAGCCCGGCCGCGCCCAGGAGCGCGCGGCGGCCGATGGTGGGGCGGTCTGGGGCGGTCTCGTCGGTGGCGGACATGGCGTTCCTCCCTGAGTCCCTGTGGACCCTTGGCATGCCGCCTACCATGTTTAATCCGCCGCCGTTCCGCGTTTCCGTTTCAACCCGGGCCAAGCTGACACCGCGCCGCTCGCCGCGCTCACACCAGCACCGGCAGCGCCGCCTGCACCTCGACGCCGAAGACGCGCTTGTAGCGCTCGACCTCGGCCTCGGGCCCCTGTGCCTTGCTCGGATTGTCCGAGATCTTCACGGTCGGCCGGCCGTTCGCCTCCGAGACCTTGCAGACGATCGAGACCGGATCGAGCCGGTTTCCGACGAGGCCGCGGAAATCGTTGGTCAGCAGCGTGCCCCAGCCGTAGCCGATGCGCATGCGCCCGTGGAAATGCGCGTGGATCTGCTCGATCGTGTCGATGTCGAGCCCGTCGGAGAAGATTGCGAGTTTCTCGCGCGGGTCGCAGCCCCTCGACGTCCAGAAGGCCACCACTTCCTCGCCGCCCTCGATCGGGTCCTTGGAATCGATGCGCACGCCGGTCCAGGCGCTGATCCAGTCGGGGGCGTCGCGCAGGAAGCCGGTGGTGCCGTAGGTGTCGGGCAGGACGATGAGGAGATTGCCCTCGTAATCCTGCTGCCAATCGCGCAGCACGTCGTAGGGCGCCTGCGCCAGGGCCGCGTCGTCCTCGGCGAGCGCCGCGTAGACCATCGGCAGCTCATGCGCGTTGGTGCCCACCGCCTCGACCTCGCGGCGCATGGCGATCAGGCAGTTCGAGGTGCCGGTGAAATGGGCGCCGAGCCCCTCCTGCATCGCCTGCACGCACCAGTCCTGCCAGAGGAAGCCGTGGCGGCGGCGGGTGCCGAAATCCGCGATGGAGAGGTCGGGCAGGCGGCGCAGGCGCTCGATCTTCTCCCAGACCCGGGTCATGGCGCGGGCGTAGAGCACCTGAAGGTCGAAGCGGCCGAGGCCGCGCAGGGTGGCGCGCGAGCGCAGCTCGTTGAGGATCGCGAGGGCGGGCACCTCCCACATCGTGGTCTCGAGCCAGGAGCCGTGGAAGCTCAGCTCGTACTGACCGTCGCGCACCGCGAGTTCGTAGGCGGGCAGCCGGAACTGCTCGAACCAAGCGATGAACTCCGCCGAGAGGATGCGGCGCGTGCCGTAGAAGGCGTTGCCGCGCAGCCAAGTCGCCTCACCGCGCCCGAGGCGGAGCGAGCGGGCATGGTCGAGCTGCTCGCGCAACTCGTCGATATCGACCTCGTCCGCGATGCGGACGCTGCGCGTGCGGTTGTGGATGCCGAAGGTAACCGAGACGTCCGGGTGCCGGCGCAGGATCATCTGCGCCATCAGGAGCTTGTAGAAATCCGTATCGAGCAGCGACCGGACGATCGGGTCGATGCGGAAATTGTGGTTGTAGACCCGCGTCGCGAGATCGAGCATCGGTCGGGTTCACGCTCCGGCCGCGGGCCGGACTGCCCGCACGCGACAGGGCGCATGGCGGGGTGGCGCAAGTCAATGGGCCGGCAGGCAGTGCCCGCCGGCCCAGGATGCATGTGCTGTGCGGAGTTCAGACGCTCAGGCGAGATCGACCTTCTTCACCTCGGTCTTCGGAGACTCGCCGGTCAGCGCGGCCTTCACGTAGCCGTAGACATGGACCATCGTGCTGTTCGGGCTGTCCCAGTACTCGCCCTTCTCCGGATGGACGCGGATCAGCGCGACCTCGGGGTCGTCCTTGCCCTTGGGGAACCAGGTCTTCAGGCTCTCCTGCCACTTGGCATCGATGATCGACCGGTCGCGCACGATCTCGGCCTTGCCGGCCACCGAGACGTAGTTCTGGCTCGACGGGTCGGAATAGGCGAGGTTGATCTGGTTGTCGCGGCTGATCTCGGCGGTCTTCGGCGCGTGCAGCTTGGTGAAGAACCACAGGTCGCCGTTCTCGTCGGCATCGTGGTTCCACATGGGCCGGCTGTTCAGGGTCCCGTCGGAATCGACGGTGGTCATCATCGCGATCTTCACGTCCTTGATCATGTCGAAGAGCTTCTTCGCGCCCTCGTGGTCGCGGTGGTTGCCCTGGTGCATGCAAGCGGTCTCCTCAACACGTCTCGAAAATCGGATCCGGGCGGGCTAAGTCCGGGCGATGCGGCCTCGTGCATCGACGGCCCACCTCAGGCTGCCCCGACAACGGACAAGAGCCCGCTTGGTTCAGCTCAGGCTGTCCGGAGATGAGAGGACGACGAGACCCATGCGCGCCCGGCCGAGCATCGCCCTCCTCGTCGCGCTTCTCGCGGGCCTCGCGATCCGGCCCGCCGCCGCCGAGGTGCGCTTCGGCCCCGGCGTACGGATCGGCGGGCACGACTTTTCGAACCGGCGCTACCGCAGCGTCCATATCGCGCGGGTGAAACGGCTGCCCGGCCCGCCCGGCTGCCGCCATGTCCGGAACGGCGTCTACCGGCGTGGTGACGGCACGGTGGTGCGCGGCCCGATGGAGCGATGCAATCTCGTGGCGATCCCACCCGCGCGGCGACGGTGAGTTTGCCGGCGGCGGGGTCTGGCGTTCCCCGCGCGCTCGGTTACATGCAGTGGTATACCTGCTGGCCCGTTGCCCGCCGGCTCCCTGTACGGAGAACGACCTTGGCGATCAGCCGCGACGACGTGATGAAGGCGCTCACCGGCGTCACCGTGGATGCGGCCGGCACGACGCTGACCGGCTCCGGCCGCCTCTCGCAGGTGGTGGTGGATCCCAACAACCGGGTGATGTTCTCGATCCTGGTCGACCCGAGCGAGGCCGAGCGCTTCGAACCGGTACGCCGCGCCGCCGAGGGCAAGGTGTTGTCGATCCCGGGTGTCACGGGCGTCTTCGCGAGCCTCACCTCCGAGCGCGGGCCTGGCCATCAGGCGCAGAGCACCGCAGCGCCGCGACCCGTTCAGGCGCCCCGCCCCGGTGCCCCGCCGAACCAGGGACCCCAGCTTCCGGGCGTGCGCCACATCGTGGCCGTGGCCTCGGGCAAGGGCGGCGTCGGCAAGTCGACCACCGCCTGCAATCTCGCGCTCGCCCTGAAGGCCCAGGGGCTGAAGGTCGGTCTCCTCGACGCCGACATCTACGGTCCCTCCGTGCCGAAGCTGTTCGGCCTGTCGGGCAAGCCGAACGTCGTCGACAACAAGGCCATGGAGCCGATGGTGGGCTACGGCCTCAAGGTCATGTCGATCGGCTTCCTGATCGAGCCCGAGACGGCGATGATCTGGCGCGGTCCGATGGTGCAGTCGGCGATCACCCAGATGCTGCGCGACGTGCTCTGGGGCGAACTCGACGTGCTCCTCGTCGACATGCCGCCCGGCACTGGTGACGCGCAGCTCACCATGGCTCAGGCGACGCCCCTCTCGGGCGCCGTCATCGTCTCGACGCCGCAGGATCTCGCGCTGATCGACGCCCGCCGCGGCGTGACCATGTTCAAGAAGGTCGCCGTGCCGATCCTCGGCGTGATCGAGAACATGGCAACCTTCATCTGCCCGAATTGCGGCCACGCCTCGCACATCTTCGGCCATGGCGGCGCCCGCCACGAGGCGGAGCGCCTGGGCGTGCCCTTCCTCGGCGAGGTGCCCCTCAACATGACGATCCGCGAGACCTCGGATTCGGGCCGGCCCGTGGTGGCGACCGATCCGGACGGGCCGCAGGCCCAGGTCTACCGCGAGATCGCGGCCAAGCTCTGGTCGAACCTCTCCGGTGCGCCGGCCGGCCGAGCCGCGCCGAAGATCGTCTTCGAGTGAGCCGGGGGTGAGCGCGCCGGCGCTGGGCCTGATCCTGGCCGGCGGACAGGCGCGGCGGATGGGCGGGGGCGACAAGCCCCTGCTCCGACTCGCCGGGCGTACCCTTCTCGACCGGGTGGTGGAGCGGCTCGCGCCGCAATGCGGGGCCGGCCTCGCCCTCAGCGCCAACGGCGACCCGGCGCGCTTCGCCGGCTTCCCGGGGCCGGTCCTGCCCGATCCCGTCTCCGGCCAGCCCGGGCCGCTTGCGGGCATCCTGGCCGGGCTCGAACACGCTGCAACCTCCGGCATCGGGTCCGTGGTCAGCGTCTCGGGCGATTCGCCCTTCCTGCCGGACGACCTCGTGGCGCGCCTCGCAGCGGCGCGGGACGAGGCCGGCGCTGTCCTCGCCCTCGCCGCCTCGGGTGAGCGCCAGCACTTCACCATCGCCCTGTGGCCGAGTGCGCTGGCCGAGGCGCTCAGGGCCTATCTCGAGCGGGGCGAGCGGCGCGTCGGCGGGTTCGTTCTGGCCCTTTCCCCTGCCCTCGCCGCTTGGCCGATCGATCCGGTCGACCCTTTCCTCAACGTCAACACGCCCGAGGATCTCGCTGCGGCGGAGGCCGCCCTGCTGGAGTCCTGAGGCAGGCTGCGGCCGGGAGCCGACGTCCGATCGTTCGCGTGCTTCACGCGCTGCCGCCTCTCCCCGATCGGGAGAGGCGCGCGAGAGTCGAAACCGTCGCGCCCCTCGTCAGAAGGGAGGTCGGGCGCGCGTCAGCGCTGACCGAAGGCCGTGTCCTTGAACAGGTCCTTGTACTCGCGCGGCTGCGAGCGCCAGTACTGCTTCGGGGCACGGACCCGGGCGCCGAGCGCGGCCGCGGCATGCCAGGGCCAGCGCGGATCGTAGAGCATCGCCCGGGCCAGCGAGACGGCGTCCGCCCGGCCCTCCTCCAGCACCGCCTCGGCCTGGTGGGGCTCCGTGATCAGGCCGACCGCGATGGTGGTGAGCCCGGTCTCTGCCTTGATCCGCTCGGCGAAGGGCACCTGATAGCCCGGTCCGAGCTTGATCGCCTGCTTGGGGGAGACTCCGCCGGTGGAGACGTGGATCGCCGGCGAACCCGCCGCCTTCAGCGCCTGGGCGAATTCCACCGTCTCGTCGAGGTCCCAGCCGTCCTCCACCCAGTCGGTGGCCGAGACGCGCAGCCAGACCGGGCTGCCGGCGGGCACGACCTGGCGCACGGCGTCGTAGACCTCCAGCGGGAAGCGCATGCGGTTCTGCAGGCTGCCGCCATAGGCATCGGTGCGCTTGTTCGCGAGCGGCGACAGGAACTGGTGCAGCAGGTAGCCATGCGCCCCGTGAAGCTCCACCGCCTCGATGCCGAGGCGCACCGCGCGCTTGGCGGTGGCGACGAAGGCGTCCCGCACCCGCTTCAGGTCCGCGGCGTCGAGGGCGTGCGGTGCCACCTCGTCCTCCCCGTGCGGCACCGGCGAGGGCGCCTCGGTGCGCCAGCCATAGGGATGCTCCGGCGGGATCTGGGCGCCGCCCGTCCAGGGCGCCTCGCTCGACGCCTTCCGCCCGGCATGGGCGATCTGGATGCAGATCGGGATCGGCGCGTAGTCGCGCACCGCGTCGAGGACGCGGCCGAGGGCGCGCTCGCATCCGTCGTTGTAGAGGCCGAGGTCCCAGGCGGTGATGCGGGCCTCGGGCGACACCGCGGTCGCCTCCAGGGTCAGCAGCCCGGCGCCCGACATGGCGAGCTGGCCGAGATGCATCATGTGCCAGTCGGTGGCCTCGCCGTCCCGAGCCGAGTACTGGCACATCGGCGCGATCAGGATGCGGTTCTCGAGGGTCAGGCCGTCGAGCGTCAGCGGTTCGAACAGGCGGGCAGTCGTGGCTGTCGTCATGGGGCGCTCCGGATGGATGCGCCCCTATCTACGCCGGCCGGCGCGGTATGCCAGCCGGTCGGAGCATGATCTGTCGACGTGCAGGCCGGTTCGGGAGGAGCGCGCGCGTCGCGACCGCAGCCCTAGGCGCCCCCGATGCCCCGCTGCTCCAGGCTCGTGCCGATCTCGTCGAGCACGGAGGCGTCGTCGATGGTTGCCGGCATGGTCCAGGGCTCGTGGTCGGCGATGCGCTTCATGGTGGCGCGCAGGATCTTGCCCGAGCGCGTCTTGGGCAGGCGCGGCACGGTGAGCGCCAGCTTGAAGGCGGCGACCGGGCCGATCTCGTCGCGGACCTTGGCCACGAGTTCGCGCTCGATCTCGGCCGGATCGCGGGTCACCTGGGCCTTCAGCACGACAAAGCCGCAGGGCACCTCGCCCTTGAGACTGTCGCGGATGCCGATCACGGCGCATTCCGCCACGTCCGGATGGCCGGCGAGCACCGCTTCCATGCCGCCGGTCGAGAGGCGGTGGCCGGCCACGTTGATGATGTCGTCGGTCCGCCCGAGCACGGTGATGTAGCCGTCCGCGTCGATCACCCCGGCATCGGAGGTGTCGTAATAGCCGGGGAAGGTAGCGAGATAGCTCGTCCGCATGCGCTCGTCCGAGCCCCACAGGGTCGGCAGGCAGCCCGGCGGCAGCGGCAGGCGGATCGCGATCGTGCCCATCGTGTCCGGCGGCACCGGCTTGCCGCCCTCGTCGAGGATCTCGACGCGGTAGCCCGGCATCGGCACGCAGGTGCTGCCGTGCTTCACCGGCAGGAGTCCCAGGCCGAGCGGGTTTCCGGCGATCGGCCAGCCGGTCTCGGTCTGCCACCAATGGTCGATGACCGGTCGGTCGAGCACCCGCTCGGCCCAGGCGACGGAATCCGGGTCCGCCCGCTCGCCGGCCAGGAACAGGCTGCGGAAGGCCGAGAGGTCGTGATCGCCGACGCGCTCGCCCCTCGGATCCTCCTTCTTGATGGCCCGGAGGGCGGTGGGCGCCGTGAACAGGCAGACGGAGCCGGTCTCCGACACCACCCGCCAGAGGGCACCGGCATCGGGCGTGCCGACCGGCTTGCCCTCGTAGAGGACCGTGGTGCAGCCGTGCAGGAGCGGCGCATAGACGATGTAGGAATGCCCGACCACCCAGCCGATGTCGGAGGCGCAGAAATAGGTCTCGCCGGGCGCCACGCCGTAGAGGTTCGGCATCGACCAGGCGAGGGCCGCGAGATAGCCGCCGGTATCGCGCACCACGCCCTTCGGCTTGCCCGTGGTGCCGGAGGTGTAGAGCACGTAGAGCGGATCGGTGGCCGCCACCGGCACGCAATCGGCCCGGCGGCCCTCGGCCCGCGCCGCGGCGACGGCCTCCGCCCAGTCGCGGTCGCGGCCCTCCGTGAGCTGTGCCGCGCAGTGCGGGCGCTGCAGGATCAGGCAGCAATCCGGCTTGTGGGAAGCGGTGCCGATCGCCGCGTCGAGGAGCGGCTTGTAGGCAACGGTGCGGTTGGGCTCGATGCCGCAGGAGGCGGCGAGCACCACCTTCGGCCGGGCATCGTCGAGGCGCACGGCAAGCTCGTTGGCGGCGAACCCCCCGAACACCACGGAATGCACGGCCCCGAGGCGGGCGCAGGCGAGCATCCCGAACAGGGCTTCCGGCACCATCGGCATGTAGAGGAGGACGCGGTCGCCCTTGGCGACGCCGAAATCGGCGAGCACGGCGGCGAGCGTCGCCACCGCGTCGCGCAGCTCGCCATAGGTGATGGTCCGCTTCGTGCCGGTGACGGGCGAGTCGTAGCGGATCGCCGCCTGGTCGGCCCGCGCGCCGTCGGCATGCCGGTCGACCGCGTTGTGGCAGGCATTGAGCGTCCCGTCCGGGAACCAGCGGCCATAGGGGCCGAGATCGGCGTCGAAGGCCCGGGTCGGCGCCGTCGACCAGGCGAGCGCCTCCGCCGCGCCGAGCCAGAACGCCTCCGGATCGCGGCTCGCCGCGGCATAGACCTCGGGATAGCGGCCGGGCAGGCTGGCGGGCGTCATCGGGCGTCTCCTCGGGCGCCGCTCTTGTCCGGCGGCGGCGCGAGAGTACCAGAGAGGGTCGCCTTCGCGGCAGTCCACAAAACGCGAAACCGCCGCACCGGGGTGCCGGTGCGGCGGTTCCAGTCTCATGCTTGGGTCGGACGCGACGGGATCAGTGGATCGTCTCGCCCGCGCCCTGGAGTCGGTTGATCTCGTCCTTCAGGTGGAGTTTCCGTCGCTTCAGCTCGGCGATGTGAAGGTCGTCTGCCGAGGGCCTGTGGATCGCTTCCTGAATCTCACGCTCGAGGGCTTCGTGCTTCCGGGTGAGTTGGTTCAGATGCGTCTGCAGCGACATGAGGCGAATCTCCTGTCATCGTTCTGACGCATCGAACCTGCCACAGGATCAGCCGGCTGTCGAAGGCATTTCGGCGTGTGCGGTGCGGAACGGTTAGGGGATCGTGTTGCCGAGGCGGCATGCCTGGCGCATGCTGGGACGCGGCGGTTCGGGTTGTTTTTCAGCGGGCGGCGATGACGGTCGAGTCGATCGAGGGTGCGCAGGACAACGCGCGGGTCGAGGATGGGCAGCCGGACCTCGTCCGGGAGCTGCATGGCCTGAAGGAAGAGCACCGCGACCTCGACAGTGCCATCGAGGCGCTGGAGCGCGGCGTGGTCGCCGACCAGCTCCAGATCCAGCGTCTGAAGAAGCGCAAGCTGACGCTGCGCGACCGCATCGCCTATGTCGAGGACCAGCTGACGCCCGACATCATCGCATGATGGTGGATCGACGCGCGACCCGCCTTGCGGGCCCTGGCGCGCGCCTGTAACGGCAGGGTTTACGCTGCGGCCGGCCCCCGCCGGCCCGGGCGCAACCGCGAGACCTGCGCGTGAGCACACCGGCTGTCCCCCCGGTCGCGATCATCATGGGATCCCAGTCCGACTGGGAGACGATGCGGCACGCCGCCGAGACCCTCGACGCGCTGGCCGTTCCCTACGACGCCCGCATCGTCTCGGCCCACCGCACGCCGGACCGGCTGGTGGCCTTCGCCAAGGGGGCGCGCGCGGCCGGCTTCAAGGTGGTGATCGCCGGCGCCGGGGGCGCCGCCCACCTGCCCGGCATGGCCGCCGCGATGACGAGCCTGCCGGTCTTCGGCGTGCCGGTGGAATCGAAGGCGCTGTCGGGCCAGGACAGCCTGCTCTCGATCGTGCAGATGCCGGCGGGCATCCCGGTCGGCACCCTCGCCATCGGCCGGGCCGGCGCCGTGAACGCGGCCCTGCTCGCCGCCGCCGTGCTCGCGCTGGGCGATCCGGCCCTGGCCGGGCGCCTCGACGCCTGGCGCGCCCGGCAGACGGCGAGTGTCGCCGAGAAGCCTGTGACGGAGACCGCGTGACCCCGATGCCCCTCGCGCCCGGTTCGACCCTCGGCATCGTCGGCGGCGGCCAGCTCGGGCGCATGATCGCCCTCGCAGCCGCGAATTATGGCCTGAAGGTCCATGTCTACGCCCCCGATGCCGACAGCCCGGCCTTCGACGTCGCGGCCCGCACCACCTGCGGCGCCTATGACGATGCGGAGGCGCTGACGCGCTTCGCGCAATCCGTCGACGCCGTGACCTACGAGTTCGAGAACATCCCGCGCGAGACCGCCGACCTGCTCGCGCGGAACGCGGCCCTGCATCCGAGCGCCGACGCGCTCTCGATCACCCAGGATCGCCTGTCCGAGAAGAGCTTCATCAACGGTATCGGCATCCCGACCGCTCCGTTCCGGCAGGTGGATACGCCCGACGATCTCGCCCGCGCCCTCGAGGCGCTCGGCCTGCCGGCGGTGCTGAAGACGCGCCGCTTCGGCTACGACGGCAAGGGCCAGCGCATCATCCGCGAGCCGGCCGAGGGCGACCGCAACGCGATCTTCGCCGAGTTCGGGGGCGCCCCCCTGATCCTCGAAGGCTTCGTGCCCTTCGAGCGCGAGGTCTCCGTGGTGGCGGCCCGCTCGGCGGACGGGTCGTTCGCCGCCTTCGACCTCTGCGAGAACGAGCACCGAGACCATATCCTGGCGCTCACCCGCGTGCCGGCGCCGGGGGTGAGCGCCGAGACGGCCGCGGCGGCCGTCGAGATCGCGCGGCGCATCGCCGAGGCGCTCGACTATGTCGGCGTGCTCGCGGTCGAGATGTTCCTCGTCCGGGACGAGGCCGGCGAGCGCCTGATCGTCAACGAGATCGCGCCGCGGGTGCACAATTCGGGGCACTGGACCATCGAGGGCGCCCTCACCTCCCAGTTCGCGCAGCATGTGCGCGCGGTCTGCGGCTGGCCGCTCGGCGATCCCGGTCGAGTCGGCGGCCTCGCCGTCGAGATGCGCAACCTGATCGGTGCCGAAGCCGAAGGCTGGGCCGCGCTGCTCGGGGAGCCGGGCGCGCACCTTCACCTCTACGGCAAGGGCGAGGCTCGTCCCGGCCGCAAGATGGGTCATGTCACCCGTCTGATCGACTGAGACCGCGCGGGCCGCGCGGCTTTCGGATCACACTCGCGGCTCCGCGAGCCCGTGCGGAGGCCCGATGCGGCACCTCCGGCCGTTGAGCCATACCTTCGCCACATCCGCTGGCTTCCAAGGTTCCGTCGCCCGGTTCACGATTCCGACGCGCCGCTCGCTTCGCTGGGATCGCATCTCCGCGAGCGCCGAGGGGATTTCGGCTTCGTTTAAGCGCGCGTTCACCGCGTCGCGCGAATGTCCCCGCGCCCATCCGGTGGCCGCGCGGATCGCGGACCGGGATGGACGCCGGCAGGACCGGCGCGACGGATGGACGATCGGGGATCGGGCGTGCGCTGGAGCCGGCCCGGAGGGGAGCGGGTGATGAGGTCAATGAGCGTGCGGGCGCCGCGTGTGGCGCTGATCGGTTCGGCCCTGCTGGCTACCGTCGCGCTCGCCGGCTGCGAGACGATGGGCAGCGTGGCGAGCCCGCGCCAATACGCCGTGCTGGAGACCGACACCACGGGTGCCACCAGCACCAACATCGCCTCGCTGTCCGAGGTGGTGCAGCGCAATCCGAACGACGCGGCGGCCTACAACACCCGCGGCGCGGCCTATGCCCGCGCGGGCCAGTTCAACGAGGCCATTGCCGACTTCACCAAGGCGGTCAGCATCGATCCGAATTCGGGCTCCGCCTACAACAACCGCGCGCTGGCCTACCGCCAGACCGGCCGCAACGACGCCGCGCTGCAGGATTTCGGCAAGGCAATCAGCGCGGACCCGAATTACGGCCCCGCCTATATCGGCCGCGCCAACGTGCTGCGCGCCCAGGGCGACCTCGACGGCGCCCTTTCCGACCTCAACGTCGCGATCCGCCTGATGCCGGAATCCGCCGAGGCCTACCATGCCCGCGGCCTCGTCCGGCAGAAGCAGGGCCAGAATACCCAGGCCATCGCCGATTTCGATGCCGCGATCGACCGGAACCCCTTCGTCTCGGCGCCTTACGCTGCCCGCGGCCAGAGCCTGATCGCCACGAACCAGTTCGACAAGGCGATCGAGGACTACAACGCCGCCCTCAACGTGAACAACAAGGACGCGACCTCCTGGGCCTATCGCGGCCTCGCCTACGAGAAGTCGAACCGGCGCAAGGAGGCGATGGAGAACTACCAGCGCGCCGCCGGCATCGACCCGAACAACGCGGTTGCCAAGCAGGGCCTGAGCCGCGTTCAGGGTGGCGTCGGCTCGCTCTTCAACTAGAGGCGCTCCCGCGCCGGGCCGGCTGCCGGCTCGACGGAAGCGGGCACGCCGGACGGATGACTTGGAGCCGGCCCCGATCGCAGCGTGATCGGGGCCGGTTCTGCATTGAGCGCCCGCTCGAGCGCTCCGCACCGAAGCGAACGCCGTGCCGGATAAAGAGAGCGCATCAAAACAAGGGCTTAAAGCTGCTCTCGACCCGAAGCCTCAGCCCCGGCGCCGCACGGTAAAGGTGCCGCCGGACAAGGCGGCCACGATTCGCGGCTCGTGCGGGCGCAGGTCCCAGAGCCGCACCTCGGCGCAGCGCAGGGTGAGCGTGCCGGTCGCACGCTCCTCGCCGTAATAGCAGTGCTCGAAAGCCGCGAGCAGCGTCGCCCGCTGCGGATGGGCGGCGGTCGACGGGTCGATCGCGACACTGAGCCGCCTCAGCCGGCCGAATTCGAACGCCTCGAAGCCGTCGAGGAGGCCACCGATCTCCGGGTCGGTGAGGCGCAGGAACAGGCAGAGGCGTCGGGCCGGATCCGGGCATGCCGCCGCATCCCTCCGGAGGACGAGTTCAAAGCGCGTCCGCTCGTCCTCCGGCAGGTTCAGGATGTGGTGCGAGGGCACGCCTTCCAGCATGTGCGGCTGGGGCGAGCCGAAGGTGGAGCGGCTGGCCGGACGGCCTTCCCGCCGTCCATGCGTGCGATAATGCAGCAGCGGGTTGGCCCCGGACCCCGCCACATCCGCGTACTGGCTGGTATACCAAAGAGTGTTGAAAGCCGGATTCGGATCGAACCCCTTGCGGGCGCCCACGCGCAGATAGTGGCGCACCGGATCGAGGCGGGTCTTCCCGCTCTGAGCGCGATAGAAGCGCGTGTCGAAATCCGTCGCCGGGTTTCGTCCCTGCTCCGCGCCGCGGAGCAGGTAGTGCAGGAAGGGATCGACTCCGCTGCGTGCCACGTCGCGGTTGGCGTGCAGATAGTAATCGGCGTCGAACAGCTTCGGCACGCGTCCGAACAGGACGCGCCGCACGGCGCGCGACAGCAGGCGGACGGCGCCCGACGAGATCTGCACCCTCACGGCCGCACGGCCTCGCACAGGCGCCGCAGGGTTGTTTGATGCAGGGCGGGATCGCAGTCGCGGGCGATCTGCGCAAGCCCTGCCAGCTGCAGACGGGTCCAGGTCGCCCGATCGCTGTGCAACTGCGTGAGGGCGTCGGCGAACCCGTCCGCGTCGCGCCAGTCGTGAGAGAGAAAGCCGGCGCCTTCGGGCCAGCCGATCTGCTCGGCGAGCAGCGACGTCACCACCAACGGAACGCCGCGCGAGACCGACTCGTACACCTTGTGCGGCGTGCCCGCGGCGAAGCGCGTCGGCGCGATGCAGACGCGCGCCCGCGCGAAGAGCGGCCCGGGATCGGCGACCCGACCGAGCACCGAGACCCCGGGCCGGGTCAGGCGGTCCCGGATTGCCGGGAGCACTTCGCCGATGACGGTGAGTGTCGCGTCCGGCATGATCGCGCGGACGCGGGGCCATGCTTCGCCGAGGAGCCAATCGAGGGAATCGACGTTCGGCTGCCCCTCCTGTGCCAGCGAGCCGATGAACAGGAAGCCGGAGCGCGTCGCGAAATCGGGGACCGGGGCCTCGGCCGGCAGCAATGCGGATCCGAGCACGCTGACATTGCCGATCCCGAAGGCGGCGAGCAGGCGGGCCTCGGCCTGCGACACGCTGACCACCCGGTCTGCCTGCGCGAAGAGGCGCGTCTCCTGCTGAATGGCTGTCCGGAGGGCAGCCTCGGTGCCGAACCGGTTCGTCACCGAGGCCGCGATGAAGTCGCGCAGGGCGAAGACCGCCTCGGAGTCGAAGATGACCCGCGAGCGCACGAAGCTGCGCGGCGTGTGACCCGCATTGGCGAGTTCCCGGCAGACCATCGTGATGTTGTGCGGGCGGCTGACCCAGAGCACGTCGAAGCATCCGGCGCCCGCCGCCACGATCCGTCGGAAACCCTTGGCCTCGTCGGCCTCGAGGATCTGCACCGACCGGTCGATGTCGCGATAGGGCTCGCCGTCGGATCCGACGGCGAGCACGGGATAGAAGGTCACGGCATAGCCGAGGTCCGCGAGCGCGTTGACGATGAAGTTGGCGCGCGGCAGGCCGCTGCCGCGGTCGATATGCGGGATGCTGTCGTCCACGTAGAGGACACGCAGCCGCCAGGGAGCGTCCTCGTCCTTCGCCGACCCGGTTGCGAACTCTGCGGTCGCCGGCTTCGGGAAATGCCCTGCAGCTTGGTCAGTCTCTGCGTCCCCCTGCAGCATTTCTGCGGTCACGACCCCGTGTACTCTGGCCCTCACCCATGCAGCGGTTCGCGGACCGAGGCAATGAGCAGAGCCGCAGATCGGGAACGCTCGGAGCGGGGGGCTGGTGGTCCGGTCAGGCGGATCCCGCACTCGGCTCGATGATCAGGTGGCCGAGCAGGTCGTCCGCGAGGACGAGGATTCGGTCCGGGCGCAGTCCCTCCGCACGCTGCCGATCTCGCGGATCCGCGTCGAGGGTCAGGACGGCCGGCACCAGGTCGAGGGTCAGGTCGGGCGACGCGCGCCGCAGGCCGACTTGACGCATCAGCGGTTCCGCGCCGGTCGCGCCGACCGATACGGCCCGACTGCCGGACGACGCGGCGACGAAGCAGACCATGCGCGGCGGGCTCGTCAGGAAGGCGCTCGGCAGGCAGGTGACGAGGTCGAACCGGCCGTCCGCTCGACCGAGGAGGTGCGCCGCGCTCCACCAGTCCGGCTCGGCCGCGAGGAGGAGCGGCACGAGCAACTCGCGGTGGGCTTGCGGCAGAGCAGGCGTCCGCACCCATTCCGGCGACAGGGCAAGGCGGGTGGCCGAGAGTGAATCGACCAGCGCCTGCCGCTCCCCTCGATCCTCGATCGCGTCGACGCGGGACTGCCGTGCGAACCAGCGGCGGCGGATCGGCGTGTAGGCCTGCGCCGACGCGTCCGGCCCGGCGCGCTCGGTCGCGACGAGAATTCCGTGATCGGGATGGTGCGTGGGTAGCGACTCCAGGTCTCGCATCTCGGTGACCGTGACGGCGCCCAGGCAGACGGACCGGCTCCGGGGCGGCGGCACGGCGGGCAGGTCGGCGGGTGCGGCGGGCTCACCCGAGGCCTTCTCGATCAGGCCGAGGCAACGCGCCTCGGCTTCGGCGCAGCGTGCCTCGAAGCGGCGGAACAGATCGGCGCAGTCTGCGCACAGGGCCGCGAGGCCGGCTGCGTCGCTGCGCAATGCCAGCACCGCCTCGCGCACCGCCTCCACCCCCGGCAGACGGTGCGCAACCGCGTAGGGATCGAACCCGTCGAAGGCGGCGGCCGTACCGATCACCGGCAGCCCGTAGGACAGGGCCTCGGCCACCTTCATCTTGAGGCCGGTTCCCATGAGCATCGGCGCGACGACGGCGTCGACCGCGTCGTAGAACGTCTCCACCTCAGCGACCCGGCCAAGCAGGGTCAGGCCGGGACAGGTCTCAAGCCCGAGCGCACCGCAGACCTCACCCGCGACGACGAGCTCCGGCATGCCCGGCTCCCAGCCGCGGATCCAGATCTCCGCGAAGGCCCGAATCGACAGGCGGTTGGCGTCGTTCCCGTGCCCGATGAAGCCGATGCGGCGCAGGCGCGTCACCGTCCGCGGCGTGCTCCGGCGCAGTAGGCGCGGCGGCAGCAGCAGGACGGGCCGGTCGGTCACGGTGCTGAAATAGGCGGCCTCGTTCGCCTGGATCGCCAGCACCGTGTCGGCCCGGTCGAGCCCGGCGCCCTCGCCCGCCGCGTCCGTGTAGAAGAAGCTCGGCTCCATCCCGAAGGGACGATAGATCAGGTGCCGGTCCGCGAAGCGGTCATGGGTGTCGATCAGCTTCAGCGTGCCCGCAGGCACCCGCTCAAGGACGCGCGACAGGAACACGTAGTTGACGATGATCGCGCGGGTCTCCGGGTGATGCCTGAAGTACCACGCCACGAAGTCGCCGACCTCGTCCGGACACCAGTCGTCGATGCCGAACGGCCGGCCGGCGCTGCGCAGTGGGATCGGGTCGCGCGGCTCGATCCGGAAGACGCGTCGGAAGGCCTGCTCCGTCCGGGCATCGTCGGTGGGCGGGTGCTGCCCGTAGCGCCGGTAGACCTGATCCTCGTGTGCGAAATAGGCGAAATCCACCGCGAAGCCGCCGCGCGCCAGCATCTCGCAGACGGCGAGGAGCCGCCTCCGGTTGCCCGCGAGCGTCGGGAAGACCGGCATCGGCGCCAGGACGAGTACCGTCCGTGCTGCGGGCGCGCCTGTCACGCGGGTCTCCGTCTGCGCAGGACGCCGACGCGGTGGTCGTCGCGTCCGACCAGGATGGCGCGGTTGAGGAGGAGAGCGGGCGGCCAGGCCGCTTCGAGGGTGAGCGCGACCCTGGGCCGGCCGTCGAAGCTCAGAGTGGCCTCCTCGACCGCGAAGCGTCGGTAACCGTCATTCGCGCGCAGGACGATCCAGTGCGGCACGTAATCGCCCGTCACGGTGAGCATGCGCCCTTCCAGGCCGAGATCCAGTGCATCCGCCTCGTCGGCCGCCCCCATCAGGGCATCGAGGCCCGGTGTCACGAAGGCGAGCAGGGCGGCCATGGATCGGATCGCCCCGTCATCCGCGCCGATCTGCACGGTGAGGGCGGAGCGCGCCAGAACCGTGCATTCATGCGGCGTCAGGATCAGGCCATCTTCGACGATCTCCACCCTCAGGTCGCGGAAATGAGTCGCGAGGACGAAGCCGTCGCCGGTCCGGAATCGCTGCGGGTCTTCGCCGACGCTGCGCAGGAGCAGGAGATAGGAGATCGCTTGGCGCCTCTCGTCCGGGCTCACGGCGAGCGCCCAGGTTTCCAGGCGTCCCCCTGGAGGTGCGGCCAGGCCGAGCGGGACGGCGAAGGTGGACAGATCGGCGATGCGGCAGACGTAGAGATCGTCGGTGACGCGGCAGAGGGCGCCGGTGACCGTCCCGCTCGGCGTCGGCGCGGTCGGATCGCACATGATCACGGCCGGTCATCCCCCGCCTCGACTGTCACTCAGGTTTCGTTCGCTAGGGAGGCCCACAGAGCGAGTCAAGCGATCCGCCGCGGCCTCCGCGATAGGTACGGTTGCAGGTGCAGTGACCGCGTCCGTCCCGGTATCGCGTCGGTCGGATCCGCCTCGGGGAGGCGGATCCTTGCGTCACGGCGCGATCAGAAGCACTGACGGCGGCGGACCACGGTGACGCGGCCGAAGGGCCCGCGCCGCTTGGTCACCACGGTCCGGCAGCGCGGTCCGCGGATCACGGTGCGCCTGACCACCCGGGCCTGCTCGACGCCGCTGGCCGGTGCGGCCACGGGTCCGCCCGCGAAGGGCAGCGCGCTCGCAGGTGCGGCGAGGCCGGCGAGCATGAGGGCGGCAAGTCCGACGACGGTTGCTTTCACGGAGGAAGCTCCTGGTTCGTGGGTGGGGCGGGCGGTCTGGCTGGGATTCGATGAATGTCGTGTTAACTGCGGCCTCGCGCGGGGCTGCCCCGGCGGGCATGCGCGTTGCACGCGCCCCGGTGCTCGTCTAACTCCGTGCCATGACGACCGACCACGACAAGATCCTCATCGTAGACTTCGGCAGCCAGGTGACGCAGCTCATCGCGCGGCGCGTGCGCGAAGAGGGCGTCTACTGCGAGATCGTGCCCTTCACGAAGGCCACCGAGGCCTTCGCCGAGACGCGGCCCAAGGGCGTGATCCTCTCGGGCGGCCCGGAATCGGTGACGACCGAGGCCTCACCCCGGACACCGCAGGTGGTCTTCGATTCCGGCGTGCCGGTCTTCGGCATCTGCTACGGCCAGCAGACCATGGCGGCCCAGCTCGGGGGCGAGGTCGAGGGCGGCCACCATGCCGAGTTCGGCCGGGCCGAGATCGAGATCCTGGCCGAATGCGCCCTGTTCAAGGGCGTCTGGCATGTGGGCGAGCACTATCCCGTCTGGATGAGCCACGGCGACCGGGTCACCAAGCTGCCCGACGGCTTCACCACGGTGGCGATCTCGAAGAACGCGCCCTTCGCGGCGGTCGCGGACGAGGCGCGGAAGTTCTACGCGGTCCAGTTCCACCCGGAGGTGGCGCACACGCCGCATGGCGCGTTGCTGATCCGCAATTTCGTGCGCGACATCGCCGGCTGTTCCGGCGACTGGACCATGGGGGCCTATCGCGAGGAATCGATCGCCAAGATCCGCGAGCAGGTCGGCACCGAGCGAGTGATCTGCGGCCTGTCCGGCGGCGTCGATTCGGCGGTGGCCGCGGTGCTGATCCACGAGGCGATCGGCGACCAGCTCACCTGCGTCTTCGTGGATCACGGTCTGCTCCGCCAGGGCGAGGCCGAGGAGGTCGTACGGCTGTTCCGCGACCACTACAACATCCCCCTCGTCCACGTTCAGGCGCAGGAGATGTTCCTCTCGGCGCTGGAAGGGGTCAGCGACCCCGAGGTGAAGCGCAAGACGATCGGACGCCTGTTCATCGATGTGTTCGAGACCGAGTCGAAGAAGATCGGCGGCGCGGCCTTCCTGGCGCAGGGCACGCTCTATCCGGACGTGATCGAGAGCGTGTCGTTCACGGGCGGCCCCTCGGTGACGATCAAGAGCCACCACAATGTCGGCGGCCTCCCCGAGCGCATGAACATGAAGCTCGTGGAGCCCCTGCGCGAGCTGTTCAAGGACGAGGTCCGCGTGCTCGGGCGCGAGCTCGGCCTGCCCGATGGCTTCGTCGGTCGCCACCCCTTCCCGGGCCCCGGCCTCGCGATCCGCTGCCCCGGCACGATCACGACGGAGAAGCTCGACGCATTGCGCAAGGCCGATGCGATCTATCTCGAGGAGATCCGCAAGGCCGGCCTCTACGACACGATCTGGCAGGCCTTCGCGGTGATCCTGCCGGTCAAGACCGTCGGCGTGATGGGCGACGGGCGCACCTACGACCATGTCTGCGCGCTGCGCGCCGTCACCTCGGTCGACGGCATGACCGCCGACTTCTACCCCTTTGACATGGCCTTCCTCGGCCGGGTCGCGACCCGCATCATCAACGAGGTCAAGGGCATCAACCGGGTCACCTACGACATCACGTCGAAGCCGCCCGGCACGATCGAGTGGGAGTGAGGCGCGGAGCGCTCTCAAGCCGACCTGGATAGCGGTTCGACGTCAGAGGGCGCATCACGACGGAGGCTTGGAGCCGTGTCCGATCGGAGCACGATCGGACAGGGCTTCAGGAGCGCCGCTCCAGGTTCGCCACGTAGAAACCATCCGTACCGGTGCGGGCGGGGCTCATCTGCAGGCCGTGGCGGGTGAAGCGAACGGAATCGGCGAGGCCGGGCAGCACCCGCTCGACGACGTCCCGGGCCGGCACAACGGCGAAGCCCTTCGTCCGCCCGAGGAAGGCGTCGAGCGCGCCGTCATTCTCCCGCGGCAGCAGCGAGCAGGTGATGTAGACGATGCGGCCACCCGGCCGCACGAGGCGCGCGGCCCGGTCGAGCACGGCCGTCTGCTCCGCGATGCGGGTCTCCAGGCTGCCGGGACGCAGGCGCCATTTCGCGTCCGGATTGCGCCGCCACGTGCCCGCCCCGGTGCAGGGTGCATCGACCACGACTCTGTCCACCGTGCCGTCGAGATCGGCGAGCACGTCCGCGCGCGCGCGTCCGGTGCGCGGCGTGCGCACCTCGGCCGCGGCGCCGGAGCGGCGCAGGCGCTCGTGGATCGGGGCGAGGCGGCGCGGATCGTCGTCGCTGGCGATGAGCCGGGCGCCGTTGCCCGTCTGGCTCGCCAGCGCCAGGGTCTTGCCGCCGCCGCCCGCGCAGAGATCGACGATGGTCTCGCCCGCCCGAGGCTCCGCGAGCAGGGCCGCGAGCTGCGAGCCCTCGTCCTGGATCTCGTACCAGCCGTCCAGAAATTCCGGCTCGACATGGAGCGCGGGCCCGCGCCCGTCGGCGCCAATCGGGATGCGCAGGCCCTGCGGCGCGAAGGGCGTGGGCTCACCCGCCAGATGCGCGAGGCCCGGCAGGGCTTCGTCGCGGCTCTGCTTGAGGGCATTCAGGCGGATGTCGAGCGGCGCGCGCCGGGCGAGCGCCTTCAGCTCGGGCAGCAGATCGGTCCCGAGCAGGCTCTCCAACTCCGGCAGAACCCATTCGGGCACGTCGCCCGCGATCGCCGGAGGGGCGTCGGCGAGATCGCCCTGCTCGAGCCGCACGCGCTCTTCCGCACTCAGCGGCTCGGGCGCAAAGCGCTCGGCGGTGAGCAAGGCCGCGATCGAGGGGGCGGCGAGCCCCTGCTGCAGGCGCAAGGACCCCAGCAGCACGGAGCGCGGGGCGTCGTCTCCCATGATCCAGGCGGAGGAGGCGCGCCGACGCAGGGCGTCGTAGACGAGGCTGGCGATGGCGGCGCGGTCGCCCGAGCCGGCGAAGCGGTGACTGAGGCCCCAATCCTTCAGGGCGTCGGCCGCGGGGCGGCGGCGTGCCGCGATATCGGCCAGCACCTCGATGGCGGCGGAGCAGCGGGCGGCGGGTGTCAGGGTCGTCTCCTCTAAGATTCGATTCAACACGTCGCGAAACGGCCACGCTTCGCGCACGCCGCCGTCACGTTACGGCCGAGCTTCCGGCCGCTTCGGGGCCGAGAAGGGCGGCCGCCATACCAGATGGAGCCGAATATGGTCCCCCTGCCCCGCCTCGTCCTCGCGGCGATCGCCGCCCTCGGGCTCGCCGCCTGCTCGAACGCGCCCGCTGCGCCAGGGCCTGAACTGACCCCCCCGCCCCCGCGCGTCGATGCCAAGACGCAGCTCGAATACGGCGCCCCGCCCCCGCGCGCGCCGCGCTACTGAGCCTCGCGGGCGCGCTTGGCCTCGTAGGCCTTGAGACCGGTATAGACCAGCCCGAGAAGCGGATCGGCGGAGCTCGGCTCCGCCGCGCGGCCGCGGGCAATCAGGTCGCCGACGATGTGGTCGGCCTCGATGCGGCCTCCGCCCAGGATGTCCCGCAGCATCGAGGCCGTCATCGGCGATCTCTCCGCCGTCAGCGTCGCCCGCGCCTGGGCAGAGACCTTCTCGCGCGGGGCGTGGCCGTTGGCGGCCGCGATTGCGAGGCATTCCTCGTGGAGGCCCGTGATCAGGTCCCGGCCACCGGGCGCGGCCAGGATGTCGCCGATGGAGGCCCGCATCAGCGTGGTGGAACCGGCGAGCGTCGCCAGGAACACCCACTTCTCCCACATCTCCAGCAGGATCTTCTCGCTGAGGCGCGCCTGGAACTTGGCGCCCTGCATCACCGCGTCGATCGCCGCCACGCGCTCCGAGCGGCCGCCGTCGCGCTCGCCGTAGGTGATGGTGCAGAGTTCGCTCATGTGGCGGATCTCGCCGGCCTGACCCACCGTCGAGATGATGGCGCAGGACCCGCCGAGTACGCGGGCCGGACCGAACGCGATGTCCAAGGCATCAAGATGCCGCAGCCCGTTGAGGATCGGCAGAATGACGGTGCCCTCGGTCACGGCAGGGGCCATGTCGGCGAGCGCGGCGTCGAGATCGTAGGCCTTGCAGGAGAGCACCACGAGGTCATAGGCGCTCTCGCCGGCCCTCAGCGCCTCCGCGGTGATCGTCTTCGGTTGGTCGAGATGCAGGTCGCCCAGCGGGCTCTTCACGACGAGGCCCTGTGCGGCGAGCGTCGCCGCGCGGGCCGGGCGCACCAGGAAGGTCACGTCGCGGCCGATCGCGGCGAGCCGCGCCCCGAAATAGCCGCCCGTCGCCCCGGCTCCGACCACCAGCACGCGCATCCGTTCCTCCCGTTCCGATCGAATCCCGGCTTCCATGCGCGTGGCCGAGCCGGGATGCAACGGGCCGCGGATCGGCCGATCAGGTCCGCGACGGGTAGTTCGGGCTCTCGCGGGTGATGGTCACGTCGTGGACGTGGCTCTCGCGCAGGCCCGCATTGGTGATGCGGATGAACTGCGCCCGCTCCTGGAACTCGGGGATCGTCGCCGCACCGACATAGCCCATGGCGGCGCGCAGGCCGCCGGCAAGCTGGTGCAGCACCGCATTGACCGGACCCTTGTAGGGGACCTGCCCCTCGATACCCTCCGGCACCAGCTTGTGCGTGTCGTTGACCTCGGCCTGGAAGTAGCGGTCGGCCGAGCCGCGGGCCATCGCGCCGACCGAGCCCATCCCGCGGTAGCTCTTGTAGGAGCGGCCCTGGTACAGGAACACGTCGCCCGGGGCCTCGTCGGTGCCGGCGAGCAGCGAGCCGAGCATGGCCACCGAGGCGCCGGCCGCGATCGCCTTGGCGAGGTCGCCCGAATACTTGATGCCGCCATCGGCGATCACCGGCACGTCGGCCTCGTGGGCGGCCTCGACGGCCTCCATCAGGGCGGTCAGCTGGGGCACACCGACGCCCGCCACGATGCGGGTGGTGCAGATCGAGCCCGGGCCGATGCCGACCTTGATCGCATCCGCGCCGGCATCGATCAGGGCCTGGGCGCCGTCGCGGGTGGCGACGTTGCCGGCCACCACCTGCACGGCATTCGAGAGCTGCTTCACCCGCCGCACCGCGTCGAGCACCTTGATCGAGTGGCCGTGGGCTGTGTCGACCACGATCACGTCGCAGCCCGCATCGATCAGGCGCTCGGCCCGCTCGAAGCCGCCGTCGCCCGTGGTGGTCGCGGCGGCGACGCGCAGGCGGCCCTGCTCGTCCTTCACCGCGGTCGGGTAGGCAACCTGCTTCTCGATATCCTTCACCGTGATCAGGCCGATGCACCGGTAATGGTCGTCGACGACGAGCAGCTTCTCGATCCGGAACTGGTGGAGCAGGCGCTTGGCCTCGTCCTGCGTGACGCCCTCGCGCACGGTGATCAGGCGGTCGCGGGTCATCAGCTCGGCCACCGGCTGGCTCGCATTGGTGGCGAAGCGCACGTCCCGGTTGGTCAGGATGCCGACGAGCTTGCCGCGGGAGCCGTTGGGGCCGCGCTCCACCACCGGGATGCCGGAGATGCGGTTCTGCTTCATCACCTCCAGCGCGTCGGCGAGGCTCTCGTCCGGGTGGATGGTGATCGGGTTCAGAACCATGCCCGACTCGTACTTCTTGACGAGGCGGACCTGCTCGGCCTGCTCCGGCGGCTCAAGGTTGCGGTGGATGACGCCGAGGCCGCCGAGCTGGGCCATGGCGATCGCCATGCGCGCCTCCGTGACCGTGTCCATCGCGGAGGACAGGATCGGCAGGTTGAGCTTGATGGACCGCGTGAGGCGGGAGCCGACATTGACCTCGGTCGGCATCACCGACGATGCCGCCGGCCGCAGAAGCACGTCGTCGAAGGTCAGGCCCTCGAGGATCGAGGCGGCGCTGATGGGGGCCATGTGCCAACTTCCCTGCAGGGTTCCGGGCCTTTCCAAAAAGGCTCCGGCGTGAACGGGTTGGCACCGGCCGATATCACGCGGAAACCGGTCGCGCCAAGGCGACGTGGGCGCGCGGTGCGGGGAAAACGCGCCGGACCCACCTGCGCCCGCCGCATGGCAGCCCCTCACGGGCTGCCCGCGACCCCGTGGGCCGCCCTTAGCGGGCCGGGACGGCGGGCCCCTTGTCGGTCAGCTCCGGCGGCAGGCCGATATAGTCGGCGATGATGCCGTCGACGCCGGGCGGCCGGCCGAAGGCCTCGCAATCGGGATCGAGAGGCGCCTCGCCGAGCGTCGTGATCCGGATGCGGTTCCAGTTCGGGATGGTGAGCGGTGCCTTGAACGGGTCCTGGCCGGTGGCCAGCATGAAGCCGAAATCCTGGCCGAAATCGCCGGCGAGGTCATAGGCGTCGCTGGCCGGCGAGAAGCGCGGCTGGCTGGTGAAGGAGTTCGCCGCCCCGCCCCAGACTATCGCCGCGCGCTGCCGGTGCCGCCGGTCGAGGGCCTCGGCCTCGACGGTCAGGCTGCCGAGCCCGATCGGCACCCGCGGGATCGGCACGCGGCCGATGCCCTCGGCGACACCGACACCCACCTGCGAGGCGATGGAGACGGCCGCGGACACGCCGATGGTCGAGCCGGCGCCGACGAGATTCGTCGGCTCGACACGGGTCACCTGGGCCCGCACCGTCAGGTCGGCGTCGCGGGTCGAGACCACGTCGTATTTCAGGGACAGTTCGTAGCAGAGCGCCCGGTCGGCATTGTTGGCCACCAGCCGGCGCTCGACCTCGTTGAGGCCGGCTGCGCCCGACACGTTCGCGGGGAAGCTCGTCGGGATGATCCGCACGGTGCGGGTGCGCGCGAGCGCGTCCTGATCCGTGTAGAGGCGCGCCGAGGTCGAGGACTCGGTACTCGGCTTCAGCAGGTCGTAGCGCGTGAGCGAACCGGTATCGTTCAGGAGAACGGTGCCGCAGGCAGCCACCGTGAGCAGGAGCGCGCTGGCCGCGGCGAGGCGCGGCAGCGAGCGGAGCGTCGTCGGCCTCGGGGGCATCCGGTCACTTTCTTAAGGTCGGTCTCGGATCCCGCGCGCCATGGCACCCATGATGGCACCCATGGCGGAGGCGGGCAGTCGCGGAACGTGCGACCGAGTTTAAGGCGGCGGCAGCTTGGCCGGAAGAGCCGGCGGCCGCGCGAGGCGCTTTCAGAAACAATCCGTGGCCGATCGGCCACGGATTCCCGGCGTTTCCGTGCACGGGCGATCACGACTTGCGGAGCCGCGGCGAGGATGCAACCCGGCCTTCACCAAACCGCTTGTTGAGGCCGATGCCTCCCACCCGGATCGTTCCCCTCGTCGTCGCCACCGCCCTGTTCATGGAGAACACGGATTCGACGGTGATCGCGACGGCCCTGCCGACCATCGCGGCAAGCCTCGGCGAGGATCCCATCGCCCTGAAGCTCGCGCTGACGGCCTATCTCGTCAGCCTCGCGATCTTCATTCCGGTCAGCGGCTGGATGGCCGACCGGTTCGGCGCGCGCACCGTGTTCCGGGCCGCGCTCGGCGTGTTCATGGCCGGGTCGCTGGCCTGTGCCGCTGCGGACGGGCTCACGGGCTTCGTCGCCGCCCGCTTCCTGCAGGGGCTCGGCGGCGCGATGATGGTGCCGGTGGGGCGCCTCGTGATCCTGCGCAGCGTGCCCAAGGCCGATCTCGTGGCGGCTCTGTCCTATCTGACCATCCCCGCCCTGATCGGACCGATCCTCGGACCGCCGCTGGGTGGCCTGATCACCACCTGGCTCGACTGGCGCTGGATCTTCTTCATCAACATCCCGATCGGGCTGGCCGGGATCGTCCTCGCGACCCTCTATTTCGAGGACCTGCGGGAGGTGGAGCGGCCGCCGCTCGATCTGGTCGGCTTCCTGCTTCTCGCGCCCGGTCTCGCCGGCCTGATGCTCGGCCTCGCCTCGCTCGGCCGCCATCTCCTGCCGGACTGGCTCTCCTGGGGCTGTCTCGGCGGCGGAGCGGGTCTCCTCCTCCTGTATCTTCGTCACGCCCGGCACGCGGCCCATCCGGTGCTTCGGCTCGACCTGATGCGCTACCCGACCTTCCGCGCGGCGGTCACCGGGGGCTCGCTGTTCCGGATCGGAACCGGGGCGATCCCCTTCCTGCTGCCGCTGATGCTGCAGATCGGCTTCGGGCTCGACGCCCTGCGCTCCGGCCTCATCACCTTCGCCGCGGCAGCGGGTGCCATGTTCGTGAAGACGCTCGGACCACGCATCCTGCGTGCCTTCGGCTTTCGCGCGGTGATGGTGACGAATGCGGTGGCGGCCTCGGCCTTCCTCGCCGTGAACGGCCTCTACACCGCGCAGACGCCGCATTGGCTGATGATCGGTCTGCTCTTCCTCGGCGGCTGCCTGCGCTCGCTGCAGTTCACCTGTATCAACGCCATCGCCTACGCCGATCTCCAGCAGCGCGAGATGAGCGCCGGGACCAGCCTCGCCAGCGTGGCGCAGCAGATCTCGCTCAGCCTCGGGGTGACCCTCGGTGCCCTCGCCCTGGAGGGCGCGGCCGCTTGGCACGGCCGCACCGCCATCGCGGCGGGGGATTTCGGGATCGCCTTCCTGGCAGTGGCCCTGATCTCGGGAACCTCGGTCCTGGCCTTCCGCCGGCTCAGCCCTGACGCCGGCGCCGAGGTCTCGGGCCGGCGCATGGCCGCGGCAGCCCCGGCCGGGGCGCCAGGGCGGAACTAGCGCCCGGTCCGCCGGCACGGTTGCCGGCTCCGCGGAAGAACCCGTGGCCCCCTAAGAAGCTCAGGCTGCCGCGCGAGCGGGCCTCGCGCCCCGCTTCGGCCCGTTGCTGTTGGCCGCCTTCTTGGCCGCCCCGCCCTTCTTGGCGGGCGCGGTCGCGCCGGCACGCCAGCCCTGCCAGCTCCAGGCGCCGGGCCCCGAGAGCGCGTAGAACAGGAAGCCGCCGGCGAGCCCGAGATCGGCCAGCATCAGCGTGCGCTCGGCCTGCGCCGCGGCACCGGTGAATTGCCAGAACGGATGCAGCACCAGCGCCATGCCGGCCGCGAAGGCGGCGAGCGCGAGGCCGGTCAGGCGCGGCAGCACGCCGAGGATCAGCGCGAGCGGCCCGAAGACCTGCACCACCACCATAGCGGTGGCGACTGCGTTCGGCGCCGGGATCCCGGCGCCGGCGAGCGTCAGGGCAAAGCCCGAGACGTTGAGCGCCCGGGCGATCCCGGTGGGCAGCAGGGCCGCCGCGAGCAGCAGGCGCGCGGCGAGGCTGAGAGCATCCTGGGCTCGGGTGATCACGGGGGCTCCGGGGCTTTAAGAACGAACCCGGAAAATCTCGCGCCTCAGGGTGGAGAGCCGGTTAAGGCAATCGGTCCGATCGTGCCTATCAACCGGAAACGCCGCCGCGGAACAGGCGGCCGCGCTCGGTCCAGGCGACCACGAGAAGCGCGAGCCCGCCGAGACTCGCGTAGCCGATGCCGATCGGCAGCGTCGTCCCGTCGAAGGCCTGCCCGATCAGGAAGCCGCAGAACGCGCCGAGCATCGTGGTGTAGAAGCCGAGGAACGACGAGGCCGTCCCCGCGATCGCCCCGAGCGGCTCCAGCGCCAACGCGTTGAAATTCGGCATGGCGAAGCTGATCAGGAACTGGTTCAGGGCCAGCACGCCGAGGAACAGGGCGAGCGGCGGGTGGCCGTGATAGCTCAGGCTCAGACCGACCTGCGCCAGCCCGACGCACAGGAAGGCCGCGAGCCCGGCATGGGAGAGCGGGCGCATCCCGAGCTTGCGCACGATGCGGGCATTGACGAGGGTCGCCGCGCCCATCGCTCCCGCCACGACGCCGAAGGCGAGCGGGAACAGACTTCCGAGGTGGTACAGCCCCGTGTCGAAGACCTGCTGGGCCGAGCCGACATACCCCATGATGCAGCCGGTGAGCAGGCCGAGCGCCGTGGCGTAGCCGATGGCGACCCGGCAGCGCAGCGTCGTCATCAGTGCCTGCCCCGTCGCCCGGAGGGAGAGCGGGCGGCGATATTCCGGGTGCAGCGTCTCGGGCATCCGCAGTGAGAACCACAGCGTGCAGATCCCGGCGAGCGCCAGCATCGAGACGAAGACGTAGACCCAGGAGCCCAGCGCCAGCATCGCGCCGCCGATGGCAGGCGCGATCATCGGCACGATCAGGAACACCATCATGATGAGCGACATCACGCTCGCCATCTCGCGGCCGGCGAAGCGGTCGCGCACGATCGCCGTCGAGAGCACACGGCCGCTCGCGGCGCCGATGCCCTGAATGATGCGGGCGGCGAGCAGCCAGCCGAAGCTTGGCGCGACCATCGCGAGCAGGCTGCCCGCCGTGTAGATCGCGAGGCCTCCGAGCAGCACGGGCCGGCGCCCGAGCGCGTCCGAGACCGGGCCGTAGACGATCTGCGCCACGCCGAAGCCGATCATGTAGACGTAGACGAGCAACTGCAGATGGTTCGGGTCCGCGACGGCGAAGCGTGCCTGGATCGCCGGGAAGGCCGGCAGCAGGTTGTCGATCGAGATCGCCGTCACGGCCATCATCAGCGCGACGATCGCCACGAACTCGGTGAAGCCGGGACCGGCCCAGGTGGGGGGCGCGTGCAAGCTCGCGCCCTGGGGCGGGTTCGGCCGGATCGGTGCGGTCACGGGGGCCTCGGGACAATCTGCGGGTGCAGGGGCTGCGCTCCTCAGCCTCCAACGCGGCGGCGATGTGGCCGACCCATGTGGCTGGGGCGATCCTGCCGCGCGGCGACGGCTGCCAGGGAACGGAAACGGCAGAGCTTCGTTTTCGCGGGCAGCCGAAGCCTGTCGGCGCGTCCTATCGGGGAGCTTCCGTGTCCACCCTCGTCCGCATTCTCCTCGCGATCTTCCTGCCGCCGATCGCCGTCCTGCTCACCACCGGGCTCGGCCTGCAATTCCTGCTCAACATCCTGCTGACGCTGATCGGCTGGCTGCCGGGCACCGTCCACGCGCTGTGGTTGATGAACCGCGACCGGCCGCTGGCCTGACCGCGCGGCGGCCGTATCGGAGCGGCCGCAGTTTGGTCAGAGCGCCTTCGTCGCGATCAGGCAATTGCCGCAGGCGAGCATCGAGCGCGTGGAATCGTCGAGTCCACCAACGAGGTCCGACCAGAGCGGTCCCTGCGGTGGTTCGCGCAGAAGCTCGCCGACGGTCAGCGCCTCGAAGCGGGCTCGCTCCGCCAGGGGCAAACGGTCCGCGAGGGCGCGCAGAATCCAGGCGAGGGTCTGCTCCGGGCCCTGGTCGGGTCGGGTCTCGGCGCTTTCCACGCGGAAGCCGAGATCCTCGAAGATCGAGCTCAGCCCCTCGCGGGTGGCGTTGAAATAATGCGACGGGTAGCCGTGCACCGGCTGCAGGAACGGCCAGTCGATCCAGATTCGGCCGCCGGGCTTGAGCATGCGGTGGATCTCCCGCGCGACGCGCCAGGGTTGGCGCGTATGCTCCAAGACCGCGAAGCAGCCGATCCCGTCGAACGCTCCGTCGCGGATCGGGTATGAGCAGGTCGGTTCGACGATCACATCGGCCGCCGCCGACGGATAGACCTCGAGATAGAGGCAATTGCGATAGACCCGCCGTCGCAGGCCGCAGCCCAGATCGAGATAGGTGCGCTCGGGATGCGCCTCGATCTCCGTGATAAAGGGTGCGAAGTCGATATTGGCGCTCTCCGCGAGGTAGTCCTTGAGCGTGAGAGCCGTGCCGGCCATCGCCGGGAAGGCGGTGCAGGGATAGGAGTCGTCGAGCAGGCCGGCGAATCGGGCAAACTTCTCCCGCCGATAGGCGCTGGCGGGATCGAGCAGGGCCGGGTTCACCTGCAGGCGCCCCTCCGCGCGTCCGAAGGCCTTGAAATGTGCGGCCGGGTCGGCGCCCGCCTCTGCGATGTCCGGATTGGCGAGGCGGTAGAGGACCGGGTCGAATGTCCGCGGCGTCACCTCCACGAGCACGTCGAGCGGGCCCGTTCCATTCTCCGCGGCGGAATTCTGCGTGGAATGGGTCGGGCGAAGCGCCCGGCGCAGAAAGGAGATCACGCTGGGCTCCGAATGCGCCGATCTGAGCGCTAGCGTGTAGCGCACGGGCCATGCGCTGAGAAGTTGTGGTTCGCGCTCTGTGAAGCGGCCCGGTTACCCTGGTGTCGGAGCGCGGTTCCGGAGTCTCAGGGCTTCCGGTCGGTCTTCTCCGACGGCTTATCGGACTTGCGCGCTTCGGCGAGTTTGGGGTGATCCGGCTTCTTCGCGTCGGGGATCGCACCCGTGACGGTGATCGGTTTGGTTGTGACGGATTTTGCCATGTGCGCCTGGATCCGCGCACGGGCCGCGTGGACCTGCTTGGCAGGTTCGACAGTGGCCGCATCGGTCGCCAACGTGGCGGGAGCCGGGGCCGGCGGTTCCTTGGCCGCAAGGCCGCCGAACACCTTCTGGAAGGCGGATAGATCGCCCTCGGCATCCGCCACGGTGACGCGGGCCGGCTTCTCCGCCGCCTTCAGTGGCTCGGCCTGAACGGTTTCCAGCTTGACCTCAGCCTTGGCCGGCGGCGTCTGCGCAGCGAGCATCACCGGCGCCGGCTTCTCCTTGCGGGCGAGAGCGGCCGCGGCGGCCTTGGTCGGAATCGGGCCGGAGGCAAGCATCGTCGCCTTGGCCTTGGGCTCGATGACGATTTCCTCTGGGGCGGCAGCGAGCGTCTCGGGCCGGCTGACCTCACCGAGATGGTAGCGGCCAAACTCCTTGGCGCTGTAGGGCTGCTCCTCCTCCTTGCTGCCGAGGCTCGCGAAGGCCGTCATGTTGGCGGGCCGGAAGACCGGGTTCTGCCCGCCATCCTGATAGACCACCCGCGTCGCCGGCGTGCCCT
>Ga0126362_10000078_pt1 | contig 110358 bp, 99 predicted proteins | sample ANMtaG_FD_126269 | JGI IMG/M metagenome (GOLD analysis project Ga0126362, IMG submission 126269) | Continental margin sediment microbial communities from North Pacific Ocean - ANME2c_DSS_Sorted | ecosystem: Environmental > Aquatic > Marine > Continental margin > Sediment | place: Pacific Ocean... | reverse complement strand
GTCGGCGGCGAAGAGCGCCTGAAGAACACGTCGGCCGTGCAGCCGTGCGCCGCCGCCACGCCGGCCGCTACCTCGCGCAGGCGGGCTTCGAGCTTGTCGATGGCGTCGATGGAGAAGGTGCGGCTGGTGCCGCCCACCGTGGCCACGTCGGGAATCACGTTGGGCGCGTCGGAGCCCTGCAGTTGGGTGACGGCAAGCAGTGCGCGCTCGGTGCTCGGAATGGTGCGCGCCACGATGGTCTGCAGCTGCTGCGCGAGCGTGACCACCGCCGCCACCGGGTCGATGCCCGTGTGCGGCATCGAGGCGTGCGTGCCGCGCCCGCGCACGGTGATCATGTAGGTGTTGCTCGAGGCCATCAGCGCGCCCTCGTTGAGCGCGAAGCGGCCGACGTCGCCCACCGGGAAGTTGTGCAGCCCGAAGACCGCGTCGCACGGGAAGCGCTCGAACAGGCCCTCGTCGATCATCTTCTTCGCACCGGCCTTGCCCATCTCCTCGGCGGGCTGGAAGATGAAATGCACGGTGCCGTCGAAGTCGTCGGGCCCCTGCTGCGACAGGTGCCAGGCGGCGGCCAGCAGCATGGTCGTGTGGCCGTCGTGGCCGCAGGCGTGCATGCGGCCGGGGTTCGTCGACTTGTGGGCGAACTCGTTGGCCTCGTGCAGCGGCAGCGCGTCCATGTCGGCGCGCAGGCCGATGGTGCGGCTGCCCGTGCCCTTGCGCAGCACGCCGACGAGCCCCGTCCCCGCGATGCCGCGGTGCACCTCGATGCCCCATTCCGTGAGCAGCTTCGCCACCTTCTCGGAGGTGCGGTGCTCCTCGAAACCGAGCTCGGGGTGTGCGTGGATGTCGCGTCGGATCTCGACGAAACGGGCGGCGTTGGCGACGAAGGAATCGGCGATGTTCATGGCGGGGGCTGCTGGCTGCGGAGTCGTTCGATGAAAAGAAGCGAACGATTCTGGCGCAGCCGCCCGCCGGGCGCACGCTGGATTACGCGAGCCGGCCTTCCTGCCGCAGCCTCGCGCCGATGCGCCGGATCTCGGCCTCGCCCTGGTCGAGGGTTGCCTTGCTCGTGTGCACCGAGTAGTGGCCCAACACCAGGTCGTACGGATGCTTCACGGCCGAGCCCAGCACGAAGGAGGTGTCGCCATGCGCGACGAAGTCGATGGCAGCGCCCGACTCCTCGAACACCGCGAGCTCGCCCGCGCCGATGGGGCCGCCCCTGTCGTCGCCTGTTTCGAGCGCGCCTTCGTTGACCGCGACCCAGCCCCCCGTGTGACCGACGGGCGGCACGTAGCTCCAGCGCTCGCCGTCCTTCAGCTGCACGGCCAGGTAGTTCATCGGGGAGGGCGCGGCGATCGGGCTCTGCGCCGAGCCGTAGCGCCCGAGCAGCACGCGCGCCGGGCCTTCCTTCGGCACCTGCGAGGGCGCGAGGTACATGCTCTGCGCCGGTGCGTTCTCTTCCGGGGCCGGCAGCGCCACCCACAGCTGGAAGCCGCGCACGCGCTCCACGCCCGGTGCGGGCGCGCCCGTGTGCCACACGCCGTTGCCGGCGCGCATCCACTCGACGCCGCCACCTTGCAGCCGGCCCTGCTCGCCGGTCGTGTCCTCGTAGAGCGTGTCGCCCTCCATCAGCCAGGTCAGCGTGGCGATGCCCGAGTGCGGGTGCAGGCCGAAGCCTCTGTGGCCGCCAGTGACGTCGAAGCCGAAGAGGTCGAGGAACACGAAGGGCTTGAGGAATTCGCCCAGGTCGCCGGGGCTCATCAGCCGCGTGATGCCGCCGTGGCGCGAGCCACGCGTGCGGTAGACGATGGCGCGGGCGGTTGTTTCGACAGCGGTGCTCATCATGCGGCCTCCCTCGCCCCCTTCAGCGCCTTGGTCCACCAGGCGATGTCGTCGAGCATGGCACCAGCGGCCTGCGCGAGGTGCGGGAAGTCGCCGAAGCTCTTGCCCTGCTGCCAGATGCCCAGGAACTCGACCATGCCGATGTGCACGGCGTTGCGCACCGGTGCCATCTGCATCTCGACCGCCACCAGCCGCAGTTGCTCGATCGCGCGGGCCGCGCCCACGCCGCCATAGCCCACGAAGCCGATCGGCTTGCGGATGAATTCCTTGTAGGCCCAGTCGATCGCGTTCTTCAGCACCGCGCTCGGGCCGTGGTTGTATTCGGGCGTGACGACGATCAGGCCGTCGAAAGTGGCCAGCTTCGCCTGCCAGCGCTGCGCGGCTTCGTTCTTCACCGGTCCCCAGGCCGGCGCGCCCGCCTCGTTGAAGAAAGGCAGCGGATGGTCGCGCAGGTCGACCAGCTCGAAGGCGAGGTCGGTGCGCTGCACGGCGATCTCGTGGATCCACTGCGCGGGCTTCTCGCCGAAGCGGCCTTCACGGGTGGAGCCGAGGATGATGCCGATGCGGGGTTGCTTTTGCTGGGTCATGGGGTACTCCGGAAAAAAGTTGGAAGAAAGGAAATCAGGCCGCCGAGATGACGGGCCGGGACACGGGCCGCAGCCGCCAGGCGACGAAGCCCGACAGCAGCGCCAGCACCACCGCCGGCGCGGGATTGCCGCCGATCAGCACGAGGTGCGTGGCCACGGCGCAGACCATGGTCGCGGCCAGCAGCAGGCCGCCGAGGAAGCCGGTCGCGGGCACGAGCAGCAGCAAGGCGCCGCCGACCTCGACCAGCCCGGTCAGGTAGCGGAACCACTGGCCGAAGCCGATCGCGTCGAACACCTGGACCATCTGCTGCGCGCCGGCCAGCTTGGCCGTGCCGGCGGCGCCGAAAGCCAGTGCCAGGAGGATGCGGACGCCCCAGACGATGCGGCGCTGCGTGGGGGAAGCAAGGGATGAAGTAGTCATGGGCACAAGGTTAGGCATGCACCCATTGGTCGACTAGACGGTAGAGTCGGATTGCACTCGTCCATAAACTGAAGGAATCAACCCGCCATGCTCGATCTCAACGACGTCGCCATGTTCGTGCAGGTGGTGCGCCACGGCAGCTTTGCCGAGGCGGCCCGGCGGCTGGGCCTGCCGCCCAACAACGTGAGCCGGCGCATCCAGCAGCTCGAGTCGCAGCTCGGCACCCGGCTGATGCAGCGCTCGACGCGCAAGCTCACGCTGACGAGCGCCGGGCAGGCCTTTCACGACCAGTGCGCGGGGCTGGTCGACGGGCTGGCCGCCGCCGGACAGGCGCTGGCGGCCGGAGGCCAGGAACCCAGCGGCCTCGTGCGCGTGGCCGCGCCGGCGGATTTCTTCGACTTCTTCCCGATGGAATGGGTCGCCGACTTCCTGGCCGCGCATCCGCTGGTGAAGCTCGACTTCGTGCTCAGCGACGCGGCCGCCGACCTGATCGCGGAGCAGATCGACGTGGCCTTCCGCGGCGGCGTGCTGCGCGACTCGGGCTACGTGGGCCGGCGGCTGATCACCCGCAGCGGCGGCCTGCTGGCGAGCCCCGCCTACATCGAACGGCGCGGCGAGCCCCGTAACCTGCAGGACCTGGCCCATCACGACTGCGTGACGCCCTCGAGCCCCTCCGGCCACGCCATCTGGCAACTCACCGGCCCCGACGGCGTGGATGAGGAGGTACAGGTCTCCGGCCGCTTCACCGGCAACACCGCACAGGCGCTGCGCAAGGCGGCGCTGGCCGGGCTGGGCATCGCGCAGCTGCCGCCCGCGATGGCGACGCGCGACGAGCACGCGGGCCTGCTGGTGCGGGTGCTGCCGCAATACGAATACAGGGGCCGGGGGCTCAACGTGGTCTACCCGAGCCGCAAGCACCTACCGCTGGCGGTGTCGGCCTTCATCGGGCTGGTGATGGGCAAGCTCGACCAGATGGACGCGTTCAGGTAGCCGGGCCGCCGGCAAAGGCCCGGCCGCCAGTGCTTTCGGGTTTCGGCTGAGAATGCGACCCCATGAAAATCGAAAAAGACACCGTCGTCACCATCAAGTACAAGGTCTCCGACGCCCAGGGCAAGCTCATCGAGGCAAGCCCCGAGCCGATGGCCTACCTGCATGGTGGATACGAGAACACCCTGCCCAAGATCGAGGAAGCGCTCGACGGCAAGGAAAAGGGCTACCAGACCGTGCTGAACCTCGCGCCCGAAGACGCCTTCGGCCAGCGCGACGAGTCGCTGGTTCGCAGCATCCCCAAGACCGACTTCCCGCCCGGCGTGAAGGTCGGCGGCCAGCTGCAGGGCCGCCTCGACGACGGCCGCGAGCACGTCTTCACGGTGATGAAGATCAAGGGCCCGGTCGTGCTGCTGGACGGCAACCATCCGTGGGCCGGCAAGGCGCTGAAGTTCAGCCTGCAGGTGACGGACGTGCGCGCGGCGCAGCCGGTGGAGATCGAGCACCGGCATGTTCATGGGGCGCACGGGCACCATCACTGAGCGGTTGCCGGCCCGGCCGCCGGCGCCCGGCTAGCGGTTATTTCTTCTTCCAGAACCTCGGCGCGTCTTCGATCTTTTCCAGCGCCTTGCGGCAGGCCTTCGCGCCGGCCGCGTGTCGCGCGGTGAACCATCCCACGGCGAACCACGCGCGTGCGTCGCGCGCGGTGGCCTCCCGGTACAGAGCGAGCGCGACGGCCTCGTCGTTGTAGTCGCCCAATGCGTCCTGCGCGGGACGCAGGGCCTTCAGGTAGCGGCTGGCGCTGCCGCCTTCTTCTTTTTCATCGAACAGCGGCACCACGAATTCGGCGAGGTAGCGCAGGCGCTTGAGGCGCTTGCGGACGCGGTGCTGGCTTTCGGTGTCCAGTGACTCGAAGCGTTCGCCGTCGCGCAGCACCTGCTCGTGCAGACGCAGCAGGTTCTTGCGCAGCAGGCGACGGGCGGCGCTGGCGCCGATCGGGGTGGGTGCCAGCGGGTCGGTCGGCACATCGGAATCGGTGGTTGCCGGCGCAGCTTGCACGGGCTCAGCAGCGGTGAAGCCGATCAGCGAGACAAGCACGTTCTGGAACGCCGGGGCGCGCACGATGTCGCCGGGCGATGGCGCGTCGGCGGCCGTGTCGTCGCCGGCCAGCGGGTCGAAGTCGGGAGCGCCAGCCTCGCGCAGACGGGGTTGCGCCAGCTTCACGACCTGCTCGCGGTCGCGCAGTGCGCCGAGTGCGCGGAAGGCGTCGACCAGCGGGGGCTCCCATTCGGCGATGTCGAGCAGGCCCAGTTCGGCGAGTTCACGCAACGCCGTGCGCAGCCTGCGGATGCCGATGCGCAACTGGTGAATCTGTTCCTCATCCGTGCTGCCCGCCGCGATCTCGCTGGCGTTGGGCAGCATCTGCGCCAGGCACGACGCCACCACGGCCCGCTGGATGGCTTGCCCGTCCGGATGCTGCGCGGCGAAACGCGGTGTCTCCGCCTTCACCGCTTCCACGGTTTCCTGCGCCGCCAGCAGGCGCGCGCCGCGCTCGGCCTTCGACACAGTGCTGAACCACAGTCCATGCTGCTGCGACCAGCGCCGCGCGAGCGAGACGAGGCCCTGCACGTCGCCGCGCTTCAGCTCCAGTTCGAGCTCGCACACCGGCGATTCGCGCTGTTCGGGCGTGCCGGCGTGCGCGACGACCTTGCCGACGGCGAGCGCCATTTCCACCACCGCGCCGCCGGGCCCGGTGACGCGCAGATCGCGCGTGAGCCGCACGATGTCGGTCGATTGCCGTTCGACCAGTGGCGTACCTTCAGCCAGCAGCTTCGCAAGCCGCTCGCCCACGGGCGTGCCCTGGTGACGCAGCGGATCGATCTGCGGCGCGGGCCCCGCCGTGCCGAGGTCGACGTTGTGCTCCAGCCGGTGCAGGGCGTTGTCGCCGGTGGCCTTCACGGTCTGCACCCAGCGCCGGCCTTCCTTGCGCAGCCGCAGCACCATGCCGTCGGCGGCCAGCCGCTGGTCGGCGGTGTCGAAGTAGCGGGCCTGCAGGCGGGTGCGCACGACCGTGCCGCGCTTCAGGGCGGCTTCCACCGCCTTCAGGCGGCTCGGGGGAATGCAGAACTTGAACTCGATTTCCATGCGGCCATGATGCCCGCTCTTTTTCACCGCATGCAATGCCGGCACCTGCGCCGCGGAGGGTCGAATCCGCCTGTTTGAAAAAATATGTGGACGCCGTACATTTTCTTTGATATCTTTTGTGGACGGTGTACACAACACATGGCGAAACGGGACACCGGACTCAACCCACATCCACTCTTTTTCATCTACAGGACGACACCATGGCCACCAAACAGATCTTCGTGAACCTCCCCGTCAAGAACCTCGACAAGACCAAGGCGTTCTTCGCCGCGCTGGGCTACACCTTCAACGAGCAGTTCACCGACGCCAATGCTGCGTGCATGGTGGTCCAGAAGGACAGCATCCACGTCATGCTGCTGGTCGAGGAGTTCTTCAAGACCTTCACCACCAAGAGCATCACCGACACCGCCAAGAGCACCGAGGTGCTGCTGTGCCTCTCGTGCGAGAGCCGCGCCGAGGTCGACGAGCTGGTGGCCAAGGCCAAGGCCGCCGGCGGCACCATCCCGGGCGAGCCGAAGGACTACGGCTTCATGTACGGCCACGGCTTCCAGGACGTCGACGGCCACCTGTGGGAGCTGGTCTACATGGACCCGAACGCCGAAATGCCGAAGCAGTAAGAGAAGAGAAGAACCGGACCGGCACCGACGAGGGAGAAGAGCGATGCCCATCGTTCCATATGCGCTCTTCACTGTTGCACGGAAGGCCCCTGGCGGAAGACGGCGGCGCCCCGATATTCCATCCACCGGCACGGCACCATCGGTCGCGCCCCACATGGAAAGGAATATCCGCATGTCCGACAACAACAAGGGCCCCATCGTCCAGGTCAAGCCGCTCGGTTTCCCGTGGCAGACGATCGACCCGTTCCTCTTCTGCGTCTACCACGACGACGCCTACCCGAAGGCCAACGGCCGCATGGGCCCCGAGGCCTCGCTGGCCGGCCGCCAGATCGGCCAGGACTTCAGCCGCAAGGACGGCTGGAGCATGTACCACGGCGACACGGTGCCGGGCTTTCCCTCGCACCCGCATCGCGGCTTCGAGACGGTGACCATCGTGCGCAAGGGCCTCGTCGACCATTCCGACTCGCTGGGCGCCACCGCGCGCTTCGGCGGCGGCGACGTGCAGTGGCTCACGGCCGGCAAGGGCATCGTGCATTCGGAAATGTTCCCGCTGCTCGACAACGCCTCGGCCAACCCGCTGGAGCTGTTCCAGATCTGGCTCAACCTGCCGGCGAAGAACAAGATGGCCGAACCGCACTTCACGATGTTCTGGTCCGAGGCCATTCCGCGCTTCGTTTCCGACGACGCGAAGGGCGGCCGCACCGAGGTCGCGGTGATCGCCGGCCGGCTCGGCGACGATCCCGCCAACGGCAGGGCCCCGATCCAGCCGCTGGCGCCGCCGCCCGATTCGTGGGCCGCGCAGGCCGATGCCGACGTGGCGATCTGGACGCTGAAGATGACGCCCGGCGCGCAATGGACGCTGCCCGCCGCCACCGGCGGCGAGGGCACGCGGCGCATGCTGTACTTCTTCAAGGGCGCGGTTGCGCAGATTGCCGGCGAGCGCGTGGAAGGCCCGGCGGCCGTCGAGCTTCGCGCGGACGCTGCCGTGGAAATCGTCAACGGTGACGCCGAGACCGGCGAGTTCCTGGTACTGCAGGGCCGCCCGATCGCAGAGCCGGTGGCGCAGTACGGTCCCTTCGTGATGAACACGCAGGCCGAGATCAGCCAGACCATGGCCGACTACCGCCGCACGCAGTTCGGCGGCTGGCCCTGGGACGACGCGGCGCCGGTGCACGGCCACGACACCCCGCGCTTCGCCCGGCATCCCGGCGGGCGCGAGGAAGTGCCGGCGCAGCCTGTCAGTAGTTCTTGAGCACCTCGAGATTCGGCGCCGTCATGCGCGGCACGAACTCGATCACGTCGGTGCGCGCCACCCCGCCCTGCACGAAGGGGTCGCGCGCCAGCACCGCCTCCAGCCCCTCGCGGTCGCCCGAGCGCGCCAGGATCACGCCACCCGTGCGCGGCACCTGCCGGCCCGAAGCCACGAAAAGCCCGCTTTCGTAGTGCTTCTTGAGCCAGACCATGTGCGAGTCCATCAGCGCGTCGACTTCCTCGAGCGGGCGGATGTAGGTGAGAGTGACGATGAACATGTGCGCGGCGGCGGTGAATGCGGAAGCCCCGATCCTATGGCCTTGGCAAGGCGCGCGCCGCACGCAGGTGTGCGCGGGCGTAACCGGTATCACGCGGGGCGCATATTTCTTTCTTACTCGATCGCCACGCCGCCTTCCTTCACCAGCTTCGCGAACTTGGCCGTCTCCTCGCGGATCTGCCGCGCCATCTCTTCCTGCGTGCCGCCCAGCGGCTCGGCGCCGATGGCCTGCATGCGCTGCGCGAATTCGGGCGAATGGATGATCTTCACCATCTCCGCATTCAGGCGCGCGACGATTTCCTTCGGCGTGGCCGCCGGCGCGAGCACGCCGCACCAGGTGCCGATGTCGAAGCCCTTGAGCCCCGCCTCCTCGAGCGTCGGCACGTCAGGCAGCACCGACGAGCGCCGCGCAGTGGTCACGGCCAGTGCGCGCAGCTTGCCGCCCTTGATGTGCTGCAGCACCGGCGTGATGGTGTCGAAGGACATCGCCACCTGCCCGCCGAGCAGGTCGGTGGTGAGCGGCCCGCTGCCCTTGTAGGGCACGTGCAGCAGCTTCGCTCCGGTGCTGGCCTGGAACTGCGTGCCGATCAGGTGCTGCGCCGTGCCGTTGCCGTTGGAGCCGTAGGCCAGCTTCTCGGGCGCGGCCTTGGCGAGCGCGACCAGCTCGGCCACGTTCTTCGCGGGCGTGTTGGCGGCGTTGATGACCAGCACGTTCGGCACCATGGCCACGACGGTGACGGGCGCCAGGTCTTTCTGGAAGTCATAGGGCAGCTTCCTGTAGACGCTGGTGGCGATGGTGTGATGCACCGCGCCCATCAGCAGCGTGTAGCCGTCGGGCTTGGCCTTGGCCACGTAGTCGGCGCCCAGCGTGGCGCCGGCGCCGGGCTTGCTCTCGACCACCACGGGCTGGCCGAGCGACTGCGAGAGCTTGTCGGCCAGCGCGCGGGCCAGCACGTCGGTGGTGCCGCCGGCCGGGAAGGGCACGACGAGGCTGATGGGCCGCGCGGGCCAGCCGGCGGGCGCCTGCTGCGCGAGGGCCAAGGTGGCGCTGGCGCCCAGGCCCAGCGCGAGAGCTGCGGCCCGCAGCACGGTGCGCCGACGGCGCGCATTCGATGAAGCGTTCATGGTTTGTCTCCGGGTCGTTGTAGTGGTGCGCGCATCGAGGCGCGCGGATACCGTGGAAATCGCCCCGAGGGGCCGGGCCCGTCAGGCCGCCAGCCGCAGCGGCTCGGCCGCTATGTGCGCGCACACCGCGCGCGTCACCTGCTCGGTGGTCGCGGTGCCGCCCAGGTCGCGCGTGTGCAGCGAGGGGTTGGCCGTGACGTGCTCCACGGCGGCCATCACGCGGCGCGCGGCCTCGGCCTCGCCCAGGTGCTCCAGCAGCATCACCACCGACCAGAAGGTGCCCACCGGGTTGGCGAGCCCCTTGCCCATGATGTCGAAGGCCGAACCGTGGATGGGCTCGAACATCGACGGATAGCGCCGCTCGGGATCGATGTTGCCGGTGGGCGCAATGCCCAGGCTGCCCGCGAGCGCGGCCGCGAGGTCGCTGAGGATGTCGGCGTGCAGGTTGGTGGCGACGATGGTGTCCAGCGAGGCCGGGCGGTTGACCATGCGGGCGGTGCAGGCGTCGACGAGTTCCTTGTCCCAGCTCACGTCGGGGAACTCCTTGGAGACCTGCAGCGCGATCTCGTCCCACATCACCATCGCGTGGCGCTGCGCATTGCTCTTGGTGACCACCGTGAGCAGCTTGCGCGGCCGCGAGCGGGCCAGGGCAAAGGCGAAGCGCATGATGCGCTCGACGCCCGCGCGGGTCATCATGCTCACGTCGGTGGCGGCCTCGATCGGATGGCCCTGGTGCACCCGGCCACCGACGCCGGCGTATTCGCCTTCGGAGTTCTCGCGCACGATCACCCAGTTCAGGTCCTCCGCCTTGCAGCGCTTCAGCGGCGCGTCGATGCCGGGCAGGATGCGAGTGGGCCGCACGTTGGCGTACTGGTCGAAGCCCTGGCAGATCTTCAGGCGCAGGCCCCACAGCGTGATGTGGTCGGGGATGTGCGGATCGCCCGCGGAGCCGAAAAGAATGGCGTCCTTGCTGCGCAGCGCGTCGAGGCCGTCGGCCGGCATCATCTCGCCGTGCTCGCGGTACCAGTCGCCGCCCCAGCCGAAATCTTCGAAGCTGAAGTCCAGTGCGCCGCCGGAGGCCGCGGCCAGCGCTTCCATCACCTGGCGCCCTGCCGGGATCACTTCCTTGCCGATGCCGTCGCCGGGAATGGTGGCAATGCTGTAGCTGCTCATCGTCGATGTCCTCGTTCGTGTGTACGTGCTCTGTCGGGGCACCCACTGTAGGATCGACCGCATCGAACGATTCACGCCGGAAGTGAATCCATCGTTAACCTGAATTCAACAATCGGATCACTCATGGCAGCCCCGGTCCAGCCCGCCGATCTCGGTTTCTTCTCCACGCTCGCGGCCTGCGGCAGCCTGAGCGCCGGGGCGCGCGAACTCGGCATCAGCACGCCGGCGGTGAGCAAGCGCCTCGCGCAGATGGAAGCGCGCCTGGGCGTCACGCTGGTGAACCGCACCACGCGGCGCATGAGCCTCACGCCCGAAGGCGAGCTGTACGTGGCGCACGCGCGCCGCATCCTCGGCGAGATCGACGACATGGCGCAACTGCTCGGCGGCGCGAAGGGCGAGGCGCAGGGCCTGCTGCGCGTGAACGCCACGCTGGGCTTCGGGCGCAGCCACGTGGCGCCGCTGATCTCGAAGTTCGCGCGCAAGCATCCGCAGGTCGAAGTGCAGCTGCAGCTCTCGGTGAACCCGCCGCCGCTGACCGACGATGCGTTCGACGTCTGCATCCGCTTCGGCGCGCCGCCCGAGGCCCGCGTGATCGCGCGGCGCATCGCGTCGAACCGCCGCCTGCTGTGCGCCTCGCCCGCCTACCTCGCGCGCGCAGGGCAGCCCAAGGTGCCGAACGACCTTACCCGTCACCGCTGCATCGGCATCCGCCAGGGCTACGAGGCTTACGGCATCTGGCGGCTGAGCAGCGGGCGCGGCCCGGCGCAACGCACCGAGGCGGTGAAGACGCGCGGCGCGCTCAGCACCAACGACGGCGAGATCGCGGTCAACTGGGCGCTGGACGGCCACGGCATCCTGATGCGCGCCGAGTGGGACATCGCGCGCTACCTGCGCAGCGGCCGGCTGGTGCAGGTGCTGGCCAACTACCGCACACCCGACGCCGACATCTACGCCGTGTATCCGCAGCGCCATCAGCTGTCTGCGCGCGTGCGAACTTTCGTCGACTTCATGGCCGCCGCGCTCGGAAAAGACGACATGCCGCCCAGGGCTTGAGCCCCGATCCGACAGGCGCGGGCCTGTGTTTCTGCTACGGTGTTCCGAACCGATCGACACCCGGAGAAAGGCCCGTTCATGCCCTCGCGCACGCCGCAGACCCTGCCGCCCGCCTTCGTGCCGCCCTACCTGCTGAGCCGGCTCGCCGAACACGCCAGCGCGCCCGTCCGCGAACGCGCGGTGAACACGCTGACGATCGATCGCGAGCACCGCGCGCTGCGCGGGTTCGTTCCACCGGCAGTGGTGCAGGGCACGACGGCCATACCTCCGCGTACCGCCCGGCCAAATTCGCCGGAACGCGCGATCTACGACGCAGGCCACAAGACCATGCTGCCCGGCAAGCTCGTGCGCACCGAAGGCAGGCCCGCCACCGGCGACATCGCGGCCGACGAGGCGTACGACCACCTGGGCGCGACCTGGCGGCTGTACCACGACGTGTACGAGCGCGACTCCATCGACGGCGCGAGCATGCCGCTGACCGGCAGCGTGCACTACGGCAAGGACTACGACAACGCCTTCTGGAACGGCACGCAGATGGTGTTCGGCGACGGCGATGGCGAGGTCATGAACCGCTTTACCATTGCGGTGGACATCATCGGCCACGAGCTCACGCACGGCGTGATCGACCACGAGGCAGCGCTCGTCTACCAGGGCCAGCCCGGCGCGCTGAACGAGTCGATCTGCGACGTGTTCGGCGTGCTCGTGAAGCAGCATGTGCTGAAGCAGACCGCGCAGCAGGCCGACTGGCTCGTCGGCGCCGGGCTCTTCATGCCCACCGTGAAGGCGAAGGCGCTGCGCTCGATGGCCGAACCCGGCACCGCCTACGACGACCCGGTGATCGGCAAGGATCCGCAGCCAGCGCACATGAAAGACTTCGTCGTCACCTCGCAGGACAACGGCGGCGTGCACATCAACTCGGGCATCCCGAACCGCGCGTTCCATCTGGCGGCCGTCGCCATCGGCGGGCCGGCGTGGGAAACCGCGGGCCGCGTCTGGTACGACACGCTGCGCGACAGGCGCTTGCGCCAGGACGCCGACTTCGAGGCCTTCGCGATGCTCAGCGCCGATGTCGCCTCGCGGCGCTTCGGTGCCGGCAGCGCGGTCCACAAGGCAGTGGCCGATGCCTGGCAAGCCGTGGGAGTGATCGAGCCATGATCCGCCTGCCACCAATGAACGAGGCGACCACCGTGCGCGTGACGCGCGAGGGCGGCCTGGCCTACATGCCGGGCCTCGCGCAACCGCGCAGCTTCCGGCTCGGCGACTGCACGGCGGAGCTGCGCAAGCAGATCGGCGACGCGCTGCAAAGCGCCGTGCCGCACGCGGAGCAACAGGCCAGCGCGACAGTGTCCGGCGGCGACCAGCGCTTCTACCGCGTCGAGGTGCTCGTGCGCACCGCCGGCGAGCAGCAGGACATCTTCGTGAGCTTCGAGGTGCCCGAGGCCGAGGCACCGGAGGCGCTGGTGCACCTTTGGAAGGAAGCGGGCAAGCCCTGAAGCCTAGGCGCTGCCCAGGGCCACCGACGCGATCAGCCACACGTTGGCCGCACCGATCACGCCGAACAGCAGCCAGGCCAGCGACTTCACCACCGGGCCGTTGGCGAAGCTGCCCATCAGAACGCGGCTGCTCGTGAAGCGGATCAGCGGCCACATCGCAAAGGGCAGCTGGAAGCTCAGCACCACCTGGCTGAGCACCAGCATCTTGCCCACGCCGCCATCGCCGAACCACCCCACGCCGAGCCAGGCCGGCCCGAGCGCCAGCGCGCGCGTGATGAGCCTGCGCTGCCAGCACGGGATCTTCAGGTCGAGAAAGCCTTCCATGATGATCTGGCCCGCGATGGTGCCGGTGAAGGTCGAGCTCTGCCCCGAGGCCAGCAGCGCGATGCCGAACAGCGTGGCCGCGACCGCGCTGCCGACGATGGGCTCCAGCAGCCGGTAGGCGTCGTCGATCTCCGTCACCTCGCGGTGGCCGGTGGCGTGGAAGGCGCTGGCCGCGAGCACCATGATGGCCGCGTTGACCAGCAGCGCGAGCGAGAGCGACACCACCGCGTCGAGCGTGCAGAAGCGCACCGCCTCGCGGCGCGCGGGCTCGGTGTCGGCGACGAGACGCGTCTGCACGATGGACGAATGCAGGTAGAGGTTGTGCGGCATCACCGTCGCGCCGACGATGCCGATGGCCAGGTACAGCGCGCCCGGCTGGTGCAGCCGCTCCAGGCTGGGCCCGAAGCCCATCGCCACGCCGAACCAGTTGGGCGGAGCCATCGCCAGCTCGACGACGAAGCAGCCCGCGATGGTGCCCACGAGCCCCAGCACGATGGCCTCGACGCGCCGGAAGCCCGCGCCCTGCAGGCCCAGCACCAGCAGCGTGTCGAAGGCCGTGATGGCGATGCCCACCGGAATCGACACGCCGAACAGCAGGTGCAGCGCGAGCGCGCTGCCCAGCACCTCGGCGAGGTCGCAGGCCACGATGGCCAGTTCGGCGCCCAGCCACAGCAGGCGGTTGACGCGCGGCGAGTAGTGCTCGCGGCAGGCGCGCGCCAGGTCCTTCTGCGCCACAAGCCCCAGCCGCACGCACAGCGTCTGCAGCAGCATCGCGGCGAGGCTCGCGAGCAGCACCACGAACAGCAGGCCGTAGCCGAAGCGCGAGCCGGCCTCGATATCGGTCGCCCAGTTGCCCGGGTCCATGTAGCCGACCGACACCAGCAGGCCTGGGCCCGCGTAGCGCATCAGCTTCTTGTGGAACGGCAGGTCCTGCGGGACGGCCACGCTGCCCTTGACTTCGGACGGGCAAAAAGGCGCGGTGGCCGTGCGGGGCAGCGGGAAGAACATGCGGGCGATGATAGGGACAAGGCCGTGGCGTTGTCGCGGACCTGACCGGCACGGTCGCGCCGAATCTCTTAGATTCGACCGTCGTCATTCATCACTCATCCAACTGGAGACCTTTTCAATGATCCACGTCGTCGCCGTCATCACCGCCAAGCCGGGCCAGCGCGCCAGATTGCTCGAAGCCTTCGCCGCCAACCGCGCGGCCGTGCTGGCCGAGGCGGGCTGCATCGAATACGGCGCCACGGTCGATGCGCAAGGCATCCCCACGTCGAAGGCCAGCTTCGGCCCCGACATCTTCGTCGTGATCGAGAAGTGGGAAACGCTGGCGCACCTGCAGGCGCATGCGGTCGCGCCGCACATGAAGGCACACAGCGAGAAGACGAAGGAGTTCACCGAGAGCAAGCTGATCCACGTGCTCGAGCCGGTCTGAGGCTCGTCACGCGTCCTGCGCGGCGCGGCGCGGTGTGAAGTATTGCCACGCATGCGAAGTAACCCCGTGTTACTGTCGCGTCTCCAACAACCAACGAGGAGGAGAGCATGGCGATCGCTCGCATGCATGGTCTTGCCTTCTGTGCCCTGGCCGTTCTAGCAACGGGCTGCGCGCAACTGAAGGCCCCGCCCTACGCGGCGGACTACGAAGCCCTTGACCGGCTCAAGGCAGCCAAACCGGCACCGGTGGCAGTGGTGAAAGTGCAGCCGACGGATCCGAACGATCCGGTCAACAACCTGTCGCTGCGCGGCGCGCGGCTGATCTCGCCCAGCGGGACCTTTGCCAAGTACCTCGAGGACGCGCTGGTCAGCGACCTCAAGGAAGTTTCGGCCTACGACGCGAAATCGCGCACGCGGCTCGACGCCCGCATTCTCAGCAACGAGATCAGCGTGGGGAACATCGTCACGGGCACCGGTGTGATGGAAGCGCAGATCGAAGTCACGCGCGAAGGCGTGCAGCGCCTCAAGAAGAACTACAAGGCGAACACCAGCTTCGAGTCCAGCTTCGCAGGCATCGTGGCCATTCCTGCGGGACAGGCGGCGTACTCGGATCTCGTGCGCACGTTGCTGCGCCAGGTCTATTCAGACCCCCAGTTCGCAGCAGCACTCGCCCCCTGAAGAACAGAAAACACAATTCGGAGAAGAATTTTCATGTCCCTCGTTTCCAGAACTCTTCGCGCCGGCATGGCGCTGGCATTCGCAGCACTGCTCGTGGGCTGCGCCCATCCCATCAATGTCGGCACCGACGCCGCGCCGCAACGCGTCGAAGCCACCCTGGTCCAGAAGAAAGTGGCGTACACCATGACGGACGCCCAGCGCGCCATGCAGGCGGTCACGCCGGGCGGCGGCGGCGACCGCATCAGCTACTACCCTTACCGCGATCTGGAAAAGTCGATCCGCGATGCATTGCGCGCGGTCTATCAGGACGTGGTCGTGATCAAGTCCGCTGCTGATGCCAACGCCGTGCAGGCATCGGGCGCCGCCCTGGTGTTCACGCCGGAAATCAAGACGGACTCGGGTTCGCCTTCACCTTTCACATGGCCGCCGACCTACTTCACGACCGAGGTGTCCTGTGTCGTGACTGATCCTGCCGGGGTCGAAGTGACCCGCGTCAAGGCATCGGGCCGTGGCGAAGCGGAGTTCAGCGAATTCAAGGGCGAGTTCGGTCTTGCCGCCAAGCGCGCGGCAACCAAGATGGCCACCGAACTCAGCAGCGAGCTCCGCAGGAACGAGAAACTGCGCTGAACCCTCCGGCACCTGCTGCCGTCCCCAAGAAAAAACGCGCCCTCGGGCGCGTTTTTCTTTGAAGCCGCGAAGCCTTACTTCGACACGACCTTCACCATCTCCAGGCACTTGTTCGAGTAGCCCCATTCGTTGTCGTACCAGCTCACGAGCTTCACGAACGTACCGTCGAGCGCGATGCCGGCTTCGGCGTCGAAGATCGAGGTGCGCGGATCGCCGCGGAAGTCGGTGGCCACCACCTTGTCTTCCGTGTAGCCCAGCACGCCCTTGAGCGCGCCTTCGCTCTGCGCCTTCATTTCAGCGCAGATTTCCTTGTACGTGGCTTCCTTCACCAGCTCGACCGTCAGGTCGACCACCGACACGTCGGAGGTCGGCACGCGGAAACTCATGCCGGTGAGCTTCTTGTTGAGCTCGGGGATCACCACGCCCACGGCCTTGGCTGCGCCGGTGCTCGAGGGAATGATGTTTTCCAGGATGCCGCGGCCGCCGCGCCAGTCCTTGTTGCTCGGGCCGTCCACGGTCTTCTGCGTGGCGGTGGCTGCGTGCACGGTGGTCATCAGGCCGCGCTTGATGCCCCACTTGTCGTTCAGCACCTTGGCCAGCGGGGCCAGGCAGTTGGTGGTGCAGCTGGCGTTGCTGACGATGGCTTCGCCGGCGTACTTCTTGTCGTTCACGCCGTAGACGAACATGGGGGTGTCGTCCTTCGACGGCGCCGACAAAATGACCTTCTTCGCGCCCGCGTCGATGTGCTTCTGCGCCGTTTCCTTCGTGAGGAAGAGGCCGGTCGATTCGAGCACGACGTCGGCGCCGACTTCGTTCCACTTCAGTTGCGCGGGGTCGCGCTCCTGCGTGAGGCGGATCTTCTTGCCGTTCACGATCAGCGTGTTGCCTTCGACCGTGACTTCGCCCTTGAAGCGGCCATGCACCGAGTCGTACTGGAGCATGTAGGCGAGGTAGTCGGGCTCGAGCAGGTCGTTGATGGCAACGATCTCGATGTCGTTCTTGAAGTTCTGCACCGCTGCGCGCAGCACGTTGCGACCGATGCGGCCGAAGCCGTTGATACCGAGTTTGATAGCCATCTGACTTGCTCCTAAGGTTGAAAAACTTGTTTGTCGTGAACCGGCGAGAGATCGGACCGATCGATCAGTCGCGCAGCGCGGCTTCCACCGTGGCGGCGACGTTCTCCGCCGTGAATCCGAAGTGCTTGAACAGCGCCGGTGCCGGTGCCGACTCGCCGTACGTGTCGATGCCGACGACTGCCGCGCAGCCGTACTTCCACCAGCCGCCGGTGCAGCCCATCTCGACGGCGATGCGCGGCAGCTTCTTGGGCAGCACGCTCTTCTTGTAGGCGAGGTCCTGGCGGTCGAAGGTGGTGGTCGAGGGCATCGACACCACGCGCACGGCGATCTTCTTCTCGGCCAGCAGCTTCTGCGCGGCGAGCGCGAGCGGCACTTCGGAACCGGTGGCGATGATGACGGCGGCCGTCTTCTTGCTCTTGAGGCCGACGACTTCAGGCTCGGCGAGCACGTAGGCGCCGCGGCTGATGTCGCCGAGTTCGCTCTTCGGTGCGTAGGCGCTGTTCTGGCGGCTCAGCAGCAGCGCAGTCGGGCGCGACTGGTTCTGCAGCGCCACGGCCCAGGCCACGGCGGTTTCGGCCGTGTCGCCCGGACGCCAGACGTCGAGGTTCGGAATGAGGCGCAGCGAGGCGGCGTGCTCGATCGACTGGTGCGTCGGGCCGTCTTCGCCCAGGCCGATGGAGTCGTGCGTGAACACGTGGATCACGCGGCGCTTCATCAGCGCGGCCATACGGATGGCGTTGCGGCTGTAGTCGCTGAAGGTGAGGAAGGTGCCGCCGTAGGGGATGTAGCCGCCGTGCAGCGCCACGCCGTTCATGATCGCGGCCATGCCGAACTCGCGCACGCCGTAGTTGATGTGGCGGCCGATCTGGCCTTCGGGGTGCTGTTCGGTGGCCTCGGTGCGAACCACGGCGCCCTTGGCGTCGAAACGCAGCGCGGGCGTGCTCTTGGTGTTGGTGAGGTTCGAGCCGGTCAGGTCGGCGCTGCCGCCGAGCATCTCGGGCAGCGCGGCCGTGAAGGCTTCCAGCGCGAGCTGGCTGGCCTTGCGGCTGGCCACGGTCTCGCCCTTGGTGTGGGCGGCGACCACGGTGTCGAACGCGACCTGGTGGAAGTCCTTGGGCAGCTCGCCCTTCATGCGGCGGGTGAACTCGGCGGCCAGCTCGGGGAACGCGGCGGCGTAGGCGGCGAACTTGTCGTTCCAGGCGGCTTCGGTCTTGGCGCCGGCCTCCTTGTGGTCCCAGTCGGCATACACCTCGGCCGGGATCTCGAAGGCGGGGTAGGGCCAGCCGATGGCTTCGCGGGTGAGGACGATTTCTTCCGCGCCCAGCGCCTCGCCGTGCGCCTTGGCGGTGCCGGCGCGGTTCGGGCTGCCCTTGCCGATGGTGGTCTTGCAGACGATCAGCGTGGGCTTCGTTTCTTCCTTCTTGGCCTTGGCGATGGCCTTGGACACCGCCTCGGCGTCGTTGCCGTCGATCGGGTCGATGACGTTCCAGCCGTAGGCCTTGAAGCGCTCTTCGGTGTTGTCGATGAACCAGGGCTTGACCTGGCCGTCGATGCTGATGCCGTTGTCGTCATACAGCGCGATCAGCTTGTTCAGGTGCCAGGCGCCGGCCAGTGCGCAGGCTTCATGGCTGATGCCTTCCATCATGCAGCCGTCGCCCAGGAAGGCGTAGGTGTGATGGTCGACCACGTCGTGGTCCTTGCGGTTGAACTCGGCGGCCAGCAGCTTCTCGGCCAGCGCGAAGCCCACGGCGTTGGTGATGCCCTGGCCCAGCGGGCCGGTGGTGGTCTCGACGCCTGGGGTCACGTCGACTTCGGGGTGGCCGGCGGTCTTGCTGTGCAGCTGGCGGAAGTTCTTGAGTTCGCCGATCGGCAGGTCGTAGCCGGTGAGGTGCAGCACCGAGTACAGCAGCATCGAGGCGTGGCCGTTCGACAGCACGAAGCGGTCGCGGTCGAACCAGTGCGGGTTGGCGGGGTTGTAGCGCAGGTGATCGCCCCAGAGTGCGACGGCCATGTCGGCCATGCCCATCGGTGCGCCCGGATGTCCGGAATTTGCTTGTTGGACGGCATCCATGGCCAGAGCGCGGATTGCGTTGGCCATCAGGGCGTGGTTTGCCATGTGCGGTGGGCTTTCGGAGGGAAAAGGGAGGATTGGGGTGGGGAGAACCCGCGATTTTACCGGGCGAGCCCCGGACGCCTCCGATACGGCCTGAACACCCTTCCGATGCTTCCGTGCGTTCCCACCTGCGTTGCCCGGCGGATGGACTGCTAGAGTTGCCACCCATGCACGGGCTGCACCTCACCGCCGACCTCCACGACTGCCAATGCGGCCTTCAATGGCTCACCGACCGCGACGCCCTGGGCGCGGTCTGCCTCAAGGCCGTGAGCGCCGCCGGACTACAGGCGGTGGGCAAGCTGATCCACGGCTTTCCGGCCACGCCGCAGGGGCCGGGCGGGGTCACGGCCACGGTGCTGCTGGCCGAGTCGCACCTGTGCATCCACACCTGGCCCGAGCAGCGCGGCGTGACGCTCGACGTGTACGTCTGCAACTTCAGCGGCGACCACTCGGCCAAGGCCCATGCGCTGATGGAGTGCCTGGTGTCGGTGTTTCAGCCCCTGCACAGCGAACGCAACGAGCTGCAGCGCGGACGGGTCGCAGCGTGAGCGGCAACGCGGTGCGGGCGATGATCCTGGCCGCCGGGCGCGGCGAGCGCATGCGGCCGCTGACCGACACCTGCCCCAAGCCCCTGCTGGAGGTGCGCGGCAAGCCCCTGATGCAGTGGCCGATGGAGGCGCTGGCCGTCGGCGGCTTCACCGAACTGGTGGTCAATACCGACTGGTTGGGCGCGCAGATTTCGGACCGCTTCGGCCCGAAGCCTTTGCTGGATGGGCACTCTGCGCTATCGATTTCATATTCCGACGAGGGCCGCGACTTCGGCGGTGCACTGGAAACTGCCGGCGGCATCGTGCGCGCGCTGCCGCTGCTCAGCGACGTGTTCTGGGTCGCGGCCGGCGACGTGTTCGCGCCGGATTTCGCCTTCACGCAGGCGTCGGTCGACCGCTTCGTCGCCAGCGGCAAGCTGGCGCATCTCTGGCTGGTGCCGAACCCGGCGCACAACACCAAGGGCGATTTCGGTCTCGCGGCGGACGGCCTCGCGCTCAACACGGCGGCCGAGAAATTCACCTTCTCGACCATCGGCCTCTACCGCGCCGCGCTCTTCGCGCCGCCGTACTGCGACATCCCGAACGGCAACCCGGCCGGCCGCAAAGCCCCATTGGCGCCGATCCTGCGCGCCGCGATGGACAATGCACTCGTGAGCGCCGAGCTCTACACCGGCCCCTGGACCGATGTCGGCACCCCCGAACGACTCGCCCAACTGAACACGCCAAGAAGATGACTTCAGCAGCAGCCACCACCACCACGATGACGATCTACGCCGAGCGCCGCGCACGCCTCGCATCGCAACTGGGCAAGGACGGCATCGCCGTCATCCCGACCGCGCCCGAACGGCCGCGCAACCGCGACACCGACTTCCTGTATCGCCACGACAGCTACTTCTATTACCTGACCGGCTTCACCGAGCCCAATGCCTGGCTGGTGCTGGCGGGCGACGGCCGCGCCACGCTGTTCTGCGCGCCGAAAGACCTGGAGCGCGAGATCTGGGACGGCTACCGCCTCGGCCCCGATGCGGCGCCCGCGGCGCTCGGCGTCGACGAGGCTTTCTCGGTCACCGACCTGGACGCGAAGCTGCCCAAGCTGCTCGAGAACCGCTCGACCGTGTGGTTCCCCTTCGCCATCCACAAGGGCCTGGAAAGCCGTGTCGACGGCTGGCTGCAGTCGGTGCGTGCTCGCGTGCGCTACGGCGCCCTGTGCCCCGACGAGCAGCGCGACCTGTGCGGCCCGCTCGACGAGATGCGCCTCGTCAAGGACGCGCACGAGCAGGACATCATGCGCCGCGCCGCGCAGATCAGCGCCCGCGCGCACGTCCGCGCGATGCAGCTGTCGGCCCGCATGCTGCGCGAGGGCAAGGACGCCCGCGAATACCACCTCGACGCCGAGCTGCTGCATGAATTCCGCCTCGGCGGCTCGCAGTACCCGGCTTACTACTCCAGCGTCGCGGCCGGCGCCAATGCCTGCGTGCTGCACTACCGCGCCGACGCCGCACCGGTGCGCAAGGGCGAGCTGGTGCTGATCGACGCGGGCTGCGAGCTCGACGGCTACGCCAGCGACATCACGCGCACCTTCCCGGCCGACGGCAAGTTCAGCGGCCCGCAGCGCGCGCTGTACGACCTGGTGCTCGCCAGCCAGGACGCCGCGGCCGCCGCCACCAAGGCCGGCAACCGCTTCACCGACCCGCACGACGCGGCGGTGAAGGTGCTGGCGCAGGGCATGCTCGACTTCGGCCTGCTCGACGCCAGCAAGGTCGGCAATGTGCAGGACGTGATCGACTCGCGCGCCTACTTCCAGTTCTACATGCACCGCACCGGCCACTGGCTCGGCATGGACGTGCACGACTGCGGCAGCTACGTCGAGCCCACCCAGGTCGGCGAAGTGAGCGAGCGGAAGGATCCGCTGTCGAACGAAGTCATCAAGAACCGGCCCAGCCGCATCCTGCACCCAGGCATGGTGCTCACGCTGGAGCCCGGCATCTACGTGCGGCCCGCCGACGGCGTGCCCGAGCAGTTCCACAACATCGGCATCCGCATCGAGGACGACGCGATCGTCACCGCCACCGGCTGCGAACTCATTTCGCGCGGCGGGCCGGTGAAGGCGGACGAGATCGAGGCGTTGATGCGGGCCTGACGCCCGGCCAACCATGAACGTCGAGCCGCTGGCCGCCCGCTACGTCATCGAGACGACGCCCGGCGGCGGCCTTCGGGCCGTGGTACCCGCGCGCAAGCACTGGCTGTTCCTGCTCTTCATGTGCGTGTGGCTGACTGGCTGGTGCTTCGGCGAGTTCACGGCCGCGAACCAGCTGCTGCACCCGCGCCGCCACGGCACCGACGAGCGGTGGTTCCTCACGCTCTGGCTCGCGGGCTGGACCGTGGGTGGCGCGTGGGCATTCTTCTGCGTGCTGTGGCAGCTCTTCGGCCGCGAGCTGATTTCGGTCGAAGAAGGCTCGCTGGTTCATCGCGTGGAAATCTGGGGCCTGGGGCGCACGCGCGCCTATGCAATCCACGCGATTTCGCGGCTGCGGGTCGTCGAGTTCTCGTTCGATTTCTTCCGCAATCAACGCGCCGCGATGCCGCCGCTGTTCGGCGCGGGCATGGGTCCGATCGCGTTCGACTACGGACAGCGCAGCTTCAGGATCGCGCCTTCGCTCGACGAAGCCGAGGCCCGTTCGCTGATCACGATCCTGGCCGAGCGGTTGCCGCGCGCTGTGCGGGAGCTGTAGCGAGCTGGCCCACTGCGACAAGCTTTGTCATCACTACGAAGCGAGCAACAGGCTGCTCAGCGCGACGGCCGTCGCCGCGAACGCGATCCAGTGAAAGCGGCGCGGTGCGTAGCTGAGCAGCGCTACCGTGGACAGCGCCGCCGCCGTGAGCGCGCCCAGCCAGAGCACCCAGCCGATCGAGCCGCCCGCCGCCTGCAGACTCGCCCCGAGCGACAGGCACAGCAGCGCCGCGCCGCCGAGTTGCAGCCAGCGTCGCCACGCGCCCGGCGTGCTGCCGCGGCCGAAGACATCCTCGCTGTGGCGGTCCATCGCGAGGCTCAGTGCGCAGAAGCCCGCGAGCGATGCGGCGAACACCAGGCCGAGGAGCAGCGAGGAATCCATCGTCATCACGAGCCCTGGCCCGATGCGGCGAGCGTCGATGCCGGCTGCGGCGCCTGCGCCTTCTTCTCCGCATGTTGCTGCTGCTTGGCGGCAATGGACTTGCGCCGCTTGCGCTCCACGATCCACACCGCACCGGCGAGCCCCAGGCCGAGCGCGATCGTCACGAGATCGAAGCCAGCCACCGCGGCCGGACCCGAGCGCAGGCTCACGGTCAGCGGCGCGGGGCCAGTGAAGGCATTGAGCACCGGCAGCAGCATGAACAGCAGCGCGCCAGCCGAAAGCTGCGCCTGCCACATGCGCAAGGTGGGCCGCAGCAGGCCCAGCACGGCGGCCGCGCCCCAGACGATGAAGAACCAGCGGATCTCTGCCTCGCCGCGCTCCGCGATGCCGACCGGCAGCAGGCGGTTGGCCCAGAAGAAGGCAGCCATCGCGACGGGCAGGCCGGCAATCGCGCCGAGGTTGAGCCCGTCGACGAGCCGCAGGCCGAAGCTGACGCGCCCGCCCTGCTTGAGCGTCTTCGCGTATTTCTGGCGTTCCTTCACGGCCCACAGCAGGAGCCCCGTCGCGACCATCAGGCAGCCCGCGAGCCCCGAGAGGAAGAACAGCGCGCGCAGCAGCGGATCGCCGAAGCGGCCGATGTGCAGGCCGTAGAGCACGCCGCGCGTTTCCGCCGCGGGCTTGGGCACGTCGCCGAATGCGCCGATCAGCGCGCCGGTGGTGCCATTGAACATCATCGAAGGCTTCTCGTACGACAGCTGCGGCCCCTCGGCGCGGGTAAGCGCGACGATCGCATTGGCGTCGTTGGGCTGGTGCACGGTGATGCGGCCCACGGCGGCGCCGTTCCAGTGCGCGGAAGCCTGCGCCATCATCGGCGCGATGGGCGCGAGCGGTGCCTTGCTGCCCGAAGCCTTGACCTGGTCGCGGCCGGTGCCTGGAAACACCTCGGAGAAGAAGGCCTGCTCGCCGCCGCGATCCCTGTAGGCCGCCTGCGGAGCCCAGGGCATGTACATGAACATCAGCGTGACGAGGCCGGTGTACGTGATCATCAGGTGATAGGGCAGCGCGAGCACCGCCGTCACGTTGTGCGCATCGAGCCACGAGCGCTGGCCCTTCTTCGGGCGGAAGGTGAAGAAGTCCTTGAAGATGCGCTTGTGCGTGACGATGCCGCTGAAGATCGCCACCAGCATGAACATCGCGCAGAAGCCGACGATCCAGCGCGCCCACTGCGCGGGCATGTAGTGCAGGTCGAAATGCAGGCGGTAGAAGAACTCGCCACCGCGCGTGACGCGAGCAGCGGAGAGGGCCTCGCCGGTGGCGGGGTCGAGCGAGACGCGGTCGAAGCGGCGGCGCGGCTTGTCGCCGGATGCGGCACCCGGGGCGGGCGCGGCGAGATACAGCACGTCGGCCGACGGCTGGCGCTCGGTCGGCATGTTGATGAACCAGCGCGGGCTGCTCGCACCATGCTTCTGCAGATAGGCCACCGCGCCCTCGGCCACCTGAAGCGGCGGCACCGGGGCCTGCGCGACCGCATGCAGCTCGGGCTTCATCCAGAAAGTGATCTCGTCCTTGAAGTACGAAGCCGTGCCGGCCGCGAACACCATGAACAGCACCCAGCCGACCAGCAAGCCCGACCAGGTGTGCAGCCAGGCCATCGACTGGCGGAAGCCTTCTTTCATGCGGCGCCTCCGGCAGCGTGCATGAGCAACAGCAGGAACAGCCCCAGCACCGCCGCGACAACGGCAAGGCCGGACCATGCGCGCAACGCGGTGCGCGCGGCGAAGACCCACATCACCGCGAGCGCGAAGATGGCGAAGGAAGCGAGCAGGCCGGTCATCGTGGCTTCGCTGCGCGTCATGCCGAAGACGGCGGGCAGGCATAGCGCGAGCACGACGGAAGACAGCGCCGCGACGCCATAGCCGCCCGCGATGGCGGCAATCGCACGTGAAGCCACGCCGAGGCGACGGCGAACGCCAGCGCTCACGACGCGCGCCGGACGGCGTGCGAGGTCGTTCGGAGATTCATGAAGAGGGAGAAGAAAGCCCAGAAAGATGAGAATGATACTCATCTGACAAGATTTCCCCCACCCGCCCCACCTGCGATCCGGGGCATTCCCGCCCCGGACACACCAATCACTTCGCCTGCAGCAGCGCCCCCGCCTCCAGCAGCACCAGCTCGTTGTCGTCCGCCTTGTTCGGCTCGCGGCTGCTCGAGAAGGGCAGGTTGTTGTCGTTGCCGACCACGATGTGCGTGGCGTCCACCACGTCGACGTTCTCGATGGTGAAGAACGGGAACTTCAGCACGCCGTCGTTCAGGGGCTTGCGCGCGAGCTTGTTCGGGTCGGCGATGTTCAGCAGGTCGATGTAGCCGATCTTGCGCACCGGGCCGCCCACGTTGGCGTCGCTGAGCTCGACCTTGTAGACGCGCTTGAACTTCGCGATGTCGTGGAAGCAGTCGGTACGCTTCTGGCCTTCGGGGCAGGCCTTGTCGCTCGTGCCTTCGCCGTTGTCGCGCTCGATGATGAGGCCCGTGGCGCCGTCGATCATGTTGAAGTCGCCGATGGCGTTGCCGTTGGCCTCGAGCACGTACTTCCAGTGGCGGCCGGTCCACTTCTCGGTGGCCACGTCGAACTCCAGCACGCGCAGCGCTTCCTTGCCTTCGACCTTCTCGTAGTCCTTGGCCTCGGCGTTCCACACCGGGCCTTCGAGCAGCGCATACAGCTTGCTGCCGTCCTTCGACGCGGCCATGCCTTCGAAGCCCTTGGAGCGCTTGATCTGGAAGTCGACCGCGCCGCCAGGAGCGCCCGGCGTGGTCACGGCCGGATGGTCGGGCGAGCGCACGACCTTGCCGTCGACCAGCGTGTCGTACACCGCGAGCACCTTGCCCTTGAGGTCGGCCTTGATGAGGAAGGGGCCGAACTCCTCGCCGATCCACAGCGCGCCGCCTGCGAACTGGAAGCTCTCGGGGTCGAAGTCGGAGCCTGTCAGGTAGCGCTGCTTGGTGCCTTCGTGGACGATGCGGAAGGGCACCTTCTTGTCGGGGTCGTGCAGGAAGATGGTGTTGATGCGATTGAACTTGCCGCTCTTGAAGTCCACCTTGTAGTGGTTCAGGTAGAGCATGAAGTCGGGCGAGTTGGCCTTGGCGCCCGCGCCGTTGTCGGTGAGGATCCAGAAGCTGCCGTCGTCCATCTTCTTGATGCCCGAGTGGCCCTGCAGCGGCTGGCCCTTGAAGGGCAGCGACACGCCGGTGCCGCGACCGGCCGACAGCCCTTCGACCGAGCCCGGTGCATCCACGCGCTTGCCGGTCGTGAACTTGCCGCTGACCTGCAGGTCGGCCGGCGCATCCTTCGGCGCGGGAACGAAGCTTTGCGCGGGCAGCACGGCGTGGCCGGAGAGCGTGGCGGGGAAGGCGGTCTGGGCGGCCGCACTGCCGCACGCGAGGGCGGCGGCGAGAGCGACGAAAGACAAGGAGGAAAGACGCGTCATGAGCGACAAAGTGTTCAAGTTGAAACCGCGTGACCATGCCGAGAAGGCATGACGCCACCGTGACATCCACTCCGCGTCAGGGCGCGATATCAACTGTTAACTCGCGCGACTCCGCGCGGCCCTGGTCATCGACCGCGCGCAGCAGGTAGCGCCGGCCCGATGTCGCCAGGTCGGGCATCCAGGTGATGCCTTCGCCGGGCGCGGCGCGGCCGATGAGCGCATCGTCGGCAAACCAGTAGATCGCCTGCGTACCCGCAGAGGCCTCGGCGCGCAGCACCAGCGGCTCGGGCTTCTTCGCGCGCAGCGTGTGGCGCACGCCGCGCAGGGGCGAAGTGATGAGCGGTGCACCTTCCTGCGCGTCGCCTTCGGTCTTGTCGCAGCCATCGGCGGGCGCGCTCGCGCGGGGCAGGCCGGCCTGGCGGAACAGCCGGCGCATGTCGCTGCCCCACTGCTCCACCACCTGCTGGCGCGCGTTGGGCTGAGGGCCGCAGACCACCTTGCCCGTCGTCTCGTCGACCCACACGGCGCGGTGCAGGTTGCTCACCTGGATAGGCGACTTGCCGGCGATGAACCACGTCATGGTGCGTACCGGGCACAGCGCGTCGGGCAGGCCTCCGGTCGCCGTGCAGACCTCGACCTGGCGCAGGTCCGGTGGCTGGCGCGACGCCACCTCGCCCGGGTCGAGCCGCTCGGCGCGCAAGGCATCGATCATGCGCAGGAAGAGCGGCGCGGCCGCGTCGACGCCCACAAGCGCAGGATTGCTCGTGCCATCGAAGTTGCCCACCCACACCACCAGCACGTGGCGGCCGAAGACGCCGGCCGTCCACGCATCGCGGAAGCCCCAGGAGGTGCCCGTCTTCCATGCGATGGCAGGGCGCGCCGGCAGCGTGGTGTCGGGGCGCGGCGTGTGGCGCAGCATGTCGAGCGTGATGAACGACGCTTCCTCGCTCAGCAGGCGCAGCGGCTGCGCTGTCTTCCCGTCGGGTGCGGGCTGCGTGTAGCGGATGGGCTGCGAGACGCCGCCGTTGGCCAGCGTCGCGTACATGCCCGCCAACTCCTCGGGCGTGACCTCGCCACCGCCCAGCACCAGCGCGAGGCCGTAGTGCTGTTCGCTCTGCAGCTTCTGCACGCCGGCCAGCCGCATGAAGTCGTAGAGCCCCGGCTTCGAGAGTTTCGCGGCCACGGCCACGGCGGGCACGTTGCGGCTGCGGATCAGCGCCTCCTGCGCCGGCAGCGGACCGGCGAAGCGGTGGTCGAAGTTCTCGGGCGTGTAGGGGCCGAAGGAGGTGGGCGCGTCCTTCAGCATCGTCTTCGGATGCAGCAGCCCCTGGTCGAGCGCCAGCGCATAGATGAAGGGCTTGAGCGTGGAGCCCGGCGAGCGCTTGGCCAGCACGCCGTTGACCTGGCCCGAGATGGCGTCGTTGCGGAAATCGGCCGAGCCGATCATCGCGCGCACGTGCATCGTCGAGGCATCGAGCAGCAGCGCGCTCGCGTTGTTCATGCCGACGTCGGCATGCGCGCGCAGGTACTGGCCCATCACGCGTTCGAGCGTGGCCTGCATGCGCAAGTCGATGGTGGTGCGCACTTCCTGCACGCCGCGCTCCTGCGCGAGCAGCATGTCGGTGGCGTGCGGCGCCAGAAATGGCAGGCTGCCGCGCGACTGCGCCGACAGCGCAAGCTGCGCATCGGGCGCGTGCTGCTTCGCGGTCGGGTCGCGCTCGGCCCACAGCGCCCACAAGCGTTCGCGTGCCGACTGCAGCTCCGCATTGCGGCCGCGCTCGGCGATGCGCTTGACGGGGTTCTGCGGAATCACCGCGAGCGTCAGCGCTTCGGGCAGGCTCAGCTTCGCGGCGTCCTTGCGGAAGTAGATGAGGCTCGCGGCCTGCACGCCCTCGATGTTGCCGCCGTAGGGCGCGGTGTTGAGATACGCCTCCAGGATGTCGTGCTTGCTGAAACGAGCCTCCAGCCACAGCGCCGCGAATATCTGCGCCACCTTGCCGGTGGGCGTGCGGCTGTCGATGCCGTAGACGCGGCGCGCCAGCTGCATCGTGAGCGTCGAGCCACCCTGCCTGCGCTCGCCGCTGGCGATGCGCCACGCGCTGCGCGCCAGCGCGGCGGGGTTGACGCCGGGGTGCCCGTAGAAGCGCCGGTCTTCGTACAGCAGCACCGCATCGACCAGCGTGGGCGAGATCCGCTCCAGCGGCACCCAGAGGCGGTATTGCTCGTCGGCAGCGAGCGTGAGCCGCATCAGCTCGCCGCCCTGCGCATAGACGGCGCGCGAGCTGCCGACGGTTTCGCTCAACGCCGCGTGCGGCCAGAGGCGCAGCAGCGCGAGCACGAAGACAGCCGCCAGCGCCCACAGCGCGGGCTTGCGCAGCCTCCTTCCTGCAGACGCGATGCCGATGCGCATGGCCAGTCTCGCCTCAGTTGGCAACCACCGGGAACCGCGCGCCCGCCGAGCGCGAGAACACGCGCCGGTCGTACATCGCCTCGCCGTAGGCTGCCGGCACCACGTAGTCGCCCACGTTGGTGGCACGCGCCTTGTAGGTCACTTCGAGCAGGTCCTTGCTGACGCTGCCGTAGAACACGACGCGGTCCTCGCGGATGTCGGCGTACTGCACTTTCCACGAGCCGCCACCGCCGAGGCGCTTCTTCCAGATCGGCGCGTCGGCGTTGGCCGCATCGTCGTCGCCCACGGCCTGCAGCACCGGTTCCAGGCCGCCGGGCAGCACGTCGACCAGTGCCACGTCGTTGAGCTGCTCGCGCTCCAGGCTGCGCACGCGCACCCGCACCGTGACTTCTTCGCCGAGCTTCGCCTTGGCGATCGGGTTGCCCTTGGCATCGAGCACCTCGTGGAAGATCTCCAGGCCCTTGTTCACCGGCGTGGCGGGCACGTTGCGCTCGAAGCCCTGTTCGGCCCAGCTGTAGTACAGGTTGAAGTCGCTGTCGTTCGACAGCCTGAGCTTCGCCGTACCTGCCGGCACCGCGGCGCGCGTGATCGGGTTCACCGCGCCCAGCGCGAGCGCTGCTGCCTGACCCTGTGCGTTTACGGCGCTCGCCGAGAGCTTGCCCTCCACGTTCTGCCCGACGGCCTCGAAGTACGAGTCGACCGCAAGCAGCATCGAGGCCGACGACAGGCTGTTGTACCAGCCATCGCGCACCATCGCGGCCATGCCTTCCCACACCGCGGGCTTGATCGTCTTCAGGCGCGCCGGGCAGTGGCGGCCCACCAGGTGCAGCGTCATGCTGTCGTGCACCAGCGGGTCGTAGTAGGCACCCCAGACGTTGCGGCGCTGCTTCTTCTCGGTGCGCGCGAGCAGATCGGCCCACACCGGTTCGAGCAGCTCGTTGGCCACCTGCTCCTGCTTCACGAGCTGGTAGCTTGCGGCGAGGTACACGGCGCCGAGGTCGTCGCCCCAGCCCGCGCCCTGCCGCGACAGCTGCTTGCGGCGGGCTTCGCGCAGGTTGGCCAGTGCGGCCGGCGCGACGATGCCCTGGCGCGTCAGCAGGTAGGCCGCCTGCGTGCGCTGGCGCCAGCCGTCGAGCGTGCTGTCGCCGCTGCCGAGCCAGCCCTGCAGGTAGGTGTTGGCCTTCTGCAGAAGGTCTTGCGGCACGGGCAGCTTGTGGTCCTTGGCCTCGACCAGCAGCTGCACCGCATAGAGCGTGGCGAAGGGGTCGGTGCCGGCGCCGGGCCACAGCGAGAAGCCGCCATCGGCCGTCTGCCGCGCGCGCAGCTGCACGAGGTAGCGCTCGAAGGTCTTGCGTGCCTCGGGCAGCGGGCCTTGCTCCGGCGTACGGCCGCGCGCCATCTCCTTCACCAGCTCGGGGCGGCCCGAGAGCAGCACGGCCGGGAAGGTCTGGCTCGTGATCTGCTCGGTGCAGCCGTGCGGATACGCCTCCAGGTACTGCATGAGACCGGTCGCGAAGGCCCACGGCGCGGCCGACACGGCCACGTCGCTCTGGCGGAAGTTCGGATACAGGTCGGCCTGGCTCGAGATTTCTCCCGCGCGCTGGAAGCTGCCGGCCTGCACCAGCGTGACGAAGGGCGATGCGGGCCGCACGCTCACTTCGGTTGAAAGACGCGTGCTGTAGTTCTTGTGCGTCGATGTGAACACCAGCGCCGACGAACCCAGCACCGCCTGCTCGCCCGGCTTGGCGCGCACGTTGAACTTCGTGCTGGCTTCGCCGCGCTCGTTGACCTTGAGCGTCTGCGTGGCGTCGCCCACCACTTCGAGCCCGCCCGAGGCGGTGAGCGTGAGCGCGATGGGCGCTTCCTTGCCCGAGCCCACGATGTTGTTGGCCAGGCCCACGCCCACCTCGACGGTGTCGCCGGGCGCCATCGCGAGCGGTGCGTTCGGCAATATCACCATGTCGCCGCGCACCACGGTGCGGGTGCTCTTGGCGGCGGTGGTCTCGTCGTTCACGGCCACGGCCATCACGCGCAGGCTGCCGTTGAAGCTCTCGGGCACGGTGTAGCTGAACTCGCGACTGCCGTTCACGTCGACCAGGCCCGACCAGTAGGTCACCGGCTTGTCGCGCTTGCGCTTGAACGGGTTCAGGTGCTTGCCGAGTTCGCCCTCGCCGTCACCGCCGGGTGCCGCACCCTGCATGAGCTTCTTGAACTCCGGCAGGATCAGGTCGAGCGTCTGCAGCGTGCCGACCTCGAGCGCGCGCTTCTGGAAGAAGTGCTTCAGCGGATCGGCCGTCTTGTAGCGCGCCACCTGCAGGATGCCTTCGTCCACCGCGAACACCACGGCGCGCGTGGGCTTGTCGCTGGTGAGCTTCATCTTCACGGTCTGCCCCGGCTTCACCAGCTCGGTGCTGGTGAGCTGCAGGTTGGCGGTGCGCTTGGTCAGCGCGGTGGCGAAGGGCACGACGCCGTACGACAGCGGGCTCATGTAGACCTCGTCGGAGGCCGGGTCGCGCACGAAGTGCACGTTGATGTAGCCGGTGCCCTCGAAGTCCTTGGGCAGGGTGATCTTCTGCACCGAAGCTGTCTTGTCGGTCTTGAACCATGCGTGCGCGTAGACCTTGTCTCGCTCGATGGTGATGAGGCCGGCACCCACGTAAGGCGCGCGGATGCTCACCGCGATCTCCTGGCCCGGCTCGTAGTCCTTGCGGTCGAGCGTGAGCTGCAGCTCGGCGTTGCGGTCGAGCGAGCGCGACACGTTGGCGTTGCCCGCCACGCTGTATTCCACGCGGTTGAGCTCCAGCCCCTGCGCGTTGCGCACCACGTAGGCAAAGTTGCCGGGCGCGCCGGTGTCCAGCGCCACGTTGTTGCCGGCCGCGGCGATGGCGAAGGGCTTCTCGTCGAGCACGATCTCCTTGCGGCGCGACTCGTAGCGGTACAGGCCGTTGTCCTGCTTGATCAGCACCGACAGCACCTTGCGCTCGACGCGCTCGATCTTCAGGTCGGCCACGGCCGTCTTCTTCGCCTGCGGGTCGATGGCGATCACGGTGGCGTTGCGCGTGGCGCCCTTGCTCACGTAGCTGGTGTCGCCGTCGACCTTCACGCCGACTAGGTAGGGCATGTCGCTCACCAGCGTCTGGGCCTCGGCCGACACGCTGCGCCCGCCCTCGGGCTCGAAGGCCTTGGCAAGCACGTGCACCTGGTAGGTGGCGGCGTCGAAGCGCGAGAGGCGCAGGTCGAACTCGGCCTTGCCGTCGGCACTCGTCTGCACGCTGCCCAGGTCGTCCACCTGCTTCTCGGTGGCGCGCTGCGGGTCGAAGAAGGCGTAGTCGGTGAACGCACGGAACACCGGGAAACCGGGGCTCAGCGTGAGCGTGCCTTCCACCTTGCGGTCGGGCGCGGGCGTGCCGAAGAGGTTCTGCACGTCGACGAGCGCCTTCAGGTCCTTGGGCTTGACCCAGCCTTCCGCCACCTCGCTGCTGAGCTTGGCAGTGACCTTGGTGCGGTCGGGCAGGAACTCCTGCACCTTCACGCTGGTGCTGCCGATCAGCAGGCCCTCGACCTCGGGCGTGCCGGGCGAGGACTCGCGCGGCAGGTAGAGGTTGACGGTGTAGTTGCCGGTGGGCGAGGTGTCCTGCGTGGTGTGGGCGATTTCCGCCGCGCCGCCGGGGCCGAGCTTGAGCTTTTCGCGGCGCACGCTGAGGCCGCGTGCGTCGATGATCTCGGCTTCGAGCGGCAGGTCGCGCAGCGAGGTGGCCCAGTTGCCGGCCTTGACCATCATCGCGATGTGCATGGTGTCGCCGGGGCGGTAGATGCCGCGGTCGCTGAAGACGTACGCGGTCATCTGGTTCGGCACGCCGGCCGCGCGCAGGCCGCCGACGTCGAAGCGCGAGATGTCGAGCGTGCGGTCGCTGCGGTTGAAGGGCAGGAAGCTCAAGTCGCCGTCCTTGCGCACGACCAGCACCACGGGCGCCTTCTCGCGCTGGTAGCCAGCGAGGTTGGGCAGCCTGGCGGCGCCGGTCGCGTCGGTGGCCTGCGACGCGACGATCATGCCGTTGCGGCCCCACACCTCGACCAGTGCGCCGGCCACGGGCTGGCCGTTGGCGATGCTCTGCACGAACACGTCGCGCGTGCCGTCGAGCGACTTCTTGGCGACGATGCCCAGGTCGGTGACGAGCACCAGGCGCTGGTCGAGCTGCTGCTCGGGGCTGCCGCCTTCGCCGTTGTTGCCTTCCTCGTCGGAAGACTGCTCCTGCTGCTCTTCTTCGGGCTGGGCCTGTTGCGCGTCGCCTTCGGGCTTCTTCTTCGCCTTGGGGTCGTAGCCCTGCACCTTGAGCAGGAACACGCCGCGGCGGTCGGCCACGTCGTTGCGCAGGTATTCGGCGAAGTCGACGGTCTCGTAGTGCGCCTTGCCGGCGGGAACGCTGAGTGGAATCTCTTTCTGGAAGCGGTCGACGAGGTTGTCCGGCTGCAGGCTGCCGAAGAACTGCGGATGCGCGAAGTCGCCGTTGGTCTGCGTCACCAGGTGCTGCAGCTGCTGCGGCAGCAGGCGGCCGATCTCGAGGCGAATGCCGGGCAGGTCGCGCACCAGGATCGGCAGCTTGCGTTCGCCCGACAGCGCCAGCAGCGAGCCCTGGCTCATGATGGTGAGCTCGGGCGCGAAGGTCTTGAGCAGGCGGATGTCCTGGTGCGCCGCACCGAGCTGGTAGCCACCGGGCGTCTTCAGGCCCTTGGCCACGCGCACCAGCAGGTAGCGGCCGCCTTCGGCCTGGGGCATGCGGAAGCTGACCATCTCGGTCACCTCGCGCTCGCTGGCGATGGGCTGCAGGCTGAGCTTCTTCGCGCGGCGCAGCACGGCGTCGGTGACCTTCGCCGGATCGGCTGACCAGTCGAACTTGTCTTCAGGGTCGCCCTTGGCTTCTTCCGTCACGGGCAGCAGCCAGGCCTGCACCACGCGCGCCATTTCGCGCTCGTGCACCGGCATCGAGGCGGTGACGTGCATCCCGTGCTCGGGCTCGCCGTTCTCGCCCGTGACGATGGTGGGCTCGATGCTGGCAATGGAGAGGCTGAAAAGGCCGGGGATGTCGACCGCGCGCGACTGGTCGTTGCGAAGCGCCGGGCCGCCCTTCTGCGCGACCGTGCCGGAGGTGAGGCTGAGGATCGCCGGACGCGTCTTCTCGGGAATGGGCAGCGGCTCCGACTGCAGGGTGGCGGTGAGGCGCAGCTTGTCGTAGCTGACGGTGAACTTCTCGCTCGCGCACTTGCCCACGCTGAAGAACGAGCTGCTGCAGGGCTGGTCGTAGGTCAGCACGAGGCGCTTCTCGAACTCGGCTGTGTTGACGGGGTGCGAGAAGCGCACCTGGAAGAGCGCGCGGCGCACGTTGGCCTGCACCGGGTCCTGATAGAACTCGGCGCCGGCGATCTGCGCGGTGAATTCGGGCGAGGTGAACTCGTACTTGCGTTGCGCCAGTTCGATGTGCGGCGCGAGAGCGCTGTCGGCGAGCTGCACCTTGTAGGGCTGGCCGATGGGCCAGTCCTGGGCGGGCAGGAACTCGAGCCGGTTCTGCCTGGTCCACGTCCAGCGGCCAGCAATGGCGGGCTCGGTGGTGACGCCGATGGCCTCCTGGCCGACACGCGCGATGGGTGCAACGGAGGCGGAGAAGTTGATGACGAAGGGGTTCGGTCCCTTGTCGAACTCGATCTGCGTGCGTTGCGGCGCATCGCTCTTGGCGGTAGCAACCACAGGTTCGACCCGATCAGGCGTGAGTCCGTGCCACCACTTGATCACATGGGGGCTGGCCGCCCAACCCGCCAGCACGACCAGCAGGAGAAGCACCAGCCATGCGAGGCGCTGCTGCAGCCACTGCAGGCCGAAGAGCATGAAGGCGCCCACGATGCGCAGCCAGCCCGGTGGTCGCCAGGAACCGATGAGTCCGCGGGCCAGCGGACGCAGGAAGCCGAGCACGCGACCCAGCCCGGTGAAGAGCACGTCGCTGAGCGACGCGAGTTTTCTGTTGGCGACTTGAAGCATGGAGGCTCCCACTGTGTTTTTGTTGGCGCCCGCGAGTGTGCGAGCCGTCTGTGAAGCAATGGCGCTGTGTGTGAAGTCTTGGTGAAAACTGCACAGCCCGCGCCCGGCGGCATTTCAACGGGTCATAGCTGGGGCTTGTTCACCATCAGGTAGAACACGACCACCATGGCCGCGAAGGCCGGGTAGCCGAGCAGCTCCCACCAGCGTTGGTAGCGTGCGTAGAGCGGCGGCAGCGCGGCCACGTCGCGATGCGCCTGCGCCGCAAGCGCCGCCATGCGGATCTGCAGCCACACCACCGGCAGCCAGCAGGCCCCCGCGAATACGAACAACCCCAGCGAAATCGCCAGCCACGGCGTCGACAGCGGCCATCCCGCCATGTGCGCCAGCGCGAAACCGGTGACCGGCTGGAGGATGACGGTGGGCGTCGTGAACCACCAGTCGGCGCGCACCACCAGCCGGCTCACCACCGCCTGCGCGGGCACGCTGCCGCTGCGGTTGGCGAAGAACATGTAGAAGGCCGAGCCCAGCCCCATGCCGACCATCAGCACGCTGGAGACGATGTGCAGCCACTTGAGGACGAGGTAGGTGTTCATGTCATGAGGCGGCGCGCCGGTACAGGTGCCAAAGCAGGGTGGCGATGGGGAGGTTCTTGAGCAGCGGGCCGAGCGGATGCAGCCACAGGTTCGGCTGCAGCACGGTCGCCACCAGTGTCATGCCGAGCATCAGGGCCAGTGCCGCCGCATAGCTGGCGCGGCCGGGCCACCGCCACAGCGCAATACCGACCGCGAGATCGGCCGCCGCGCCGCCAACGATCAGCAGCTGCACCAGCCATTGCGGCGAAGCGATGCCCGCTTCGGCCAACACCTGACGGCTCTGTCCGTTGAGTTCGACGATGCTGGCGACGGCGGTGAAGAGCCATACGGCGACAAGGCTCAGGCGCAGCAGGCGGTCGGTCTGATTGGCAGGGCTGCTGCTCATGCGGTGGCCGGGTTTTCTTCTTCGACCACGTCGGTCACCATGCCCCAGCGCGCGAACTCGGGCTCGAACTCGGCAAGGTCAAGCAGGCCGGCACAGGCATTCGCACCGATAGGCAGTGCATCGTCGCCGCGCGCAAGACGCCGGGCCAGCAGGATGGCAGCCATGCAAGGAATCTCCGGGCCGTGATTGTCGTCGGCGGCGATGTGCCAGGCGCGGCGTGCCGGCGCGCCTTGTGAATCGGTGCCTTCCACGCGCACGACCATGCCGCCCAGCGCCGTGCCCAGCGCGTCGAACACGCCGCCGGCGAAATGCAGCAGCGGCGCCAGCTTCTGCGGCGCGGGCAGCAAGCCGATGCGGTGCATGAACGCCATGAAGGCGAAGGCTCGCTGCGCCAGCCCGACTTCGAGCGCGGCGCGGAACATCACCGACTGCACGCCGGCATGGCGCGCGGGAAAGAGTTCGAGGTCGGGAATGTCGCAGAGCGCCCCGCGTCGCGGCTTCATGCGCGCGAACTCGACCTTCACCGGATCGGCCCAGCCGGGCTGCTCGCCCCAGCGACCGTCCTGCCAGACACGGATCGGCTCGCCGCAGTAGGCCAGCACGCCGGCCAGCGTGGCCTCGCCGCGCGGCGCTCCCTGCGCTGGGGCAATGCAGATGTCGATGCTGCGGATGCCCCGCCAGCCGGCCGTGAGATGGTCGACCACGGCGGACGACAGGGCGGGCACGGTGCTGGCTCCGCTGACTGCCAGGCGGCCCGCCTCCCGGAAGACGGCATCCAGCGCGGCAGGAAAGTCGCACACGAAGCGCCTGCCGTCGGCCAGGTCGATGTAGTGCGCGCCCGCCGCGGCAACGGCCTGCGGTACTCGGTAGTCCTGGTTCTGGAAGGGGCCGGCGGTATGGATCACCAGTTGCACGCCAAGCCCGCGCAGGGTGTCCGCGAAGTCGGCCGCCTGCACGTCGATGCGCACGCCGGTCGCACCGCCGCCCAGCGATGCCGCGAACTCGGTCGCGCGCCGCGCGCCGCGCCCTGCCACCAGAAGTTCGATGCCGGGGCTGCCGGCCAGCGCGCGGCTGATGCGCGCACCGAAGTTGCCGTAGCCGCCGAGCACCAGCGTCTTCATGCTGCTGCCGCCGCGTCCGTTCCGGCGACGTGCCCGCGCGTGAAAGCCTCTTCGAAGATCGAGTAGCCCGACCAGTCCGCATGCGCGAACGACAGCCGGCCTGCGATGACGCTGCCGCGATGCGCCGCGTCGGGCGCCGTGCGCTGCGAGCCGATCTGCGCCAGCAGGCCAGGCCTGGGGATCGACATGGCGTGCCCATAGCGCGTGATGTCGATGCGCGTGGCGAGCGAAGGCAAATCGGGGTGTGGCACCGACAGCTCGGCGAGCAGGTCGTCGCGCCAGCCGGTCCACGGGCGCTCGAGCAGCAGCTTGCGGCCGTCGGCGGTGTCGTACCCGCTCGGTCCCAGCGGACGGTACCAGCTGAGCACCGTGCCGCGCGGCGTCGGGTCGAGCGACTGGTGGCGCGCGTCGACATAGCCCAGGCCCTTGGTGCCGTAGATCACGTTGTCCCAGCTCGGCGCAGCGCCCGGCCGGTCGGCCAGCGGGCCGCGCAGGTGCACGTTGGCCACGAGCCAGGGCGCGTAGCGCACGTGGGCGGCGGCGTTCTTCAGCACCTCGGGCGGGTTCTCGACCACGCGCGCGGCGATGAACACGGGCAGCGCGACGATGCAGCGCTCGGCCTGCCAGCGCACCATGGATTTCGATGCCGCGTCCCACGCATCGACTTCGACCCCGCCGCGCACTTCCGCGATGCGCGTGACGACGCTGCCGGTGCGCAGGCGCTCGCCGAGCGGCTTGGCGAGCTGCTTCGTGAGCCAGCCGTTGCCTTCGGGCCAGGTGAGGATGCCGTCGCGTTCGGGGCTCGAATCGTTGACGCTGCCCGTCGGGTCGCCGGGCGCATGGAAGCCGTGCCGGCTCGCGAAATAGTGGATGCCGGCCCAGGCCGAAACCTGCGCGATGCCGGCGCCGTAGTCGTCGCGGCAGCAGTAGTCGAGGTACCAACGCAGCTGCGCGTCGCTGAAGCCTTCGCTGTCGAGCCAGCTCACGAAGCTGATGGCGTCGAGTGCCAGCAGTTCGGGTGTGACCGCAACCTTGAGCGTGGGAATGGCGAAGTGCGCCGCGTGCTGCAGCGCGTCGATGCGCTGCGCGAACTTGCGGTACTGCGCGAGCGTGGCCTCGCCCACGCCGTGCACGGGCAGCAGGCCGTCCTGCCATTCACCGTGGAGGAACAGGCGCTCCTGCGGGCTGTGGCAGAGAGTGACCTCGTCGTATTCCCAGCGGCCCGCCGCGCGGCGGCGCAGGCCGAGTTCTTCCAGCAGGTCCTGCACCTCGCGCGCATCGTCGCCGGGCACGGGCAGGTAGTGCGCGCCGAGCGGGCAGGCGATGCCGTTGACCATGCCGCCGCGCGCGTTGCCGCCAGCGGTGTCTTCGAGTTCGAGCAGCGCGAAGTCGTCGATGCCCGCGAGCCGCAGGGCACGCGCGGCCGCGAGGCCCGCGACGCCGCCGCCGGCAATCACCACGCGCGTGCGCTTCACCGTGGCGGGCGATGCGCTCCTGAGCGCGCCATCGCGCATCGCGTGGCCACGCGTGACGTCGATGCCGGTGAAGCCGCCCTCGATGGGCGGCTGTGGCGCCTCGCAGCCGGCGAGCGCGAGAGCGCCCGCGGCCCCTGCCGCAGCCCCGAGAAATCCACGCCGCCTCATTCGCACCTGCCTGTTCCAGGAACACCGCGGAACCGGCTTTGCCGGGCCGCTGGTGTTGCCCCCGGCGAGGGGGTTGGCGCAGCGACACGAAGTGCGCGAAGCCTGGGGGAGACCATTTAATGCGCCATTACCTTGCCCCACTCTTGCTCATAAGTGGTGACCAGGGTTTGGTTCGACAGCCGGTTCACCTCGGCCGGCACGCGCGCCATGTCGAGCGGGAAGTCGAACATCAAGGGCAGCGTGGAGGGCGACAGGAAGCGCAGCCCCGAGGGCAGCGCATCGGGCATGCGATACGGCCGGCGGCTCGCGATGATGTAGCCCCATTCGCCAAAACTGGGAACATGCGCGTGGTACGGCGTGGCGCGCAGGCCCACCGATTCGATGGTGGTCGCCACAGTCCAATAGCTCTTGCGCGCCACCAGCGGCGAGGTCGTCTGGATCACCGCGTAACCGCTGGCCGACAGGCGCTTCTCGAGCAGTGCGTAGAAGCTGTTGGTGTAGAGCTTGCCGATGGCGAAGTTGGTCGGATCAGGAAAGTCGACCACGATCACGTCGAACATGTCGCCGGGCTGCTGCAGCCACTGGAAGGCGTCGGTGTTGACGATCTTCACCTTCGGCGAGGAGAGCGAATGGCCGTTGAGCGCCGCCAGCGTCTCGTGCTCGGTGAAGAGCTTCGTCATGTTCGGGTCGAGCTCCACCAGCGTGACCGACTCGACCGATGGGTACTTGAGGATCTCGCGCACCGCCATGCCATCGCCGCCGCCGAGCACCGCGACCTTCTTCGGCGCGCCCTGCGCGGCCATCACCGGGTGCACCAGCGCCTCGTGATAGCGGTATTCGTCGCGCTCGGCGAACTGCAGGTTGCCGTTCAGGAACCGCCGGTGCCCCAGCAGCCCGCGCGTGACCACGATGCGCTGGTAGGGCGAGGTGGCGCTGAAGACGATGCGGTCCTGGTAGAACTTGTCCTCGGCCAGCGTGGTGATGTGGTCGGCGCCGACGAAGGCTCCCACCAGCGCCGCCAGCGCGAGAAAGCAGGCCAACGCATGCGCACCTACGCGGCGCAGCTCATGCCGGAACAGCCACAGCGCCCACACCGCCACGGCCGCGTTCATGAAGCCGAACAGCAGGCCGGTGCGGATCATGCCGAGCTGCGGCACGAGGATGAGCGGGAAGGCCACCGACACCGCGAGCGCGCCGAGGTAGTCGAAGGTGAGAACCTGCGACACCAGGTTCTTGAGCACGATGTTGCGCTTCAGGATGCGCATCACCAGCGGGATCTCCAGGCCCACCAGCGTGCCCACGACCATCACGAGGCCGTACAGCAGCAGCCGGAAGGCGCCCGGCGCGTAGGCGTTGGCAAGGAACAGGATCGCCGGCAGCGCGCCGCCGATCAGCGCGACCATCAGCTCGATGCGAAGGAAGTGCGCCGGCAGCTGGCGGTCGAAGTACCGCGAGAGCCAGGAGCCCACGCCCATCGCGAACAGGTAGGTGCCGATGATGGTGCTGAACTGCAGCACCGAATCGCCCAGCAGGTAGGAGCTGAGCGCAGCCGCCGTCAGCTCGTAGACCAGGCCGCAGGCAGCGACCACGAACACGCTGGCGAGCAGCGCGATCTCCACGGGTTGCGGCCCCCGCGCGTCCGGGGTGCGCGCGGGCAGGGCCGCGTCGCTCAATGGATTGCAGCAGCCACGATGATGCTGATGCCCAGGCTCATTGCCGCCACGACGAGGCCCAGCGCCACGTTCTGCTTCTCGACGATCTCGCCCCACAGGTCGTAGGGCGTGATCTTGTCGATGATCAGGAAGCAGAGCCAGAAGATCACGACGCCGATCAGCGCGTACACGAGCGATCCGAGGACCACGCCCGGTTTCAGCCATTCAAATCCCATGGGGACCTCCAGTCGTAGTAGTGATGAGAGACACGGCGTGCATCTTCGCCGTCATTTGTGGCCGCCGCCACTCGAATAGCCGCCGTAGGAGCCGCCCGAGCTGCGGTAGCCGCCGGACGATCCGCCGCTGCTGCTGGAGCAGGTGCTCAGGATGATCAGCAGGATGATGATCACGACGACGATGAGGATGATCGTGCCGCAGCCCAGCCCCGAGGCCGCGCTCACGGGCAGCGCGTCGGAGCGCTTGAACATGTCCTTCTTCGCGTCGAGCTTGAAGGCGGTGGCCACCGCGCCGCTGTCGACCTTGCTGCCCGAGGACCATGTCAGCTCGTTGGTAGAGCGCTCCATCGACAGCAGCGCGCCGCCGACGGCGAAGTCGCGGTTGAAGGTTTTCTGGCCGCGCTCGACCTGCCAGTAGAACTCGCCCGCCACGTAGGTGGTCTCGGCGTTGTAGGCGTACTGCTGCTGGTAGCGCTTGCCGAGGTAGGTGGCCGTGCTGCCGTTCTCGGCCATCACCGGCGCGCCGGTGGTCGGCTTGACCATGCTCCAGCCGTCCTCGGCGTCGACCAGGAAGCTGAAGCCCCGCTTCTTGTTGTAGAGCAGGTACTCGTCCCAGCCGAACTGCTCGTCGTCGCCGGGCTCGCTGCCCATGCGGTGCTGGAAGCCGACCACCTGCCACTGCGCGCCCTGCAGCTGGCCCATGCTGCCGAGCGCGACGAGCGGGCGCACGGGCTCGTCCTGCACGGCGTGCTTCAGCTCGCCACCGATGCCCTGGGACAAGTCGATGATGCTGTTGCACGAGCCGCAGGTGATGCTCTTGCTGTCGGCGAAGTTGACGGTGACGGGCGAGCCGCAGTTGGGGCAGTTGAAGCTGCGGCCCTTCTCGTCCTTGGCGGACTCGGCGCGCAGGCCAGTGAGCTGCAGGTCGTCGAGCTGCACCGAGCGGCCGAGGTAGGCGCTGGGCTTCGCTGTGCCGTAGTCGATGCTGAGCACCAGGCCCCGGTCGTTGCGCAGCTCGACCATGGCGAACTGCCGGCCGAGCTCGGGCAGGTGCGGCAGCTCGCCCTGCGCCGAGGTCAGCGCCACCTGCTCGTTCGAGGTGACGGTGTAGCTCTGGCCGGCGAATGCACTTGTGGCGCCCACGCGCAGGTCGACCGGCGGCGGCGCGGTGCGCTGCAGGTCGAAGGGCAGCGCGAAGACGTAGGCGCCGTTGTCCTCGCTGAGGATCGCGGTGCGGTCGCCGTCGAGCGCGGCGATCCATTCGGTCCAGCGCCCGCCGGGGTAGGTGTACTGCAGCCGGCCGATCAGCGTGAAGGGCTTGTCCTGGATGCGGCCTGCGGCGAACAGCTGCAGCGGGCTGAAGTCGTCGAACAGCTCGGCCATCTTGCCGGTGCGCGCGAGCGTCTCGCCCTGGCGCACGACGGTGCTCTGGCAGTAGGGGCAGACCGCGTGCGTCGATTGCGCCGAGCGGAATTCGACCGGCGCGCCGCAGCCGGGGCAGGGCGCTCGGTAGTAGCGTTGGTTGCCGGTTTCCTCAGCCATGGCGCATCAGCCATGGCGCGGGTGGCCACGAATTTTTCAAGCCAATGAGGCTTCTGACGCCCGTTGGACGGGCGTCAGGCGCTATGCGGGACATGGCGCCGGATCAGACGAGCTTTTTCAGCAGTTCGGCCTTCTTGGCGTCGAACTCTTCCTGCGTGAGGATGCCCTTGGTCTTGAGTTCGCCGAGCTTCTCGAGCGTGGTCATCACGTCGGCCGCGCTCACCACGGCCACGGCCGGTTGCTGCTGCGGCTGTGCCGCGGCGGCTCCTGCAGCGTTGGGGTTCAGGCCCTGCGCGAGGTTCTGCGCCAGCACCTGGCCCAGCGCCACGCCGGCACCCAGGCCCATCGCGTCGCCCGCGATGCCACCGCCGCCGGCAGCGCCTTCGGCGAACTTGGGAATCGCCTGCGCCGTCTGGTACTGCATGAACTTGCCCATGTCGTTGCCGACCATGCCCATGCCGATCTTCTGGTCGAGGATCTTCTGCAGCTCTTCGGGCAGCGAGACGTTCTGGACCGTGATGTTCTCGAGCTTGATGCCGATCTTCTCGAACTCGGGCACGAGCTGCGCGGCGAGCGCCTGGGCGAACTGGATCTGGTTGGCCGCGAGGTCCAGGAAAGGCACGCCGCTGGAAGCGATGGCGTTGCTGATGTTCTGCAGCACCAGGCCGCGCAGCTGGCCGTCGAGGTCGGCCACGGAATAGATGTCGCGCGTGCCGGAGATCTCGGTGTGGAAGGCCTTGGCGTCGCCGATGCGGAAGGAGTAGTTGCCGAAGGCGCGCAGGCGAACGGCGCCGAAATCCTTGTCGCGGATGGTGATCGGCTGGGGCGTGCCCCACTTCTGGTCGACCTGCTGGCGGGTGCTGAAGAAGTAGACGTCGCTCTTGAAGGGGGACTCGAAGAGCTTGTCCCAGTTCTTCAGGTACGTGAGCACGGGCAGCGTCTGCGTCGTGAGCTTGTACATGCCGGGGCCGAACACGTCGGCCACCTTGCCTTCGTTGACGAAGACGGCAACCTGCGACTCGCGAACGGTGAGCGAGGCGCCGTTCTGGATTTCCATCTCCGCCATCGGGAAGCGCCAGGCCAGCGTGCCGTCGCCGGTCTCGGTCCACTGGATGATGTCAATGAACTGCTTCTTGATGAAATCCATCAGGGCCATGGTCGCTCCTCGTCAGGTTTTTTCAGGTTTTGTCCGAACTGTGCATATTGCCACACCGGCCTGAAGAAACACCCGTGCTATTGGTCATGGGCGCCACTGGCCATGCGGCGTATGGCGTCATGCACGAGGTCTACAATCGGCGCCCCCAGAAGAAGCGCCACCAGGAGCTACGGCACATGTCAGATTCGACCCCCTCGACCTCATCGACTCCCACGCCCGAAGACAAACGCGCAGAACTGCGCCGTGCCGCCCTCGAGTACCACGAGTTTCCCGTCCCCGGCAAGATCGCCATCGCGGCGACCAAGCAGATGGTCAACCAGCGCGACCTGTCGCTGGCCTACTCGCCCGGCGTGGCCGCTCCCTGCGAAGAAATCGTCAAGGACCCCGCCAACGCCTTCAAGTACACCTCCCGCGGCAACCTGGTGGCCGTCATCAGCAACGGCACCGCCGTGCTGGGCCTGGGCGACATCGGCCCGCTGGCTTCCAAGCCGGTGATGGAGGGCAAGGGCGTCCTCTTCAAGAAGTTCGCGGGCGTCGACGTGTTCGACATCGAGATCGACGAGAAGGACCCGGCGAAGCTGGTCGACATCATCGCCTCGCTGGAGCCGACCTTCGGCGCCATCAACCTGGAAGACATCAAGGCCCCCGACTGCTTCTACGTCGAGCGCGAACTGCGCAAGCGCATGAAGATCCCGGTTTTCCACGACGACCAGCACGGCACCGCCATCACCGTGGCTGCCGCCATGGTCAACGGCCTGAAGGTCGCGGGCAAGAAGATCGAGGAAGTCAAGCTGGTCGCCTCGGGCGCCGGCGCCGCGGCACTGGCCTGCCTGAACCTGCTGCTGAAGGTCGGCCTGAAGCGCGAGAACGTGTTCGTCACCGACCTGGCCGGCGTGGTCTACGAAGGCCGCACCGAGCTGATGGACGACGACAAGCGCCAGTTCATGCAGAAGACCGACGCGCGCACGCTCGCAGAGGTGATCGAGGGCGCCGACGTGTTCCTGGGCCTGTCGGCCGGCGGCGTGCTGAAGCCCGCCATGGTGGCGAAGATGGCCAAGCGCCCGGTGATCTTCGCGCTGGCGAACCCGAACCCCGAGATCGCGCCCGAGGACGCCCACGCGGTGCGCGACGACGTGATCATGGCCACCGGCCGTACCGACTACCCGAACCAGGTCAACAACGTCCTGTGCTTCCCGTACATCTTCCGCGGCGCGCTCGACTGCGGCGCGACGACGATCACCGACGAGATGGAGATCGCCGCGGTGCACGCCATCGCCGACCTGGCGCAGGCCGAGCAGAGCGAGCGCGTGGCCGCCGCCTACGTCGGTGAAAAGCTCAGCTTCGGCCCCGAATACCTGATTCCGAAGCCCTTCGACCCGCGCCTGATGATGAAGATCGCGCCGGCCGTGGCCAAGGCGGCTGAGGAAAGCGGCGTGGCGCAGCGCCCCATCAAGGACATGGACGCCTACCGCGACAAGCTGCAGAGCTTCGTCTACGCCTCGGGCACAACGATGAAGCCCATCTGCGAAGCCGCCAGGCGCGCGGGCAAGAAGCGCGTGGCCTACTCGGAAGGCGAGGAAGAACGCGTGCTGCGCGCCGCCCAGATCGTGGTGGACGAAGGCGTGGCGCGCCCGACGCTGATCGGCCGCCCGGCCATCATCGCCCAGCGCATCGAGAAGTTCGGCCTGCGCCTGAAGGAAGAGCTGGACTACGACGTGGTCAACGTCGAGCAGGACCACCGCTACCGCGAGTTCTGGCAGACCTACCACCGCATGACCGAGCGCAAGGGCGTGACGGTGCAGGTCGCCAAGATCGAGATGCGCCGGCGCCTGACGCTGATCGGCTCGATGCTGCTGCACAAGGGCGAGGTCGACGGCCTGATCTGCGGCACCTGGGGCACCACCGCCAACCACCTGCACTACATCGACCAGGTGATCGGCAAGCGCCCCGGCGGCTGCGAGAGCACGCCGCAGGACGTGCCGGTGTACGCCTGCATGAACGGCCTGCTGCTGCCCGACCGCCAGGTGTTCCTGGTCGACACGCACGTCAACTACGACCCCTCGCCCGAAGAACTGGCCGAGATCACGACCATGGCGGCCGAGGAAATGATGCGCTTCGGCCTGAAGCCGAAGGCGGCGCTGCTGTCGCACTCCAACTTCGGCACCAGCAACGAGCCCAGCGCCGTCAAGATGCGCAGGACGCTCGACCTGCTGCGCGTGCAGGCGCCCTGGCTCGAGGTGGACGGCGAAATGCACGGCGACGTGGCGCTGGACAGCAAGCAGCGCGCGGTCGTCATGCCGCACAGCGCGCTGGCGGGCAACGCCAACCTGCTGGTTTTCCCGAACATCGACGCGGCCAACATTTCCTACAACCTGCTCAAGACGGCAGCGGGCGGCAATATCGCGATCGGGCCGGTTCTGCTCGGCGCGGCCAAACCTGTGCATATTCTCACGGCCAGCGCGACTGTTCGGCGCATCGTGAACATGACGGCCTTGACAGTGGCCGACGCAAACGCCGAGAGATAGGCCATTTGGCGAGAGTGGCCGCCAACTTAAAAGGCCATTCGATACCCCCGCGACTGCTCAAACTTTGGGCAGTCGCTTGCTATTTTCGCCAGCGTGGTGCACACTCGCGGGCTTGAATTTGCGGGTTAACCCCGACGTTGATCGCCAATTCGACCCCCCGCTCTTTTCTTGTGGTGCCCCATGGCGGCTTACGCCTCGATCACGTCCTCTGTCACAAAGTTTGCGCTCACCAGTCTGATGCTGGTCGCGTTGACGACGGGGGCCGAGGCCCGCGGATGGTTCGGCACCGGAAAAACGTCAGCCGAGGAAACCATTGCGCTGTCCGAACTGCCGGCGCAAGGCCAGCAGACCTACCGGGCCATCCTCGATGGAGGCCCCTTCCGGTACGACAAGGACGGCACGGTGTTCGGCAATCGCGAGCGTCTTCTGCCGCCGGCGCGCCGCGGCCATTACCGTGAATACACGGTGACGACGCCCGGTTCGCGCAACCGTGGTGCAAGGCGGATCGTCTGCGGCGGCGAGCAACGCACCGCGCCCGAGGCCTGCTGGTACACCGCAGACCACTATGCGAGCTTCAGACGGATTGCGCCATGAGCGATGAAAACGACCTGAGCGGCGCCCCGAAGCGCCCCGAAGAAATGATGATGACTATGGAAAGACCAGCGGAGATGACCTTATCCCTTCGTGCCGTACGCCCGAACATCGTGCAATCGATCCGCGCGTTCCGCGTGAACGACCTGCAGGACGCAGCCAACGCGGCCGGCCAGCACTTCCTGTATGCCAACCTGGGCAACGCCCAGACCAAGCAGGACGTGCTTGACCTGATCGCGCAGCAGTTCACGTTCCCGGCCCACTTCGGGAAGAACTTCGACGCGCTGTACGACTGCATGACCGACCCGTTGCATAAATCGGGCCCGCAGCCGGGTTTCGTCATCGTGCTGGAACAGATCCCCGCCAACGCCAAGTTCGACAAGGAAGCCCGCGAGCAGCTGCTCGACATCTTCCGCGACGCCTCGGACTACTGGGGCGACCGCAAGGTCCCGTTCCGCTGCTTCTATTCTTTTCTGTAGCCCGTTCTGCATCCACCAGCCAAGCAGAACGGGCGAACGAGGCTCAGCCGAACGCTGAAACCCTCGATGGCATCGACGTCAACAACACCACCGCAACCGCAGCGGCCGCCGCCAGCACCGAGCCGGCCGGCGAAAAAATGCCGACCGACAAACTGGTCGACGTTTCGCCCCTCGCGCTGCGCATGAGCAGCCCCTTCAATGCGGGTTACTGGCTCGCCGCCGCGTAACCGGCAAGCGCAGTTGCGGCATCAGCCGCCACGAAAAAGCCCGTCGATGACGGGCTTTTTTCATGGGGCAACGGCCTGGGCCAGAGCGACGTATTCGTCGACAGGCACTTCCTCGGCCCGCCTCTGGACATCGAATTCGCCCCCGAAGCCGTGCTCCTGCAACCATTTGCCGAGCGTATGGCGCAGCAGCTTGCGGCGCTGGCTGAAAGCCACCTGCACGATCTCGCCCAGCCGCGCGGCGTCGACCGCCGGCGGCGTCGCCAGCGGCACCATCCGCACCACCGCGCTGTCCACGCGCGGAGGCGGGTCGAAGCTCTCGGGCGGCACGAACAGCACGTTCTCCATCTCGTAGCGCCACTGCAGCATCACGCTCAGGCGGCTGTAGTCGGAGGTGGCCGGCTTCGCCACCATGCGGTCGATCACTTCCTTCTGGAGCATGAAATGCTGGTCGGCGACCAGATGGGCGCAACCCAGCAAGTGAAACAGGATGGGCGTGGAGATGTTGTAGGGCAGGTTGCCCACCACGCGCAGCGGCTTGCCCGGGAACCTTGCGGCCAAGTCCGCGAAATCGACCTTGAGCACGTCGGACTCGACCACATCGAGCTGCGGATGCTCGCGCAGGCGCTTGGCCAGATCCCGGTCGAGCTCGATCACGGTGAGGCGGCCCAGCCGCTCCACCAGCGGCTGCGTCAGCGCCGCGAGCCCCGGCCCGATCTCGACCATCGCATCGCCGGGCTGCGGCGCGATCTCGCGCACGATCGCATCGATGATCCCGCCGTCGGAGAGGAAGTGCTGCCCGAACCGCTTCCTGGCGATGTGCTGCGCCATACCGTCAAGCCACCATCAATGCGAAGAAAAATGGGGCTTTGTGCCAGGAACACCGCGGAACCGGCTTTGCCGGGCCGCAGGTGTTGCCCCCTGCAAGGGGGTTGGCGAAGCGACACGAAGTGCGCGCAGCCTGGGGGTGTGCCATCAGGACTGGGGAGGATCGCGGTATTCGACGTAGGCGCGCGCGCGCACTTCCTGCACCCAGGTGGTGAAGGCTTCGTCCACGCGCTGCTCGCGCAATGCGGCACGAGCGGCTTCGCGCTGCTCCGACTGGCTGAGCTTGGAATCGCGGCGGCCGACCACCTGGATCAGGTGGACGCCAAAGCGCGACACGACGGGGTCGCTGATCTGGCCCGGCGAGAGCCGGTCCATGGCCTCCTCGAATTCGGGCACGAACTGGCCCGGGCGCGACCAGCCGAGGTCGCCGCCGTCCTTGGCGCTGCCGTCCTGCGAGTTGTCGCGGGCGAGGCCTGCGAAGTCGGCCGTGCCGGCCTGCACGCGGCGCTTGAATTCGGCCAGCTGCGCCACCGCCTGTGCCGTGGTGCGCTTGGGGTCGTTGAGCAGCAGGATGTGGCGCACCTGCGTCTGCGTGACGGTGGCGTCGCCGGAGCCGATCTGGGCCTTGGCGAGCACCTTGAGCACGTGGAAGCCAGCGCTGGAACGCACCGGCCCGGCGATGCCGTTCACGGCGGTCGATTGCGTGGCCTCGACGAACAGCGGCGGATAGCGGTCGGCGCTGCGCATGCCGATGGCGCCGCCATTGGCGCGGTCGGGCGAATCGGAGTTCTCGCGCACCAGCTTGGCGAAGTCTTCGCCGGAGCGGGCGCGCTGGGCAAGGTCCTGCGCCTTCTTCTGGGCGGCGGCCACCTGGGCGTCGGTGGCGTTCTCGGGAACGGCCACCAGCACCTGCGCGAGGTTGAGGTTCTCGAGCGCGGCGTTCTTGACGGAGGTGTTGCGCTGGTCGCGCAGGTATTCGTCAGCCTCGGCGTCGCTGATCTTGACCTTCGATTCGACCTCGCGGTCACGCAGGCGCGTGAGCAGCAGCTGGTCGCGCAGGTCGTTGCGGAAATCCTGCTGCGCAATGCCTTCGGCAGCCACGCGGCGACGCAATTCGACCAGGCTGATCTCGTTCTGGCGCGCGACGGTCTGCTCGGCCTGGTCGATGGCAACCTCGTCGACCTTGATGCCGTTTTCCTTAGCGAGCTGGAGCTGCGCGCGCTCGGTGATCAGCCGCTCCAGCACGAGCCGCGTGAGTTCGCCGCGGGGGACGCGCTCGGCGTCGGGGTTCTCCTTGATCAACCGCGACACGCGCGTCTGCACGTCGGTATTGGTGATCGGCTCGGAGTTGACCAGCGCGACGATGAACTCGGCCGAACGCTGCACGGGCGCCGCCGAGGGCGCGGTGGACGGACGCGCCGCCGGCGGCCCCAGGCGCGGCCCGGCGCGCATGATGTCGGTGATGCCGGTACCGGAACGATAGCCCTGCGCACCCGCAGTGGCGGCAATGGCCGCGAGACAGCCCAGGGTGATGATGGAACGGATGTGTTTCATGGCGTCGCTCAGTCAGTCGTCTCAGTCGTAATTGGTGAAGCGGCTCGGCGCTTCGCCCGGTTGGCGCAGGGGTTCGTAGCGCTGGATGTTCTGCCGCAGGGTCTGCATGGGGCTCGAGCCGATGCTGGAGAAGCCGACGAATTCGAGCTGGAACATGATGCGGGTGTTCGCCGTCACCAGGCCCGTGGTGGTGCGCTGCAGCACCACGCGCCCGATCCAGCAGCAGCCGTCGTACTCGAACCCGAGCACGCCGTCGGTGAGCTTCTTGTCCTGCAGGCTGTAGTTGAGCCGGCCGACGGCATACCAGCGCCCGCCGCCCTGGCCCTTGCCGGGGCCGAGGTTCTTGCCCTTGTCACCCCACAGGTCGTTGAGGGGCCACTGCCAGCCCACGTCGATCGACTTGCTGCCGTCGGTCGCGGTCGGGGTGGTGGGCGCCTGGTAGCGGAAAGCCGCGCTCAGGTTGTGATACGGCTCGGGGTTGTAGCGCGCGCTGACGGCCGAGCGCTCCGATTTGCGGGTGTCGGGGTTGTACTGGACGAGGGTGTCCAGGCTCCACTTGGGCGTCCAGTTGATCGTGGCGCCCAGCAGCAGGTCGCTCGCGCGGTCGGTCACCGCCGTACCGCCCGGCAGCGTGACCTTCTGGTCGCTGAAGCGCAGCCGCTGCGCGATGCCGAAGCGTGCGGCCTCGGCGCCGGTGTCCGGATCGATCAGGCGGGAGGTCACGCCGAGCGTGAGCGCATTGGTGTCCGAGATGCGGTCGCCGCCCGAGAACGCGTTCTCGGTGTAGATGGTCGCGAAGCTGAAGTCGTTGGCCGCCGAGTCGTAGTTCGGCAGCATGCTCTGGTTGCGATACGGCGTGTAGACGTAGTACGCACGCGGCTCCAGCGTCTGGCGGAAGGCGCGCCCGAAGTAGCTGGCGTCCCGCTCGAAGGTCAGGCCGCTGTCGAGGCTGAAGGTCGGCACCGTCCGGTTGCTGGAGGTCGGGAAGAAATACAGCGAACTCGGGTTGTAGACCTGCCCGTTGACGTACTGGACGCCGTTGATCGTGAGCTTCGGGATGTCCGCCTGCGGCAGGTAGTAGTTGTACGAAGCCCCGTTCAGGATCAGCTTGGGAATGACGTACGTGCTCGGCGTGATGAACGGCCGGCTGATGGTCGCGACGGCCATGGCGCGGTCGCCGTCGGGCGGCGACTGCTGGGTGAGGTCGTAGCCGAGCTGGGTCGACGAGAGCCTGTTGACGCGGAAGCGTGTGTAGTCCAGGTTCAGCGAAACGTCGAAGCCGTGCCAGTCGTACTTGTTGTAGTTGGCCGTGATCTGCGGCATCCGGTCGTACGCGGGCACGATCGGCGACAGGTTGTACTGCAGGTTCTGGTACTTCAGCGTGCGGACCATGCCGCGCCAGTCGCCCTTGCTCCAGTTGAGCGATGCGTCGTTGGGCAGCTGGCGCTGCGCGAGCGACGGCGTGCGGGTGAAGTCGCGCCAGTAGTCGTTGTCGCTGACGCGGTTGATGTTGATGTTGGCCGACAGCGAGTCGAGGCCCAGCGCCTTGGCGTCGAAATCCTGGTGATGGGTGAGCCAGAGGCCCCAGCGCCTCGTGTTCTTGGGCGCGGGCGTCAGGCTGCTGGCCGCGATCTGGCCGTTGGCCAGCTGCTGGAGCTGGCTGGCGCGCAGTTCGTTGTAGCGGTCGCCCACGAGGCGGTCGCTGCCCATCAGGTCGAAGCGGATCGTGCCCTTGTACTCTTTCTCGAGGTAGCGGAACTCGTTGCCGAAGTTGATGCCGCGCTTGCTCATGATCGTCGGCGTGAACGTGGCGTCGCGGTTCGGCGCGATGTTCCAGTAGTACGGCTGCGCGATCTCGATGCCGTTGGTGTTGTCCAGGCCGACGGTAGGCGGCAGCAGGCCGCTCTTGCGATCGTTCGACAGCGGAAAGCTCACACTCGGAATGGGCGGCGTGGTGATGCCCATGAAGCTCAGGCGCGCGTTCTTGGCCACGCCCTCGTTTTCCTCGGTGTCGGTGGTGATCGAGGCCGCGGTCAGCAGCCAGGCCGGCATCCAGCCGGGAAAGTCCTCGCGGCGGCAGGTGGTGTAGGTGGCCTCGCGGGCGATCGACACGTTGGCGTCGACGTAGTCGATGCGCTTGGCCTCGCCGTGCGCCTCGTTCGCAAGGAACTTGTAGCGCACGTTGTTGAAGAAGCCCTCGAAGGTCTCGAGCTTGAGCTGCAGCTCGGGGCCTTCGTACACGTTGCCGGCCTGGTTGACCCGCACGTTGCCCGTAGCCTTGGCGCGGTCGTCCGGCTGGTAGTACTCGAGCCGGTCGGCAGTGATGGACACCGCGCCGCGTCGCAGCGTGGCATTGCCTTCGACCACGGTCTCGAGGTCGGGCCGGCCGGAGATGCGGTCGCCAGTGACCAAGCTGGGCATCTGGCTGCGGTCGGCAGGCGTCAGGGTTTCGGTCAGCAGCGGCGTGCGCTTCAGCGTGAGCGGGGCGTCGAAGTTGCCGGTCGTCTGCGCGGAGGCGCCGTGCGCGTGCATCAGCGCCAGCGACAGGACGGCCAGCGGCAGCGGCGGCGGGCCGGAACGCCGCAGGGCGACACGTCGTCGGTTCATCAGGACTCCCGCCCGGCCGTTCCGAGGAAAACTGGCGACTCCCCCGTGGAGAGCAGCGAGCGCACAAGGTGCCCAGCGTGGGGGCTTTGGGTCGTAGGCATCGGTTCGGAACGAAAGGTCGTCGGGGACGGCGCGGCAGGCCGGCGGGTTGCAGGGGCCGGCGACGATCCGCATCGGCCGGAAGCCGGCCAAGGGGGATTGCCGCGCCAGGCGGATTTGTAGAATCGATTATCCATGACAGCACCCCCGCCCCCGGCCGCATTGGCCCCAAGCCTCGCCGAACCCATTTCCTGGACCGATCCGCAGCGAGCCGAAGTGTTCCGGGGCTGGCTGGCAGCCATCGCGCCCGCCCATCGGCTGCTGCCCGACACGGTGCGGCTCGCCTCGGTCGACGCCAGCTTCCGCCGCTATTTCCGCCTCGACACCACCGACCCGGCCGCGCCCACGCGCATCGTGATGGACGCTCCTCCCGAGAAGGAAAACAGCGCTCCCTTCGTCCAGGTGGCGCAGCTGATGGCCGGTGCCGGCGTGCTCGCCCCCACGGTGCTCGAATGGGACAGGCCCAACGGCTTCCTCCTCCTTGACGACCTGGGCCGCCAGACCATGCTGGACGTGATCGACCGGGCCAGCCCCGACGCCGCCCGCCCGCTCTACGACCAGGCCATCGACGCGCTGATCCGCTGGCAGCTGGCCTCGAAGCCCGGCGTGCTGCCGCCCTACGACCGGGCGCTGCTCGAGCGCGAGCTGGGGCTGTTCCCCGAGTGGTACATCGGCCGCCACCGCGGCATCGCCGTCGAAGGCAAGCTGAAGGAGCGGCTCGACCGCAGCTTCAACCTGATCGTCGAGAGCAACCTGGCGTCGCCCTCCGTGTACGTCCACCGCGACTTCATGCCCCGCAACCTGATGATCGGCAACGGCCCGGATCTCGGCGTGCTCGACTTCCAGGACGCGGTCCACGGCCCCATCACCTACGACATCGCCAGCCTGATGCGCGATGCCTTCCTGAGCTGGGACGAGGAATTCGTGCTCGACATCACCGTGCGCTACTGGCAGGCCGCGCGCAAGGCCGGGCTGCCGGTCGACGAGGACTTCGGCGCCTTCTACCGCGCGGTCGAATGGATGGGCCTGCAGCGCCACCTGAAGGTGGCCGGCATCTTCGCGCGCCTCACGCTGCGCGACGGCAAGCCCAAGTACCTGGCCGACACGCCGCGCTTCATCGCCTACATCCGCGCCACCGCCAGCCGCTACATGGAGCTGACGCCGCTGCTGCGCGTGATCGACGAGATCGAGGGCACTTCGGCCATCACGGGCTTCGCCTACGGCCGTGTCTGAAGGAAAACTGAAAAAGCACCACCCTGTGACGCCCGCGCAACGGTCGTTTGCAGCTATCGATTCCATAGCATGCCGCGTTTTCACTGTTCCGTGCCGCTGAGCGCCGGTGCCAGCCTCGCGCTGCCGGCCGACGCCGCGCGCCATGTGCAGGTGCTGCGGATGCAGCCCGGCGACGCGCTCACGCTGTTCGACGGGGCGGGCGGCGAGTACGCGGCCACGGTCGAGCGCATGGGCCGCAGCGACGTATCGGTGACGGTCGGCACGCACCTCGCGGTGGAGCGCGAGGCGCCGCGCGCCGTTCACCTCGCGGTCGGCATGCCGGCCAACGAGCGCATGGACTGGCTGGTCGAGAAAGCCACCGAACTCGGCGTGGCGAGCATCCAGCCGCTGGCTACCGCCCATGGCGTGCTGCGCCTCGCGGGCGAGCGCGCCGAGAAGAAGCGGGCGCACTGGGAAGCCATCGCGATCGCGGCCTGCGAGCAGTGCGGGCGCAACCGCGTGCCGGTGATCCATCCGGTGCAGTCCCTTTCGGGCTGGCTCGAGGCGCAGGGCGGCCCCGCCGCGCGCCTCGTGCTGAGCCTTGCCGAGGGCACGCGAAGCCTCGCCGGCCTGGATGCGGCCGCACAGGGCGTGACCGTGCTGAGCGGCCCCGAAGGCGGCCTGAGCGGCAGCGAAGAGCAGCAGGCCATCGCCCGGGGCTTCGCTCCGGTCACGCTGGGCTCGCGCGTGCTGCGCGCCGAGACGGCAGCGCTGGCCGCACTGGTGTCCCTGGCCGGGCTCTAGGCTCCGGCCGGAAAGACCGGAACGCTGTTCCGGTGAGTGTTTTCCGCGACGCGCATGCGGAAAGCCTGGGAAACAATCCTTACTTCTTTAAAACAAAAGAAGGACTTTCGAGCCCATGTCCAAGCTGACCGGTCCGTTGCGCCTCGCTCCTCTGGTTCTTGCCGCGGCGTTGCTGTGCGCCACGCAGGGCGCGTTCGCCCAAAGCCCGCCGGTCGCCCCCACGCCGACGCAGGTCAGTCCCGAAGTGGACAAGGCCTACACCCAGCTGATGGCCTCGCCCGCGATCCAGAAGCTGCTGGATGCGGTAAAGGCCGACCACGATCGCTCGGTCGAAGATCTGAAGATGCTGACCGAGATCGAGGCGCCCCCCTTCAAGGAACAGAAGCGCGCCGAAGCCTTTCTCGCGCGCATGAAGGCGTTCGGCCTGACGCACGCGAAGATCGACGCCGAGGGCAACGTGGTCGGCCTGCGCAAGGGCACGGGCAACGGTCCGAAGCTGCTGATCTCGGCCCACCTCGACACCGTGTTTCCCGCCGGCACCGACGTGAAGGTGAAGGAGCGCGATGGCCGGCTCCATGCACCGGGCATCGCGGACGACACGCGCGGGCTCGCCGTGCTGCTGTCGTGGCTCAAGGTGCTGAACGACAACAGGATCCAGACCGTGGGCGACCTGATGATCGTCGGCAACGTCGGCGAGGAAGAGCTCGGCAACCTGCGCGGCATGAAGGCGATCTTCCGCGACCACCTCGACATCGACGGCATGGTGGGGCTCGAGCCCTCGGCCCCGGGCTCGGTGCTGGTGCTGGGCACCGCGAGCCATCGCCATGAGGTCACTTTCCAGGGGCCGGGCGGCCACAGCTTCGGCGCCTTCGGGCTGGTGCCCAGCGCGATCCACGGCATGGGCCGCGCCATCGCGAAGATCGCCGACATCCGCACGCCGAGCTTCCCGAAGACGACGTTCACCGTCGGTACGGTCGGCGGCGGCACCTCGGTGAACACCATCGCGCCCGACGCGCGCATGGCCATCGACATCCGATCGGACGACATGGCCTCGCTGCTCGAGACCGAGAAGAAGATCCTGGCCGCCATCGACGAAGCGGTGGTCGAGGAAAACAAGCGCTGGAACGTGAGCACGCTGAGCGCGAGCACCAGGCTCATCGGCGAGCGCCCCGGCGGCCGCACGCCGACCGATTCGGTGATCGTCGAGGCCGCGATCCGCTCGAACGCCGCCTTCGGCCAGAAGACGCTGCTGCGCGGCGGCAGCACCGCCGCCAACGTGCCGATCTCGCTGGGCATCCCGGCCATCATCGTCGGCGGCGGCGGCAAGGCTTCTGGATTCCATTCGCTGAACGAGTCCATTGACATGACAGATGCATGGAAAGGCGCGCAGAATTCGCTGGTCACCGTGCTCGGCCTGGTGGGCGTGCAGGGGGTCACTCCCGCGTTGCTCCCCAAACGGACGGCGCGTACCAAGTAATTTGTCACGTTGCCAGTTCGAAAGTGGCGTGCCACTTTCGACTTACGGTCCGCGGCATTTAACAATGCTGACGGTTCTGTCACACACCAAGGAAAAAGCCATGGGATTGCTCGATTCGGTACTCGGTCAAGTGCTCGGAGGCGCTGCGCAACAGCAGCAACCGCAAGGCGGAGGCCTCGGCGGATTGGGCGATCTGGGAGGCCTGGCCGGCGCGCTGGGCGGCCTGCTCGCCAACAACGGCAGCCAGGGTGGCCTGGGCGGTCTGGTCACGAAATTCGAGCAGGCCGGCATGGGCGATGTCATCGGCTCGTGGATCGGCAAGGGAGAAAACCAGCCCGTCTCGGGCGACCAGCTGCAGAACGAGCTGGGCAGCGACACCATCGCAGCCATCGCGTCCAAGCTCGGCATCAACGCGCAGACGCTGCTGCCGATGCTGGCCACCATGCTGCCGGCGCTCATCGACCAGCTCACGCCGCACGGCAAGGTCCCCGACCAGGGCCTGGGCAACCATGACGACCTGCTGGGCTCGCTCAGCGGTCTGCTGCAAGGCAAGCAGTCCTGACCCGGACTGCCTTCTCCAGAGTTCAGGCGCCCGAAAGGGCGCTTTTTTTTGCCCCGCGCGTGTTGGCCGACAATCCCTGCGGCATCAATGGAGAGCAATGGCATGGCGGTCAGTCGCGGCAAGTCGAAGGGCGAGGAAGACAAGAAAGAGAAGAAAGAGGGCGGCCTGGACGCGCGCCCCGACGGCAAGGTGCGGTGGTCCAAGACCATGCGCGAGGCGCTCGCGCGATTCAACGACCGGCCCTGCGGCCAGTGCGGCGGCTCGCTCTCCGACGAACGCAGCCTCGCCGACAGCCTCGACTTCTTCCGCCGCCATCGCTCCAGCTTCTATCCGCCGCGCGCCGCGCGGCTGCGCATGCTCGAGATGCACGGCGCCGCGGCGGCCGAACTGCTCTTCGAGCCCTCGCCGCACAAGGAAGCCATCACCGACCTCCTGGCCATCCATGACGCGGAGGTGGTGCGCTTCTTCGTGGCCCAGGTCAAGCAGATCGACTGCAAGAACGCGCTCGTCAAGCAGGCGGCGCGCTGGCCGCTATTCGTGCTGCGCGAGCTGCTGTCGGCCAACCCGGCACGGCACCAGGCCGGCGCCGCGCTGATCCTGGAGCTGCTGGCCGCGAACCCCGACTGGCAGCAGCCGCTGGAGGCGTCCTGCGACGAGGCCCAGCGCAAGACGCTTGCGCGCCTGCAGGAAGACAGCTCCGGCGGCGTGGCCGATGCAGCCGCCGATACCTGGCCCGCGCTGCTGCGCCGTCCGCCGTGGAAGAACCGGCAGGCGCTGCCCGTCATTCCGGTGCTGGCGCTGCAGCCGCTGCCGCCCGTGGCGCGACTGCACTGGGCCGACCTGAAGCCGCCGCAGTACCTGCAGGCCACCGGCGAGTCGTCGGACTGGCTGGCGCGCGAGGTGCGCGTCTCGCGCGAACGCTCGGACCAGTGGATGAACGAGTTCGCGCGCCATCAGCCCGATGCGCCGGACGCCATCCGCGAGGGAAGCAACGCGCACAAGGCGCTGTGGATGCTGGGCCTGCGCCCCGAGCTCATCGACGACGCGATCGCGAACCGCCACGAGATCACCGGCCCCGAGGACTTCGGCCCGCTGCCGGGTACGCGCTGGGGTGTCGCCGAATACATCTGGCAGCTGCCGCCGCCGCTGGCGCCCGCGATGTTCGAACACGGGCCCGCCGTCGAGCACTTCATGGGCGACGTGGCGCGTGTGCGGCCGATCCTCCATGCCCTCGGCGCGGCTGCGCTGCCCGGACTGCCGCGCTTCCTCAAGCAGGGCTCGCGCGCGATGTTCGAGCTGGCGTCGATCATCGAGTGGGATCCGCTCGCCGGCTGGGTCGCCAAGGGCTTCCACACCAACCGCTGGGTCCGGCGCGAGGCGGCGGGCTGGCTGGAGCGCTATCCGGACGCGGCCGCGCGCGGCCTCGTTCCCATCGCACTGGGCGAGCCCGGCGCCGCACGCGAATCGGCGCAGGCCGCGCTGCGCTGGCTCCATGGCGCGGGCCACGCCGATGCGGTGCGCAACCAGGCCCTGGCCTACGGCGCCGAAGCCGCCGACGCGGTGGCGCAACTGCTCGCCGTCGCACCCGAGGACATGCTGCCCGACAGCCTGCCCGTGGTGCCGAAGACGCTGCCTCTGCCGTCGCTGCCCCGGCTGATCCTCAAGGAAGGTGGCCTCGCGCTGCCGCAGGCCGTGGTGCCCGACGTGCTGATGGCGATGATGCTCGGCAAGCCCGACGCGCCCTATCCGGGGCTCGCCCCGCTGCTGGAAGCGCTCGCGCCCGATTCGCTCGCGCGCTTCGGCCGCGCGCTGCTGGCCTGGTGGATCGGCAACGGCCGCCCGGCCAGGGAGCGCTGGATGTTCGCGCTGCAGGGCCGGCTCGGCGACGGCGAGACCGCGCGCCAGCTCTACAGCCTGCTGCGCCAGTGGCGCGCCGGGCTCGACCGCGTGCGCGCCTACGACGCGATGGCGATGCTCGGCGAGATCGGCAGCGACGCCGCGCTGATGCACCTGGCCGAACTTTCGCGCCAGACCCGCTACGACGACCTGCGCACCCGCGCCGACCGCATGCTCGGCGAAGTGGCCGAGCAGCGCGGCCTCGACCTCGACCAGCTCGCCGACCGCACCGTGCCCGACCTCGGGCTCGACACGCGCGCGCGCCTCACGCTGGACTTCGGCCCGCGCAGCTTCGAGGTGCGCATGGACGACGGCTTCCAGCCCGTGGTGCACGATGCCAGGGGCAAGGCGCTGAAGACGCTGCCCAAGGCAGGCGCGAACGACGACGCCGGCAAGGCCGCCGCCGCGGCCACGCAGCTCAAGGAACTGCGCAAGCTCGCAAAGACCGTCGCCGCCACGCAGATCAGGCGGCTGGAGGCCGCGATGTGCACACAGCGGCGCTGGGCCCCCGACGAGTTCATGCCCTTTTTCGCCAACCACCCGGTGCTGCGCGTCTTCAGCCGGCCGCTGGTCTGGGGCCTGTTCGATGTATCCGGCAGGCTCCAGGGCACCTTCCGCATCACCGCCGAAGGCGAGCTGACGGACCTTCACGACGACCCGCTGAAGCTGCCCGACGACGCGCGCATCGGCCTGCCGCATGCGCTGGACTTCGCCGCGCTCGATGCGTCGCTCGCGGCCGCATGGGCCGCCGTGCTGGCCGACTACGAGATCCTGCAGCCCTTCGAGCAACTGGCGCGCCAGACCTTCGTGCTCGACGAGGCGCTGCGCTCGAAACAGGAGCTGCCGCACTGGGCCGGCCGCGCCGTGTCGAACGCCGCGCTCATGGGCCTCGAAACGCGCGGCTGGGTGCGCGAAGTGGGCGACGGCGGCATGGTCGACAGCTTCAACAGGGGGGTGCCGGGCGAAGGCCAGGTCTGCCTGCGGCTGGAGGAAGGCTGGTTCGTGCAGGACAGCCCCGACGGCAAGGTGCTGCAGACCGTGCGCGGCGTATCGCTCACCGGCACCAGGCGCACGCTGGGCGAGCTGCCGGCCATCGCCTTCAGCGAAATCGAGCGCGACCTGCAGCGCGCAATCCGGGAGACATCGCCATGAACCGCAACCTGTGGCTGCTCGCCATCTGCCAGGGCCTGCTGCTGACGAACAACGTGACCTTCATCGCCATCAACGGGCTGGTGGGCCTGGCCATCGCGCCGAGCGGCTGGATGGCGACGCTGCCGGTGATGGGCTACGTGATCGGCGGCGCACTCAGCACCGGGCTGGTGGCCTACACGCAGCAGCGCTTCGGCCGGCGCGGCTCGTTCCAGATCGGGCTCGCGGTGGCGGTGGCATCGGCGCTGCTGTGCTGCTTCGCGGCGGTCACGAAGAATTTCTGGCTGCTGTGCTTCGCCACGCTGGTCGCGGGCTACTACAACGCCAACGCGGGGCTCTACCGTTTTGCGGCGGCCGAGCTGGCGGCACCGGCCTGGCGCGAGAAGGCGGTGTCGATGGTGATGGCGGGCGGGCTGATCGGCGCGGTCGCCGGGCCCAATCTCGCGAAAGCCACGCGCGAAGCCTTCGCCGTGCCCTTCGCCGGTGCCTACATCGCGCTGGCCGCGGTGGCGCTGCTGTCGATGGCGGTGATGCACTTCATCGAGTTCCCGCCCGCGCCCGTGCGCAAGGAGTCAGGCGGCGGGCGCTCGCTGGCGGAGATCGCGCGGCAGCCGGTGTTCATCGTGGCTGCTGTCGCGGGCGCGCTGGGCTACGGCGTGATGAACCTGCTGATGGCCGCGACGCCCATCGCGATGCAGATCTGCAGCCTGCCGTTCTCCGACGCCGCGCTGGTGCTCGAATGGCACGTGATCGGCATGTTCGCGCCGGGCTTCTTCACCGGACACCTGATCCGGCGCTTCGGCGCGTTGCCGGTGATGGGCGTGGGGCTGGTGCTCAACCTCGGCTGCATTGCCATCGCGCTCTCGGGCGTGGAGCTGCATCACTTCATCGCGGCGCTGTTCCTGCTGGGCGTGGGCTGGAATTTCCTGTTCACCGGCAGCACCACGCTCTCGCTCACGGCCTACACCGCCGAGGAGCGCGACCGCGCGCAGGGCGCGCTCAACTTCTGCGTGTTCGCCACGCTGGCGGTGACTTCGTTCGCCTCGGGCGTGCTGGTAACGACGCAGGGCTGGCGGCTGCTGAACTTCGGCTCGCTGGTGCCGGTGGTGCTGACGGGCGCGGCGCTGCTCTGGCTGGCGCGCCGCATGCGCGCCGTCAGGCTGGCGGCGGAAAGCGCCGGTTGAGCCAGCTTTGCAGGGCCGCGAAGACCGAGTCGGCCTCGAGCTCGTTGAAGAGTTCGTGGTACAGCGCGTCGAAGCAGTGCGCCTCGACCTTGCCGCTGGGCGCCGCCGCTGAAGCGAAGGCGCGGCTGGCGGCGGGCCGCACGAGGCGGTCGTCGCCCGCGTAGAGCAGCAGCGTCGGCACGGGCCAGCTCGCTGCGCGCTGCTGCACGGTCTCGCCTTCGTACGCCAGGAAGCGCGCAAGGCGGCCGCCGATGCGGTCGTGCGTGAGCGGATCGTCGCGGTAGGCCTGCACCACGGCCGGGTCGTGCGAGAGGTAGTTGTCGTCGAGCCCGTTGCCCACGCGAAGATCGGGCGCGATGCGCGGCAGCACCGCGAGCAGCATCTTCTGGAAGCCGTTCAGGCCCGGATCGAGCCCCGGCGAGGACAGCACCAGCCCGTCGACCTGCCGCACCCCGCGCGCCACCAGGCTGGCTGCGACCAGCCCGCCGAGGCTGTGCCCCAGCAGCACCAGCGGCAGGCCGGGGTTCTCGCGGCGAGCGTCGTCGATCACGAGGGCAAGGTCGTCGACCAGCCGCAGCTCGCTCGGCAGGCCGCCGCGCGCGCCGGTCGATTCGCCGTGCCCGTAGTGGTCGTGCGCCCACACTGCGAAGTTCCATTCGTGCAGGCATTCGGCAAGTGCGTGATAGCGGCCCGCATGCTCGCCGAGCCCGTGGACCACGACGATCACGGCGCGCGCCGGACCGGGCGCCGGCAGCCGGCGCAACGCGAGCGTTTCGCCGTCCGGGGTCGACAGCGAAACGCGCTGCGGCAGAGGCAGCGCCTCGCTCAAGCGGCCACCGGCTCCGATGCTGCCGCGCGGTGCGCAGCCGGCAATGCGGCGATCACTTCGGCCACGGCCGCGGTGAGCTTCTTGGCATAGGGCACGTGCAGGAACTCGTTCGGGCCATGCGCGTTGCTCTTCGGACCCAGCACGCCGCAGACCATCATCTGCGCCTTCGGGAAGCCGGCGCTGAGCATGTTCATCAGCGGAATGGTGCCGCCCTGGCCGATGTAGCCACAGGAGGCGCCGAAGTGCGCGCGCGAGGCCTTGTTGAGCGCGTCCTCGAACCAGGGCGTGATGGTGGGCGCGTGCCAGCCGGTGGCGCCGCCGTTGCTCTCGAAGGTCACGCGGGCCTGGTAGGGCGCGTTGTCCTCGAGCAGGGCCTTGAGCGTCTGCACCGTCTCGGCCGCATCGACCAGCGGGGGCAGGCGCAGCGACAGCTTGAATGCGGTGTAGGGGCGCAGCACGTTGCCCGCGTCCTTCAGTGCCGGGAAGCCTTCGGCACCGGTCACCGACAGCGTGGGCTTCCAGGTGCGGTTGAGCAGGGCCTCGACCGGGTCGGTGGTGGTGGGCAGCGCGAACATGGTCGAGCCGCCGCAGTCGTAGTGCGCCCACGGGAAGCGCTTGTAGACCTCCTCGCCGAGGATGGCGGCGGTGGCCTTGGCCTGCGCCAGCCGGTCGGCCGGCACTTCGCAATGGAAGCTCGCGGGCAGCAGGCGGCCGGTGGCGCTGTCTTCGAGGCGGTCGAGCACCTGACGCATGATTCGGAAGCTCGAGGGCACGAGGCCCGAGGCGTCGCCCGAGTGGATGCCTTCGGTCAGCACCTCGACCTTGAGCGTGCCGCTGGCCATGCCGCGCAGCGAGGTGGTGAGCCAGAGCTGGTCGTAGTTGCCGGCGCCGGAGTCGAGGCAGATCACGAGTTCGACGTTGCCCAGGCGCGGGCGCAGCGCGTCGACGTAGGGCAGCAGGTCGTAGGAGCCGCTTTCCTCGCAGGTCTCGATCAGGCCCACGATGCGCGGATGCGCCGCGCCCTGGCTCTTGAGCGCCTGCAGCGCGGCGATGCTGGCGTACACCGCGTAGCCGTCGTCGGCGCCGCCGCGGCCGTAGAGCAGTCCGTTCTCGTACTTGGGCGTCCAGGGACCGAGGTCGTTGCGCCAGCCGGTGAATTCGGGTTGCTTGTCGAGGTGGCCGTACATCAGCACGGTTTCGCCCATGTCGGTGCCGGTGGCGGGCACTTCGAAGAACAGCACCGGGGTGCGGCCCTCGAGGCGCACGATCTCCAGCTTCAGGCCCTCGACCTTCTGCGCCTCGACCCAGGCGGCGGCGTTGCGCAGCACGGTCTCGAGGTAGCCGTTGGCCGACCAGTCCTTGTCGAAGCCGGGCGACTTGGCGGGAATGGCGATGTAGTCGGTGAGTTGCTTGACGATGTCGCCGTCCCATCGGGCGGTGACGTCGGACAGGGCGCGCTCGGCGTCGAGCGTGCCGGCGGGCATTTCGCGGTGCAGGGGGGCGTTCATCGGTGGGTTCTCCGCGGGTGACGAAAGAAAGCACGCATTTTGCGCCTTGAGGCGTCCGCGCGTAGAGTGCGGGCGATCTCAACCCGGAGGGCCATGTGAGCAAGGCAAACATCAAGGTGGGCATCGGCGGCTGGACCTACGAGCCCTGGCGCGACAACTTCTACCCGAAGGGGCTCGCGCATGCGAAGGAGCTGAACTACGCGAGCCGCAAGGTCAGCGCCATCGAGATCAACGGCACCTACTACAGCACCTTCAAGCCCGAGACCTTCAGGAAGTGGCACGACGACACGCCGGCCGACTTCATGTTCTCGCTCAAGGCCTCGCGCTTCGCCACCAACCGCAAGCTGCTTTCGGGCGCGGGAGATTCGATCAAGCGCTTCATCGACAGCGGCGTGGCCGAACTCGGCGACAAGCTCGGGCCGATCGTGTGGCAGTTCATGCCGACCAAGCAGTTCGATGCGGAGGACTTCGAGGCTTTTCTTGCGTTGCTGCCGAAGAAGGAAGGCAGCCGGGTGCTGCGGCACGTGATGGACGTGCGGCACGAGAGCTTCATGGTGCCCGCGTACAAGGCGCTCGCGAAGAAGCACAAGGTGTCGACGGTGTTCACCGACGCCGACAAGTTTCCGTCCTTCGAGGAACCCGAAGGCGATTTCGCCTATGCGCGGCTCATGATGGCCGACGCCAAGCTGAAGACGGGCTATGCGCCGAAGGCGCTCGACACATGGGCCGAGCGCGCGCAGGGCTGGGCCGTGTCGCCGAAGAAGCGCGACGTGTTCGTCTACTTCATCAACGGCGCCAAAGAAAAGGCACCGGCCGCGGCCGGTGCCTTGCTGGAGCGCTTTGGATGGATTCCGCCTGCTGCGTGAGAGGCGCCTGCGGGCGCCGCCGGGCCGCTCCCAAGGCGGCCCGCGCCTCCCCCTCGGGGGGTGGAGTTACACGCAGCGAAGCGAAGTGAAAAGCCGGGGGGCCGGTGTCAGGCCGCGGCGTGCAACGACGGCTTGGCGCCGAAGCTGATCTCGCCGGAAAGCTGGCCGCCTTCCTCGATCACGATCTTGCCGTAGCGGATCTTGCCGGTGACCTTGCCGGTCGAGTGGATGACGAGCTTTTCGCGCACTGTGAGGCTGCCGTCGAACACGCCGCGGATCTCGGCGATGTCGATCTCGGCGGAGCCCTTGAACTCGCCCTGTTCGGCGATCTGCATCAGGCGCGAATCCATCGTGGCCTCGACGAGGCCTTCGACCACGAGCGTGTCGCAATCGGTGATCTCCACGCCCTTGAGCTTGATGTTCGGGCCGACGGTGAGCTTGCTGCCGCCTTCCTTGGCGGCGGGCGATGCCGCTGCGGTGTTCAGGCCGCCTTGCTGTGCGGTCAGCGACGAGGGATTGACGGGGGTTCCGGAGAGGTTGGTGCCCGAACCGACGAGCGGTGCGGGGCGGGATGTCAACGAGTCGGTGTCACGATCACGCTTGCCGAAGAAGGGGGACTGTGTAGCCAAAGGGGAGCTCCTCAAGAAAGGGGACTATCGTAAGAACGCACTCACGGCCTGCGGCACTTCATTGCGCAATAAGCGTAACTGAATAAGTCGGTCATGCACATGACAATGTGGCGCCATGAGCCCTCAAAACGCCGCATCTTCTTCCGCCACGCAGGCCTCGCGCGCCATGTCGTCCACCACCGCCTCGCGCTTCGACAAGCCCGCGCACGGCTGGCGGCGCACGATGTTCACGGTGATCTTCGAGGCCGACACGCGCGCGGGCCTGTGGTTCGACCTGGCACTGATCGCGGTGATCGTGGCCAGCGTGCTGGTGGTGATCCTCGACAGCGTGCAGCCCATCCGCGAGCAGTGGCGATCGGTGTTCAACGTGCTCGAATGGGTGTTCACCATTCTCTTCACGCTGGAGTACATCGCGCGGCTGTGCTGCGTGAACAAGCCGCTGCGCTACGCGCTGAGCTTCTACGGCGTGATCGACCTGCTCGCGCTGCTGCCGACCTTCCTCGTGGTCTTCGCGCCGGAGATGGGGCTGGGGTATCTCATCGACGTGCGCGTACTGCGCCTGCTGCGCGTATTCCGCATCTTCAAACTATCGCGTTACTCGGTGGAGTACCGCGCGCTGGTGCTGGCGGTGGCATCGAGCCGGCGCAAGATCACAGTGTTCGTCGGCTTCGTGATGCTGGTGGTGCTGGTGATGGGCACGCTGATGTACGTGGTCGAGGGCCCGGTGCACGGCTTCACGAGCATTACGGTGGCGATCTACTGGGCCATCTCGACGATGGCCACGGTGGGCTTCGGCGACCTCGTGCCCAAGACCGACCTGGGCCGCGCGATCGCCTCGGTGATGATGCTGCTGGGCTGGGGCGTGCTCGCGGTGCCGACGGGCATCGTGACCGCGGAGATGGCGCGGCGCGGGCCCGACGACGAAGCGGTGCCGGTGGCGCCGCGCGGCATTCTCGCGATGACGGCGCCCGTGTCTGCCTCGGTGCCCGCGAAGCGCATCACTCCTGCGGCCAGACGACGCGCCCTTGCGCAGCATCGCCGAGGCGGACGATGAAGGCATCGGCGTCGGGCTCGGGCAGCGAGAAGGCGAAGGCGACGTCGTCGCCGTGCTGCACGCCCTCGAGCACCGCGCCGGCGGCTGCAAGTTCGCGCCGCACCAGTCCCTCGAGGGCATAGGGCACCGAGCACCGGAGGCTGCGCTGGCGCAGCAGCGGCACGAGCGTGGCGCCGAGCAGGGCCTGCGCGACCGCGTCGGTATAAGCCCGCACGAGGCCGCCTGCTCCGAGCTTCACGCCTCCGAAGTAGCGCACCACTGTCGCAAGCGCGCCCTCGACCTGCTGGTGGCGCAGCACTTCCAGCATCGGGCGGCCGGCCGTGCCGCCGGGCTCGCCGTCGTCGTTTGCAGCTGACTGGCCGCCGGCCATGAGAGCCCAGCACACATGCGCTGCCGCCGGATGCTCGGCGCGAAGCGAGGCGACCACGGCGAGTGCCGCGGTGCGGTCGGCCACGGGCTGCACGCAGCCGATGAAGCGGCTCTTCTTTATCACCAGTTCGCTATGAACCGGCTGCGCGAGCGTGAAGCTCATCCGGTGGTGCGCTTCGAGGTGCTCAGCCGCCGCCGCGCTCGAACTTGAAGACCGCCGTGCTGGCGCGCGCGTTGGGCAGCCAGCGCACGTCGCGGCCGTCCTGCAGGCCGAAGGCGTCGAGGATGCGCAGGTTGTTCTTGCCGGCCAGCACCTCGAAGTCCTTGAAGGTGCCAACGCGGATGTTGGGCGTGTCGTACCACTGGTAGGGCAGGCGGCGCGTCACCGGCATGCGGCCGCGCGCCACGCTCATGCGGTTGGGCCAGTGCGCGAAGTTCGGAAAGGCGACGATGCCGATGCGGCCGACGCGCGCGGTCTCGCGCAGCATGACTTCGGCATTGCGAAGATGCTGCAGCGTGTCGATCTGAAGCACCACGTCGAAGGAGGCGTCGTCGAACATCGCGAGGCCTTCGTCGAGGTTGAGCTGGATCACGTCGACGCCGCGGCGGATGCACTGCAGCACGTTGCCGTCGGCAATTTCCACGCCGTAGCCGGTGCAGCCGCGCTCGCGCTGCAGCAGGTCGAGCAGGGCGCCGTCGCCGCAGCCGAGGTCGAGCACGCGCGCGCCCTGCGGCACCAGTTCGGCGATCAATCTTTGGTGTTCGAGGTCGCTCATTGCTGGAACTCCTTGGCGACGCGATCGAAGTAGGAGCGCACCACGCCCATGTAGCGCACGTCGTCGAGCAGGAAGGCGTCGTGGCCGTGGGGCGCGTCGATTTCGGCGTAGCTCACGTTGCGGCGGTTGTCGAGCAGCGCCTTCACGAGTTCGCGGCTGCGCGCGGGGGAGAAGCGCCAGTCGGTCTTGAAGCTCACGAGCAGGAACTTGGCCGTGGCCTGGGCCAGCGCGGTGCTGAGCTTGCCGCCATGGTTGCGCGCGGGGTCGAAGTAGTCGAGAGCGCGGGTGATCAGCAGGTAGGTGTTGGCGTCGAAGTACTCGCTGAACTTGTCGCCCTGGTAGCGCAGGTAGCTTTCGATCTGGAACTCGACGTCCTGCGTGGAGTAGCGATAGTCGAGCCCCGCCACCTCACCCTCGACGGCGCTGCGCAGGATGCGGCCGAACTTGGCGTTCATCACGTCGTCGCTGAGGTAGGTGATGTGGCCGATCATTCGAGCGATGCGCAGGCCGCGCTTCGGGATCACTCCGTGTTCGTAGAAGTGGCCGCCATGGAAGTCGGGGTCGGTCACGATGGCGCGTCGCGCCACCTCGTTGAAGGCGATGTTCTCGGCCGTGAGGTTGGGCGCGCTGGCCACCACCACGGCATGTCGTACGCGGTCGGGGTACTGCAGCGTCCACGACAGCGCCTGCATGCCGCCGAGGCTGCCGCCCATGACGGCGGCGAGCGTCTGGATGCCGAGCGAATCGAGCAGGGCGGCCTGCGCGTCGACCCAGTCTTCGACCGTGACCACCGGGAAGTCGGCGCCGTAGACACGGCCGGTGGCGGGGTTGACGTGCATCGGGCCGGTCGAGCCGAAGCAGGAGCCGAGGTTGTTCACGCCGATCACGAAGAAGCGGTCGGTGTCGACCGGCTTGCCCGGGCCCACCATGTTGTCCCACCAGCCCTCGGAGCGGGCCTGGCCCTGGTAGACGCCCGCCACATGGTGCGAGGCGTTGAGCGCATGGCATACCAGCACCGCATTGCTGCGGTCGGCATTGAGAGTGCCGTAGGTTTCGTAGGCGAGCGTGTAGTCGCTGATCGATGCGCCGCTGCGCAGGGCCAGCGGGCCTGCGAACTGCATCGACTGCGGAGTGACGACCAGAGGTGGTGACGACGACATGAATAAAAAACCCGGCCTCGCCAAAAACGAGCCGGGTCTGCCGCGCCTGTCTTTAGCTGGATTTATAAAGCGCCCGCAAGCTGAAGCAAATCGGCGCTGGAGGAGTATATCCCCCAGGCTGCGCGCACTGCGTGTCGCTTCGCCAACCCCCTTGGAAAGGGGGCAACACCTGCGGCCCGGCGGAGCCGGTTCCGCGGTGTTCTGGGATGGGGGCGGGTCTCTCTCTATATGCCGACGATCATGAGGATGCCGAGCACCAGGAAGATCGCGGCCGAGACGCCGTGCACGAGCTTGATCGGCACGCGCCGCACGATCTTCTCGCCGAGCCACACCACCGGCGCATTGGCCAGCATCATGCCCAGCGTGGTGCCCACGACCACCCAGAAATAGTCGTGCGTGAAGCGGGCGGCGAGCATGACTGTGGCGATCTGGGTCTTGTCGCCCATCTCGGCGAGGAAGAACGCGATCACCGTGGTGCCGAAGACGCCGAACTTCGACGCGCCGGGGGCATCGTCGTCGTCCAGCTTGTCGGGAATCAGCATCCAGATGGCCATCGCGATGAACGAGCCGCCCAGTATCCAGCGCAAAACCTCGGGGCCGAGCCAGCGCGTGAGGTAGTTGCCTACGGCGCCCGCCAGGGCGTGGTTGATGATGGTTGCGGCGAAGATGCCGAGGACGATGGGCCAGGGTTTCCTGAAGCGGGCGGCGAGCAGGAGGGCTAGGAGTTGGGTCTTGTCGCCCATTTCGGCGAGCGCGACGACGCCCGTTGCTACGAGACAAGCTTCCATGATGACGTGGGGTTCCTTGGGCCGAAGGACGCAATTGACCGTGCAACACCTTCGGCCATATTCCCGAAGTTGCACGGTCAAAGGTCTCGCCAGGTGTGTTCACTGCACGCGCCATATCCTGGTGGGACAGGACAAGTCTGTTGACGCGGGCCCTTCTCGCAGATCGGAAGGCGGCTACTCCCCAATGACGGGGTGGATTGTACATGCGTGACGTGTAGCGCCAAGGACCTCGCCCAATCACGAAAGCATGCGCTAACTTTCCAATAGTTTTGACAGCTGCTACCTCAGGAAGCAAATTCCCGCTTGCAATTCGGATATTTCACCCATAATGCACGAGCCTCCCTCTTCATTTTGGTCGGGGGGCAGTTCGGTGATCGGTCAGTTTCGCGCGACTCGACGCTCTCGTTTGAGTGATGCTTTCGGGACTCCATCGCTTTTCTTGATGTGTTTATAGGAGTCCCTTGATGGGCAACAAACTGTACGTCGGCAACCTGCCTTACTCGGTGCGCGACGGAGATCTCGAACAAGCCTTCGGGCAGTTCGGCGCAGTGACCAGCGCCAAGGTCATGATGGAACGTGACACCGGCCGCTCGAAGGGCTTCGGCTTCGTCGAGATGGGCAGTGACGCGGAAGCACAGGCCGCAATCAACGGCATGAACGGCCAGCCCCTGGGTGGCCGCAGCGTCGTCGTCAACGAAGCACGTCCGATGGAAGCACGTCCCCCGCGCAGCGGTGGTGGCGGCTACGGCGGCGGCGGTGGTGGGTATGGCGGCGGTGGTGGCGGTGGCTACGGCGGCGGTGGTGGCGGCTACGGTGGTGGCGGTCGCTCCGGCGGTGGTGGTGGCGGCTACGGCGGCGGTGGCCGCAGTGGCGGCGGCGGCGGTGGTGGCGATGGCGGTTTCCGCAGCCCCTACGGCGCAGGCCCCCGTGGCGGCGGCGGTGGCCGCTCGGGCGGTGGCGGCGGTGGTTACGGCGGCGGCGGCAACAGCGGCTACTGAACCTTACGGCACTCCAGAAAAGCACACATAGAGAAAAGGCTCCCTCGGGAGCCTTTTTCAATGGCCGATCGCCCGCTCAGGCTTCGCCGCTTCTCTTCTTGCGCTCGCGCCCTTGCACCGCCCTGTCGAGCACTGCGTTGGGCAGCATGCGCATGATCTTGGCGACCACGCCCATCTGCCAGGGAATCACGCGGTAGCTGGTGCCGGCCTCGATGGCGCGCAGCGCCTGGGCGGCGAAATCTTCCGCCTTCATGAGAAAGGGCATGCCGTATCGGTTGCCCTGCGTGAGCGGCGTGTCGATGTAGCCCGGACAAAGGGTGACGACCTTGACGCCGCTCCCGTACAGTTCGCCGCGCAGGCTCTCGCAATACGCGACCACACCGGCCTTGCTGGCGCAGTAGGCGCCGTGTCCCGGCAGTCCGCGGATGGAAGCGACGCTGCCGATGCCCACCAACCGCCCGCTGCCGCGCTGGACCATCGCCTGCACGAAGGGATGAAAAGTGGCCATCAGCCCCACGTTGTTGGTCGCGAAGGTGCGCGCCATCACGTCGATGTCTTCGCGTTCCGCCGTATCGATGCCCACGCTGATGCCGGCATTGGCGATCACCACGTCGGGCAGTCCCTGCTGCTCGATGCAGGCCTTGCCGGCGGCGACGATGCTGTCGGTCTGCGCCACGTCGGCGCCGTAGACGCGGCAACGATCCGCGCCGAGCTGGCGCGCGCTCGCCCACGACTCGATTTCCCCCGTGCGCCGCGCAACCAGCGCCAGCCGGTAGCCCGCGTCATGAAAGCTGGCGGCCAGCGCCTGGCCGATGCCGCTCGATGCGCCGGTGATGAAGACAAGCGGGGACGTCGTCATGTGGCAGATGCCTTCTTCAGCGCTTCTTGGCGGGAGCGGCCGCAGCCGCCGACGGAATCAGCACGCCGCGCACGCGGCCGTTCAGGTTCGCCACGCCACTCAGGTTGTCGTAGTCGAGCGTGTCGCCGGTGAACTGGTCGGTGCCGCGAATGAGCGTGACCGGCTTGTTCGACGTGACGCGTTCGGTATCGACATAGGCGTGCAGGAACTCGCCGCGGAACTCGAGCTGCGGTGTCGGCCTGCCACCGGGACCCACGGAAGGATCGCGAATGACGATCGCATTGCCGAACAGCTGGATTTCGCTGCCGTCCGAATTCGACAGCCCACGGTTGGCGCTGCCGCGCGTCACGAGCCCCTCGGGCGACACGCTGCGCATGCGCACCTTGTCGATCTCGATGGTGTCGGTGTCGGGGTAGTGCCGGCCCTCGACGCCGTGCAGTTCGCTGCGCAGGTCGCCATTGGGCAGGAAGTTCTTGATGACGAAGTCGCGCATGAAGTAGTCGGGCTCATGCGTGGGCGCGACCTTGGCTGTGGGCTCCAGCAGCTTGGGCGCGTTGCGCACCAGCCAGTAGGTGCCGAGCGCGACGGCGGCCGTCAGGATGATCGGCAGGTAGATCGTGGCGCGGTCGAGGACGTCGCGCACCATGCCCCATGCGCGTTTCACGTTGTTCATGTATTCGGGCCCCGGGCTGCGTCGAGCATGACGCGGTATTGGCCGCAGGCCGTGAGCAGCAGGTCGCAGAACTCGCGCGCCGCGCCTTCGCCGCCGCGCGCCTGGGTAACGTAGCGCGCGATGCCGCGCACCTCGGCGTGGGCATTGGCCGGCGCCGCAGCGAAACCCACGCGCAGGAGCACCGGCAGGTCGGGCCAGTCGTCGCCGATGGCCGCGGCCTGCGCCCAGGTGAAGCCGAGTTCATCGAGCATGGCCTGCGCAGCGGGCAGCTTGTCTTCGGTGCCATAGCGCACGTGCTCGATGCCCAGCGCCTCGAGCCGCACGCGCAGCGGCTTGGAGTCGCGCCCGGTGATCACGGCCGGCACGATGCCCGCCTTGCGCAGCAGCTTCAGGCCGTAGCCGTCGAGGATGCTGAAGCGCTTGAGCGTCTCGCCGTGCTCGGTGAAGTACACGCCGCCGTCGGTCAGGACGCCGTCGATGTCGAAGAAAACGATGCGCACGTCCTGTGCGGCGAGCAGGGTCTCGGCCTGGAACTCGAGCGGCATCAGATGACCTTCGCGCGCATCAGGTCGTTGGTGTTGATCGCGCCGACGACCAGTCCCGCGCCGTCGATCACGAACAGGCGGGTGATGCCGCACTGCTCCATGAGCTCGGCGGCTTCCACCGCCAGTGCGTCGACGCGGATGGTGCGCGGGTTGTGGTGCATCACCTCGGCCGCCTTCGGGCTGCGCAGGTCGGCGCCAGCCTCGATCAGGCGGCGCAGGTCGCCGTCGGTGAAGATGCCGAGCGCACGGCCGTCGGGCGCGACCACCGCCGCGGCGCTGAAGCCCTTGTTGCTCATGGCGCGCATCAGTTCGCCGATGTTGGCGTCGGGCGTCACGCGCGGAACGTCGTCGCCCGAGCGCATGACGTCGCTCACATGGGTGAGCAGCTTGCGCCCGAGCGCGCCGCCCGGGTGCGAGCGCGCGAAGTCTTCCGAGCCGAAACCGCGCGCGTCGAGCAGCGCCACGGCCAGTGCGTCGCCCATCGCCATCTGGGCGGTGGTGCTCGCGGTGGGAGCAAGGTTGAGCGGGCAGGCTTCCTTGGACACGCCCGCGTCGATCACGATGTCGGCGTGGCGGGCGAGGGTGGATTCGGGGCGGCCGGTCATGGCGATCAGGGGCACGCCCTGGCGCTTGACGACCGGCAGGATGACGGTGAGTTCGTCGACCTCGCCGCTGTTGGAGATGGCGAGCACCAGGTCGACCGCCTTGATCATGCCGAGGTCGCCGTGGCTGGCCTCGGCCGGATGCACGAACATCGCGGGAGTGCCGGTGGAGGCGAGGGTGGCGGCGATCTTGCGGCCGACGTGGCCGCTCTTGCCCATGCCCATCACGACCACGCGGCCGCGCACCTCGAGGATCTTGCGCACGGCCTCGACGAAGCTCGGACCGACGCGGTCTTTCAGGCCGGCGACGGCTTCGGCTTCGATGTCGAAGGTGAGACGTGCCCGAGCGAGGATGGCTTCGGGGTCGACCACGGGGGCCGGGGCGGGACGGGAGCTCATTGCCGGATTTTACGGGCCGGGCCGCGCCCGCCCCCCCATGTACCGGGGAAGCCCCGGGGCACGGACATTGCTCTAGCATCGGCGCCTATGTCTTCGTTCGATCTCACGCTGTTGTACTTGCTGGCCGCGGTGATCGGCGTGGTGGCGTGCCGCTCCCTCAAGCTGCCGCCGATGCTTGGCTACCTCTCGGCCGGCGTGCTGATCGGGCCGCACGCCTTCGCGCTGGCCCAGAACACGGAAGGCATCCAGCACCTGGGCGAATTCGGCGTGGTGTTCCTCATGTTCGTGATCGGGCTGGAATTCAGCCTGCCCAAGCTGCGCGCGATGCGAAAGCACGTGTTCGGCCTCGGCCTGCTGCAGGTGCTGCTGACGATGGCCCTCGCCACGATCGGCGCGCTGCTGATGGCCCGGCTGCTGCCGCCCGCCTGGCACCTGGGCTGGCAGACCGCGCTGGCGCTGTCGGGCGCGCTCACCATGAGCAGCACGGCCATCGTGGTGAAGCTGATGGCGGAGCGCCTCGAACTGGAGAGCGAACACGGCAAGCGCGTGATGGGCGTGCTGCTGTTTCAAGACCTGGCGGTGGTGCCGCTGCTGGTGCTTATCCCCGCGTTGGGCGCGCCGCCCGAGGCGCTGGCCAAGGCGCTGGGCCTGGCGCTGCTGAAGGCGAGCTTCCTGATCGGCGGGCTGCTCTACGGCGGTCCGCGCGTGATGCGCTGGTGGCTCACGCTGGTGGCGCGGCGCCGCAGCGAGGAGCTCTTCATCCTGAACGTGCTGCTGATCACCCTGGGCCTGGCCTGGCTCACCGAGCTTGCGGGCCTGAGCCTGGCGCTGGGCGCCTTCATCGCCGGCATGCTGGTGTCGGAAACCGAATACAAGCACCAGGTCGAGACCGACATCCGCCCCTTCCACGACGTGCTGCTGGGGCTGTTCTTCATCACGGTGGGCATGTCGCTCGACTGGCACATCGTGGTCGAGCGCTGGCTGCTGGTGGCCGTGCTGCTGCTGGTGCCGCTGGCCTTCAAGCTGGGGCTGGTGACGGTGCTGGCCCGGGTGCTGGGCGCCACCTCGGGCGTATCGCTGCGCACCGGCCTTTATCTTGCGCAGGCCGGCGAGTTCGGCTTCGTGCTGCTGACGCTGGCGCAGGAGCGCAGCCTGCTGCCGCCCTGGCTGGCCAACCCGGTGCTGGCGTCGATGGTGCTGTCGATGCTGGCGACGCCCTTCATCATCATGTACAGCAACGCCATCGTGCGGAAGCTGGTGGCCAGCGACTGGCTGCAGCAGTCGCTGCAGATGACGACCATCGCGCGCAAGACCATCAACACCGCCCAGCACGTGATCATCTGCGGCTACGGCCGCTGCGGCCAGAACCTGGCGCGCATCCTCGAGCGCGAGGGCATTCCGTACATGGCGCTCGACCTCGACCCCGACCGCGTTAGGCAAGCGGCCGCCGCCGGCGACTCGGTGGTGTTCGGCGATGCGGCGCGGCTGCAGGCGCTGATGGCCGCGGGCCTGGCGCGTGCCAGTGCGGTGGTGGTCACCTACCTCGACGTGCCCGGCGCGATGAAGGTGCTGGCCAACACGCGCGCGCATGCGGCGCACGTGCCGGTGATCGTGCGCACGCAGGACGACCACGATCTCGAGAAGCTGCAGGCCGCCGGCGCGACCGAGGTGGTGCCCGAAGCCATCGAAGGCTCGCTGATGCTCGCGAGCCATGCGCTGGCGCTGGTCGGCGTGCCGATGCGGCGCGTGATCCGCGTGGTGCAGGACCAGCGCGACGCCCGCTACAACCTGCTGCGCGGCTACTTCCACGGCGCCGACGACGACAACGCCGACGAGATCGACCACGAGCGGCTCAACAGCTTCACGCTCGATGCCCGCGCGCGGGCGGTCGGCCAGACGCTCGAGCGGCTCGCGCTGCACACGCTGGGGGTTCGTGTCGCCAGCCTGCGCCGACAGGACGGCCAGCCGCGCACGCTGGCCGACGACACGGTGCTGTCGGACGGCGACACGCTGGTGCTGTCGGGCAAGCCTGCCGCGCTGGCGATGGCGGTCGAGCGGCTGCAGAAGGGCTGAGCGGGCGGCTTTCCAGCCGCTCTTTCGCCACTCTCAGTTGATCAGCGTCGGATTGCGCTTTTCTTCTTCAAGCCGCTGCTGGCGGCGCACGGCTTCGCACTGCGCGTGGGCCTTGTATTCGGGCTTCAGGCACTGCGCCGCCATGCATTGCGCCCTGGCGATGAAGTTGCGGTCGCCGCACATCGCCGCGGGTTCGGCCGGGGCGGCCGGCGCCGGCGGCGGTGCCGGCGCGACGGCCTGGGGCGCGGCTTCTGGCACGGCCGGCGACGGCGTGGCGGGAGTCGCCTGCTTGCGCGGCTTGGCGGCGGGCTTGGGCGCTGGCGCAGCCTCCGCGGCGGGCGAAGGCGTGGTCGCCTGATCGACCGCCTGGGCATCCGCCGCGGCGGCGGGAGCCTCGGGCGGGGGAGGTGGCGGTTCGGCCGCCGGCGGTGGCGCCACCGCGGGAGCAGCCGGCTCGCTGGCCGGCGTGGCCTCTTCGACGGCGGCGGGCGCCTTGCGCGTTCCGTAGCCGTACCAGCCGGCGACGATCATCGCTACCGCCACCAGCAGCAGGCCCAGCCACAGCAGGATCGCGCGCCAGCGCGGCGAGCGTTCGGCCGGCGCGGGCCGCCTGATCTTGACCCGACGGGGCCGCTTCGTTCTTTCTCGCGCCGCGGCCCAGCTCGATTCCAGTCCAGGCGGCGAGGCAGATGCATCGGGTGAAGTGGATGACGCAGGCGAACGCGGCGAGCCGTCGTCGTGCAGCATGAAAACCGTCTGCTCCTCGTCGTCGTGCCGAGGTGCGGAGGCCGGCGACCTGCTGAAGAACGACTGGCGTGCGGGTGGTGGCGCTGCGGGAAGCTCGTCCAGTGGTGCCGGAATGGTCGGCGCGCGCAACTGGGCAGGCGCCGTGGTGGCCCATTCGCGTTCGGGGCTCGGCGGCGGCGGGATCCGGTCTCCCGCGGCGGACAGGCTGATGCCGCAGCTTCTGCAGAAATTTGCACCGTCACGGTTCTCCGTGCTGCAGACCGGACAGATCAAGGCCATGGCTTACTTACTGACTACTCTCGGGGTCCCGAACGAAAACTGGCTGGTTGGCTTGCCGGCCCGCATCCGGAAGACCGATCCGGCGACGGGCGCTGCGATATTGGTAGGGCCTCGTCAGGTCACCGCGACACGCTTGGAGCGATGCGCCATGCGCTTGGCCATCACGGCACCGAGCGCCATCGCGATCTCCAGCGCCATGTTGGGCTGGCGGTTGCTCATTTCCGCAAAGCGAATCGCGGTGAGCCGCCACACGCGGCCCGCGCCGGTAACCACCACGTTGGCCGAATGCGGCAGCCGCGAGAAGAACGAACCCTCGCCGACCACCGAACCGGCCGTGAGCACGGCGAGCTTCATCTGCTCCTTGCTGCTGACGCGGTGCACGCTGATGGCGCCGCTCTCGACGAAGAACACCGAGCGGTCCGGCGTGCCCTGTTCGATGAGCACGTCGCCGACGCCGGTTTCGATCGGCTGCAGATAGCCCGCCAGCGTTTCCCACTGCTGGACGTTGAACGTCAGCGCGAACGTGTCGGTGCTTATGTTCTCCGCGATGGCGCGGCTCAAGTTCTGGATTGACATGTGTTTCTCGGCCCCCGCATGTGAGCCGAAGTATCCGCGATGGCCGCACCGTTCGGCTACAAGTGTTTACGAATTTGAAAACACCTGTCGTTATTTGTCGCTATTTGCCAATGCAGAAGCGCGAAAAGATGACCCCGAGCAGGTCGTCCGCACCGAACTCGCCGGTGATCTCGTTCAGGGCGTTCTGCGCCAGCCGCAGCTCCTCGGCCAGCAGGTCGAGCAGTTGCGCCTGTGCCGCGAGGTGGTCGGCCGCCAGCGCCAGGTGCGTCTCGACCCGCGCCAGCGCCTGCACGTGGCGCGCCCGTGCGAGGTACACGCCCTCGGGCACGGCCTGCCAGCCGGCCATGGCCAGCAGCTGCTCACGCAGGGCCTCGATGCCCAGGCCGGTCTTGGCGGAGAGGGCAATGCCCTGTTCGGCGTGGGCCGCGGGCGCCGCGTCCTGCTTGTTCCAGACGTCGAGCACCGGCACGCTCGCGGGCAGCTTCTGCCGCAGGCCGGCCAGGATCTCGGCATCGGCGGCGGCGTAGTCAGGCAGGTGCGCGCGCGTCAGGTCGTGCAGGAACAGCACCGCGTCGGCGCTCTCGATCTGGCCCCAGGCGCGCGCCACGCCGATCTGCTCGACTTCGTCGCTGCTCTCGCGCAGGCCGGCGGTGTCGGCCACGTGCAGTGGCACGCCGTGGATCTGGATGGTCTGCGAGACCACGTCGCGCGTGGTGCCCGCCACCGCGCTCACGATGGCCAGCTCGGCGCCGGCCAGCGCGTTGAGCAGCGAGCTCTTGCCCGCGTTGGGTTGTCCCGCGATCACGACCTTGATGCCCTCGCGCAGCAAGGCGCCCTGGCGTGCGCGCTGCTGCACGGCGGCGAGTTGCGATTGCAGCTTGCCGAGCTGCCCGGCCGCGTCGGCCTTCTGCAGGAAGTCGATTTCCTCTTCGGGAAAATCCAGCGTAGCCTCCACCAGCATGCGCAGGTGGATCAGCGCGTCGCGCAGCGTGTGGATCTCGCGCGAGAAGGCCCCCGACAGCGAGCGCCCGGCGCTGCGCGCGGCCGCCTCGGTGCTGGCGTCGATCAGGTCGGCGATCGCCTCGGCCTGCGCCAGGTCGATCTTGCCGTTGAGAAATGCCCGCTGGCTGAATTCGCCGGGCTCGGCCACGCGCAGGCCGGGCAGGCGGGGGCGGCCGGTGACCGGGTCGGGCTCGGCCGCGGCCTCGAGGCAGCGCGCCAGCAGCAGCTGCAGCACGACGGCGCCGCCATGCGCCTGCAGTTCGAGCACGTCTTCTCCGGTGAAGGAGTTCGGCGAGGGGAAGTGGATGGCCAGGCCGTGGTCGACCGGCTCCCCGTCCGCATCGCGAAACGGCAGGTAGGTGGCTTCGCGCGGCTTGAGCGCGCGGCCGCAGATCGCGTCGACCAGCGGCGCCAGCCTTGCGCCCGATACGCGCACGATGCCGACCGCGCCGCGCCCCGAGGCGGTGGCGATGGCGACGATGGGATCGGAGGTGCGGGCGAGCATGGTGGTGCGGATTCTTTCAGCAAAAAGGGCCGCTGACGCGGCCCTTTGAAGGATGGCTGGAGTGCAGTGCGGCTACTTGGTGCCGAGCACGCCCAGGCGCTTGTTGATGAACCACTGCTGCGCGATCGACAGCACGTTGTTCGTGATCCAGTACAGCACCAGGCCGGCCGGGAAGAAGATGAACATCACGCTGAACGCGAGCGGCATGATCCACATCAGCTTGGCCTGCATCGGATCGGGCGGCGTCGGGTTGAGCCAGGTCTGGAACAGCGAGGTGGCCGTCATGACGATCGGCAGGATGTACCAGGGGTCGGGTGCCGACAGGTCGGTGATCCAGCCGATCCACGGTGCGTGGCGCATCTCGACCGACGACAGCAGCACCCAGTAGAGCGCGATGAACACGGGGATCTGGATCACGATGGGGAAGCAGCCGCCCATCGGATTGACCTTTTCGTTCTTGTAGATCCGCATCATTTCCTGCTGCATTTCCTGCGGCTTGTCCTTCAGCCGCTCGCGCATTTCCATGATCTTCGGGTTGATGGCCTTCATCTTGGCCATGCTGGCGTAGGCCTTGGCGTTGAGCCAGTAGAAGGCCGCCTTCAGCAGCACCACCAGCGCCACGATCGACCAGCCCCAGTTGCCCAGGATGCCGTGCAGCTGGGTGAGCAGCCAGTACAGCGGCTTGGAGATGATCGCGAAGATGCCGTAGTCCTTCACCAGGTCCAGGCCGGGGGCGATGGCTTCGAGCTTCTTTTCTTCTTCGGGGCCGGCGAACAAGGCGCTGTTCACGACCTGCGTGGCACCCGGAGCGATCTTCGGCAGCGTAGCCACCATGGCGACGGTGAAGAGGTTGTCGCCCAGGTCCTTCACGCGGAACTCGCGGCGCAGCTGTTCGCTGGCCGGGTCACCCTTGAGCAGCCACGCCGATGCAAAGTAGTGCTGCACCATCGCGATCCAGCCGTCGTTGGCCGGCGGCGGCGGTTCGATCTTGCCCTTGGCAATGTCCTTGAAGTCGAGCTTGTGGAACTTCTTCTCGTTGGTGTACGCAGCGGGGCCTGTGAAGGTGTTGGTGCCGAACATGGTGCCGGCGGCCACCGTGCCGTGACGCAGCAGCTGCAGGTACAGCTGCGCGTCGCGCGGCTGGTCGCTCACATTGACCACTTCGTGGCGCACGCCGATGACGTAGTCGCCGCGGTGGAACACGTAGGTCTTGACGTACTTCAGGCCACCGACGGGGGCGCTTTCAAAGCCCACTTCCAGCGTGTTCTGGCCATCGGCCATCTCGCGCGGGCCAGCCTTCGGCGTCATCTGCGTCAGGTGGTTGGGGAAGGAGTCGCCGGCCACCGGGTTCAGCAGGCCGGTCTGCGCGACGTAGCGCGTGGCGGGCGAGCCGTTCTCGAACAGCACGACGTGCTTGGTGCGGTCGGCCTCGTCGTACTTGCGCAGCTCGAGGTAATTGACCGTGGCGCCTTCGCTGTCGATCGTGGCCTTGAACAGGTCGGTGGTCACGTTGACCTGCTCGCGCGGCGTGGCCGCAACGGCCTGCGTGGGTACCGCGCCCGCATTGCCGCCGGCGCCGGACGCGGCCGGCACGCCGTTGCTGGCCGCGGGAGTGTTGGCCGGGGCCGCGGCCGTGGCGGCGGGCTTGGTCGACGGCAGGAAAGTCGGCTTGTTGCCGTTGAAGACCTGCCATTGGTCCCACAGCAGCACCAGCGAGAAACCAAAAATCACCCACAGTATCGTGCGGCGGATATCGTTCATGACGAAGACTTCTTGTCGGAGGAGAGAAGAGACGAAAACAGCGATCCTGACCTGTCAGTGCGACGCTGTGATTTCGGTGGAACCGGATCGTGGCCGCCCTGGCACCAGGGCTGGCAGCGCGCGATGCGATGCAGGGTCAGGTAGCTGCCCTTGAGCGCGCCATGCACTTCCAGCGCCTCGATCGAATACACGGAGCAGGTCGGCGTGAAGCGGCACGACTGGCCGAGCCAGGGGCTCAGCAGCAGGCGGTAGGCCTTCACGAGGCCGATCAGCAGGCGTTTCATGGCGAAGAGGAAGGGGCCGCGGGCACCGCCGGGGCGCGCGTTGCCCGCGCGAGCAGCTGCTGGAGCTCGGCGCGCACGGCGGCCTTGAGCTTGTCAGAGGTGGCGCTCACGAATTCCTTGCGATCGAAACCCGCGCGCAGCCGCACCACGTGCGCGGCACGGGGCAGTGCGACGCCGGGGGCGGCGCTCACCGAATAGATCTGGCGCTTGATGGCGTTGCGCGTGACGGCGCGACGCGCCCAGCGCTTGGGCACCATGGCACCCAGCCAGACATCGTCGGACGCGAACAACGGCTGTGCGCTCGATGCGAGATCGAGCGCACAGCGGTGCAATGCGAAATGAGCAGTGCGCGCCACGGTGGCACCTGCGAGGACGGCCTGGAATTGCGCGCGGGTCTTGAGCCGCTGCATGGGAGCCGGGCCGCTTGCGTCGCGCCTGTTCTGGCCAGGCGCGCTGGCTGCTGGAGTTGGCGCTGACGAGCCGGCTGCTGGCAACGGCAGGTGGGCTGCCGTCAGACGGCCAGACGCTTGCGGCCCTTGGCGCGGCGTGCGTTGATGACGGCACGGCCGCCGCGGGTCTTCATGCGGACCAGGAAGCCGTGGGTACGGGCGCGGCGGACTTTGGATGCTTGGTAGGTGCGTTTCATGGTGATTTCCTGTTTCCCTGTTCACGCTGGCTCTTCGCACAAAAAGCATGAAGTACCTGCGGGGCGCCGGGGGAGCGTGTTTCGGATGACCCCCGAAAGACGCAAAGAGGTTTTCAGGGAAACCCGCAATTATCGCAAACATTGGCCGCCGGAACAATCTTCGAGCGGATTTGCGGGCCTTTCGATGCGCCGGGCAGCGTGTGGATAAGGTTTTGACAAGTTAGAATGCCGGTCGCCTTCCAGCAGAGAATATCCACAATACCTATACCAAAAAATGCCCGAGGGTTTCATCACTTTTTCATACGCTCATGTCGACTGACGGCATCGGCGAAAGCCTCTGGCAAGCCTGCGTCGACCAGCTCGCGCAGGAGCTGTCCGAGCAGCAGTTCAACACCTGGATCAAACCCCTGACGGCACAGGTCGCAGACGACCTGTCGCGCATGACGGTGTTCGTCGCCAACCGGTTCAAGCTCGACTGGATCCGTGCCCAGTACGCCGGCAAGATCGCGGCCATGGCCGAGAAGATGTACGGCCAGCCGGTCGCCATCGAGTTAGCGCTTGCTCCTCGCGAAATCCCCGTGCGTGCTGCACCCGTGGCCGTCATGACCGAAACGGACGTGCCGCGCGACGTGGCCGGCCCGGGCGAGGAGCCGGCCGCCGCCGGCTTCAAGAACCGCCTGAATTCCGGCCTCACCTTCGACACCCTGGTCGAAGGTACGGCCAACCGCATGGCGCGCGCCGCGGCGATGCACGTGGCCGGCATGCCGGGGCATCTTTACAACCCGCTTTTCATCTACGGCGGCGTCGGCCTGGGCAAGACCCACCTGATGCATGCTGTGGGTAACCGGCTGCTGGCCGACAAGCCGGATTCCAAAGTTCTCTACATCCACGCCGAGCAATTTGTGTCGGATGTGGTCAAAGCCTATCAGCGCAAGACTTTCGATGAGTTCAAGGAGCGCTACCACTCGCTCGACCTGCTGCTGATCGACGATGTGCAGTTCTTCGCCAACAAGGACCGGACGCAGGAAGAATTCTTCAACGCGTTCGAAGCCCTGCTCGCCAAGAAGTCGCACATCGTGATGACCAGCGACACCTACCCGAAGGGCCTCGCGGACATCCACGAACGGCTGGTGTCGCGTTTCGACTCCGGCCTGACGGTCGCCATCGAGCCGCCCGAACTCGAGATGCGCGTGGCCATCCTGATCAACAAGGCGCGCACCGAATCCGCCGAAATGCCGGAGGAAGTGGCCTTCTTCGTCGCCAAGAACGTGCGCTCCAACGTGCGCGAGCTCGAGGGCGCGCTGCGCAAGATCCTGGCGTACTCGCGCTTCAACCAGAAGGAAATCTCGATCGCCCTGGCGCGCGAGGCGCTGCGCGACCTGCTGTCGATCCAGAACCGGCAGATCTCGGTCGAGAATATCCAGAAGACGGTGGCCGACTACTACAAGATCAAGGTCGCCGACATGTACAGCAAGAAACGCCCGGCCAGCATCGCGCGGCCGCGGCAGATCGCGATGAACCTGGCCAAGGAACTCACGCAGAAGAGCCTGCCGGAAATCGGCGAGCTGTTCGGCGGGCGCGACCACACGACGGTGCTGCACGCGGTGCGCAAGATCTCGGGCGAGCGCCAGCAGCTCACCGAACTCAACCAGCAGCTCCACGTGCTCGAACAGACCCTCAAGGGATGACCGTAAAGAAGCCGAATGTCATCAAGGGTGCCCCTCGCGACAGCGGAGAATGGCGTCTTACAAGCTGATTCAAAGAGATAGGAAGAGGAAGAAGACATGATCGTTTTGAAGGCAACCCAAGACAAGGTCCTCGCCGCGCTGCAGTCGGTCGCGGGCATCGTGGAGCGACGCCACACCTTGCCGATCCTGGCGAACGTGCTGATCCGCAAGACCGGAGGCCAGCTGCAGCTGACCACCAGCGACCTCGAAATCCAGATCCGCACCACCGCCGAGCTCGGCGGCGACGAAGGCAACTTCACCACCACCATCGGCGCGCGCAAGCTGATCGACATCCTGCGCACCATGCCGGCCGACCAGACCGTGAGCCTCGAGTCGAGCGCGAGCAAGCTGGTGCTCAAGGGCGGCAAGAGCCGCTTCACGCTGCAGTCACTGCCCGCCGAAGACTTCCCGCTGGTGCAGGAAGCCGCCAACTTCGGCCCCGTGTTCAGCGTGCCGCAGAAGACGCTGAAGGACCTGCTCTCGCAGGTCTCGTTCGCGATGGCCGTGCACGACATCCGCTACTACCTGAACGGCATCCTGTTCGTGGCCGAAGGCAAGCAGCTGAGCCTGGTCGCCACCGACGGCCACCGCCTGGCCTTCTCTTCCGCCACGCTCGACGTCGAAGTGCCGCGCCAGGAAGTGATCCTGCCGCGCAAGACCGTGCTCGAAATGCAGCGCCTGCTGTCCGACGCCGAAGGCGCCATCGAGATGCAGTTCGCGAACAACCAGGCCAAGTTCAGCTTCGGCGGCATGGAGTTCGTCACCAAGCTGGTCGAGGGCAAGTTCCCCGACTACAACCGCGTCATCCCGAAGAACCACAAGAACACCGTCACGCTGGGCCGCGCGCCGCTGCTGGCCAGCCTGCAGCGCACCGCCATCCTGACCAGCGAGAAGTTCAAGGGCGTGCGCCTGAACATCGAGCCGGGCACGCTGCGCATCGCGTCGAACAACGCCGAGCAGGAAGAAGCCCAGGACGAGCTCGACATCGACTACGGCGGCGACACCATCGAGATCGGCTTCAACGTGACCTACCTGATCGACGCGCTGTCGAACATGGACCAGGACATGGTCAAGCTCGACCTGGCCGACTCCAACAGCTCGGCGCTGCTGACCATCCCCGAGAACGCATCCTTCAAGTACGTCGTGATGCCGATGCGTATCTAGAAGACACACCACACGGCGCCTTGCGCACACGACCCGCGGCCCTCCGCGGGTTTGCGCTTTCAAGAGGCGGCGAATTGAGCTTTTGAGAGCCCGAAAAATCACGCGCGAATGCCGTGAGAGACAGAGGAATACCCGAATGAGTGCAGAAGAGAACAAGCCCGACGTGCCCCACACCGAGCCCGTCTACATCCCCGAGATCGACACCGTGCCAGCCGACACCAGCTACGGCGAAGGCTCCATCACGATCCTCGAAGGGCTTGAAGCCGTGCGCAAGCGCCCCGGCATGTACATCGGCGACACCTCCGACGGCACCGGCCTGCACCACCTGGTCTTCGAAGTCGTGGACAACTCCATCGACGAGGCGCTGGCCGGCCACTGCGACGACATCGTCGTGACCATCCACTCCGACAACTCGATCTCCGTCACCGACAACGGCCGCGGCATTCCCACCGGCGTGAAGATGGACGACAAGCACGAGCCCAAGCGCTCGGCCGCCGAGATCGCGCTGACCGAGCTGCACGCGGGCGGCAAGTTCAACCAGAACAGCTACAAGGTGTCGGGCGGCCTGCACGGCGTGGGCGTGAGCTGCGTGAACGCGCTGAGCGTGAGGCTGCGCCTGGTGGTGCGCCGTGAAGGCAAGATCCACGAGCTCGAATTCAGCCGCGGCTTCGTGCAGAACCGCCTGCTCGAGACGGTGAACGGCGTCGAGGTCTCGCCCATGAAGATCATCGGCGACACCGACAAGCGCGGCACCGAGGTGCACTTCCTGCCCGACACCGAGATCTTCAAGGAGAACTCGGACTTCCACTACGAGATCCTCAGCAAGCGCCTGCGCGAACTGAGCTTCCTGAACAACGGCGTGCGCATCCGCCTGAAGGACGAGCGCAGCGGCAAGGAAGACGACTTCTCCGGCGCCGGCGGCGTGCGCGGCTTCGTGGAGTTCATCAACAAGGGCAAGACCGTCCTGCACCCGAACTCGTTCTACGCCGAAGGCGAGCGCCCGGCCGACACCTACGGCGGCATTCCCGGCACGCACATCGGCGTGGAAGTCGCGATGCAGTGGAACAGCGGCTACAACGAGCAGGTTCTCTGCTTCACCAACAACATCCCGCAGCGTGACGGCGGCACCCACCTCACGGGCCTGCGCGCGGCGATGACCCGCGTCATCAACAAGTACATCGAAGAGAACGAGTTCGCGAAGAAGGCGAAGGTCGAAGTCACCGGCGACGACATGCGCGAAGGCCTGTGCTGCGTGCTGAGCGTGAAGGTGCCCGAGCCCAAGTTCTCGAGCCAGACCAAGGACAAGCTGGTGTCCAGCGAAGTGCGCGCGCCGGTGGAAGACATCGTCGGCAAGCTGCTCACCGACTACCTGCAGGAGCGCCCGAACGACGCCAAGATCATCTGCGGCAAGATCGTCGAGGCCGCCAAGGCCCGCGAGGCCGCTCGCAAGGCCCGCGAAATGACTCGCCGCAAGGGCGTGCTCGACGGCATGGGCCTGCCCGGCAAGCTGGCCGATTGCCAGGAAAAGGACCCCGCGCTGTGCGAGGTCTACCTGGTGGAGGGCGACTCCGCCGGCGGCTCCGCCAAGCAGGGCCGCGACCGGAAGTTCCAGGCCATCCTGCCGCTGCGCGGCAAGATCCTGAACGTAGAGAAGGCACGCTACGAGAAGCTGCTGACCAGCAACGAAATCCTGACGATGATCACCGCGCTGGGCACCGGCATCGGCCGTGCGGGCGCAAGCACGCCGGGCGGCGGCGCCGACGACTTCAACGTCGCCAAGCTGCGCTACCACCGCATCATCATCATGACCGACGCCGACGTCGACGGCGCCCACATCCGCACGCTGCTGCTTACGTTCTTCTACCGGCAGATGCCCGAGCTGGTGGAGCGCGGTCACATCTACATCGCGCAGCCGCCGCTGTACAAGGTCAAGGTCGGCAAGGAAGAGCAGTACCTGAAGGACGGCCCCGCGCTCGACGCCTTCCTGCTGAAGGTGGCGCTGAAAGATGCACGCATCGAGACCGGCGGCGCCGGCTCGACCACGCTGAGCGGCGACACCCTGGCCGAACTGGCGCGCAAGCACCAGGTGGCCGAGGCCGTCATCGCACGCCTGCGCAACTTCATGGACGCAGAAGCGCTGCGCGCCATTGCCGACGGCGTGGCGCTCGACCTCGACACCACGCCCGCCGCCGAGGCCTCGGCCGTGGCGCTGCAGGCCAAGCTGCGCGAGCTCAACACGACCGGCGTGCCGGCCGAGGTGAGCAGCGAGTTCGACACCCGCACCGACAAGCCGCTGCTGCGCATCAGCCGCCGCCACCACGGCAACATCAAGAGCAGCGTGCTCACGCAGGATTTCGTGCACGGCGCCGACTACGCCGCGCTCGCCGAGGCCGCCAACACCTTCCGCGGCCTGCTGAGCTCCGAAGGCGCGCTGGTGAAGCGCGGCGAAGGCGAACGCGCCAAGGAAGAAAAGGTCGACGACTTCCGCCAGGCCATGAAGTGGCTCATCGGCGAAGCCGAACGCGCCACCTCGCGCCAGCGCTACAAGGGACTGGGCGAGATGAACCCCGAGCAGCTGTGGGAAACCACGATGGACCCGAATGTGCGCCGCCTGCTCAGGGTGCAGATCGACGACGCGATCGAAGCGGACCGCGTGTTCACGATGCTGATGGGCGACGAAGTGGAACCGCGTCGGGAGTTCATCGAGCAGAACGCGCTGCGGGCGGCGAACATCGACGTCTAGTCTCGCCGCTGTCGGGTGACACGGAAAGTGAAAAGCGTGCCAGGTAAATGAAAAGGCGCAGACACAGAAAGTGAAAAGAATCGGCCTGATAAGGCCGACTTGGTCCAGTCGATGGATTCACTCCATAATCGAGTCAATCTTCGGTGGCAATCAACGGTGCCATCCTTTGTTTCAAACGTTTTTCTAAGGCTGTCTTCCGGCGAGAGATAGGGAGATGGCGCCACCCGGCAACGGGTTCCACCTGGAGTGGAAATAGCGCGGAAGCGCGAAGAGAGCCTCGCATGCGACGGCCGCCCCTTAAACTGGGCGGCCGTCGTCTTTTCGGTCTGCGTGCGATGAGCCAGCCTTTCACCCGCTTCACGCTCGGCGCCTGTAGGAAGTGGGGCCGGAGTACATCACGGTTGCCCGCCGCGCCGCTATCAAAAAGAATAGGGGCAGGCTCTATGACCGGCTCAACCACCGCGCCGAGAGGGCTAGGAATCGAAGGAGTTGGGCGCCTTAATTGAGTCATCCGGCTTGCCCATGATCTTTGCGAGCACAGCTTTAAGTTCCTGCATGGCCGCTTCGATTTCAACGTGTGTCTGTTGGGACTGTGCGCGAAACACGTCGAGATCGCTCGAAAGCTCAAGCTCCGTTCGTATTGCTACAGCAAGGCGGTCCAAGCGATCTGACACATCGTTTCGGAGGCTTTGTCTCACAAATTCGCTATAGGCAAGCTCGGCCGCAGTTCGCTGTTGATAGAGTGGCTGTAGCTGCCCTCCAAAATTGTTGAACTCCTCGAGAGACATTCTGTGCTGCGCTTGAATCGCGCCAAGCGCTTCGAAGTCCTTGCGTTGGGCCAAGTTGAACTGACGCATAGCCTCGACATAGGATTCACCTCTTTGTAGCGACTGCGCGCGCATCATCTCGATGGCCTTGATAGACGCGTTGATTCCGCCGATCGGAATAACCTTCGTCATCGCCGAAATGAAGATCCGCATATAAACATTGAAGGTCTCACGGGCCAAAACGGCTGTGGCCTGCTCGGCGACAAGGGTCACGCGCTGTATGGCCAGCGAAAGTCCTGTAATGGTGCCTAAAACATCCCATGAGGCAACGTCCTTATTCGCAAGTGCACCAATCGCGCCTTGGAACTTCACCATCTCGCTAACCGCCTGCAGGTAGACCTCTCGTCGCATGTCGATCAGACGGCCGTGCCGGTCCTTTTGGGCGTCCAAAGCGCGCTCTTGCTCTGCCTGCTGCCTAGTATGTTCGCGGTTACGGTTCTCTTGCTCGACAGAGTGAGCGAGTTCGGCTTTGGTCTTTGCCTCGCTTGCAGCAAGTGAGAGCTTCACTCCATGGAGCGTGGTGCGGGTTGCCACAATTGCCACGATGCCTGCAATTGCTGCGGCGATGATGGTGGGGTTGTCGACCAAGTAACGGCCACTCGTCTCCACTGCTTGCAGCCAATCAATCGGCATTGTCTCTCTCCTCGGTTTTGCCGAGATCGTAGCCGCGGAAGCTCGGCGGTGGTGACGTTGCAACCATGGCGCAGGTGCTGCAGGCACCGAGCGGCGCATCGCGGCCGAGACCGCGCAACCGCACGCGCGGCGAGGCCCTCGCATCACGAGCATCATCGCTCTGCCTGCGGGGGTTTGCCCAAACTCGCATGGTCGCCAGCCGGCGATCGGTTCGAAATCGCGGATAGTCGGTGGGCTGCGCCGAAGTCGGCGCAATCTGGCGGTAGTCGCTGTCCAGCATAGTTGCTTAGAGAACGAGAGTTGCAGATGACATGGATTGATGATTTTGTTGAACGCGTTTTCCCGGTAGATGCCACGAATCTGCAAATCGAGGCAGGTTTCGTACTTAAATTTACCCATATTCCGGAGCGTCTTTTCAAATATCGCGATTGCAACCCCAATTCTATAAAAAACCTTCAAGAGGACACGATTTGGCTGGCCGATCCAAATTCATTTAATGATCCCTATGATTGCCATCATTTTATTAACCATCAGGGCCTCATGGATCGTTCGTTGCGAACCCTCTCTCCAGAAATTCGTAAAATGCTTCCGGTGGATAAAGTTTCGGGACTTGAAGAAATTTTGGCCACGGCAGAGGATCCGACGGGTGTGCTTATAGACGCGCTGCTCGGAGAAGAAGAGCCAATTAAACGCGCGGCTTTGAAGGCCGGGTTGCTCGCAGGACGAAATGCTCTATTTGAAAAAATAGCCAAGGCTGGCGACGAGATTAAAGCCGGCTTCCGACTTTGCTCATTCTCAGCGCGGGTCGATTCGACCCTTATGTGGTCTCACTACGCACGCAATCACCAAGGATTCTGTGTTCAATACAACATCAAAGAACTTCCACCGAGTGACCTTCGGTCCCGTTTTATGTTTCCTGTGGTATATCGAGATGAGGTCTTCGATGCCACGGAATGCATGATTCTAGTTAATACACCGAAATTCAATAACATTCATCTGAATCGTGCGGCACTTATAAAAGGGAAAGATTGGAGCTACGAGGAAGAGTGGCGGCTGGTTTTCGCAAATGGGCTGCTTGATAAACCACAACCGTGGAAAATGCCTATTCCCACCGCTGTATATTTGGGTTCTCACATCCTTCCTGCGGATGAAGCGACGCTCAAAGAAATCTGCAGCAATAAGGGAATTTCGATGTTCAAGATGGGGCACTCGCGGAGTCATTTCGCTCTGACTCCCGTAGCTCTATGAGGGGCAATCGTTCTTTTCGTGCAAATTGGTGCGCTTCACCAAATAATCTTCAATGTTGACGAGCACTTAGGATTTCGTCTTTTCCCGATCAATCATCCTTTCCGTGCAAATTGGTACGCTTTGCTCATCGCCGCAGATAGCCAGAAATCCGCGAGTCCGTGCGCCGAGAGTTGCGCGCCCTGCGCAACGCCGGCTCATGAGTTCGAGCCACGTGCCGCGAACGCGGCATCCATCTGACGCGCCCGCTTGACCTCGTCGCCGTGCAGGTAGATTGAGGTGGTCGTGATCGAGGCATGGCGCAGGTTGTCGCGCACGGTGGTGAGCTCTGCGCCACGCGCCAGCGCATGTGTGGCATGGGTGTGGCGCATCCAGTGCGGGCTTGCACGGCGCAGCTTTTCCGCGAGCGCCGGGCTGTCCACCTCAATGACCTTGGCCACCTTCTGGAAGAAGCGCCGCATGACGCTCCACAGGCGGGTGGCCGTGATGCCGGCGGCACTGTCAAGCTCCAGGCTGCCGACCAGCGGCGTTCTCGGATCCCACCGGGCCGGCGTGATCGGCAACTGGCGCTGCATGAGGTATCGATCCAGCGCAGTTCGGGCCAGCGGCGGCAGCGCCACCTTGCCAGGCTTGCCGCCTTTGCCCATCAGGCGCAACCAGTGATCGCCGTAGACGTCCGTGTCGATCTGGTCGAGCATCGCGCTCACCAATTCGCCGATGCGCAAGCCGGTCGCGTACGCGAAGTCCAGCACGAAGCGCAGCCGCTGGGCCGCTGCGGGCTCCCAGTCGTGCACCCATTCCAGACCTTCGGCCACCGCCTGGACGATCGCCCACTCCCCTTCGCCGAAGACCCGCGTAAGCGCCAGCGGCTCCGAACGAGACGCGCCTCGCACCTTGATGCCGGCAAAGGGATTGGCCAACGCATAGCGTTGCTGGATCAGCCAACGAAAAAGCGCCCCCACCACCGACAGCGCGTAGGCCACCGAACGCGCCGACAGCGCACCCGTGAAAGGCCGCCATTCGGGCGAGGACCGCGGCGCGGCCGCCCCAACCCAGCGCCCACGCGGTGCCGGGTGGCGCAGGAAGGCTCGATACGCCACTGCATCTTCTGTCGTCAACGAAGACAGCGCCTTACCGCGCTCGACAATCGCCCAGAGGATCAGCCGTTCGGCTTCCTTGCGGTAGGCTCGCTGGGTAGCCACCGACTCGTGCAGCGATAGCCAGGCTTGCACCGCCTCGTAGTCGTTGCCTGCGCCCAGGATGCAAGTCTCTCGCGGCGCGCGAAAGGAGCCGCGCGAGCCGTCGACCTCATGAGGTATGTACAAGCGCTCCCAGGGAACCACGTCTTGCGGTGCGCCGACGGGCACCAGGGCGCGAGCGCTCGCGGTCAATTCGGGGTGCGCCGCGAAAAAGGCTTCGACCTGGCGGGCGCCGGTAGCGCCCAGGCCGGGAATGGTCGACCACCAGCGCCGCCGACGCGGCACGCGCACCGTGAGGTCCGCAAGAGTGCGCAGGCCACGGGCCAGCAAGGGATTGATGATGCGCGCTGGCAGCCAGCGCTCGACAGCATCCGTCACCAGCGGCTGCGGCACAGCCATCCCACGCAGCATCTCGATCGCGTCCATCACCGCGCGGGCGCGTTTCTGCCGCTCGGATGTGGGGTGCATGATCAATTGCGCCAGGTCATCGCGACGGCATCTGCCGGCATGGTCCGCCAGCCGGCGACGGATGTCGCCGAGCACCGCGCGCGACGATCGGCCCGACGCCTTGACCTCCGGCAGGTATTGCGCGACCGCCTCGGTAGTGCTCATGCCTGCGTACCAGGCACGCAATACGGCGAACGCATCGGCACCCGAGAAGACCTCTGGCTGCGCCTTCTTTTGCGCTGCGCTGAGGGCCTGGCTACTTTTCATTTTGGCAGTTTATTCAAATGAGATGAATATTGCGATAAGAAGAGTTATCGTAATAGCAGCAAAATAACTTGGCGCCGCCTGTAGTTCAGCGTCTGCCGTAGAGCGACCCGCCTGCTAGCCAAGGCATCAATCTCGAGGATATGCTCGCATCATGATGTAGCTGGAGACTCCTGCACATAAGGCTATGCCAGCCTGGCCGCGGGAACCTGGGAGCGATCTTTGCGAATTTATTGCGACGAATCTGGCAATACTGGTCTTGATCTTCTGAACGAGGCGCAACCTATTTTTTCCATCGCTTCAACAAATCTTGATGCGGACACCTGTTCGCGACTTGTGCGCCGCCTTCTGCGACAGGGCCAGACTGAAGCGAAATACTCGAAGTTGAAGGGCTCCGCGTCGGGTCAGAGGGCACTGGTGGAATTCTTTTCAGCTCCGGAGCTGACCTCGGACACAGTCAAATTTCTAGCAGCGGACAAAGACTACTACGTCATTACCCATCTGGTTGATAAGTTGATCGAGCCACCGCTCCACGAAGCCGGACACGACCTATACAAAGATGATGCCCACGTTGGGCTGGTCAACCTGTGGTACTTCACGGGCCACACTATCTTCCGCAACGGAGATTGGAGAAAAGTAAAAGCAGCGTTTGTAAGGGCTCTGCGTGAGCGAAATCCTTCGGCGTTTGGGGCGTTCGATGATGTTCTAGGTCGCGCGGCGGTGGACTCTGCGCCGGAGAATCGAGATTTTGTGACAGGCTTGCTGCTCGCACGCGGACGGTTGCCCGAATTCATCGGTGTCCTAGACGCAGATGCTTTTGACCCAGCGAACGACATGTTCATCAACCTGATCAACAAGTGGATGGCGTTGCACCCTGGCCAATTGGAGGTTGTTCATGACCAGTCAAAACCCTTGAAGCGAAACGAGCGATTTCTGCGGTCCATGATGCAACCGGTGTCCGCGCGAATGATCGGCTACGGCAAGCGGAAGGCGGAATTGCCGTTGCGGGTTTCAAAATTTGAGTTTGCCGATTCGAAAGATCACCCGCAACTGCAGCTTGCAGACATCGTGGCTGGCGCTGTGGTCGATTGCCTACTGGCTTGGTCAAACAAGCGACCTGCAAACGACTATCACAAACAGATGCAATCAACGCGGCTTGCGAGTTTGGAAATCGACGGCATGCTGCCTTCAATCGAAAACATCGTAGGAAACAACCCACCTGGTCCAGGAGAGTCAAACCTAGTAGATGGTGCGGTGGCTTTTATGACTGAGATCGGTGCGACCCGCGGCCAGCCAACCTAGGACTTTTGGTCCCGGATCCCCGCGATAGAAACTGTGGCTCAACCCTCCCTTGAGACCACGACGTGGCGACCTAGACTTCAACATCCTTTTCCGTGTGCAATCCGATGCAGAACACCAAGATCAAGCGCGTCTTCTACCTCACAGGTTGCATGCCGGCAATCGCCAGCATCGCTCTCGGCCGCCTGAAAGTTTCAAGGTTTAGCGATCTGAACGATCCATTCGAGTTGATGGGCGTGAACGTTGGTGACAAAGCTGTGAGGAAGGCGTTTAAAGCTACACGCGACAAGCTCAATGAAGAACGGGGAATGATCTGCTTCACTACGAACTGGAAGAACCCGCTGATGTGGGGGCACTATGCTGAGAAGCATGCGGGGATGGCTCTGGGGTTCGACGTGCCTTCCGACATGCTCACGGAAGTGACGTACGCCAAGAAACTGTTCGACTTGAAGCTTGATCCGATGACCAAAAAACCTGGACCAGGCACCGTCGAGAGGCTGATCAGCACGAAGTTCTACGACTGGGGGTACGAGAAAGAGGTGCGGATGTTTGTCGCGCTAGATCTCGACGCAGCAGAGGGTGGAATGCACTTCGTTCCGTTTTCGGATGAGCTGAAACTGCGAGAGATCGTGCTTGGGCCACGTTGCGTATACAAGATCGAAGACCTTCGTGCGCTGGCCGCAAGAGTCTCCGAAAAGCCAATCAATGTCACGAAGGCACGGATTGCCTTCACTCGATTCGAGGTTCTTGAGAACTTGGCAGCGACTCGAGCGGACGGAGATCTCGGGGACTAACCATGGTTACGATGCATCCATGACAGACACGAATGTCTCAGCGCGTGACGATGATGAGGAGGACGAGAATCCTCAGGAAATCGCCGCCGCGCTGATCCAGATGCTTGATGCCGACGTCGAACGCATCATTGCTAGGTACGACAAGCTCTTGGAAACGATGTTCGCGAATGGTGTGACACGTGAGCAGTACCAAGAGTACGACGGTGAGCGCGAATCTTTGAGTCGCGAAATCTTCCGTGCATTCTTCGCGTATGTAGAGGGCACAGTGTTCAGTCTGAAGCAGTACGCGATGATCCAGCTTGGACTACTAGATCAGCCGCTTGAACCTTGCGAGGTCGATGCAGTGCTTGAGTGCACATGGCGTATGAGGGACAACGGTGTCGTGGAGTACAAGCCAGCGAACATCACATTCATGCAGAACCTGTTGTTTATGGTCAGGCTGCAGGAGCGATTACACGGGCTAGAAAAGCAACTGGACAGAAATTCGATCTGGTTCCGCTGCTTAGCGGGCTCCGTCCACGTTCGAGATCGTGTGATGCACCCGAAGCATCCCTCTGACCTCGAAGTAGATGTCGAAGACCTGAAGACCTTGTGGCTGGCTCGCACAGGATTCATCGCGCTGCTCGAAAAATTCATGGGGCCGAGGCCTTGGAAACTACCTGATGTATGGCTTCACCGCCCTGAGCGGATGCCTGAGGACATGCGACTTGATGTGCGGAAGGCGTTGGGTCTTGATCCCGGTGGTACAGATTGGCCGGGTTGGCCGGGGAGGGGAAATTGAAGCTCGGCTTTGGATGCTGCCACCATCGATAGATGTTGGCGAGTCCAACATCGTGAGCTGGTGTGCAGCTTGTCGTGGGCTCCGCGGGTGTGATTTCGCCGTTCAGTAGCGGAACCCGAGCAAGCTGCCACTGGGATCGGTGTCGGTCAGTCTGAGTCGCACTAGCTCCTCGACGTCGAATCCCGGCGTAAAGTCATTCTGGGGAACCATGTCCGTGTTCAGCGCGCATATGTACTGAAATCCGTAGCGTTCTGCCATCTTCGCCGCAAGCTCCAGTGCGTGAGCGCGCTGCCGAGGATCCACGCCATCAAAGATGGTGCTGTCGTGAATAAGGAAGTCGATGCCAAGGCCTCGATCTCGCGCGAACGAAATGAGCATCAGGTCGTAGCAGAAGATTTTCATCTTGCCGATACCTTCGCTCGGACTTCCTGCAATCTCGACATCAAATTTGTAGCCGGTATCGCCGATGTCGATAACCAGGCGCCCCGGCGCCTTGTACAGCTGCTCCGAGAAGTCTGAGAAGAGACTAAGCGGCCGTGACCAAAGGGCGCGCCGCTCCTCGTAATCAATCGCTGCCGCTCGCTTCAGCTCCACCGCCTCAACCTTGATGGTATCGGCGCGAGATGTCATCTGCTTCAACTGGACAATGCGGTTCGCAAGCTCGTCGACCTTGAGTCGCGTGGCGGCATGAAGCGCTTGCAAATGCATCAACTCCTCGAGCGCCCCTTGCCCGGCCAATGCGCTCAGAAGATCACCCCTTAGAAGAGTGAGAACAGCAATATCGGAATTTCGCTCTTCTACCAGCGACTCAAGCGCAGTTACCTCACCAGCTATGAAATCGCGGCGGTTGAGAACAATCGTCTCGTTGAAGGCGCGAGCCTCATGCAGAGTCCTAACGACAAGCCCAGGCAGTGCGATTCCGGCTTCCTTATATAGAGACTCGAGTCGCCCATCCGTTGGCCATCCCTCTTGTGTAATGGCCTCGCGGTAGCGTTCCAATCGCCGTTTGTCGACGATGTTGGCATTGATCAAGCGGTGGATATCTGCAGTGAGCGAGTTGGCCCGAACCTCGATCTCGCGGTACTGAGGCAGGACTTGAAAGTTTGACAGTGAGGCGGCTTCCCGTTCCAACTGGGTTGAAAGGCGCAGGCGTTCAGCCTCAAGTTCGCCAAGGGACGCTAGTTCTCCGTCGATGGCTCCGGTCTTGATTGCTTGAGTAAGCGCATCAAGCGCTTTTTTTTGATCTTTGAGCTTCTGCCAAGTCGCGGCCTTTTCCCAGTCCAAGCCGAGAAGGTACGCATTGTGGACTTGAACGTCCCAGGTCTTCTGGTTGTCGAAATGCTTGAACGGTGAGTTGTAGGCGGCCGGTTGGTTTCGGGTGAAATAGGAGAGCAGCGATCGCGCCGAAGGCCGGTAGCCCCGTTCCAGTCCAGATTCGCTGAGGCCGAACATGGCCCAGCCGAGAACGGTTCGCCAACGCTTGATGTCAAGCGTCGGCGGGCCATCCTTGCTCTGGACTGGCGATATGACCCATCCGTCTGGCGCTCCCTGGATGGCAACGAAACCTGGTGCATCTGTAGTGCGAGTGACTGAAACGGATTGACCCGCAACGTCCAACTCCAGTGTGAATGCCCAGCCCTGCAAAGGCGCGACCCTTAGCCCTTTTCCGGGGGCGGTGTTGCTGCCGAGGCAGAAGTCGATGATGTCTATCAGTGTCGACTTCCCCAATGCGTTCGTCGTGTCTTTGTCGCCAGCAGATGTAGAGCGATCAGCGAGCACCAGGTTAACGCCAGGAGTGAAACTGATTCGGCGAAAACCAGCATGGTTGGCTGTTATCGCGCGAATCATGATGGATTCCGGGTCAACAGCCCGTCTCGCAAGTCGATCGCACCGATCACAAACAACAGATTGGTGGCAAGTACGAATCGTTCGAATGTGCCTACGTTTGGCTCAGACTTCAAGCGGTCCCACAGGCTAGATACCGTCCGCGGCGTATCAAGATGCCCGAGGACGGTTGCACCTACGCCGATCAGCGCTTCATTCTGTGGAATATGCTTTGTCGGCAGGATCATTTTTCGAACACGTCGCAGATCTCGAACAGGTAGACCAATACAGCCAGCCCCGCGGTGCGATCTGCTTGACTCTTGACACCGCGTTGCGCGAACGAGCACATCAACTCAAACAGCTCGTCCCCCTTGTGGCCTCTCTGGCGAAGTGAATAGTATTCTGCGAGAAAACCGGCCTTCAATCGCTCCGGAAAATCTGCATCCAACTGCGCCTCGGCTTCAACATAGGCGGACACCGTCGCTCTCGACATCAGGCCAGCGGCGATGATGTGGCGGGCACCATTGGAAAGCGCATTCTTCTTGATTTTTTCGTCCGGCGAAATGATGTCGAAAGATCCGTGTGCCGCGGGGATTTCAGTGTTCACCCACGAGATCGCTCTCTCCAGCTCCGGGAAGGCGAGATCTGTGAAGGCATCCTCCATCGCTTGACGTACCTTGCCTTCGTGTTCTTGTTTTAGGGCTTGCAATGTGGGAGTAGACCAGTCGGCGGGAACCTTATCGATGACCGTATGGTGATCGGTGCACAGGTAGATGAGGTTGTCCACGCTGTCGCGCTCCTCATCGGTCATCGTTGCGTCATACCGCGCAGCGGTTGGCTTCTCGCCTCGGATGTGAGCTGCTTCACCAACGTAGGTATCCGCTCCCAGCTTTGACTCGTACGTCAGGTGCTTGCCGCATCCCGGAAACGCGCAGACGCCGCCGCTGCGGAAGGCAAGAATGATTTTGGTCGGGTAAGTTGCGCTCACGATGGATAGCTACCGCAGGGCGTGTGGAGTACCTACGTTGATGGCCTCTGATGCCCAAAACCCGAATGTAACGTAACGTTGTCCTACGGCGTCAGGCAAGGCATCGCAGTGATGACTGACAAAGGTTATTGAGATTGAGGGCTTGAGCCATTTTCCGATCCTGCGAGCGCATAGAACCGATGGGCCTTCTGCATCCAAGCGTCACATCCATCCCGAGCTTCAGTGGCAGATCCCTGTCTTCAGGATGGAATCGTCGAGGGCTTAAATCGAGTCTACGGTCCTAATCTCGTGCCAGAAGTTGTTTTCAATCAGAACCGGCTTTACATCGCGCCAAGTTTCCTCCGATACAAGACCTTCAAAGAAGCGCTCGTTCCCTTCCATCACGACACCTCCATAAAAAGTCACTCCAGTAGCTAGTTGCACTTGGATCACTTCTTCGTTGCGAAGCTGAAGTATGAGCATCTTTCTCTTTCACGCGAGTTTCAATTTGGGTTCTCTTTGTCGTTTGGCCAGCGCCTGCCAACAAGTCGCAACTATTCCTAGATAGTTGCATCAATAGGTGGCCTTCACAAGGGCCGCGGCAGCCGCTCGCGGAGACGACAGGCGCCCGCCAGCGACGCCAGTTCGGTATCAATCGAACGGGTGAGCGCATCGATAGGCATTGCGTCACTTGCCGAGGATGAGGCGCCATAGGCTTGACTGAGGCAAACAGACCTCGCACTCTCCGGCGCAAAGTCGCGCAGCAGCCATCGTGTCGTGTGAGCTTGCAATTGGAGTCACAATTTGAGGCCGCCGTTTTCGTCCCAGTCGTCTTCGCAATCTCTCCAGCAAAGCGCGTCCCGGCGCACGGCGCGCAGATCCAGACCGAACTCCGGGTCCGTGAATGCACCGCAGTCGGTATCAAAAACCCAAGTGCTTCGCACAGGAGCTGCCGTGGACATAGCCTCCCAGATTGTGATGCAACGCGCCAGCTTCATGGCACCGTGCGAACACATGAAGTCCGGCAGCACCACATGCACCTGCACGCGCTCCCAGTCTGGATTGGTCGCGATGCCGAGCAAGCCGCGCGTGCTGGACGATATGTAGCGGCTCCATCGGGGTGCGTCGCCCCCGGGCTTGAGTTCGCGCATGGGGAGCACCCGGGCGATCCACAGCGGGCGCTCGAACACCTGTTCGACCACGTGGTACTGCCGAAATTGCGGCGCGCGGGCGCGCAACACAGAATCCCTCAATTCGAAGCTGTCTTCGACACGAAGCATTGTCGCAATCTCCAAACCTGTTTGTGTCCTATCTGACGTAGTCCGATCGTATACTTTGCGAAACGATTTGGGGGTATGCCGACCCCATCCCCTTCCTACGCTGGCGACCCCGTGCTCGTCGCACTGGGGGCAGCCATCCGCAGGGCTCGCAAGGCCCGCGGACTGTCTCAGGAAGGATTGGCGGAAGACAGCAGCGTCGAGCGTGCGTACATGAGCTCCATTGAGCGCGGCCTTCAGAACCCCAGCGTGATGAAGCTTGTGCAGGTTGCCAATGCGCTGGGCCTGCCCCTTGCTGACCTGATCGCTGACGCAGGAATCTAGGCCACCGCATTTGCCTGCGGCCAAGCCCAAGGGGCAGGGGGAAACCGGTTGAAAGTCATCTTCGTTCGCCATGGCGAGAGCACGGGAAACGCCGGCGTTGCGGCCGAGGACCATTCGACGATGGCGCTGACAGCGCTGGGGCGCGCGCAAGCCGCCGGCATCGCGGCCCGCTGGCACGCTCGCCCAGACCTGATCGTGACTTCGAGCTTCCTGCGCACACGCTTGACGGCCGAACCGACGATCGCGCGCTTTGCGGACGTGCCGGTGCACGTCCTGCCCATGGAAGAGTTCACTTATCTGGAACCCTCGCGATGGAATGGCACGCTGCGCAGCGAGCGCGTGCCGCAGATCGAGGCCTTTTGGAAGACGGCCGATCCGACGTATCGCGACGGGCCTGGGGCCGAGAGCTTTGAGAGCTTGCTCGGCCGTGTCGATCAGACGATGAAATTGCTCCGGGCATCGGCGCCCCAGTCGCTGGTGTACGCCTTCAGCCACGGCCAGTTCATGCAGGCGGCGCGTATGTTGTTGTCGTATCCGCAATGGACGGCCAAGCAGATCATGGAAAACTTCTGGTCCTTCAATGCGCGCAACCCGATTGGGAATGGCGAGATACTCGAAATGACAGGGGAATGCGGGGTCTGGCGCACGCTGACCTCCTGAAGTGGATATGTCGCGCCGAGGAGCCGGAACAGACCACCAGGGTAGAGCCGTCGATCAAGCTTGGAAGCCTCGCGCCAGGCCTCTTCCCAGTCCGCATTGCAACGGCCGCTCGTCGCATTCGAGAAATGAAGTCAGCACCCCGCGCGGCATCGATCAGATTCAGAAAACATACTTGCAGTTTTGAAGTCTCAAAATGCCCAATTTTGTCGATTCAAAATGAGGCATAACGCTTCCTAAGTCATTGAAAACAAATGACTTTTTGCGATTTTTTTGTTGCGGATCACGGTCTGACAGATTACTCTGCGCGTGCATAACTTGAGCTCAACCTCGCACAGTCATGAGTCCGTTTTCCTCTCACCTCCAAGCGCTGAGAACGCGCCGCCAGATGAAACAGAGCGAGTTGGCCGGCCTGATCGGCTGCGACCAGAGCTACATCTCGGCCCTGGAAAACGGACACAAGGGCCCGCCACCGTCCATCTTCATCGAACGACTGGTGAGCACGCTCCGGTTGTCACAGGCGGAACAAGCGCAGCTTCATTGGGCCTTCAAGGCCTCAGGCCGAAAGCTGGAGATCGCGGCAGACGCGCCGCAGGACCTGTTCATTCTGGTCGACACGCTACGCGACAAGCTCCCCCGCCTTGGCCCTGCTGCCGTGCAGGCGCTCCTCATCGCGCTGAACAAGAGCGATCAGCTGCCCGAGAAATCCGACAGGCCCGCCCGGCGGCTGCGCCGCCGCCAATCCGAGGAGGCGACCATGCAATAAAAAACGGACCAAGCCTTTCGGCCTGATCCGCTTTCTAGGGAACGCATCGCACAGAGACACGCACCGGTTCGCACCCGCAGTATCTGGCAGTGCCCCTTCCAGCGTCAAGTCGAAGACATCCCCTCTGACTACCTGTTTTTGACCGGTCCCTGACCGGCTTGGGCGCAGCCATGCCCAAAAACAGACCTATCGACAACGCCATTGGTACGCAGGGCTTTGCAGGCCCTGCGCACCCAGGAGCACCCATGCCCGGTACCCCAGCGAGCGGCCAGCACGCGGCCCACGCTTTCTCAGTCAGCATGCCCACCCGAAGCGGGCGGATCAGCCCGTCCGGCGGCATCGTGCGCGGCAAGTTTCCAAGCCGCAAGAACGCACGGATGGTCCATCACAGAGGCCTGCTCGAGCTCGATGCGATCTACCTGTTCGAAACATCGCCGCTCATTGCCAGTTACCAGGAACAACCCCGCACCCTGAATTACCCGCACGGCGCGCGCCTGCGGCGCTACACGCCGGCCTTCGAGCTGCTTTTGCGCAGCGGAGAAAAGATTCTGGTGGAGGTCATGCACGCCGATGGCCTCAAGGAGGCACCAAGGCGTGAGCGCCTCGACCACATCGAATCGCACCTGCGTCGCTCAGGCATTGGATTTTCCGTGCTGACGGACGAGGTTGTGCGTCTGGAGCCTCGGCTCTCCACGTTGAAGGGGATTTACAGCCTGGCACTGCAGCACAAGGCGTTCGATCCCCAAACACACCGCAGGCCGCCCAGTGCCGCGGCCGCTGCGGTGGCCAGCCGCTTCAGGACCTCGAGGTTGACGCAGGTTCTCGGAGCCCGGCGCAGCTGCGCATTGCGCAGGTTTGCGCAGCTGCGGTGCAGCTGCGTCGTTCAAAGCCAGTCATGCACGGCAAGCCGTCAAGCGATGCGTCGTATCTTGTCGAAGACATCATGGATGCGCTGGTGTTCGGCCATGCGATGCGCGAAGAACTGCGCCGCCTTACCCCGAAACCGCGCATCGGCAATTTCTTCAAGAGCCGTTGGCGGGTCGAGCGCGGCAAGGCGGCGCGGGAAGCGCCGGGCTGGTGGGAGGCACGGTGGCTGACGTACGACGACGAGCAGCGCGACCGCTTGACCAGGCGACTACTGCTGTGGAACTTCCGCTACCGCGCAGGTTGGCTGGTCTTCGGCTTGAAGGACGAGGGTCTTGCACGTGTGCAAGACGCGCTGGCAGCGGCGCCGATGTCAGCATGCCTGAACCTCTTGCGCGAGAGCATCGCGCGCACGCTGCTCGCATGCGAATCACCGGTGCGCCCCGGCCAGGCGCTTTACTTCAATCCCCGATTGATGCACGCCGACGGCGCGCATGCGCGCGAAAACCTGAGCCGCGCGTGGTCGGCGATAGCTGAGGAAGTTGCCCAGTCGCTCCCCGTGTCGCAGCCAAGCAGCCTGGTCGAACTCATGCGCATGCTCCATGCGCCGCATCTGCACCGCGGGACTTTTCGCAGGCTGGTCAGGGAGCTTCCTTTGCCAGACGGGCTACGACCTAAACATATGTGCGAACTTCTCGACTATCACGGGGTACCGCGTTGGACTTCCTCCACCTTCGAGACAACGTGCCAGCGTCCGGACTGCAGCGCGGCCTATTGCTGGTTCGACCACTACGTCACCGAGGCGAATCAGAATACGCCTACCTCGTACGTGTATCGGCAGCCAACGCGCTAGCGCCTCCACGGCGCCTCTGGCGCGCGCTGCGCGCGGCCGGCGACGGCTCGGGCACAGACGTGCATGCGTTGCAAATGCGATTGGACGTCGATCAAGCCTCGGCCTCCCACAACAGCAGTTCGACTCTCTCGAATACTCTGGGCTCCAGCGACGTGCCAGCCTGCTGGCTTGCGAAGAACCGGCTCTACGGGCTGAGTCGAGAAGATTTCTTGCAAGTCAGGATGCGCTGGTGCCCCGCGTGCCTGAGGGAGCAGGGCTACATCCGGGGTGAATGGCGGCTCAAGCTGTGCTGTGTCTGTCCCCAGCATTCCTGCTTCTTGAGAGACCGCTGCCAAGCCTGCGGTGCTCCACAGCGCATGGAGCGTGAGGACATCCTGCGCTGCCGCTGCGGTGCGCAACTGGATGCGGGCGAGCAACCGGTCGCAGCTGCCGGCCTGGTCGACCTAACAGCATTCATGATGGCGTCGGTTTTTGAGCTGGACCTTGCATCCGATGGTGGCGCGGGTGGTCCGACAGGCAATGCATCGCGCCCGTCCTTCGGGACGGCGGCGCAATGGTTCAAGCTCGTGCGTTACCTCGGCGCGTTCGCCAGCTCGGCGCGACCGGCCAGGGCGGGCCAGGCAGCGCGCCTGGATGACCTGGCCGTGGCGACGAAATACGCGCAAGCAGCAGCACGGATCCTGGATGACTGGCCCCTCGGGCTGTACGCGCTGCTGCGCGACGCCGCGGCCATGCAAGACAACACCGCCAGTCTTTCACGTGCATTCGGTCCGATCTACGCGGTGCTGTACCGTCGGCTGCCATCGCCGTGTTTCCAGTTCCTGCGTGATGCGTTCGAGACATACCTCCACGACCACTGGCGGGGACTGCTGTGCAAACGAAATCGCTCGCTCCAGCAATCCACGATCCAGTCTCACCCGCGCACGAGCGTGGGCAAAGCCGCTGTGCTGTCGCAAACCGACGTGGCGACGACGAAGCACTTCGTGCAGCAGGGCCTGGTCGTCGCGCATGAAACCCTGTCCCCGAAAGGTCGGCGATTCCGCACCATTCATATCGAGATGATCGGGCCACTCGCATCTCACGCGGCAGCCCTAGTCTGCTTGGACGAGGCGACGCGGATACTCGCATTGCCAGCCGAGCGGGTACGACAGCTTCTCGAGGACGAGCAGCACCGTCATGCACCCTCTGAACACGATCGACGTGCGCACGGAACGCCTCACCAAGACTCAGCACGAGGGCGAGCGGGCGCTGCGCCTTCCCATCAGGCGGGCATGCGGTGGAAAATTACGCGAGCCACGCTGGCGGCGTGGCGGCCTGCGCACCAACAAATGCACGCAGGCATCCCGGACCCGACACAGGCGGCGTCTTTGCGCAAGGCCGCGCGCGACTGGCACCTGAGCGCGTTCGAGTTCTGCACGCTGGTGCAGGCCGTTTGCCGGGGTGAACTTGTCGCAAGTCATATTGAAGCCGGCGCTTCGGCGCTGGGGGTCCTGATGCTCGATGTGAACGCCGTAAGGGCGTTCGTCACGGCCATGAGGCGGCCCGCTCTGCAGACGATGTCGGTGGACGAAGCGGCACGCATGCTCGGGCTCAAGCAACAGGTGGTCTATGGGCTGGTGCGCACAGGCCTCCTGCAATCACACGTTGATTCTGTAGATCGCCGGTGCAAAGCAGCGAAAGAAGGTTCTAGAAAAACGCGCAGCGCCCGGCGCGTCCACGCGGATGACATCGCGCGGTTTCGCAGCACGTACGTCGCGCTGGCCGAGATCGCCCGCGGCTGCAAGCAAGGCCCACGCGCCTGGATGCGGGACTGCACGCTTGTGCCCGTTTGCGGACCGACCCTGAACGGGGTCCGGCAATACTTTTACAGGCGCTGCGAGATCGATGCCTGGCGCGCAGCGAGCGTGGTGTCGCGCACCTGCTTGATCGATGCCGCGCCGTTGGCTTCGCCTTGAAATCAACCCCACCACGAGAGCGATCTTCCGAGTCCGTACGTCAGACCTGCCAGCAACGCCAGTGCGAAGAATCTCCCCAGGAAAGGCTCGATCCGCGTTTGATAGAAGACCTTCCAGGCCCAGAGAAACGGGTGGCGGCGTTGCGCCTGACGTTCAGCTTCAGAAGCTTGCGCATGGTTGTTCAGCCGGTCGTTGCGCTGCCGCTCAATGTTCCATGCCGCTTGCTGTTGCGCCGCAAACTTCAGCAGCGGGATGACTGCAATGTTGGCCGTCCAGGTTCTGCACGGGGTGAGTTCGCTTGCCTTCATCGGGAGGGAGTGGCCGCCACGCTCGTCGGCGTCGTCAAAATGAAGCGTCAGTCCGAACTTCCTCCAGAACGCATTGCGGGTTTGCCGGTCATCGTCGTCCACAGCCTGACCCGGCACGAGCGCAATATGCTGCACTTTGGCGTCGGGCCAATGTTTGGCCCAGACAACAATTTCGTTCATCAGGTAGGTGCCGATGCGCACCCCTCGGGGGATGCCGCCCTGCATGGTCAGAAAGACGGCCCCGGTCGTGCCGTCGACTTTGTCCTTGGCCAGACTAACGGTGTTCAGGCGACGGGAGTATCCGGCACTCATCGAGCCCTTGGCTTCACTGCGAGAGTCCGCCTCCCATCCCCCGATGCGGGCATACCGCAGCTCGATACGGGCTTGTTCAACCTCGCCGTTTTCCGCCCGCGTGAAGCTGAGGCGCCGCTCGACCAGGATGAAATGCAAGGGTTCTCGCTGCGCGGGCGGTGTCGGACCGGGCGCATCCGTGGAAGGCGCTCTGGCGCTGACTGCCAAGACGACGATGGCCGGTGTACCCAGGTATGGCGCATCCCAGGAGGCGTAGTGCGCGTGCTGTTCCTCTGAGCCCTTGATCAAGACCTTGGCCAAAGTCAGATCGGAGGCTATGTCGGGCGTGCTATTTGCTGCTTGCATATGTCGGGCGTGTACCCAATGAAGTGTGTCACCGGCACGCAGACGACCGAATGCGAAGTCGTGCGGCAAGGCGAAAAACGCTTGACGATTCAATTTGATTCACCTAGATTCGCATGAATCAAAATGAATCGCTCATATGGCAACCCGCTTTGTTCCCTCCCTGCAAGAAATTCTCTACCGGTTGGTAGGCGCGGCGACGGACGCTTCGCTGAAGCAGCCGGCATCCGCAAACCCTGGTCGTTTTCCTGTCGTCGTTCGTCCGGAGACGCGGGCGTTCCTAGAGGCGCAAGCCGCATACCTGGGTGGCTCCATTGCCGGGGTGGCTGGGGCCATTCTTGATGGCGTTGCCATGGCCACGCAGGGGCGCGACAGCGGGGCCGCGGCGCTGCGAGGGGTCGCAGAGCGCTTCGGCATCCTGATCAAAGAGCACGACCTGTCTTTCCCTGCGGCGGTGGAAGCGCTATCCGATCTCGGCATTACGCTCGCGGATCTGGCTTCGGTGGAGTCGCTGCAGCTCAAGCTATCGTCTCCTGTGCTGCGCAGCGTTGCAGAGCGCTTCTATGTCGAATATGACTGGCTGGCTGGCAAGGGAGATCAGGTCTTCCGACCCACGCCGCATTGTTGGTACAAGTCGATGGAGGTTGCAGCAGAGAAGCTGGTCGAGGCCAAGCATTCCTGCACCGAGACAGAGTTGACGTTGTTCATCAAGCAAGGCGCCGATCTTGAAATGGTCGACGACAGTCACGACTGGAGCCGGCAACCGCACTTTCTACCGATGCTGACTCGCAGCAAGGCGCTGCCAGGTGGAGAAACCCTCCAGACATTCGAAGCCTGGGACGAGGGGCGCTGGTCATACCAGCCGTGCCGAGAGCACATCAAGCTCGTAGTCTATTTTGCGTACCACCTCGGCATCTACGTCAACGGCAGGCACCTTGCGCCCGCAGACTATGACCTTCTGATCAACGGTGAGGCCTTGCCCGCCACAGTCATTGGGCGCAATCCGCGCCACATCTCGTGGCACCCGGACGACTATGTGATTCCGGAGTCTGCCGTTGCTAAGGAGACCAAGGAATGGGCCCGCATTGTTGCAACGCAAGAGTATTCAAAGACCTTCCAGTACTTCAGAGAGCTTCTGCATCGCGAAGGAGTCGAGTCATGAAAATCTTTTTGGAGGCCGACTTCACAAAGGGGAGTGGTGCCTTTAGATGGGAAGGGGTGACCACCCGTCGACTCAGGCGACTGATGGGGTCAGCCATCGTCATCGTGGGTGCCATCACGCTCTTCGCTTTTCCGCGCTTTTAGAGGGTGCGCATCGACGCCGCATTTGCAGGCGTCGATGCTCAGAAATTGAGCACAAAAGAATGCGAAAAATTCATTTCATTTTCTGTGTCACAAAAATCCGATCCTTTCATTTTCCGTGGCACAAACAAGCCTCCGCTGTGCCACAGAAAATGAAAACCCCCTTATAAATCAACGGGTCTGATTTCACATATGTTGGCACCCGTCAGCCGCGCAGGATGAAGATCGTGGGCGACGATCTTCATCCGATCGGAACGCTCGAAACCTCGCGCGTTCCGATCCGCACTTACCGCTCGCTTCAGACGATCATTTCTAGATCGTCGCCAGCACTCAGCACGCCTTGCCGTGTGCGGCGTGCGCGCCCTTGGCCTTCGCATCGGCTTCGGACATGTACGAGCCGCGCTTCGTCTTGCCGAAGTACTTGTCGTTGGCGCAGTGATAGACCTTTCCATTCACCCACACTTGCCCTGCTGCAGGGACCGATGAAGCCGGGGCGGATGCAGCAGGCGCCGCGGCGGGCTTGGCTGCGGGGGCTGCAGGAGCAGGCTTGGGTGCGGGCGTAGTCGCTGGAGCAGCCGGGGCCGCGGCGGCCGGACTGCTTGCTGCTGCTGCAGCAGGCGGCTGCTGTGCAAAGGCAGAAATCGCAAATGCGGAACTGGCGGCCAGCAGGAACAGTGTTTTTTTCAAGATTGCACCTCAGGAAACCGCACGGAAACACGTGCATGTTGTCGCCAACGTCAACTCCGTAGCCCGGTTGACCAAACAGTCGCTCGATGTGTGACGAGCCGTACCGCGCGAGACCTATTTCACATTCGCAAAGAGCAAGTTCGCTTCGATGGCCTCCACGCGGTCCCGGCTGTCGGCGGGAGCTCGCATGCATGAGTTGTCTCCCTCAGATTGCACTCAGGCCCGGCAACCCGCCGGAGTCGTCAATCGCAATCCAGGCCATTGATTGAAAAAGGGAAAGACCATGAAAGCCAAGCTGATCTCACTCGCCATCGTCGCAGCACTTGCTGCCGGCTGCGCATCCGAGCAGGCAACCCATACGGCCGTCGGCACCGGTGCCGGCGCAGCGGTCGGTGCCGGTGTGGGCAACCTCATCGGTCGCGACAAGAAGAGCACCGCCATCGGCGCCGCGGTCGGTGCGGCAGTAGGCGCGGGTGTCGGCTACAACTGGACCAACATCCGCAACAAGCTCAGCAGCCAGACCGCGGACACCGGCACGCAGATCGTCGATCAGCCCGACGGCTCGCTGAAGCTCAACATCCCGAGCCAAGTGACCTTCGACACCGACAGCGCCACCATCAAGCCGTCGTTTCGCACCGTGCTCGACGGTGTGGCCCAGACGATCTCGCAAGAGCCCAACATCAATGCACGGGTGGTCGGCCACACCGACGGCACCGGCAATCCGGAGCACAACATGACGCTGTCGCAGCGACGCGCACAAAGCGTGGGGACCTATCTGGTCGACCATGGCGTGAAGAGTGCGCGTCTCACGACCGAAGGACGAGGCCAGACGCAGCCGGTGGCAAGCAACGCCACGGAAGATGGGCGCACACAGAATCGCCGGGTCGAGATCTATCTGAAGCCGGTTTCGCAGTAGTCCCCAGACCGAGGGAGCGCATTCGGCAATGCGCTCCTGTCAACACGGCCCGCACGCCATCCGTTGCGGGAGTCGGAACCCTCCCCTCACTCACTCCGAATGGAGCTCACATGAAAAGCCTTCTTCTTGCTCTGACCGTTTCACTGGGCATGGGCAGCGCATTTGCGCAACCCGACAGCGGCATCCGCGTAAGCACCGACCCGGCTCGTGCAGCGGCGGTACTGAATCACGCGCAGCAGCTGCAGGCGCAGCCCGCGGACAAGACGGCAATGATGGCGCCCAGCACCTCTGCCAAGGTGAACAAGCACAAGGCTCGTCACCACCACGCCAAGCGGCACGCCAGGAAATCCTGAAGTCAGCTTGCGACTCCAGGGCCAGGTCCCTTCGATCGGTCAGGACCTGGCATCCTGCGTGATGCTGTCGAGATACTTGGCCGGCGGCTTTCCCAGCGCCTTCTTGAACATCGTGATGAAGGCCGTCACCGACTCATAGCCGAGATCGCCCGAAACCTGCTGCACGCTTGCGCCGGAGGCCAGTTCCCGTATTGCGACGACCAAGTGCAATTGCTGACGCCAGCGGCCGAAGGTCAGCCCTGTTTCCTTCACGACCAGACGTGCCAGGCTGCTCTCGCTGAGGGCGACGCGGCTGGCCCATTCGGCCAGCGTGCTGCGATCGGATGGGTCTTCCGCCAGCGCTGACGCGATCCGCTTCAGCCGTGGCTCGGTCGAGAGCGGCAGGTGCAGGTGCTGCACGGCCATCCGGGGCAGTTCGCGCAGCAGGACCTTCGTCAGGAGGTCCTCTCTCCCTTCGTCGCCGTCATCATCAGCGGCCTGATCGGACAACTCGACGATCAGCTCGCGCAGCAACGGTGAGATCGCAAGCGTGCAGCATCGATCCGGCAGGCTGACGACCTCCGGCTCGATGTAGACGAAGAAGAGCCGGGCATTCGCTGTGGCGAGGTTGCTGTGCGGCATGCCTCCCGGAACCCAGACCCCGCAATGAGGCGGCACCATCCAAAGGCCGCTGGGGACGCGACACGTGACGCCCCCTCCCAGCGCGAAGACGAGTTGCCCCTTGCGATGCGAATGATCGGGCACCTCCGACCTGGTCCCGACGACATCGACGCGCACGGCAATCACCGGCGCGGAGACATCGTCCACGTCGAGGTCCGGCCACGGGTAGCGAAGAGACTGCCGCATGACTGCCTATTTTTAGCGATCGATTGACGGGATATCCAAATTAATTCGAGAGGGGAGTCGATAAATTTCCGATCGACGAACGGGCAGACCGGAGCATGTCGCTCGCGCCCATTGCGGGTACCGGTCGGGTGCCCGCAAGACAAGGAGTACGGCCATGCACGCCTTCATGACCTCGAAAGCCGCCGAACTGGGGCCGCAAGTTCGCACCCGGTCCGGTCACGTCCGCGGCCGCCAGCGGGATGCGAACGGTGTGCTGGCGTTCAAGGGCATGCCGTACGCCGCTCCACCAGTCGGGGCGCTGCGCTGGCGCGCGCCCCAGCCGCCGACGCCCTGGAGCGGCGTGCGCGATGCACTGGAATTTGGCGCAGGGTGCCTTTCGGCCCTCGAGAACGATCATCGGCCGGGGCCACGCAGCGAGGATTGCCTCTATCTCAATGTCTGGACCGCCGCGAAGCAGGCTGACGAGAAGAGGCCGGTGATGGTGTGGATCCACGGCGGCGGCTTTCAATTCGGCTCATCGGCCAATCCCGCCACCGACGGAGGCCTGCTGGCGGCCAAGGGTGTCGTGGTTGTCAGCTTCAACTACCGACTCGGCATCTTCGGATTTCTCGCCCATCCCGATCTCGACCTGGAAGCCCCGTCGGGCAACCACGGCCTGCAGGACCAGCTGGCGGCGCTGTGCTGGGTCAAGGCCAACATCGCCGGCTTCGGCGGCGATCCCGACAACGTCACCTTGTTCGGCGAATCCGCCGGCGCCATGGCCGTCGGCATCCTGATGGCTTCGCCGCTCAGCCACGGGCTGTTCCACAAGGCCATCGGCGAAAGCGGCGCCTTCTGGGACGGCAGACACGGGCCGCTCCAGGGTTTCGAAGAAGCCCGGGCACGAGGCCTCGCCTTTGCCCGTCAACAGGGCAACGCGTCCATCACGGCCTTGCGCGCCATGCCGGCCGAGCAGTTGAACGCGGCCGCGCCCTGGAGCTTCCAGTCCAGCCCCGTCGTGGCGGCGTTCTCGCCCGGCATCGACCGTCACGTGGTGCCCGACGCGCCTGCTGCGCGTTTCCTGCGCGGGCAGCAGATGCACATCCCCTTGCTGGCCGGTTGGAACGCCACGGAGGAATTCCCTTTCCTTTCGCAGTCGCTCCCCGATCGATCGGTCCGAGCCTTTCGTGCCGCGGCCGAGGAAATGTTCGGCAGCGAGCGCATGGCGGATTTCCTGAAGGCCTACCCGGCCGACACCGACGCGCAGGCAAAGACTTCCGCCGCCGCGCTTACGGGCGACCAAGTGGTCGGCGAGCAGTGCTGGCAGTGGCTTCGACTGCATCGAGCAAGCAGCCGCGCGCCCGTGTACGGCTACCTGTTCAGCTACACGTCGCCCTATACGCCGGTCGCCTCGCACGTCACCGAGATCCCGTTCGTCTTCGGCACGCTGACACCGCAACAGGTGGTCGGCAGCACCACGCCACCGGCCGACGCGGATCGCGCGCTGGCGCGGACGATGATGAGCTATTGGGTGAATTTCGCTACGTACGGGGATCCCAACGGCCCCGGACTGCCGCCGTGGCCAGCGTATGGCGAGGAAGACGTCGTGCAGATCTTCGGCTCGACGGTCGAGGCTGGTGTCAATCCGCAGGCTGTGCGCTTTCGCTTTCTCAGCGGTTTCAGGCAGGACGGGGTTTTGCCGGTGCGTTGGCGTGATGGGCCAATGCGGCCAAGCCAATGAAAAGTGTGCATCGAGATTCGAGAAGTTCGCATTGCGTGGACGGGCCGATTTACTTTGCGTTCAAGGATGAAGAGATGATGGACAGGCGATCCTGTGCAAGGCATCGCGAGCGCGCCCGTGACTTCAAAAGCGAAAATCCCTTTGAAATCAACGCATCGCCTTTCATCTGTCATGTCACCCGGCAAATAGTCCTGCGGACTTACGGGTTAATGCTGGAATTGCCGCTAGCAACAAATTTCGGCTCCTCCCATCTCTTTCCGCCGACATGGGTTAGAGCTTCTCGAAGAACCCCGGCGATTCGCAGTGACTGTCGAGCGCCAGACGGGAGAGCCTGGCTTTCCAGTTGCTCCCCCGCCACGAAGTCGTCGTCTTCTTCTGGCAGTTGACGGTCTTGCCGTCGAGGCGGGTCCTCTGATCACCACAGTCCATCTCGCTGGACCCGCGCGACCGGCCCAGAGACTGCCATGTCGTACATGGTTCTTCGCATAGTCCCTGGGTACAGAAGCGCGTCATTTGACCCCCCACGCGCTAGCGTAGCCGCGACACACGCGGTGTCCCCGAAAGACAACGAATCTCTTCCTTGCCCGATCTCGGATGGACAGTTGCTCACGCAATGCCCAACGTCTGATGACACTCAGTGTCGCCACGTCAATCACTCCTGTGCTCCTGCCGCTAAAAGCAGCAGGTTAGGGTTACTACGTGGGTCAGTTT